>Ga0193753_10000093_pt1 | contig 81274 bp, 76 predicted proteins | sample H1c2metaG_FD_144925 | JGI IMG/M metagenome (GOLD analysis project Ga0193753, IMG submission 144925) | Soil microbial communities from a riparian zone of the East river system, Colorado, United States - H1c2 | ecosystem: Environmental > Terrestrial > Soil > Riparian zone | place: USA: East...
TGGTCCAGACAGTCGAGTGCCATCTCGAGCGAATGGCACACCGTCGGTATTTTCTTGCCCTCTTCGGGCTCCAAGTTGTAAAGGTCTTTATCAGCAGGATCACCGGGATGGATTTTGTTTTGGATGCCATCCATTCCCGCCAACAGCATGGAGGCAAATGCGAAATACGGATTGGCGGTAGCATCCGGAAAGCGCACTTCGATCCGTCGACCCTTGGGATTGGCGATCCAAGGAATACGAATCGAGGCGGAGCGGTTGCGCGCCGAATACGCAAGCTTCACCGGCGCTTCGAACCCCGGCACGAGACGCTTGTAACTGTTAGTGCTGGCATTGGTGAATGCGTTAATGGCCCGCGCGTGCTTGATTATGCCGCCAATATAATAGAGTGCCATGTCCGACAAGCCACCGTACTTCTCTCCGGCAAAGAGAGCTTTGCCCGCCTTCTGTAGCGATTGGTGCACGTGCATCCCGTTGCCGTTGTCACCCACGATCGGCTTCGGCATGAAAGTCAACGTTTTTCCCTGAACGTGCGCCACGTTTTGCAATGCGTACTTGAGAATCTGAACTTCGTCGGCCTTCTTGGTCAACGTATTCGCGGCAACATTTATTTCCCCCTGCCCCGCTGTTGCCACTTCGTGATGATGAACCTCAAATTTGAGACCCAACTGTTCGCAGGCCAGGGACATGGCGCTGCGAATATCTTGCTGCGAATCTACCGGCGGTACAGGAAAGTAGCCGCCTTTAACACCCGGCCGATGTCCCCTGTTGCCACCTTCGTACCTCTTGCCGGAATTCCAAGCCCCCTCGTAGGCGTCCACTTCGTACGAGCATCCATGCATGTTCGAGCCCACAGTCACGTTGTCAAAAATGAAGAATTCATTTTCCGGTCCAAAGAGCGCCGAGTCAGCGATTTCAGATGCCTTGAGATACGCCTCCGCGCGCTTCGCCAGTGAGCGAGGATCGCGCTCGTAGCCCTGCATCGTCATCGGTTCAACGACGTCGCACCGCAGATTGATGGTCGTCTCTTGGTAGAAGGGGTCTATGACGGCTGTCGCAGGCTCCGGCATCAAAATCATGTCCGATTCATTGATCCCCTTCCAACCGGCGATGGACGAACCGTCGAACATCTTGCCGTCTTTGAAAAAGCCCTCATCGACCAAACGGGTTGGGACTGTGACGTGCTGCTCCTTACCAATGGTATCGGTAAAGCGCAGGTCAGCGAATTTCGCGTCTTTCTCCGCAATTAATTCTAAAACATCAGCGGGAGTCATATAGTTCCTCGCAGCATGGTTACGATCGAATACGATCTAGGTCCGAGTTCGCACAACATTGGAAGTGGAATTCATCGCTCATCACTCAGAATTTGTAAACGCCCTGCAGGGCAAAGCCCGTTTGGCTATCCGCAAATGGGTTGACAGTCTCTTCCGCATTGATTGACCTCATGAAGGTTGCCTTATCGGACTTGTCGTAACGGGCTTCCAGGCGCAACTCGAAACTTTTTACCGGAGCATAACCAAACGTCAATGTGCCTTCCTTGAGCTTCTGTGGCGTGCCCACTAGTCCGGAAACGAATCCATCTTTGTCGTCCAGGTATTCGAGCCGCAAGGACACCCGCCATTGATCATTCAATGCGTAGTTTGTGTAGAAGGCGACTCCATTCCAATCCAGGTCGGGATCACCAGCAGCATGCTGCTCCTGCTTGCCCCAGTCGTAACTCAGAACGAAAGTCAATGAATCTGTCGCGCTGTACGTCGCCACCGCGTCGACCAGTGTCCTTTTAGCGTCAAAAGTTGGGTCTTTGCCGACATAGGCTTGAGCCGCCAACGAGAATGTCTTGCTTGGAATCCATGCGACGCCGAGCTCTGCGGTCTTGGAGCCGGATGTCGACAAGGACGAGTAATTCCATCCATTGTTGACGCCGCCTACGATATTGAGAGTATCGCTCGCGGCGTAGGTCACTCGCACACCCGTGTGGGTTAATGGCTCCGCGAAGAACAGTAAAGAGCGAGAAAAGTTTGTATTGCCGATGGGAGCAATCACTTCTGCGCCTGCCAGCGTGACGTACTTGCCGGCAATGACGGTGAGCGGACCGCTCGCATATTGCGCGAAAGCCTGCACAACCTCGAACGTGTTGGGACTGCCGCCCTCTGCGGCGTTTAGAATCTTCATGTCGTCGCCGGCCGCGACATTCACCAATGCACCAAAACCTTCTTTGGGCTGAAAAGCGATGGTGAGCCCGGCCTGGTCGAGTTGAAAACTATCATGCTTGTTGTCGAATTGGTGATAAGTGTTGTAGCCGTTCGAATGGTAGTAGGACGCGGCAACATACCCGCTCTCTGTGATGCCCGATGCGGTGAGGATATCGGACATCGAGGGTCCTGCCGTGGCCGCCGGCTTCGCCGGTTCGTCCTCGGCGATCGCCACGTTGCACGCCACAAAGCCCAACATCGCTGCCGACGCAATCAATTGTTTTCCACTGTTGTTCATATGGTTCATCCCTCATGCTGTTAAGACTTACATACCCAAATCGCAGACAAAGCGAGTCCTCGAGGCCGGTGACGACGGCGCCACCGGCCTTGAACAATTGCCGCTGAGTACTTACTCCACGCTTTCGCCGTGGAGAGAAATATCCAAACCCTCGCGCTCCTGGTCCTCGGTTACGCGTAGGCCCATGGTCATGTCGATGACTTTTAAAATCATAAAACTCATTACAAAACCGTAAATCAACGTCGTTCCAACGCCCCACAGTTGGGTGATCACGGAACCATCTGCCCCGCTGATTTCCTTACTTGCGAACACGCCGGTGAGTAGCGCGCCGATAATGCCGCCGACACAGTGCACGCCAAATGCATCGAGCGAATCGTCATATTTCAAAGCGCGCTTCAGCGAGGTCGCTGCAAGAAAACAGACGACACCTGCAGCGATGCCGATAATCACCGAGGGCGTCGGACCTACAAAGCCTGACGCCGGAGTGATGGCCACCAGTCCTGCGACAGCGCCTGATGCGATCCCTAAGACACTCGGTTTCTTTTTGATGATCCACTCAGTAAACATCCAACTGAGCGCTGCCGCTGCCGTCGCGATTTGTGTCGCGACCATTGCCATTCCCGCTCGGCCGTCCGCAGCAACTGCGGAACCCGCGTTGAAGCCGAACCAGCCGACCCACAACAGAGACGCACCAATGAGCGTCAAGCTCAAATTGTGCGGCGGCATGGCCTCCTTGCCGTAGCCCACGCGTTTGCCGAGCACCAGGCAACTTGCAAGCCCAGCAATACCTGCATTGATGTGCACGACGGTGCCGCCCGCGTAGTCAAGAACGCCCTTGACGGCCAGCCACCCCGACGGTTCCCATACCCAGTGGGCAATCGGGCAATACACCACCAATGACCAGACCGACATGAACACCAGCATCGCTGAAAACTTCATGCGATCGGCGAATGCGCCCGCAATCAGCGCCGGGGTAATAATCGCAAAAGTCAGCTGAAACATCGCGTAGACGGTTTCTGGAATCGTGAGGGCCAGGTGCGACACGGTAATCTTGTTCGCGTCCTTCATGATGGTCATGCCATTGAAAAGCGCACGTGTCGCCCCTCCCAGATAGGCAGAGCCCGGTGTGAATGCCCACGAATACCCGATCAGCCACCACAAGAGGGTCACGACGCACGTGATCGCAAAGCTTTGCATCAGCGTCGCCAGCACGTTCTTCTTGCGCACCATTCCGCCGTAGAAAAGGGCCAGCCCGGGTATGGTCATCATCAGTACCAACGCGGTGGATGTCAGCATCCAGGCTGTATCGCCGGAGCTGATCTTGTCGGTGCCAATCAACGTGGGTTCGGTCGGTGCGGCCGGAGCTGCTGCAGCCTCGGTTGCGGCCGGCGCCGCTGAATCGCTCGCCGCGGACGCGGCCGCAGGCGGAGCCGTGGCTGGGGTGTCCTCGGCCCACACAGGACTCACCGAGAACAACAAAATTCCAAAAGCGGCCAATCGGAGAACTTTAGTCATCAATGCAAATCCCCTTTCAGTGTTAGATTGCATTTGCGCCCCGCTCATTCGTGCGAATGCGCACGACTTGGTCGAGATCGAACACAAAAATCTTTCCATCGCCGACCTTGCCGGTTTTGGCTGACGCGATGATGGCCTCAATGACCTGATCAGTCAGGGGATCGTCGACGGCTATTTCAATTTTTGTCTTGGGAACAAACTCGACGGAATATTCGGCACCGCGATAGATTTCGGTGTGCCCGCGCTGCCGGCCAAAGCCACGCACCTCGGTTACGGTGACCCCGTTAACCCCAATATCGCTGATGGCTTTTCGAACGTCGTCGAGCTTGAACGGCTTGATGATCGCAGTAATTAATTTCATCGAACGAAATCCCTCCCGCTGTTTTTTTGAAATGGTGACCGCCATGCCGCGATGTCGCGGCCGTGCGATCGATAGAGCGGAACAGCACGCGTCGTGCCAGATCTACTTACTTAAGAAGGATCAATCGATTAGGAAAAAGGCAGCCGTCATATATGATATTTGCGATTCTTTTCGCACCACCAACGCGCGTGCATTCGTCTCGCATGCACCAATGTGCATAACGATGCAATGCATCTATACGTAGAAGACTCCTCAGAGGTTTGAGCGTCCATTGCTTCGTCACATCCGATTTGCGACAGGCTCATTGAGGACCTACTGCGCCGATCTCCGCTAATGACATCGCGAAGGAAAGCGTGAGCGGCTTTACGGGTAGTCCACAACAGTGGGTGCGACGCACGGGTGCCGAGAAGGCTCGACGGCATCGATGGCTTCTACAGAGCCGGCGTACGGTTGTTCGGCTTCGTACATGCCGGCAACAATGACTTTGCGGATTCCTCGCGTCCCCTCAGCGAGCCCGTGCAGGAATTCCACGGCCGCTCGCCCCTCGGGAAAAGACACTGCGCGCGCAGTATGGCCTGCAACCGGACTTTTCCCGCCGCTCCCGTCGGCCTAATACAAGGCTCTGAGACACTCCCCGCCGGCCGACACATGGCCTTCATGCTGGACCTGGCGGAATTATGGCTTTCGAGGACGAAAGTCAGGCGCCGAATGTGACGCTCGAATTGGTGCGCCGTGGGGACAACCCCGCGCAGATCGCCAAAATCTGGGGCAGCAATTTCTTGCACGTATTCAGCAACGTCGAGGTGGTCTCGCGCAAGCTTCAAAAGCACTAACTATGCCCAAGACGACATCCGATTTCTCAATGTCGTCGGTCTTACCTTCCGCCACCGCTCGCATAGGTCTTGAGGCCCGCTAGAAACGTGTCCGACACCATATGCGCAAACTGGGCGTGCTTTACCGGCCCGTCGGGATTGAACCAAGTGTGGGTCCAGTTCAGCATCCCGAAAAATAGCATGCCAATTGCTCTGCGCTCGGATCGTCGTCTGGATAAGTCGGGCCGCAATCGCAATACCAATTGATCCACGATGTCGAGCAGCTGGTGCTGATGTTCAATAATGAGCTTTCTTCGTGCCGCAGGCAGGTTCACGAGTTCGTTGAGAAGAACCTTTTGGTGGTCTTGAGCGTCCATGTAAAGACTCATCAATTCCTCAGCCAGATGACGGACGGTTTTTGCGGCCGAGAGCTGCGTTCCAAGCTCTTTCGCTGATTTCACTAGACTTTGGACATGAGAATCCATGACATCGAATAAGACGTCTTCCTTGGACGGATAGTAGTGATATAGGAGAGATTTTGACATTCGGCACGCGACCGCGATCTGCGCGACTGATGTACCGAGAAAACCGCGCTGCGCATACAACTTAGCAGCGGTGGTCGTAATTATTTTGCGCCGCTTGTCGTAGTCCAGCGCTTGAGTACGCGCCATTTATAGCACCATTTAGAAACTGAGCCTCAATACACCGCCGACGCTTTGTTGTTCTATGCGGTCGTGCATTCCGGTTCCCCATCATCAATTACCGTCGCTCTCAGTATACTCTGGGAAGCCGACACCCGGATCCCTTTCTGCGATCATCCACTCGGCGATGAAATGCAGACAAAATAGATCGTTGACGTTCCCGTGAGTGTCAACACACGTTTTAGAGACATTACCGCCGAGTGAGTGCCGGCGTTAGAATCTTCCTTGTTTCCTGCTACCGGAAAGTTGGGTGCAACCCAAACATTTTTGGAATGCTATCGCGCTGCTGGGACCGCGCGCTTTCGGGTTGGCGCGGTATTTTGCTGCCGTGGTCGTCGCGTCCCTGCGGGACTTGTAGCCGCTCGTTTTGGGGCCCGCGGTGCGCTGTGCGCGGCCTGAGCGAATTTTCCGAGCTTCTTGAGGAGATGACGGAGATCGTCCCGCTCCTTTTCCTTCAGCACCGAAAAGATCCCGTCCATTGAGACTGTATGCTTACCGGTGGCCTGGCGCGCCAGTTCTCCGCCACGGTCAGTCAAGAACACCAGAGAGGCTCTCCCATCCGACGGATCGATTCTTCGTTCCGTTAGCCCTTCGCGCTCAAGTCTGTCCAACGCGGACGTGACTGAGCCGCTCGTCAGTAAGACCTTTTTTCCGATCGCATCGGGCCTCAGCGGACCGCGCGCACGCAAAACGGAGAGAACTGCGAAATCGGAAACGCAAAGATGAAGCTTGGCAACGCTCCGTGCCGCGTGAAGGTGGCACCAGTGAGCCGCCTTTCTCATCACGAACCACAGTTCAGCCGACTCTACGCTCCGCATCACGAGTAAATTCCTTTGGATCACCAGGGCCGCGGTATTGTGGCCGAAAAAGCCGGGAGGTACAAACAAACGACGCGTCGAAGCCCCGTATTGCGCTGCTCCGATTGGCTAGCGAACGTTTGGCTCGAATCGACCGGTTCGACCGTTGCGATGATTGATCGCCGCAGTACGTCCCATTTCGCAAACTTACACTCGAACATAAATCTGTCGCGGCTCACGCGGTACTCCGCCGCCCCCCGGTTAGTTGTTCACATCGACCACGATCCGCCCCCGGACCTTGCCCGCAAGTATGTCGGCCGCATATCTGGGAACCTCTTCGAGTCGAGTAACGACGGTCAACGCCTCCAACTTGTCGAGCGGCAGTTCGATTTGCAACCGCTTCCAAGCCTCAATTCGCCGCGATGTGGGGCACATAACCGAGTCGATCCCGAGAAGGTTCACGCCCCGCAGCAAAAATGGAATGACCGTATGGTCGAGCTTGCTACCACCGGCCAGTCCGACGGCGGCGACTGAGCCTGAATATTTCGTCTGCGCCAACACGCGCGCGAGCGTATTGCCGCCGACCGAATCGATACATCCCGCCCATCTTTCGGTCTCCAGAGGACGTTTGGCTGGTTCGGAAAATGGAGAGCGATCCAAGACTGTGGTCGCCCCGAGACCTCTTAAGTATTCGTGGGTTTCCGCGCGCCCCGTTGAGGCGACGACTTGCAGACCGAGCTTTGCGAGAATCGCTGTAGCCACGGAACCAACACCGCCTGCCGCTCCGGTCACCAGCACCTCCCCCGACCGCGGAGTTAGCCCGTGAGACTCGAGCGCCATGACTGCAAGCATGGCCGTCAACCCAGCGGTACCGACCGCCATCGCCTGCCGTGTGGTGAGTCCTGCCGGCAATGGCACCAACCAATCGCCGTTCACCGAAGCCTTCTGTGCGAGCCCACCCCATTGCGCTTCTCCCACGCGCCATCCGGTGAGAACGACCTTATCGCCTGGCTTGTAAGCTGGGTCATGGCTCGTAATTACGCTGCCCGCGAAATCAATTCCCGGCACATGAGGGTAGCGTTTTACGAGACCGCCGGCTCCCGTCACGACCAGCCCGTCTTTGTAGTTGATGCCTGAGTATTCGACCGCGACAGTGACATTACCCGGCGGCAAGCTCGCCTCATCCAAGTCCCGAACCGACGCGGCAACTGAGCCGCTCGCGTTGTCGACCACCATTGCTTTGAACATGCCGCGAGCCCCTTTCCGTTGCTGTGAATGCAGTTGTGTCGATTATTCCCTATTCGTCTTACAAATGTTAGAGTATTCATACAGCGTAAAAATGCTGCGTTACAGGTCCCTTACAACTTATGGCAATCGATTATCAGGGCCTCGTAACGCAGGGTTTGGCTAAGCAGATCTCCGAAAAGATTCGCGACGCAATTCTCGAGGGCCGAATACAGGTCCACGAACGACTGCCGACAGAAGAGGAACTCGCCGCGAAGTTCAGCGTATCGCGCCCCACCATTCGCGAAGCCCTGAAGCGTTTGGCTGCTCAAAACTTGATTCGCTCGCGGCGCGGCCCGACCGGGGGGACGTTCGTCAATCAACCGAGTCGGGAAGAGACCCGCCTGATGGTGGCCAATGCGGCCAAGTTACTCGTGTCTATGGGTGCGTTCGCGCTCAGCGACATTGCAGAGGCGCGGCAGGAGATGGAACTGATCTGTTGTAGGCTTGCGGCCCTCCACCGTACCGATGAGCAGTTGGCGGCAATGGCGCGTGAAATTGAGCAACAACGCGACTCCTCGCTGACCGATGAAGACTTCTGCGCATCGGACGTGCGTTTCCATCGTACGCTCGTCGAAGCAGCGGGCAATCCGGCGCTCGACTTTGCTGCAGCCGGCGTCATCGAGTCGTTGCAACCGGCGGTCAACATGGTGATCTTTCGCTTCCGCGACCGTCGCAAGGTCGCAGCTCAGCACGAGCGCCTGCATCGGGGTCTCAAGGCGCGAGACAGTGACGCTGCCTGTGCTGCGCTGACTGACTACATGAGCGCATTGCGTCGGCAGTATGCTAAAGCCCAGGATGCAAGGCCGAGTCAACTGGGTTCGTCCGTTCAGAGCGCTCGCGGTGCGTGAGTCCGGATCAGCTGAGAGAGCCCGCTCAGGGCGGGACCTGCGGGCTGACGCCGAGGGTCTGCTTGGCTGAAGCGCGGCAATCTATCGAACCGACTGCGCCAGGCTCAGCGGAACACCACGACCATCCGGAGCGTCGCCTGCTCACCTTCGTCGGGGTGATGGCGGCAATGTTCCTGAGCGCGCTGGACCAGACGATTGTCGGTGTCTCGATGCCACGCATCATCAAGGAACTGAACGGGTTCGAACGCTACACATGGGTGATCACGGTGTATCTGCTGATGAGCACGGCGGTGGTGCCGGTCGTGGGCAAGCTTTCAGAGCAGTTGGGGCGCAAGCGGGTGTTCCTGGTCGGCATTGCCATGTTCCTATTGGGCTCAGCCCTAGCCGGCGCATCGCAGTCACTGAACCAGCTGATTCTGTTCCGCGGTTTTCAGGGTCTTGGGGGCGGCATCCTGACCGGTACAGCCTTTGCTGTCATTGCCGACCTCTTCTCACCGGCCGAGCGAGGCAAATACACGGGGTTCATGGTTGCGGTCTTCGGGCTCGCGAACATACTCGGACCTGTGGCCGGCGGTTACCTGACCGATAACATCGGTTGGCGATGGGTCTTCTACGTGAATCTTCCCATCGGCCTGGTGATCTGGATCGCGCTGCTGTTCACGTTCCCCAATCGGCGCCGTCCCGTCGCCCGCCCGCGGATCGACTATCTGGGCGCGTGCGGAATCTCCGGTGGTGCCGCGCTTTTGGTGCTCGGCGCATCTCTATCTGGCCTCAACGGCTGGAGTTACCTCTGGGTGTGGCCGTGCATCGGCGGCGGCGCGGCCATTATCGCTGTGGCGATGTGGCACGAGTCGCGGACCCCGGATGCTGTGCTCCCACCAGCACTGTTCAAGTCGTCGATCTTCTCCCTCTCCATGATCGTGACCTTCATCTTTGGCGCGGTGATGTTAACCGCGATCACGTACGCGCCGCTGTTCCTGCAAGCGGTCGTGGGGGTGAGCAGCACAAACTCCGGACTGCTGATGCTGCCGATGATGGCTGGCCTGATCGGCGGCGCCACCGGCGGTGGTTTCTTGCTCAGCTACACTGGCCGTTACCGGATCCAGGGCCTCGCCGGCATCACCGCGATGGCAGGAGGCATGTATCTGCTGAGCCGACTCAACCTTGCCGCCACCCAGGCCGAGGTAAGTCGTGACATGGTCGTGGTCGGACTCGGATTGGGTCTCTCCAATCCAGTCTTCAACGTCATCTCGCTGAACGCCGTTCCGCAGCGCCTGGTTAGTTCCGCAGCGAGCGCCCTCCAGTTCATCCGCCAGATTGGCAGCACCCTGGGATTGGCAGTGCTAGGTGCGATCTTCGCTCAAAACTACAAGAGCAACCTGATCTCGACCGTGACGCCGGCTCAGCAGGCGCGGGCCCAGGGCATATTCGGCGACACCCTGTTCAATCCCCAAAAGTTATTCGACCTCGTGCCGCAACGACTCGCTACCGCACAGCCCGAGGACAGGCTGTTCATTCTCGGCGTCCTTAAAGATGTGAAGCTGGGCTTGACCCAGGCGATGGTTCACGGATTCCTGATCGCCGCGGTGCTCGGGGTGTTCGCGATGGTTTGTACCGCTCTGATCAAGGAAATTCCCCTGCGCCGCTCGACTCGCGAGAAAGCCCGGGCGGCGGATTCATAATCTTCTTCATCTCATCGCGCAAGGTCGCGACCAATCACGCCTACGACCCCGTCTTGAGGAGGTCCCAGAGAATCGCAACGAGGCTGCCGATCAACAGCAGCATGCTCGCCAAGGCCTGAACGCCAAAACCCAGACCGCGACTAGCCGGATTGCGCACGTAGGATCGCATGTAGATCACGCGCCCAATGATCCAGACCAGTCCGAGAGCGGCTCCAATCTTGTCCCCCAAATCGCTGCCCCGCAGTCCATCGATGGTCAAGGCAAAAAGCCACAGACACGGTAGGAAGAGGACTATACCTTCCAGGGTATTGGCTTGAACCCGGAAATAACGTTCAAATTCGGGATGGCCGCTGACGGCCGGCGCCGGCACGCCGAAGCGCACGCGCGCGCGTGCGACATCCGCTCCCATCCAGAAAAACAATGCGAGCGATAACAAGGTAACCAAGGCGACAAGACCGTGCATCATTAGCGTGCTCCCAATTCTCGAGTCGAGTTAGACGACCGGTACGGCCATGCCGCGCACGACGGCGGGCCGTGCGGCGATTGTGTCGAGCCAGGCCCGTAGCGCCGGCTTCGAGGCGATCGTGTCGCCGAGCAGATTCGCCAGAAGCCCGCGAGAAACGTTTGCCCACGGGAAGGCGGCAATATCGGCGATCGAATAGTCGACTCCGCCGAGATAGGCACTTTCCGACAGTCGGCGTTCCATCACGCCAAGGAGACGATCAGCCTCTGTGCGGAAACGCTGGATCGCCACGGGAATTTTTTCCGGCATGAATAAACCGAACGCGCCGAGCTGACCGAACATCGGCCCGAGGCCGCCAATCTGCCAATGCAGCCACTGCAGCGTGCTGTATCGTGCCGCGCCAGACAACGGCAGCAAGCGGCCAGTCTTTTCGCCGAGGTACGTTAGGATCGCACCGCTCTCGAAAAGCGGCATCGGCTCCCCTTGAGCATCGTGGACGACAATCGCCGGCACCTTATTGTTCGGCGAGATCTTGAGAAAATCCGGTGCGTTTTGCTCGTTCTTGCGGATATCGACTAGCTTTACTTCATAAGCGAGGTCTAGCTCTTCGAGCGCGATCGAGATCTTTTGGCAATTCGGCGTCGCAAACGCGTACAAAGTAATCATGGATCCCTCCTCATCACGCGATTGTAGCGGATGCCATTTGCCTTTCATATAGATGTCCGAACGGTCGGTCAAATAATCCTGCTGCCATCACCATGCCCGCGTTCCGCCATCGACAGCAAAGTCCGCACCCGTCACCCAGCCACTTTCATCGCTGGCCAAAAAGACGGCACATGACGCAACGTCCTCCGGAGTGCCGTAGCGATGACTCAGCATCAGCTTCTGCTTTAATGCCGCCTCGAATTTCTCGGTGAGAAATTTCCTGGTGTGCTGAGTCACGACGACACCGGGTGATATGGAATTCGCTCGCAATCGGAATTTTCCGCCTTCCATGGCAAGCTGGCGCGTCATCGCAAGCACGCCACCCTTTGCAGCACAATGGGCAATGCCTGGCAATATGCTGATAGGAATGTGCGCCTCAACAGAGGCGATGTTAATAATGGATGCGTTATTTCTTGAGACGAGGTGTTCCCACGCTGAACGACAAAGCAAGAAGACGATGTTCAATTCTTCGTTTATCGTCTTGTTCCACATCTCAGTGGTTATTGAAGGCATCCAGTCGAAATAGGCCATGGCTCCGCAGTTGTATAGAACATCAAATTTTCTGTATTTCTGAAGCGCGAACGCTACAAGCTCTTGGCAGGCCGCCTCGCTTGTCAGGTCGAGAGGGTGTAGCGATACCATCTCACCGCCCGTTGCCCGGACGCTTTCAAGCGTCTGCTGAGCCGTGGATGGGTTTAGATCAGTTCCGACAACCTGCGCGCCTTCCGCACAGAATAGCTCGGCGGTCGCCCGTCCTATACCGCCTCCCGCACCCGTTACTATGATCGTCTTGCCTTGAAGCCGATTGGCCATGGATTCCTCTGTAGTGAAGGCTGTTGAGCGCTCCATCGAAAAAGCGCGGCAGCTGAATTAGTGTTTTTCGCGGCGCGCAGGAGACTCAAGCTAGGCTCAGGCGCTTGAGTTGTGAAATCAAATCAAGCTCCTCCTCTTCTGAGAATATTTCCAGCATCGCTCGCAGCGGCACGAGTGTCTTCGACAATACCCGGTGCACGAATTCTTCACCGTCCTCAGTAATTCTGATCACTATTCGACGCCGATCCTGCGCACTCGAGACGCGTGTGATCAGGTCCCGGCTCACCAAGACATCGGTAATGCGAGACATGTTTGCCGGGCTTTGGCCTGCTCCGGCGCATAGGTCACTTGGGTGCGCGACACGCTCGGGCTGCGAAAACAAAGTAGTCAACACCCAAAACTCCGCCTCGGACAGGCCGAAAGGCCGAATCTGCTGCTCGAGCAGCGATGCAATTTCGCGGCCGATAAGCAATACCAATCGGCTCAACAAAAGCGCGTCGAGCGGCAAATCAGCCATCCGCCTGCTCAAGGCCTGCAGATTGGCCTCCAGCATATCGATTTGACCGGATGTGCTATTTGTTTGCATGCGGACTATTCGAGTGAGCCAAACCCTCGCCTGCGGCCAAAAATACAGTCACGAAGTGGTGCCGGCCTCACTTCAGGGGAAAAACAGCGATTCGCGTGCCCCGGACGCTACTCACCCAGAGTTCATTGCCGACCTTCGCAACGCCCGTGGCTAACCCGAACAACGGACCACCGGACTCATTCACCAGCTCCTTACTCTCGAGCGTCCGCGGATCGATCCTGAGAACCTTGAAAGGGGCCGGACAGGACGCGCTGGCCTCGATGGCCTGACAAGCCATTGCCTCGCCGAATATTCCTCGGCTGGTTACCGCTGGACCGGCAACGTAAAGAAATCCGTCGTCGCCCCATCTGATGTTGTCCGGGTAAAAAGTTGTCTTGATCACCACGCGATCGACGGGCGATCGCCCGAGAGACAAGCGATAGATTCCCCGCTCGAGCAAAGCATTCACGAAAAGCCACTTACCATCCGGCGTCGCTTCAATGCCGTTGTTGCCCGCCATTTCGCTGCCTGGGACCTCCTGCCACCCGGCATTGGGACTCCAGATCATCACACGCCCCGGAATCTCGCCCTTGAGCAACTTAGCGCTCGTGTCGGGGTCCCTCATATGCGCCAGGGCCTCGGCCGGGTTGATCGTGATTGCGAAAGCATCGTTGGGAAGAGGCGCGACGGCGTTTCCTACTGCGGCTTGGTGGGAATCTGGCATGGGCGGTGTGAGCACGCAGCCAATCCAAGTAATCTTGGGTTTTTCAACCTTGGTGTCGATCTCGAAGATTTCAGTCGACTCGCGGCGCTCTTGATTGACGAAGTCGTGCACGCCTCCGTGATTGATGACATAGAGCGTAAATTTGCCATTCCCGATGGGTCGGACGTCGATGCCTTCAGCATGAAATTTCGTCTCATCCGGCTTGCCAGGACAGCTGCCGAACAGCTTCTGATCCTGCCGATACTGGTTCTGAGTCACGGGGTAGAACGGTTCTACGGTTTTAGTGTTGGCGTTTATCAGAAACAAATGGCCTACCGGCACTCCCGGCCCAATCTTCCCGCTACTGATAACCCAATGCGTCTTTGGCAATTGGACGATGTCCTCCGAATTGACGACCCCGCAGACAAATTTTGTCTTCTGATCCGGCGGACAAGATACTGGAGCACTTCTTCCTGTTTCAGCGTGCGCGAGATACGCGACGAACAGAAGGGGCAGCAGCTTGCTCAGCCACAGCAGGCCATGTGCATCCACGCGCCGCGCAGGGGTCGAATCAACACGATCCTTCATATATTTTTTCCTAGAACTCATTTGCCGGCGCACAGAAGGATTTCCGCCACCACCGTCATCCGGAACTCTTGATGGACCGAGGCGCTAGTAGCAGCGCGCGATCCATCTCGACATCCAAAATCTGCGCTAGCGCCGCTCCCAGGACAGCCCTTGCATCGTCGGGTAATGTTGGCCAACGCGCACCGACATGGCCGTCGGGCCTGATCAACAATGCTCCAGTGGTACTAACGCCGACGAGGGACTCCCACGGCGTTTGGCCGGAACGCGGGCTGTAGCCGGGGCTGCCGATATGAAACGCGTGCAGCGGGACCGCCGTGGCATCGGCAATCTCCGCCGCTGCGCCAAGCCAGCGATCGCCGGCGCTTGCCGCAAGCAGAATGAAACCCCCGTCGTAGAGGTCGATCGTCGAATAGTCCTTCCCCTGCCCGTCAATCAGCCAAAAATGCGGTGCGCGCGCGCCAGGATGACCCGTCGGCCGATACGTCGAAACCGTAGATTCTTCAACTGGCGTGCCGTCATCGACGACGGCGCTCGAGTCGTACAGCTGGCCGAATTGCTGTCCCTGCGAGAAGAACTGCTCGCGCTGCTTGGGAATTGCACTGCTTATTTTTTGTCGAAGCGGCTCCCCCTCGGGGGTTTCAATGGCAGCCAGCGCCCGTCCGTCTTTTAGCAGCCAACCGGTCTCCGCCATCCGCTTCGTATTAAGAACGCATTGGTCACCATTGCGCTGCGCGACCGGTTTGCGCTCGGCCTCGTAGGTATCGAGCAGGCGATCTCCCGCCTTCCAACGAAGACTCGCAATCAGTTTCCATACTAGATTTTGGCTGTCCTGAATACCGCTGTTCATGCCGAAGCCGCCGTGCGGCGGAAAGCGGTGCGAAGCATCACCCGCCAGGAATACGCGCCCGGCGCGCCATTGTTTGGTCACCGATTGGTCGTGTTGCCAATGCAGAATACTGATGACCTTTATCGGCAGTTCTGGGACGCCAGCTGCGGCTCGTACCAGGTCGGCACACCGATCGGCCGTATAGATCGCCGGGTCCTCACCCTGCGCGGCCTCGAAGTTGAAGAACCATAAGTTGCCCCGTTTTCTCCAGCCGAACGCACCCTGAATATCCCCGTTGGCGATCCAAAAGAGTCCATATTCGCGACCGGCGCGATAGGACTCCATATCCGCCTCGAACACGACGTTAATGGAGTTTCCGAATGAAGGCAGTGCGTCCTCGCCGATTCCTAGGCGATGGCGAGTAGGACTTCGGATACCGTCCGCCGCAATAACATACTGCGCGCGTACCATCCCGATGCCAGGCTCGACCGATCTATAGGCGACCGACACGCCATCCTTGTCTTGCGCGATCGTGGAAGCCTCCGCCGCCAGACGCAGTTCGACAGACGGGTACTGATTAAGCGCCTCCGCGAAGAGCGGTTCATAGATGTCCTGGCTGCAAAAGGCCATCGTTTCGGGCGACCAGCTGTGGAATAAATCCAAATCAGCCTGCTCTCCTCCCACTGAGATTCTACCAAGCTCGATGCCCTTCAAGCGCGTCATCCAGCCAACGGTGAAGACGCCATTCCAGTCCGCGCTATTTTTGCGCACGATACTCGCCAAACCCAGTTGTCGATATATTTCCATCGTACGTGCATGAATCCCCGCGGCCTTGGCGTGGACGGACAAGGTCGCGCGTCGCTCGAGCAGAAGCGTCTTAATTCCGGCGCGGCCGAGCTGGATGGCGGAAACGAGCCCAACCGGACCGCCTCCAATGATCAGAACTTCGACATTAGTGACTTCAGATGACATGCCCATCACTCGGTAATATCGCCAAGACTATATTTAGAAAGCGTTTCCAGGTCTCATGGGAACCGCTTCTGCGGGTGGCGACGCGCGTTGATATTCGTCACCTCTTTGTTGGACGCGTTCTATCTAACTTCATCCTTCCGGGGCAATTTGAGCAACACGCGGCGTATTGCCCACAAAGTATGTATCAATTGTAGATATGGGACTTAGAAAACAGTTTTGCATTGCCGGCTATTTACGCACATCTCGCATTGAAGGTTGATGTCGCTCGTCGTCGCTCAAATGCTCAGCGTGAAGCGCGCAGCGGTGAAGGCAACATAAGAGAATTGCTTTCACAGCAATAAAGCCGCTGGGGAAGGTGCTTGTCACTCCAAGCAGGAGATGTACGACTATCTTCCCATCAGGCAGCGGGTGAGCAGGCCTGCTTCCTGCCACGTTTTAAACGGAGCGCGTCAGCTGAAGCGCATCTACTACGAGCTGTTCCGCCGACTTGCAAGCAGTCCAGAAATGCGCGTTCTCACGGCGCCCTTGGCCCACGTGTTGTTTAATTTTCGATGGCTCGACGTCGCCCGTGCAATGAGATGTCAAGAAATCTATGAGCAACCGAACAGCAGGAAGCATCCCACGGCGCGATGGAAATACGCCTTGAATCTCGAACAGCGGCGCCAAGTAGCCGGGCAAGACGAGTTCTAGAGTTCCCTGCTGGATATCGGCCAGACACATCGACAGAGGCAGCTGCGCAAGTCCGACACCTCGCGCGGCAGCTTGCCGAATGATAAGCAAATCGCTGACGATCAGCACCGGATCGTGGCGAATTTGCAATTCGCACCCTTGCGGACTAACAACACTCCACACGTGAGGACCTTGCGGCGAGAGAGAACTGATGCTGGGCAGTCGCGCAACCTCATCTGGCGTGGTGGGTCGTCCACGACGATCCAGCAAATCTTTACTGGCAACGAGGACCTTCTGCACGATCCCCAGTGATCTCACGATCACCCCTGAATCTTCGCAAGGCAGTTGTCGCAGACGTATCGACAAGTCGAAGCTCTCCTCGATACTTACCTTCCTGTTCGTCGTCTCGATCGCAATACGAACATCGGGATTCTTCTCCAAGAACAAGGGAAGCAACGGCCCAATCACCAACTGGAGGATCATCGAAGGACAGCTGAGGCGGATCAGGCCGGCTGGCGATTCGCGGGCGCGTGCCACTTCCTCGAGAGCGGCGGCTGCTCCTGCCACCATCTTGAGGCAGTGCTTGTTAAATTCCTTTCCGAGCTCTGTAACAATGAAGGAGCGCGTTGAACGCTGAACCAACCGGACACCCAATCGCGCTTCCAATTGAGCGATGCGCCGGGAAATGCGGGACGGCACCATGCCGAGGGCGTGCGCCGCGCCACTGAATCCGTTGTGTTCTACAACCTGTGAAAAGAGGAACAAGTCATTCAGATCGTCCATATTCCTCCGCAACTTTTCCGAACGTCGTGTCAGTCTGCGCGGACTCCGTAACCGCCGACATTCTCGGGAATTGGATATCGGCGTCCGGCAAACGCAGAAAACAGTTGTGCAATTCGGTCAGTTTACGGGATCTGAGATGGGCGGTACATATGTCGGTTGGCCGCTCGATCGTTTGGCGTCGAGAGATCATGAGTTATCAAGCACATAGAGGGCGAGAATCAAATATGTCTAGTAAGACCGGAGACGTGCAATGAGACTATACGAGGCCAAAATGGCCCCCTACCCTCGCCGCGTGAAGATCTATCTTGCGGAGAAGGGAATTGAGCTCGAGCGGGTGGAGGTAGATCTTCACGCCGGGGAGAATAAATCGCCGGGCTTCCTGAAGAAAAACCCGTCGGGAAAGATCCCGGTCCTCGAATTGAATGACGGCGCATTCCTGCCAGAATCGGCCGCGATCATGGAGTATCTGGAAGAAATCTACCCGACCCCGTCGATGCTCGGCGAGTCCCCAGAGCAACGAGCTCAAACTCGCGCCACGGATCGGGTTGCAAGCGAGATCTTCACTGTGCTGGCGCAAATGCTCATGCACACGCATCCGGCGGCACTCCAATTTCATCCGGGACTTGTTCAGCATCGGCAAGTCGGCGAAGCGTTGCAGCCGCTGGTTGATCAGCTTCTTCAGCAGCTGGAGGAGCGAATCGGCGCGCAGAGCTTCCTGGCGGGTCCGCGTCCGACGGTCGCCGATTGCACGCTCTTTGCGCTGATTGATGCCATCTCTCTTGGATTCGGCTACGTACTTCCCGAGCGTTATCCACGTCTGCGCGCCTGGTACAAACGGTTTCAACAACGTCCAAGCGCGAAGGTAATGTGATCCAAAGACGGATCAAAAAATTGACCGTCCGTTCGGGCTATCGTTGTTGACTTGTCGAGTGTTGTCGGTTTTTACTGCGGAGCGCTAAGAGTGACCGGAGCAGAGGCGATGCTTTGAGGCTCGGAACGCGACGTCGGGGGGAGTGAGTGATGATGACATTGAAGCGTGATTCGCTGGCGCGCCGGGCCGGGCCGATGCTGCGGGACGGAACGACGCTGCAGGATCTGATTGACCTGGATCGCCGGGAAGTGAAGATGCGGGTGCTGTCAGATCCAGAGCTCTACCGCCTGGAGTTGCAGCGCATTTTTGCCCGGGCATGGGTGGGGGTCGCGCATATCAGTGAGCTCCCCAACGTCGGCGATTTTGTGGTGCGGCACATTGGCGAGGATCGCGTCATCGTCACCCGTACATTCGGCGGTGATATTTCGGTTTTGCTTAACGTTTGCGCCCATCGGGGCTTTGAGTTGTGCGCGGCTGAGGAAGGCAATGCAGCATCGTTCAAGTGCCCATACCATGGTTGGGCGTTCGATGGTTCGGGCAATCTCCTTGGGGCGCCGCTCGAGAAGGAAATGTACGGCAACTGGGACAAATCCCAGTACGGCCTGCGGCGGGCTCGGGTTGCGGTTCGCGCCGGGATCGTGTTTGCGACCTTCGATACATCCGAGCGCTCGTTGGACGAGTGGCTGGGATCTGCGGGTTGGTATATCGATCGCGCCAGCCATGAGGACAGAGTGCCGCTCGGTCCGCCGATGCGATTCCATGTCAATGGGAACTGGAAGACATTCATGGACCAGGCCTCGGGTGACAACTACCACCCATTGAGCTTGCACCGCTCATTGCATGAGGTTGGCCTGCTCGCCGATCTGCCCGGTACGGGAGGTAGTCGGTCCACATTCAGGAGCTGGAATCACGTTGTCGTGGGCAACCCGGAGGGCAACGCCACATTCGCTTTCCCGCCCGGCTTCCCCACAGCCGTCTTTGACGAGAATGCTGAGGATTTCTTGACTTTTGAGGGCCGCCTATTCGCCTCCTCGGTCTTTCCGCAGACGGTCATATGGGGCCCTTATGTGTATCCACTCCCGGACGGCACAAAAACCACTGGCAGCGCCCTATGGCAGGTCGAACCCAAGGGCCCGGACACGTTTGTGATGTTTCTGCAGAACTTCATCGACCGCGACGCACCTGAGGCCACCAAGGAATTTGTGCGTCAATCTCTTTCGGCCCAGCAAGCGTTCGTGGCCGACGACTACGAGGCGAATTTGTCACTGCAGCGATCTGCACGTGGGGAACTCGGCCGGCAGCAACCTTTGCGCTATTTCGCCCAGGGCGAAACAACGAAGCCGAAAGGATGGCCGGGCCCGGGCATCATTTTCTCGCCGCCACAAAAAGATGACGGGCAGTGGCTCTTCTGGCGTCGTTGGTTCACGTTGATGACGGAAGAGGCTCGCTAGGCGTCGGTGGTAAATGGCGAAGGGCAGCAGATCAGATCAAACTGAAACGAGTACAGCGAATGACAACTGCGGACACGGCGACCAAGACAGTTACCCAGACCGGTACTCTGATGCCCTCTTTGGACGCGGCACCGAAGACGGGTACTGAGGCAAAGACGGGCACTCCGGGGAAGACGGGCGGTGCTCGGCTAAAAGCTTCCGACCCCATCTACGGCGACATCCTGGATTTCTTGATCGACGAGGCCGCGCTGCTCGACGACGACCGCCATGTCGAGTGGCTGGACTGCCTCACCGAGGACATTGTGTACCAGATGCCTGTGCGCAAAACTGTGTACCGGCGCAACGGCGATGGCTTCGATGGGCGCAACTCGCACTGGGACGATAACCGGCAATCGCTCGGCCTACGGGTAAAACGCTCCGTCGACCTGCCCTCCGCGTTCGACCGCGACCCGGCACCGCATATCCGGCGCTTGGTCACAAACCTTATTGTTCGCAGGACCGATACACCCGGCGAATACGCAGCGAGGAGCTGCATACTGCTCTTGCGCAACCGCTTCGACGCTCCTACCTACGACATATTGTCGGCAAGACGTGAGGACCTCATTCGTCGCGGCGGCGACGGCGCTTGCAAACTCGCCCGCAGGTTGATCCTCGTCGACCAGACCGCGCTCGGCGCCGTCTTCATCAACGTATTCATGTAGGCGTCGAACCGGAAGAGGCACTGGACTGCTCGAGCAGTGGCCGTGCATCGAGACGGCGACACAAAGAGAGAGATGATATGACCGATCAAACCGCGCCGCTGTACGTCAAGGTGGATGTGTCGAAGTGCTGCGGCTACACCACGTGTACCGAGGTTTGTCCGGAGCTGTACAAGCTCGATGAACAAGGATTTGCTTATGTGGAGAGTGAGGTCGTGCCGCCGGGGTTGGAGGGCAAGGCTCGGGAAGGCGCGTTTATGTGTCCCGAAGGCGCGATTTACGTGGGCGAGACGCCACCACCTAAATGAGTCGCCTGCTATTCGTGCGCTAGTTGACGCGCCTCGACGAGGCGATCTGGTTGGGGACTGGCGCCAATCATGACTAGCCAGACCGTACGTTGACCAAACCCACGTTCATCCTGCTGGGTGGCGGGCTTGCGAGCGCGACTGCAGCATCGACGTTGCGTGCGGAGGGCTTCGACGGACACGTGGTCATCGTGGGCGATGAGAACCATCCACCCTACTCCCGCCCACCGTTGTCCAAAGACGTGCTGCGCGGCGAGAAGCCTCCGGAGAGGACTTGGCTACGCACGCCCGCATGGTACGCGAGCAAAGACATCGAGCTTCAGCTTGGCGTCCGGGCGGTCACGGTCGATCCACGCGCGCATAGGGTCGAACTCGACGACGGAACTAGCCTTGCATACGACAAACTTCTCATCGCCACCGGAGGGATCCCACGAACATTGGACATCGCCGGGGCCGATCTCCCGGGTGTATTTTTCCTCCGCAGACTCGATGACGCGCTCGCGCTTCGCGAGCATCTCACCCCTACGGCTCAGGTCATGGTGATCGGAGCTGGGTTTGTCGGTGCTGAGGTTGCCGCGAGCGCCCGCGCTCTCGGCTGCAAGGTCACCATGCTCGAGATTGCGGAGATCCCATTGGAGCGTGCTCTTGGTCCCAAGATCGGCCAGATTTACGCGGATCTGCACCGTGAACGCGGCGTCGAATTGCGCACAGGCGTTAGGGTCGAACGCATCGAGGGCCACGGTCACGTACAGAGGGTGGTGACAACCGACGGTCGGGTGCACGAGGCCTCAGTGGTAGTGATCGGAGTCGGGCTGCTACCTGATCTGGATCTCGCCCGGCGCTCGGGATTGGCGACTGGGGATGGGATCATCGTTGACGAGTATTGCCGGACATCTGTCGACGATGTGTTCGCTGCCGGGGATATCGCTCGCCATCCCAACCACATTCTCGGTCGCCAAATTCGGGTCGAGCACTGGCAGAACGCGCACCATCAAGGCACGGCCGCGGCTCGAAATATGCTGGGTCAGCACAAGCGCTTCCGCGAAGTTCCGTGGGTATGGTCTGATCAGTATGAGCACAATCTCCAGATCGTGGGACTTGCTGGTCCCACCGAGCGAGTGGTGGTACGCGGCGACGCCGCTATGAGGAAATTCTCAGCGTTCTTCGTGCGCGACGGCCGCGTGACTGCTGCATTGGCCGTTAATCGTCCGGAAGACGTCCGTGTCGCCCGCCTCATGATCGAGCATGGAACGGAGGTGACGGAAGCGCATCTCGCGGACGTCGACGCACCCTTGGGCGAACTCCTCGTGAGTGGAACCTGAGCGAGCTGGCGGCCACGCCAACGGGCTGACTGTGGAGAAATCGTTCTAAGTTTAGGGAGATTTTCAACGTGGCAATAACACACCAGCCGGGCGTCTGCCCGGCGACGGTCGAACGTCCGTGCTGACCGGGACTCGGGAGGACCACCAAGCGGTCGATCGAGGGCAATACCTCGCGCCGCTGCTCGGCCTCATGATGATCATGATCGATGGCTACGATTTGCAGAGCATCGGCTACGTCGCGCCCGAAATCGCCCGCGCTTGGTCGCTCGACATCGCCGCGTTCGGCATGGTCTTTGCCGCCGGTCTAGCCGGAACCATACCGGGTGCCATGCTCGCTGGGCCGGCGGCGCGCCGATTCGGGCCGGGCGCGGTGCTGAAGTTTTCACTGCTCGTCTTCGGAGTCGGCTCGCTGGCGACGGCTCAGGCTGGCGATATCGCCCAGCTTGCGGTGCTCCGCTTCATCGTTGGTGTCGGGCTTGGCGCCGCAGTGCCGATCATTCTGACCAGCGTCGCGCAAAACAGCCCGGCACGGTTTCGCACAGCGCTGGTCACCGCTGCGGGTTGCGGGCAGCCCATCGGCGCCATCCTGGGTTCTGCACTATGCGCGCGGTTGATCCCCGCTTTCGGGTGGAAATCGGCGTTTGTTTTGGGCGGTGTGCTGCCGCTGTTGTGCCTCACTGGTGTGCAGGTTCTAATCAAGGGAAGACGAGCTCGCGACAATTTGGCAAATTCACCGAAGGCCGCAGACCGGCCTAGCGGACGTGTGCAGGATCTGTTCGGCCGGGAATTCCGCGCAACGACGCTGCTCATCTGGGCGGCCGCGGGACTTTGCGTCAGCTTCCTGTATGTCATCGTCAACTGGCTTCCGGGCATCGTGCGCGCCAGGGGCTATTCATTCGAAAACTCTGTGCTCGTGATTGGGCTGTTTAATACCGGGACCCTTATCGGAGCGCTCGTCTTCGGCGCGCTGATCGATCGGTTCGGTCCCTTTAAGGTTCTGCCGACGGCCCTGTTGGCCGGGGGCGTGTTCCTGTCGCTCCTCGATGTATCGCTCAACGCGCGACCGCTTCTACTCGCGGCCTCGCTACTCGCCGGATTTGCCGGCGGCGGCGGCGGCATGTGCCTCGCTGCAATGCTGGTCCTGCTCTATCCGAGCGCTCTGCGCACGACTGGGACGGGGTGGGCGCTGGCGATTGGCAAGCTGTTTGCCGCGCTGGGGCCGATTGCGATCACTTTTGCGTTGAGAGCGGGATTGGCCAAAGAGCACTTATTCTATTTCGCGGGCGGGGCGGCGGCTCTCGCGGCGTTGTGTCTCCTCACTCTCGCGAAGGTTCGCGCCCCTCCCCCAAGCATTTCGGACGACCGTGCTAATGGGAGGAGCGCAGTGCCCTGAGCACCACAGGTCAGCCCCGTGCGGTCAGCCGCCGAACCCTACAAGGGAGAGAACGGTGTAAATACGGGAGCGCGTTTTTCCTTGAAGGAGGCGATGCCCTCGACGACCTCCGGACCGAAAAAACCGAGGCACTCGAGGGCAAGCGAAGCGTCGAATATCGGTCCGGCAGCGCGCAGCCAGTTGTTTAACGTGTACTTGCTCAACCGGATGGCGCTCTGCGCGCCGGCCGCGAGCTTGATCGCGACCTGCATCGCCGTGTCGTAGACCTTGTCGTCGTCGACACACATCGAAACCAGGCCGATCCTTTCAGCTTCCTCGCCGGACAGCGGCTCGCACAGCAGCAGGTAGTATTTCGCCTTGGCCATCCCGCACAACAGGGGCCAGATAATGGCGGCGTGATCGCCGGCGGCAATTCCCAACCTCGTATGCGCATCAACTATCTTGGCGCTTCGCGCGACAATCGAGATGTCCGCCATCAATGCGACCGCGAGCCCGGCGCCCGCAGCGCCGCCCTTGATCGCGGAGACGACCGGTTTGGAGCAATTGATAATGTTATAGACGATGTCGCGGGCTTCCTTCCATCCGCCAGCCATCTTGTCCCAGTCCTTGCCGAACGCCTCGACCATGTTGATGTCGCCGCCCGCGGCGAATGCATCCGCGGGTCCGCGAACGACCGCCACCCGGGTCGCGGGATCGGCATCCACATCTCTCCATATTTCGGCCATTTCGCGATGGATTTCCGCCCCCAGCGCGTTGGCGCGCCCATGCCCCCGCAACACTATTTGTAAAACCCCGTCCGCCGGACTACTTAGCTCAAGCTTGGAATACTTTGCGTAACGCTCAGACAGTTGCACTGGGGTCTCCTTCGTTTATTTTCTGGTGCGCAGATCGAGAAGGCGGCGCGCCTTGCCTTCTCTGCCGAAATTGGTGAACTCTGCCAAAGTACCTTCATCGACGAGTTCGACGACGACTCGCACTCCGAGATCCTCTTTGAGGCGTCGTTCCATATGCTCCGCCATGCTCGCGCGCGACTCAGCGTTCTTCTTGACCTCGATGCGGACAGTGAGACTTTCTCCAATGACGCCACCGCTTTCGGTCCGCTCGGCAACGCACAGCCACTCCCCGGTGGAGCGTTCATCGCTGCGGACGGCGGATAGGCATGCCATCGGGTAGATGTTGACCCCGCGCATGCGGACCATGTCGTCGCTGCGTCCGAGGAAGTGGTCCATGCGCTTGAAGTGGCTGCCGCATTCGCAGCGTTCGGTCGCGATGATCCTGCCGAGATCGCGGGTATTCAGCCTGATAATCGGCGGGATGGTACGACACAGCGAGGTGATGACGATGTTGCCAGTCTGCCCGTCGGGCAGCGGCTGGCCGGTCTCGGTATCCACGATCTCGAACAGATACAAGTCTTCCATGATGTGCAGGCCGCATTGATACGGACATTCAAAGCTGCCGAGCGCCGTTTCGTTGATCCCGTAGTTGTCGTACACCTTCGTGCCGAGCGTCTCCTGCAGATAGCTCCGCAACGAGCCGTCCGTGTCGGGTCCCAAAAACGTCGCAATGAACTTGCAGTTCATTTCGGCAAAGTCTCTGTGCAATTCCGTTTTGCAGACCTTGGCCAGTTGGCTGAAGTATTCCGGAAAGCTCACCCAGATGTTGGTACCGAAATCGAACGCCATTTCGATCTGACGCCTGGTGGGCGTCACCAACCCGCTGCCTGTGGTCAACGGCATCACGCCCAGGTAGTCGTGACACGCCTTGTAGATGCCCCACCCCAGGTTCGCCAACCCGCAAGTGGCCGGTATTTGCGCGACGTCGCCGGGACGGGCGCCTTGGATATACAGGCCGCGAGCGCTCGATAGGCCGTTCAATTCCCACTCGAGCTGTCCAAAAAGGGTCGGCCTGGGCTTGCCGGTCGTCCCGCCGCTGGTCTGAACCTTCAACGGCTGCGTCCCGAAGTCGGAACGCGATACGCCGGTAATCGAGCCGAACGGCGGAAAGGAATCCTGATTTGCTTTGATGTCGTCGGTGTTGAAGGTCGGGAGCCGTGCAATATCGTCGAGCGTCCGCACCTGTTCAGGTTGTACGCCGGATGACGACCACAACTCGCGATAATAGGCATTGGACCATCCGAGTTTCAGGATCTCCTTGAACCCTTCATTCTGCATGTCTTTGAGACGGCTCTTGTCCCAAAGATAGACCGTCTCACTGAATACGTCCGGTAAGGGGTACCTGGCGAAAAAGGCCGGCCAGTCAAGCCCGAAATGCGCGACGGGAAGAACGCCCCGGTTAAACTGCCGCGATGTCTGCTGTAACGTCATGAGACCTCTCACCCGCTAAAAGCCGGCCACTTGGAAAGGCAAATGGCCATAATAGGAGTAGTACCTGGGCAGGATCTTGGCATACAGTATCTTGATGTCAAGCTAAATGAAACACTCTTTGTCTTAAGGTAGTTTGCAATGTGGGGGGCCGCACATTGATAGATCTGAAGGATAAGGTCGTGATGATCGCCGGCGCGAATGGCGGAATCGGTAGTCACGTCGCGGAAGTGCTTGTCGAATGCGGAGCAACAACAGCGCTGAGCTTCCACAACAATTCGGCTCGACTCGAGGAAGTGCGCGCGAAGGCAGCATCTGCCGGAACGAAGTGTCATGTCACTCAGGTCGACATGACCAGCATCGACGCAACCACGCGTTGGGCGGAATCAGTCGTAAGCATGTGCGGTAAGATCGATGCGGCTGTCAATTGCTGCGGCTCTAACGCGCCTTTCATGTTGTTTGCAGATCAGGACCCGTCCGGGTGGCGAGCAATGCTTGAAATTGAATTGATGTCCTCCGTGTATCTTTCAAGGGCCGTGGTTCATCACATGGTGGGACGCAGGCAGGGACGGATCATTTCTCTCGGCTCGGACTCTGGGAAGGTTGGAAACTCCGGATCATCGATTAGCGCTGCCGCTCGCGGAGGACTGAACTCGTTTTCCAAGTCCCTTGCTCGGGAGCTTGCGCGACACGGTGTGACTGTCAACACGGTCTGCCCGGGTCCCACCGAAGGTCCCAATCTGGAAGGCCTTCGGGCTCAGGGAGATACTGGCGCGAAGATAGTCAGCGCAATGCTTCGGGCGATTCCGCTTGGAAGGGCCGGAGACCCCCGAGACGTCGGTTGGCTGATAGCTTTTCTTGCATCAGATCACGCTAGCTACATCACAGGGCAGGCTTTGAGTATCAGCGGGGGCCTGACCATGTGTTAACGCAGGCGCGCTGGAGCGCCCCAGATTGCGTTGCTTTCGGTGCAAGCCCTCGCGCGCCTATACAGCGCGGGCCGCTTCCTAAAACTCATGTCGGGGTAGGACTTCAGCCCTATAATACGCACGGTGAACTTGCGCGCACCGCCTGAGGAATCGCTGTTGAACAAATTGAAACTCGGTCGTTCGCGAGTTATGTTGACTAAGCCGTTGGCGGGAGATTTCAAATCTCGGCTCAAGCCTGATCGGCTCAATGAAATTATTCTTCTTGCTCGGGGTCTCCTAGTCGAACGCGGATTCGACGCCTTCACATTGGATGAGGTTGCACTCCGTGCCCGCTGCAGCAAAACCACTCTGTACCGCCGGTGGAGCAACAAATCCGATCTAATTGTAGAGGTTATCGGGCGCGAAATCCCAACCGCGGCACCGAATACCGGATCGCTGCGCGGTGACCTTGAGGAGCTCTTGTCGCGCATAGCGCTCGTGATGGACGATGACGTTGGAGCAATTTTTCTAGCGGTCGCACTTGCAATGCAAAAAGACAAGGATCTGAAACGCGCGTGGCATAAGCAAGGGTTACTCCCAGGGAAACAGGGAATGGAAAGAATTGTGGCGCGAGCCATTGCCCGGGGTGAGATCAAAGCCAGGCCCAATCTCAAACTGTTACATTGTATTTTGCCCGGCACGATCTTTTGGGCTTGGTTTGTGGAAAAATCCTCCGATCGAAAGACCTTCCGCCATCATCTGCTTCATAACGTCCTGCTGCCATTCATGCATGCGCATGATTCCGAATAGATTCGCCTTCATATCGCTCATCCAGCAGTAGCAAGGTTGGAGTCACGTGCAAAGTGCACGGAGAGCAAATAAAGCGCGGTCCATTCGTCAAGCCAGTATCCGCTGGCACTCAATAATCAAAACTTAGACAACCCGCAGCAGTGGACTCAAGCCCAAACTTGACAAAGGATACGAAACGGTATCGTATACACGTGGCCGCCGCGTCGGGTTGCCCGCAATGCGGCAAAGACAGGCTGCGTGGAACAGGCAGGTGCGGCAGGCAGCAGTTAAAGAAAAAGACGCGCAGGAGAGTTGGGTGATCAAATCTTGGATCTTCGAGTTGCCGGCAATCGATACCGACCTTAAAGAGCCCGCGACCGGACCGGCCTACGATTGGCTTTTGCGCGAATGGGATCGAGCCGAGGCCCTGAATTTTGAGGGCGTCTTCCTCAGCGAACATCATCTCCCGAACTACCTCAGTCAATCACCCAACATTCTTCTCGCTGCCATGGCGATGCGGACGAGCCGCCTGCGCATGGGCGTCATGGCCCTCACCGCGCCGATGTACCATCCGTCGCGTCTTGCCGAGGAGATTGCGATGCTCGATCACCTCAGCAGAGGTAGATTGGAGATCGGCCTGGCGCGCGGAGCTAATCCCGTTGAAGTGGGGCTGATCGGCATGCCGGCCCAAGAAATGCAGCCGCGCCTGCTCGAAGCGCTCGATATCGTCGAGGGCGCCCTGACCGCGAATGAGCCTTTCAATTACGATGGACACTTTTACAAGTGCAAGAACCTGGTTGTGCCGCGCACTTTGCAGCAACCGCTGCCGCCGCGCTGGTGGCCTACTGCGACGCCCGAGAGCGCTACGCTGGCGGCGCGTCGCGGGTACAAGACTTGCGCTGCGTTTCTGTCCGCCGACCGTATTGCTGAGAATTTCGACGTTTACCGAGCCGCAGCGGCTGCCGCCGGTCGCGTGGTCGGCCCCGACGACCTCGGCATCCGTCGAATTGTCATCATCGATGAGGACGGCGACAAGGCCCGCTCGCACATCAAGGACGCATTCCGGGCCTTCGGCCCGATTGAAGCGCTGCCGGCCTGGTTCTCCAGCGATGAGGTTGTTGCCGGTACGCCGGATGAGGTCACCCGAAACTTGATTGGCCAGTGCGAACGCACGGGAGCCGGGCATGTACTTATCTATGGCGGCTGGCCGCTGTCGAGACCGGTGTTCGAACACACCGTCGAACTTTACGGCCGGGACGTCCTTCCCCGGTTGCGCAACCGCAGCCGCTCACGCGCCGATACCGCTGGGAGGCAGCCGAGCGTTGTTTGATGACGAGCTGTTGCGCTGCCTCGAGCGGCAAGGCGGCGAAACCCGAACGAACCGATCGCATTCACGTGTGCGCCGGTTGAGTTGCCCTGCCGATCGTGTTCCAGGAACGTGCAGTTACGGCAGGTAGAAGCACCTCGGTTCTAAAAAAAGAGACGACTGGAGAGTTGGATGATCAAATCTTGGATATTCGAGTTACCGGCGAACGATGCGCAGCTCGAAAAGCCCGCAACGGGGCCCGCTTACGATTGGTTTTTCCGCTTCTGGGATCGCGTCGAGGCCCTGAATTTCGAGGGCATCTTTCTGAGCGAACACCACCTCTCGTGGGGCCTTAACCCGTCGCCTAATCTGTTGCTCGCCGCCTTGGCGATGCGAACCAAGCGATTGCGACTCGGCGCCATGACGTTGGTGGCTCCAATGTATCACCCGGCGCGCATAGCCGAGGAGCTTGCAATGCTTGATCATTTGACCGGAGGTCGCTTGGAAATCGGCTTAGCGCGCGGATCCAATCCTGCCGAAGTCGAGACGATTGGCATCGCCGGAGCGGAGATGCAGCCACGGTTTTTGGAAGCACTTGATATTGTCGAGGGCGCGCTGACCGCAACCGAGCCCTTCAACTATGACGGGCATTTTTACAAATGCCACAACCTAACCGTTAATCCCCGCACTTTGCAGCAGCCGCTACCGCCGCGCTGGATTTCGGTGGTATCGCCCGAAAGCTGCGCGTTGGCCGCCCGGCGCGGATACAAGGTGTGCGGCGGCTTTCTGTCCGTCGATCGCATCAACGAGAATTTCAATGTTTATCGTACCGCCGCGGCGGCCGCCGGCCGCAAGGTTGGTCCAGACGACCTCGCCATTCGTCGGCTGTTAATCGTAGACGAGGACGGCGATGCGGCCCGCGCTCGCATCAAGACCTGTTTTCGCTCCGATTATCGCGATCGTGGGCCGGTCGAGGGGGCATTGCCGTCGTGGTTCTCAAGTGATGAAGTCGTGGCCGGCACACCGGCTGAAGTTGCTGAGAATCTGATCAGCCAATGCGACCGCACGGGAGCCGGCAATGTGCTCATCTACGGCGGCGTTCCGCTGTCGCGCCCAGGATTTACAAATACTGTTGAGCTCTATGGTCGAGATGTGCTGCCGCGCCTGCGCGAACATGTGTGGTCGCACGAGTATGTCTCATCGATTGTGGAAACCGTCGCCTAGTAGCGCCCAGGCTGCAGCACGGAACAGACCCATAGCTGCGGACGTAGATCATTGTCGGGTGAAAGGGATGAAGAGAATGACAAGCACTGCTGACATCGTCGTCGAACAAAATGTCCCATTCACATCGGGCGAACGGCCCTTGCTTTGGGATATCTACCGACCCGCGCCTAGTAACGAGATTACACCTGTGGTCCTGGCTCTTCACGGCGGGGGGTGGCGGGGCGGTCATCGTGAAATGATGAAGGCTGCGTGCACCGCCTTTGCGCGGCAAGGCTATGTTGCAATCGCACCGGAATACCGGCTGCTGGGCGAGGTGGAATGGCCAGTTCCGTTGAATGATCTCCGGACCGCAGTCCGCGCCACTCGAGCAAAGGCAAAAGCACTTCGCATAAATGCCGACCACATCTTTCTGACAGGCTATTCGGCCGGGGCGCATCTCTCTCTATTGGCCGCCGGCATGCCGCGCTCGCCACTGACCGCGACGGACCCTTACACTGAACAGTCCGGTGCGGTGAGCGGGATCGCCGCCCTTTTTCCACCCGCCCGAATCGCCGGTCGATTCGCTTCGCTGCTGGGAGTCCCGGAGGACGCCCTCGACCTCGTCAGTCCACAGACTTATGCGTCAACGCTTCCTCCCACCATCATTTTCTGCGGGGACGAGGATTCCGTAACGCCGCCGCAACTCTCCGTAGATCTACACAAAGCGATTCGGGCGGCGGGACGTGTCTGCGACCTGCGCTTGTTCTCGCACCTCATTCATGAGTTCGTGTCACTGCCGGGAATGATGGAGACGACGGTGCGTGATTCCATCGAGTTCTTCGATCGCACGACCGTCAGCAAAATCAAGTTTGATCAAGCGCTCAAAGAGCTTCAGGACTGGTGGGAGGAGAGAATGAAGCAGGTTCCCCGCTAGGAAGAAATGACAGTGCAAATAATTCAGTATGCGGAAGGCGGCATGCCGCGCGAATATCGGAGGACTTGAACAATGCAGAATACCAACACTACAAACGCCACCGCGGCACCCGATGCAGGACATGGCGAGGTGATTGGTGTCGGGTATTTCCGGATTCCAGCGCCCCAGATTGAACCGCTTCGCGACTTCTATGAAAGGACATTCGGAATGAAGCAGATCGGTTGCCTCTTGGAGCATGCGATTATCCTGAATGTCGGCCGCACGTCCGAAGAGGCGACAGCGAACAAGAATGTTCGAGTGATTCTCGACAATCGCCTTACGCCTGTCGATCAAAATCCCGTTGCCTTTATCGTTCGCAGTATCGGTAGTGTCGTGCAGCGCGCAAAACACAACGGAGCCACCATCACGATGGAGCCGTTGGTCGCGCGTAACGGCAACGTCGTTGCAAAGTTTCTCGATCCTTCAGGCAATCGCATCGAGTTGATTGAAGAGGGGACGGATAAAGACGCGAATTTGTATCTGATTGGATAGGGTTAACTACGCAGGGCATTTAGGTGATGACGATGCCTGCTTCAGGAGGATGAATGCCGCATGAGGGGGAGCCCTGGCTAGCTGCCAGATCCGCAATTCAGCGCCTCGCGAGGGGTACGAGGCTTGCGGCGCTCGGCGTGCGCAGTTCGCGCACCGCGGATATCGCGCGAATAGCGCGCGCAACCGGGCACCAAGCCATTTGGATCGATCTTGAGCACAGCACCATGCCGATCGATACGGCCGCCTCCATTTGCGCCGCGGCCGTGGATATTGGTCTCGCATCCTTCGTACGCGTTCCCGAACGCGAATACGGTGTCATTGGTCGGCTATTGGATGGCGGCGTTCTGGGAATCATCGCGCCCCGAATTGAGTCAGTTGAAGAGGCGCAAGACATCATCTCGGCGTGCCGATTTCCACCGTTAGGACACCGCTCGGCCGTCGCCACCTTAGCGCACGTGAATTTTAGAAAACTCCCGTCCGAGGAATTCAACCGTGCGATGAATGAAGCCACCGTGGTCTTGATACTCATCGAAAGCCCCCTCGGTATTCGAAATGTCGAGGCTATTGCCGGGTTGCCCGGCGTAGATCTTGTTGGAATTGGCACCAATGATCTAAGTGCCGAACTTGGCGTCCCGGGACAGTACTCGCACCCGAGTGTTAGGGAAGCTCACGAAACGGCAATTGAAGCCTGCCGGCGGGCCGGGAAGCCGCTCGTCATTGGCGGCATCGGCGACATGGCCTATAACGCCGAATTGATACGGCTGGGCGCCGCGCCATTTCTTTTTACAGGTATCGATACCGATCTTCTGCTTGGCGCCGCCCGAGATAGCCTTACCCACGCAGTTTCTGCGCTCCAAATTCAGTCGCAGTAAAGGCGCACCATGTCCGAGGTCATTCTCACTTCCAAGCCCATGCGCGACGCGCAGACGCTAACGCGACCGTCATTTGTAGTTCCGCCCGGCGCATGCGATTCCCACGTTCACGTATTTGAGTCGGCCGATCGCTACCCGCGGGTCGACAAGCCCCACTACACATTGCCGGATGGCAGCTTAGATAAGCTAAAGCGGATGACAGATGTCATGAAGCTCCAGCGCTTCATCATTGTGCAGCCCAGCTACTACGGCACCGACAACAACTGCATGCTCGATGCACTGGCGACCGTGGGCGCGCGTGCGCGCGGCGTCGCCATGGTTGATGACAACTGTCCTGACGCGACCTTGGAGCGCATGCATGAATTAGGGGTCCGCGCGCTTCGCTTGGACCTTTTCTTGCGCTCGAGTTGGACCACGGCGGCTATTGTGAAATACATTGAGACCTGGGTACGTCGAACCAATGCGATCGGCTGGCACGTTCAATTCTATACGCCCGGGTGGGTAGTTCGTGACCTGCTCCCATTCCTCAAGGAACTGGATTCGACATTTGTCATCGATCACATGGGTTACATGCTTGAGAGCGACGGGCTGACAAACACTGACTTTGATCGTCTTCTTGGTGTGATTTGTGCGGGACGAGGATGGATCAAATTGTCGGCGCCATACCGGCTTGCCAAGGACGGGAACTTCGAGCGACTAAAACCGAAGGCGCGCGACATCATCTCGGCTGCTCCCGACCGTGTTGTGTGGGGGAGCGACTGGCCTCACATACCGGAGGGCGGCAAAGATACCGGCGAGCTTCTGAACTTGCTGTACGAGTGGGAGCCTAATGCTGAGGCCCGCAAGCGAATTCTGGTTGACAATCCCGCGAAGCTGTTTGGGTTTACGGAATAGATAAAGGCGCTCGATGCGACACACAGTCATCAATCGCCATGTGGCTCACAAGCCGCAGTTGCCCGTGAATTCCCTGGGCGCCGTGTATCCCACACTATCATCGAGCTGATGCTATGAACTACAGCCCTCATGCTGAATTTGCCGCGTTGTATAAGAACTATACTGCCGCTCCCGAGGGCATCGCGAAGCACCTGACTCGCCGCATCGTTCAGTTGACCGAGTCCGATGCACTGCTGGTGATCACAGGACAGGACGTTGTGCTGTTTCCGGGTGGCGGACGACAGCCTGTCGTAGAGAGCTTTCGTCATTCGACGCGAGGATTTGTCGAATTGACGAGCGTCTCTCATCTGGGGCCAGCTGTCGCGTCGCTAATTCAACTACGGGAGCTGGACGATCCCATTTGGCGGTCGGATGCGCAGCGGCTGATTGACCAAATAGACCGAACACGGCTGATCAACACTGCGGAAATTTGGAAGAGTGACATCGCCGTTCCGGCGCTCACCGGCTACGAAGCCAAAATTGCCGATATGGTCGACTATAGCTGTGCAGTCACGCGGGCGTTTCTCGTCGATGGGCTGGCGAATGAACTACGCATGACTTTTGACCACTTGCGCGATACCTACCTGGATCCTGTAAGGTCCGCCGCGGACCTTACAGCCATCAACGACATGATGGTGGCAACCTTTGCGCTGGCCTTCCTCGATATAGCTCACCGTATGATCCGCTGGCTGCACGCACAGGAACTCGATTGGGAGCGGTTGATGGTGCTCCTTACCGGCCGCACGGGGCGCGCGACGGCAGGCCTTTCCTGGGCGACCAATAACATGTGTCACATTATGTGGAGGGTGTCCGGGCAGCGTCTTTCCCCCGAATTTGTTTATGTTGCGCCGCTAGCCCCATCTTTTGTTTTGGCGGACATACGAGATGTCGAACATTTGCGAACTCTGAACGGTGAATACCGCGATCTTTGGTGCAACACACGCGCTACTACCCAACTGGCGCGTCTGATGTTTAAAGGTTATCCCGCTTTCGATGTCACCGTTCCGCAGCCTCCTCCGATCGCGGCTGAGATGCCGATGATTGTCAAGGAAATGCCTCAGCTGCGCTCGCCGGACGACCGCTTTGGGGCGATTGCCCGCCTTCGGGTTACGATGGAAGATCCGACTCAGCTATTGGTCAACGCCGTTACGTATATTGTGGATCGGCTCTGCGAATGCGATAACCGCCCAGAGGAGGTATTCATTCCCGGGTTTACCAATGTTCAGTATCCACCTTGTCAAGGTGTGAGTTGACGCGCGAGTTCAAGCGGGACGCCGGGGTCAGCATTCCGGTCACTTGCCTCGCCGTTGCTTTCCCCTGACGGCGGACAGTACGGTGTCTACTGTACCACCAGGAATTTCTAGAGGCATGGACGCAATACGAGTTGCTTCACGAGCCTGAATTCCCAAGCTGCGCAAATACATGGCCACCGTGATTTGCGTGTAATTGGCCGGCACGTGCCTCTTGCTTAAAATGGTGCTCACCACCATCGCGACCATCCCGAGACCGATATCATGCGCGGCCTGTATCGACTCAATCTTAAATCGCCCACTCGAAACACCCTCGCTGAACATCGTCACCGCATGTCGGCGCATTTGCTCGTTAAGGGGCCCGCCCGCAATGGGAATCATGCGAAGCAAGATAGCGCCTCGGACGGGATCCCCGGCGGCCATACCAACAAAGCATCGTGCTGTCGCGGCGACCCGCTCAGCAGGATCCCGCAGGTCCGACAAAACCGGCAGGATAAGCGCGTTGATCTCCGTTGCCAGCTCGTCAGCAACGGCAGCGAGAATCTCTTCTCGAGTCTTAAAGTAGTTATAAAATGTTCCTCTGGACACGCCGCTGGCCGCGATAAAGTCGGCAACTACGGGGGCATCAAAGCCCTTCTCAGCAAAGACGTGGAACGCTGCGGTCACGAGTTCTTTCCGTGTTCGGGCGCGCTTCGCCCTGCCGATTTGAGCGCGCCGGACAGCGGGCTTCGCCCCTTTTAATGTTGCTCCAACAGTCATAATCGGCGCGCATCCTACTGAAAATCCGAGGCTATTAGTGTGAACCTACATAGCGGCGGCTAGGATAACGCAACTGCGACTGTCTGCGCTGATCGGTAACTTCGTGCCAATACATGCCCCGCATTGACATTATTGTCAATTTGACACACCATCCAACCGATGGCACCGGGGACGATTGATTGCGAAAATCAGCGAACTAACGCGCCCACCCCTCAAGGCAGAGCGGCATTTCGGCTCAGGGGGATCCAATCGAGTACTCGAGCAATTGTTATTGCAAGCAACTCGGAACATTCAAGCACATGGCTCCATAGGAGGCGCGATGGATGCTCTACAGAATACTTGGTATCCGGCAGCTTGGTCCGAAGATGTCGGGACACAATTGCTGAAACGCACACTACTGAATGAATCGATCGTTTTCTTTCGAACGAGAGACAGAACGCCGGTAGCGTTGGCTAATATGTGTCCCCACAGATTCGCGCCCCTGCATCTTGGGAAAGTCATCGACGATACCGTGCAGTGCGGGTATCACGGGCTGCGGTTCAACGCCTCCGGCAATTGTGTGTTCAATCCGGACGGTGATGGGATTACGCCGTCGGCCGCGAAGGTGCGCAGTTATCCACTGCACGAACGCTATGGTCTCCTATGGATTTGGATGGGAGATCCGGTGCTCGCCGATTCGACGATTTTGCCGGTTTACCCGTTCATGGAGAACCGTGACAGATACCATCCGGTGACCGGCTATTTGCATGTCAAGACCAGTTATCGCTTCATGATCGACAATCTCATGGATGTTGCTCATGTTCTAATCCTGCATCACGACATGCTGGCATGTCCCGGCCTAGCCCTGACCAAAACCAAGTTGGTCAGGGAAGGTGCCGGGATTTGGGCGAACCGACTCGCGACGAACACTACGCCGCCGGTGATATTTGACATGATGTGGCGCCGAACCCGTGGCGATTACACCAGCGCGATGGACCACTGGGCGGAATCACGATGGGATGCCCCCTCGCTGATCTCTCAAAACACCGGTGTCGCGCTGACCGGAACCCCGCGCGAAGCGGGCTTGGAGACCAAGAACTGCCACTTTGCGACTCCGGAAACCGACAAGTCCACGCATTATTTTTGGGCCATTTGTCGAAACTTCGATCTCGACAACGAAAAGTTCGACGAGGAAATTCGGGCCGGTACCCAGTATGCCTTTGTCGAACAGGACGAGCCAATGGTCGAGGCTTTACAGGAACTTGTGGGGGACCGGGAATTTTGGTCAATGAAACCGGCACTGCTGCAAGGCGACATTGGTACGGTTGAAGTGAGGCGCGCGCTCGATCGGCTGATTGAGCAGGAACGTGGGGCCTCCAATTGCTCGCGTCATACCGCTGCAGCGTTCGGTTGAGCATGACATGAAACTCGCGACGTTCACTCAAGAAGGAAGGACCCGGATTGGCGTCGTGGAAGGCGATTCGATAGCCGATATCGCCTCCGAGCAGATACCCACCGATATGGTGAGATTGCTGGAGGGTGGCCAACCGGCGCTTGACGCCTTGCGTGCCGCATTGCCCGCGGCAGTCCGATTACCGCTGTCGAGCGTCAGGCTCGAAGCACCGATACTTCGACCGAGAAAGTTCCTGGGGCTGGGCGCCAGTTATGCGTCCCACTTGAAGGAAGTTGCTCACCTCATGCAGCCCCCTAAGCACCAGACTTGGTTCAATAAGCAAGTTACATGCGTCAACGGTCCGTACGACGATATTCACATGCCGAGCGTCTCTAACACCCTGGACTATGAAGGTGAACTCGCCATCATCATTGGCGCACGCGGACGAAATGTGAAGGGAGCGGCCGTGCGCCAAATGATCGCTGGATTCACGGTGTGCAACGATGTGAGTGTGCGTGAATGGCAGATGCGAGCCATGACCGCAACCCTCGGCAAATCATTCGACACACACGGACCCCTGGGTCCCTGGATCGTCACTATGGATGAACTCCCCGGAATTCATAATCTTTCGCTTCGAACCTGGGTGAATGGTGAGCTTCGCCAGGACGGCAGCACCAGCGAACTGATTTATCGCTTCGGGGAAATGATTGAGGAGTTGACGGCGGTCTTCACTTTAGAACCCGGCGACGTGCTCGCGACGGGAACCCCTGCGGGAGTAGGAGGCGCCCGCCAGCCTCCCATTTATCTGAAAATTGGGGATGTGGTCAAGGTAGAGATTGAGGGCATTGGACACATACAAAATCGCGTCGTCGCAGAGCCATGATGGGAGAGGCCGATGTATAACGAGTCGCGCAAGTTATCCGACATCCTGGCGGCTAAGTTGCTCATGCCGGCGAAGCTTTCGCATGTGGTTCTACGCACGGCGAAGCTCAAACAGATGCGACAGTGGTACCTCACCATGCTGAATGGACAGGTTCAATACGAAAACGACAACGTCTGTTTTCTCACTTACGACGAGGAGCATCATCGGATTGGGATCGTGCAAGTACCAGGTGTCACGGACGAGACCTGCACTGGTCCCGGTCTCGAGCACATCTCTTTTGCGTACGGTCATCTAGGTGAGCTCCTTGCCAACTATAAACGCCTGAAGGTCGTCGGTGTCGAGCCGTACTGGACGATCAATCACGGGCCTACAATTTCCATGTACTACCGTGATCCCGATGGGAATCGCATCGAGCTGCAATACGATGTCTTCTCGACCGCCGACGGCGCAAATCGCTTCATCCAGGAGAACTACGCCGAGAATTTCATGGGGGTCCTTTTCGAGCCAGAGGACATGATTCAGAAATACGAGGCGGGACTGACTATTGACGAGATCGTCAAGAGGCCAAAACTCCCCCAGGGTAAAACGCCTTGGGATATGCATCGATCCTGAAATGGGCGGAAAAGAGAAGCGCATGCGCGTCCTTGAGATCAATCGGTACGGTCCGCCGGCCGAGGTTTTGGAAATCAATACCGAAGTCCCGATACCCTCGCCATCCGTCGGCGAGCTTCTAGTTGAGGTCAAAGCCGTATCGGTCAACCCGGTCGACTGCGCGATCCGGCGAGGCTACGGCCGCGAAGCATTTCGGAGCTCCACCGCAACGGGGTTTCCCGTGAAGCTGGGACGAGACGCTTCCGGCGTCGTCGCCGCGGTCGGCGCGGGCGTAGAGAATTTTCGGCCCGGTGATGCGGTCTGGACAGCACCGAGTCGTGCTACATCAGCAGACTACATCACCGTGGCGTCCTCCGAAGCCGCCTTGATGCCCAAAAACCTAAGCTTTGTGGAGGCGGCGGCGCTGCCATTCGTTGCCATGACGGTTTGGAATTCGCTCATTAATCAAGTCGGTTTGTCCTCGAATTCCACTCCAGGCCAGCGAGTGCTTATTACAAGAGGTGCGGGTGGCGTGGGCAGCTTTGCGATACAGCTGATTAAGACTTGGGGCGGATACGTCGCCAGCACCTGCAGTACCCGCAATGTGGAATTTGTGGAAAAACTCGGCGCAGATCTCGTGATCGACCATGCCACGCAATCCATTGCCGAGCTGCGCGACTTCGATGTTGTCTTGGATAGTTCACTCGATCGAGAAGAAAAGCTTCTCAATGCGCTCAAACGCGACGCACAGGCCACATACATCACCATAACTTCTCCCAAAATGGGATTTGTCGATGAATTCGGCCTCGAACTGGGCGCTAAGAAGGCAGACCAACTCCTCGCTTCGCGGCGAGCCGAACAGGCTCAGTTGGGCCGCCGATATCACTGGGGATTTATGAAGCCCAGTGGACACGCCCTCTCTGAAGTTACCAACCTAGTTGAGGCCGGCCGGGTGAAGCCTTTCGTCGATCGTACCTATCCGTTGGAACACATAGCGGACGCGCACGGATATAGTGAAAGCGGCCGTGCGCGCGGCAAGATAGTGATCGACATGACCTTGTAACAGCGCCGACAGAGCCGAGGCCCGTCAAACCTTCTTGAGTTTGCGCAACGAGCGGACCTGTTCCGGTCGCTCCGTTCCCGGAAATGTCCCGGCCCATGCGCCATAGGAAACCTCGCCAACATAAATATCGCCGCGCGAATCGGTCGCGAGCCCGTGCGGCGCGATAAATTGATGCAATTCGGTGCCTGCGCCCGTGTCGCCCAGACGAGCCAATAGCCTGCCTTCATTGTCGAGAACGCTAAGCCGCGGACCTAAATTTGGGAAAGGCAGAGTAACCGGGAAAGCCGGCCCCAATTCGCCTACGTAGAACCGGGGCGATTGGCCGGCTCCCATACACAGGGCGCAGGGTCGGTGCATGCCGTGCCACTGCATCTCGTACTCGCCGTCGCCGTTGAACACCTGGACACGATGGTTCTCGCGGTCGGCAACATACACCCAGCCCGCCGAGTCGCAACACAAATTGTGCGGTATGTAGAACTGGCCCGGCAAACTACCCGATTCACCCCAGGACAACAGGAGCTTTCCATCCGGCGAATATTTATGGATGCGCGCGTTCATATAGCCGTCGGAAACGTAGATCTCGCCTTGGGGCGAGAGTGCAGTATGCGTGCAGCGGTTGAACGGCCTGCCGCTCATAGTCGGTGCGGGCTTTCCCGGAATGCCGATTGTCAGCTGGAGGGCGCCCTCGAGCGTAAACTTGCGGACAGTATGATCACCGGTGTCCGTGCAGTAGATCATGTCATCGCCGCCGATGTGCAGCCCGTGCGGCTGATTGAATATGTCGTCCCCCCACGAAGACAGGAACCTTCCCTCGCGATCAAAAACAATCAGCGGATGAGTACCCCGGTGAAACACATACACCCGATCAGCACGATCGACCGCGACGGCCGCGACGTCACCCAACTTCCACCCATCCGGCAGTTCGCCCCAATCACCAGCGACCTCATAGGCGAATTCACCTTCTCCAAGTTGGGTCGGCACCGTCTGTCTCCTTTCCTCGTGAGCCCTCGCATTTGTCCGGTGCGGCTAAGGCGATGGAGCTATCTACGTCCAACCGCCATCCGGTTATCGAAAGTAACCGACGGATCAACTGCCGGTCGCTTGCGCATCACCGGCACGCACTTGAGCGCGTTATGCGGGTTTTATCTGCTGCATGAGGCCAAACATGTCGGCGCTACCCCAGTGTTCGACATATTTGCCGTCGCGCAGCTTGATGATGTCAATCACTGCCAGGGTGATCACCTTACCGGAGGCGGGCATACCAAGAAATGCCCCTTTATGAGTTCCCCGATAACTCTTTCGAGTAACGACCGTGTCGCCTTCAGCAAACTGATCATGAATGATCACTTGGACATCGGGAAATGCGGGGCGGAACACTTGCGTGATGAATATGTACGCACCTTTGGGATTTGGCACTTCCTCATGCCCGCTATGATCGAGAAAATTGGGTGAAACCAATTCCTCATAAACGGAAAGAATTCCGTCTTCAATGAATTCTTTATTGAATTTGCGAACTATGGCTTTGTTTGTTTCCTGCAGGCTAGGCACTTTTGGTTTCCTCTTCTCAATAAAGAAATTGACAGCAAGTTCCAACGTAAGGCGAGATTCGGCATCTATCGGACCGAATGAGCAGCTCTATCGACTCTACTCAAAACAGCATGTCTACTTTGCAGGCCCCACCTTTACTTATCACGTGGGGTAATATTATCTCCCCATGTTTTGCACAAACAGCGACGGTGTAAACCGACAAAACTGCATAACTGTTTCCTACATCTGTGAGTTGAGGCCGCTACCGCACGCCTCATGTGTGAAGACGATTTTGCAATTGACCGTCCGTTCGGACTTGTATAACCTCACAATGGTTTGATATCAAGGCATATTGCCAATAAGTAGATTTGGGGAGGGGATGTGAAAAAGATCACCGAGTATTTTGCGTTGATGTTGAGCGCTGCCTGCCTGACTCCCGGAGCGGTTTCGGCAGCTTCACTTGAGGATTCCGACTCGTTGTCAACCATCGTTGTGACCGCGTCTAAAATTAGTGAAACCGACATTCAGAGGACACCGATTGCGATCACCGCGTTTACCGCGGAGCAACTGCAGCGGTCCCAGCTCACCAATGTCAACCAGCTCATGGGCTCTGTCCCGAATCTGAGCATCTCGGTCTTCGAGACATTCGCAGAAATCTTCATCCGGGGCATCGGTTCGACCAATGTGATCGGCGGCAACGATCCAAGCACGACCGTCCAGGTCGACGGCGTGTATCTAGGCCGGCCCTATTCGCAATTTGCGGACTTCCTCGATGTGCAGCGCGTGGAGGTGCTTCGCGGACCTCAGGGTACACTCTACGGGCGTAACGCCGTCGGTGGCACGATCAATGTCATCTCTCGTGCGCCCACCGATGATTTCACCGCAGAGGCCGCGCTGACACTCGGCAATTACTCACTCGTGCAGACGCAGGACTACGTGAGCGGCGCACTCATTCGCGGCGTACTCGATGCCAGCATCGCCGTCGACTACACCCGCCACAATGCCTATCTCGAAAACATCGCGCCGGGCGGCAATGACGTCTTCAATGCCAACAATGGCGGCGTCCGCGCCCAGCTGCGCTTCATGCCGGCCTCCTTTATCGATGCCACAACGCGACTCGACTATTCCTTGGCCGACGAGGCGGAAGAAGGCCTGTCCAAGGCTCTCGAACCTTTCACCCCAGCCACAGCCAGTATTTTGGGCAATTTCCACAAGGTCGCCCTGAACATTCCGCAGCGTGGCGTGACGCGCAATGCCGGGGTCGCAGAGGACATGAAATTTACGCTGAGTGACTCGCTGATGATCCGTTCGCTAACCTCCTACCGCTCCGCCTCGACCCAAGTTGATGATGACGCCGACGCGACGGATTTTAACGCCAGCCTCATCCACCAAGAAGAGCACGACAAACAATTCTCGCAAGAGCTGAATTTGGTCGGCAATTACGATCGCTTCAATTTCGTCACGGGCCTGTATTACTACCACGAGAACAACCATGTAAAGGTGGCGCCGACCATCGTGCCGTTGAGCATCTACCTCTATGTCACGCCTACCATGCGGACCGAGGCAGAGGCCGCTTTCGCCCAGGGTACATTTCATGTGACGCCCAAGTTCGACGTGACGGCAGGCATACGCTACACCACCGAGCGTAAGTCGATGGACCAGGTTGAGACTTATTATCTGTATGCCGGCGGTACCACACTGGTTCAGCCGCTGCCGGGAATGCCCTTGGTGCCGCTACCGGGTAATCCTTTCAGTTTCTCGACGACAGCCCGCTATAACGCGCCGACGCCAAAATTCGGAGTGCAATATTCGCTGACCGAGGATCTGATGCTGTACGCCTCCGCCACGCGCGGCTTTAAGAGCGGCGGCTACAATTTCTCCGCGAATAGCGCTGCGACGGCGGGCTTTCAGCCAGAAAAAGTGTGGAGCTACGAAGTTGGCACGAAAACCGAATGGCTTGATCGTCGTCTTCGCGTCAATCTGACCGGCTTCTACTACAAGTACACGGATCTGCAGGTGCAGATTCTCTTGGCTCCTGGCAGCTTGTCGATCAAAAACGCAGCGAACGCGACGAATAAGGGCGTTGAGCTCGAAATTGCCGCCTTGCCCGTCAAAGGATTGGAGCTGACTGCGAATCTTGCCGCGCTGGATGCCAAATATTCGTCCTTTCCCGATGCACCGGCGCCTCGTGGCGCTGGTACCGTGGACGCCAGCGGCAATTACCTCATCCAGGCGCCGCCCTATACAGGCAACCTGGCGGCACAGTACTCGGTGCCTGTGGGGAATGGGAACACAACGTTCCTGCGCGCCGAATATAACTACATCGGCAAGCAATATTTCGAGCCGACAAACAGTGTCAACCAAATGCAGGCGGGCTATGGATTGTTCAACCTGTCGGCTGGTTTTGCGACCAGCGACAATAAGTGGCAGGTCACCGCGTGGAGTCACAACTTGGGCGACAAGGCATTTGTACTCGCCACCGTCGCCGGCCCTCCTTATGCGGGAGTTGTGGGCCCGCCGCGCACCTTTGGCGTGACTGTGCGTCGCAAATGGTAGTACGCACTACGAGAAGTACCACCGGTTGATGCCAGACGCGTTGGAGATCAAAGATGCTCAGGACATTGCCACGCCGCACCGCACAAGATGAGATATGCCCACTCCAATCGAGGAGGGACTTCCTTCACACTGCGTGCCTAACGGGCGCGCTGACAATTGCAGGTCTTCCCTTCAATTCGCGCGCGACCGCATCTGAGGGATCGCTGCGTCCGACGTCTGTAGCGTCGGTGGCCGTCGATGGGCTCGCAAATCCGGAAGATCTTGCGATCATTCCCGGCACCGATTGGATTATCACAAGCGCTGCACCCAGCGAACAGATCAAGAAAGCGCGATCCTTTTTCGTCAATATTCGTACACATGAAGTGCGTCCGGCCTATCCCGATAATTGCACTTTCGATCTCGATCGTGAGCGCTTCGGAGATATCGCGCCCCCCGAGGCGATCAAGTTTCACGGCTTGGATGTCGTCAAAACCGCAGATGGCGCCATTGCGCTGTATCAGGTCAACCACGTGCTGGATGCTGGGCCGGCAGGCCACACCACGGGTCGGGAGTCGATTGAAGTGCTCCAGATCGCCATGACCGCGCAAGGGCCGTCTCTGCGATGGCGGGGCGCAATCCCGGTTCCCTCCTGGGTGATCGGCAACGACTGCTGCGGTCTGCCGGAAGGCGGCGTTGCCATCACGAATACGTCATTCGGCGGAATGGAAGGCTTTCCCATGATGGCTGCGGGGAAGTCATCCGGTCAGGTGCTTGAATGGCACGATCGCAAGCAAGGCTGGAGCTTGGTCGAGGGCTCAGACGTCAATGCGCCAAATGGGATCGCGATCTCCTCCCAGGGCAAATACTATTTTATATGCTCTACGGCGACAAAGCAGCTTCACCGCATCTCCCGCAGCAACCCCCATGGCGATCGCACGACGATCGATATTGGCACGCTCGCCGACAATGTAACTTGGACGCCGGACCGGCAACTGCTCGTCGCCGGTCACGTGGCTGAATTGAGCACCCTGATGCAGAGCGTCCACGCCGGGAAACTTGGCGGCGCGTTCCGCGCGACCAAGGTTGACCCCATCACAATGAAGGCGAAGGTACTGCTCGAGGCAAATGCCAGTGATTGTATCGTCACAACGGTGTTGCAGACCGGCGAGAAAGAGATTTGGGTTGGTGACATTGGCCTAGAGAACAAGCTTCTCGTCTATCACATATGACCCTGAACGCGGTGCAGAGCGAACGTTTGATGAAGATCACGGCCGATGTGGGGCTGGCTGTTCTGCTGGCCGTCATAGCGACTTGCGCGGCCGAGGCTGAACCGAGCGTTGTCCAGACCGGCGTGACGGTCTATGACAAGGCTCGCGCCTATCCTTGCTATGTGCTTTATGCGGGCGCCGATGAGGTCACTCACCTGATCGACATGGTGGGTACCGAGGTCCACCGGTGGCCCCATACTGGCGTCCCCAGCCGCTTGCTCGACCCCGCGCTCGCGGGCGGTGCCAAGGGTCAGGTCGGCGTCCACCTCGCCGCGTTGCCCGCGAATCTGGTGGGCACCGGTCTGATGCCTGGATTGCCGGCGGCCCTTCGCAATAAAACCATCGGCATAGTCGACTGGAACGACAAGGTCCTGTGGGAATGGGGCGCTGAGGCGCCCGGGGGCGCTGCGCGCCAACACCACGACTGGCAGCGCCTGCCCGATGGCGACACGGCGGTGTTAGTCAATATCGGTCGGGTCATCTCCGGCTTCGGTCCGCGCCAGATGCTTGACGATGCAATCTACGTGGTGAACCCCAAAGGAACGATTGTTTGGAAATGGGTGCTGGGCGACCATCTAAACGAGTTCGGCTTCACGCCGGTCGAGCTAGCGTTGATCCATCAGTCGAAAGAGCCTGACTACTTTCATACCAATGACATGTTCGTCCTCGGTCCCAATCGCTGGGCCAAGGGCGGCGATAAGCGTTTCGCGCCCGGCAACATCTTGATCAATTCGCGCAACGGCAACGTCGCCGTAATCATCGACCGCGCAACCGGCAATGTTGTCTGGCGCATCGGCCCCAACTATCCGGCGACAAACCCTTTCGCGCCAAAAATCGTTCCGCGACCGCTTGACCAGATCAGTGGCGCGCACGACCTTTATATGATCCCCGAGGACCGGCCCGGCGCTGGCGATATTCTGATCTTCGACAATCAAGGCGAGGCAGGCTTTCCGCCGGTCCCAATGCAAGTGGTGGGCGGTTCGCGGGTCATCGAGATCAACCCGGTCAACAAGACCATCGTCTGGGAGTATTCGGCGCGCGCCTCGGGCCAGGCCGACTGGCAGTTCTACAGCCCGTTCATCAGCTCGGCAGAACGCCTCCCCAACGGCAACACTCTGATCGACGAGGGCATCAACGGCCGGTTCTTTCAAGTTACGCCCGAAGGCGCAATCGTCTGGGAATACATCTCTCCGGTCATCGGCCCGGCGCCGATGCCGCCTCTTCCCGGCCGTCCGCTGCCGGTATCGAACTATGCCTACCGAGTTCAGGCCGTCCCATATGACTGGGTTCCGGCGGGGACGCCGCATACGGAGCGGTGATCTTGCTGGTCAGCCGTCAAAGCGATAGACGATCGAATTTTCGCTAAACCGAATATCACGGCTGAGGCTGTTCGAGATCACGACATAGCGTCGTCCGTCAGCCGAAAATGTGGCTGCATCGGTTGCGCCAAAAGTAGCAAATTCTTCCACTTTCACGAGCAGTTCGTCTTGCCATCGGTATACGTACGAGACGAGATCCGTTTTCGGAGCGGCGGGGGTGCCAAGAATGAAGTTCACTTGAACGAGATAAAGGTCCTGGTGTGTTTCGATGAGGGCAAATTCTCGCGCCCCGGGACCGCTCAAGGTTTGATGGCGGATGAAGCTTCCTTGTTCCCAGCGATACAACAAGGATTCACCCTGCAGATTGGCAAACGCGAGGTAGGCTTTGCCGTTCGCGCGAAACGAGGTGAATGCCCTTCCGCCCCGAGGGGCGAATTCCTGGAATAAAGTGAAGGAGATACCGTCCCAGCGCAATAGGACCGAAGGCCTTGCGTGATCGGCGTACGCAAGAAAGTGCTGTCCCTCGAGTTTGAAAGGGTGCCAGTTATATCCCCACGGACCGTCAATTTCCTGAAATTCCGCAAAACGCTGCCCATCCCACTCGTAGATACGCGATTGGGAAGGATGTCGAGCGACAATGCCTTCATGAATCACCCCTTGCGCAAGGGCCAGAAAGTGACGCCCGCCAATGGAGAAAAAATGCCATTTCTTGGCCGCGAATGTCGCAATGCTCTGATGAGGTACCCACCTGCCCTGCTCACGACGAAAGATGGTCGACTTGCAGTTAAGCTCATAGGGTCCCGCCCCGGTCCGTATGCTCGCGGTCGCCAGAAACTCGGCACTCCCGATTGTGAAGAAACACGCATCTTCGCCGCCCGACACGGGTAGTTCGCCATCGGCAATGAATTTACCTGCCGACCAGCGATACAACAGCAAGCTTACATTGCTGTCGCCCCCGTTCATGGCCGCGGGCGAGTCAGGCATGTCGACCGCGAGTTGCGGAATTGCCAACCTAAGGTCGCCATCAAGCATGAACACACGAGCGGCGCGTGCGCCGGCCGTGGCCAAGCGCTGCTGTTCGAGGAGAATGGGAGCGGGCCCGTGCGCAGAGGGGGTGTTCATCTCGTGAGGGCTGCGGGGTTGCCAACAGTAGACATCAGCGCTGCTTCGTACGCGATCAAGAAAGGCTCTCCCGCCAAATCGATAGCTTCTGCTGTGCTGCTCGATCTGAGTAGCTAAACAGCACTAAATCCTGGGTTGCTGCGACAACGCGCTCCGACCAAGACGGCGTCACCACGATCGTTCCGGGGGATAGACGAAAATCTCCGCCATCGATTTTTATCGACCCCGAACCCTCGACGACGACATGGATCATTCCGTCTGTCGACCGAGCAGGTTTCGTTACGAAATCGGCTGGCACCAGCCGCGCGAAAGCCGACATCGTGGCCAGCACCGGACCGCCATCGGTCGGATTGGTAAACTCCATCAGGTACGCATCATGCGGATGCGGGTCCTCGCTTCGCCGCAGCGCCTCAAGGGTCTCGCGCCACTCAGCGAAGGGGTAGACAAACAGCGGATTGGCTTGGCCGGGCTTGCGATCATGGCGGACTGGACGCAGATTCCGTCCCCAGCGCAATTGCGCGTCGCCTGCGGGACGCGTGGTCGGCCAAGCACCGCGGTCCGCACGATGCTCAACGAAGCTGCCATCCAGCATCTGTACCAGAGGGATATCAAGCCCATCGAGCCAGATCATTGGCTCGTCCGTCTCATTTCCGTGGTCGTGCCACAGGAATGCGGGCGTCAAGATCAGGTCGTGGCGGTGCATGTAGGAGCGCTCTCCATCAAGCGCGGTGAAGGCTCCTTCGCCATCCATGATAAAACGAAGCGCGTTCTGTGCATGGCGGTGCGCCGGTGCCACCTCTCGCGGCAGAATCAGCTGAAGACCCGCGTAAAGCGTCTGCGTGATGCGCGACTGACCTGGAATGGCCGGATTCTCGAGGATCAGCACGCGTCGCTCCGCCTCGGCGGCCGTAATAAGCTGGCCGGCCTCCATCAGCATCGGTCTGATCCGATCAAAAGACCAAGCGGCCGCAACTGCGGGCGTGCGCGGCGCAGGAGTGACGAGCGCTGCGAGGACCTCCCAGAGCGGAGCCAAGTTTTCGGGGCGTAGCCGCCGATAGAACTCCGCGCGCATTAATTGAAGATCACTAGAATCGGCGGCTGTTGCCATGGGTGTCATTCAGAGCGGATAGATAATCGAGTTTGCAATGAGTTCGCTGTCGAATATGCAAATCTTATCGGCAAAGCGAAGCCCCTCCGGCGCGATCACGATCCGGTCCAGGTATCGGCCGGTATTGAATACTTCGCTCGGTTGATCTCGCTTGGTGCGGATCACGAGATAATTTGCTTCCGCGAATATTGCGTCGCCTTCGCGACTGATGATACGAATCGGTCCGACTATATGCCGCTGATAGTACGGTGCGTGGAACAGCGTGCTTTGCACCGCATAAACTCGATCCATGAGCGCGCCGCGGCTTTGCAAATCCATCGTCCCGAGCGGTAGGTTGCGATCGTGATTCTCGCGGGCGACGAGGCGGTAACGACAATCCTCGGTGAAAAAGCCAGGCCACTCCTCGAATCGCCCCGCGTCAAGGCAGGCGCCGTAGGAGGCATAGAGATCGGAGAGATCGAGGCGCAACTGGAACTCGGCGTTCACGGTGCTGCGTCCCGAGCGTCGCGCGGTCCGAACATCATAGTTCCATGACCTGTCGCCAGTAGCGATACATACCGCGGATCAAGGTTTCAGTGACCATGTGGTCAGTGTTGCCGACCTCCGTTCCGCCGAGTTCGCACAGCGTCGCAAAATCCTGATCCTGGCCCAAGCCGTCCTGGCTGCACTCGATCACCTCGCCATCGTCGGCTGAGACATAGCCTGCCGGGCCAAAAAGATTGGCCTGCCGCAACCGCCGTGCGCTCATCTCGGCCGAGTCTTCCTTGAAACCGAAGTGAGTCCAAACGAAATCGAACGTGTTCGGGCCTACCGGGATGATCTGGCGGGTGGAGAGTGAGTTCACTTGCTGTTGAAAGATCACGCTCGGAAAAATCGTGGTCATGCAAACCGTGGGCGCTCCCCACCACGGCTCATGCACGATATCGAGCATGCGAGCGTCATGAAGTTTCATGTTGGCGCGGTAACTGGTCGCCGCTTTGGCGACATCCTCATCGACAGCTTCGTTGCGGCGCGAGATCATGCATGCATGGCGACCGTGTGGGTCCATGAGGAGCTGTGACTTGTTGTCAGCGCGCCAAAGGCCGAAGGTGACGAACCAAGTGTGTAACAGGCCCGGGTGGTAAGGATCCTTGATGTTTTCCATCATCAACTTCCAATTCCCGGGAATTCGCTGGCGTGAATAGCCCTGAATGACAAGCGTCCGCCCGTCAAAGGTGCGGTCGAAGTAGTGCAGCACATCGGCCCCGATGTATTCCTCCAATGGCTCAATCTGCTGGTCGAACGATGCAAACACCACGCCGCCACGCGTGGCTACTTTCAACGTCGTGAGGCGGCGATCATTCAGGGTGAAATCGGCAGGCATGCCACCCTGCCCCTTCACCCCGCGTTGGAACGGCACGCCAATCAGCTTGCCGTCTAAGTTGTAATTCCACTGGTGATACGGACACAACAGGGTTTTCACCTTGCCGTAGCGTTCCTGGCAGAAGCTCACGGCCCGGTGTGCGCACCGATTCTCGAGGACATTAATTTCCCCCTGCCGATTTCGAATCATGATGACCGATCGCTCGCCGATCGCGGACCGCTTGAAACACCCTGGCTCGGGCACTTCGGCCTCGAGGCCCACATAGCTCCAGTGCGGTCCATAGAAAATGCGCTCGAGTTCTTGCGCATAGATGCCGGGATCAAGATAAACAGCTGCAGGAATCCGGCTGCTTCCGGGACCGTTCCAGATCGCAGCTCCGTCGGCAAACCCAATTGGGTTGGCGCTCATGAACAACTCCACGACGGACGTTTGAGGTTGCGGCATGATGCGCTCTGCCGCTATAATCCGCAATAGTGAACGCATTATCCTATAGCCAATTTGGACTATGAGCGGCGCGGCCGACGATGAATCCAAGGGAGCCGACCGCCGAGGAATTCAGTCGGTTGAAATCGGCGTGCGCGTGATCGAAGCTCTTCGCGCCGCTGCAGGTCCGCTGCAGCTGAAAGATCTGGCGAAAGCCGCACGTATGCCGGCAAGCAACTGCCATCGCTATTTGGTCAGCTTCGTTCGCACAGGATTTTTGATCCAAGATTTGAATTCTGGCCGCTATGATCTGGGGCCGCGACTGCTGCAGGCCGGTCTTGCTGCGCTCGCGCGCACCGACCCAATCGCCATCGCCACCACGGCCTTAGAGAAGCTGGTTGATGCCACGGGCAGCACTGGCCTGCTGTCGGTATGGGCCGACTTGGGACCGACGATCGTGCGCTGGATGCCGGGTCTCGCAGCCGTGCGAACCTCGCTCGCAATCGGCTCTACGCTTCCCCTGCTGACGTCGGCCACTGGCCGCGTTTTCCTCGCGTTTCTGCCATCTCGTCAAACTGCCGCGCTCGTCGCGAGTGAAGCCACCTCGGACAATATCGAGACAACTCCTCTCGTCGCCCGCGTACGAACCTCGGGGATTGCCCAAGTTTCGGGGGACCACATCCCAGGACTCAGTGCGGTCGCCGCACCGGTACTGGATGCGCATGGGGAGGCGACGGCGGTCCTGACGCTGGTGGGTGCACGACAAGGTATACCGCCCGCCGCGATCGAGCGGCTGCGATCCCACGCAACCGAGGCGTCAGCGCGGCTCGGCTGGACAAAATCCCTCGCCCGAAAGGGCTAATCTCATCATTGGACAATAATTATGACTCATGTATTCGAGTTGCCGGAGCGACCATCGGTACCGATCACGGGTTCTAATGCGACTTTTCCGATCCGGCGCATTTTTTGCATTGGCCGAAACTACGCGGCGCACGCACGCGAAATGGGTAAAGATCCGAATCGCGAGGCACCGTTTTTTTTCACCAAGTTTCCGGACGCGGCAGTACCGTACGGTGGCGAGATTCCTTATCCGTCGGAGACAAACAACTACCACTACGAGGCGGAGCTGGTCATCGCGATCGGCAAGGAAGCGGCTGGGATAGCTCCGGCCGCAGCGCTCGACACAGTCTTTGGTTATGCCGTTGGCCTCGACATGACCCGGCGTGATTTACAACTAGAGGCGCGCGACAAAGGCCGCCCGTGGGACACGGGCAAGAACTTTGGTTCCTCGGCACCCATCGGGCGGATTCGCCCGGTCGCAATGGGTGGGCATCTCTCGGCGGGACGCATTCACCTCACGGTCAACGATGTAACAAAACAAGACGCCGATATAGCCGACCTAATCTGGGATTGCGCGGAAACGATTGCTTATGTCAGTCGTTTCGAGCGCCTATTCCCGGGAGACCTAATCTACACAGGCACACCGGCTGGCGTTGGTCCGGTCGTGCCGGGCGACGTGGTTGACGTCAGCATCGCGGGATTAGAGGCACTGCGCGTCATCATTGGCCAGATTGACCCAGCATTTCGGACATGATTTTGCATGACTTCGCGCTCTCCTCAGCCAGCTATCGCGTGCGCATCGCGCTCAATCTCAAGGGTCTCGATTACGAAACTCGAGGCTATCGGCTTCGAGCAGGCGATCATCGTGCCGCGGATTACTTGGCGATCAATCCCGCCGGGCTAGTGCCAACGCTCGAAATTGATGGACGAATCATCACGCAAAGCCTTGCCATCATCGACTATTTAGACGCGACGCGTGTTGAGCCGCGGCTCATTCCCGTCGATCCAGCCGAACGCGCACGGGTGTTGTCCATTGCGTTCACCATTGCCTGTGATGTTCACCCACTTAACAATCTGCGTGTTCTTCAATACTTGGAAACCGTCATGGCGCAGGATAGCTCCGCGCGCGATGCTTGGTACCGCACTTGGGTAGCGTCGGGTTTTGCCGCCATCGACGCAGAGCTGCGTAAAGCGCCCGAAACGCCCTTCGTCGCTGGCGGCGCACCGGGAATAGCCGAAGTGTGTCTCGTGCCACAGGTATTCAATGCGCGGCGTTACAAGATTGAATTGACCTCCTTCCCGCGCCTGGTTCAGATCGCCGACCGAGCAGGAAGCTTGCCTGCATTTTCGAAGGCGGCGCCTTCATAATCGCCGAATCAGTCTTCGAGGCTCTGTGCGACTTAATTGCAAATCGAGATGATGTATTCTCAACTGCTCGGCCTACCACACCGTCGCATGGAGGATCGTTTATGGGACCAAAGTGTGCCTAGCAAGAAATCGCGCGTGCGGGCGCGCAACGTTCAGACCGGCATCGAAAAACGCAGACGAACGCGCGTGGAACTCATCGCCGCCGCATTCCGGGTGTTTGCTGAAAAGGGGCTCGAGGCCCCGGTGATTGACGATTTCATCGTTGCAAGCGGCCTGTCGCGCGGCACCTTCTACAATCATTTTAAGACCCAAGAAGAGATCCTAAAGGCCGTAGCGGATGAACTGGCGTGGGAAATCAACGACCGCATCCTTCCCGTACTCAAGCCTTTGAAGGACCCGGCCGAGCGAATCTGTGCTTCGCTCTTATGTTTTATCGGAATGGCTGCTGAGGATAGAACCCGCGGCTGGATCCTGGTGCGCATGATCCCGGTGGTGGGCGGACCGCTGAACGATCGCATGCGACGGCACGCTCGAAACGACATCAAAAGCGGCGTCGACAAGGGGCGCTTTCAAATTGATTCCATCTCCGCCACCTTGGACCTGGGCCTCGGCATGGCGGCAATGGTCATCCGCAGCATTCTTGCCAAGCGCGTTCCAGCAGACTACGCGCGCACTGCTGTAGCGATGTTCATGCGAAGTCTCGGAATCGAAGCCGAGGAAGCACGACGGATCGCCGCGATGCCCCTTCCTTTGTTGCATAGCGACTCCAGAGCGCATCCCAGGTAAATTCAGGAGGGTCTTGAACTCATGTTACCGAGGGTTTCCATTACTTGGTTCTCCGCGGATTGCATCGCTTTGCGAGCGGCCTCCGGCCCCATCGAAACGCCCTCGGCGCGGATGAAGGAAATGTCGCTGAGCCCCAAAAAACCGAAGACTGCCCCGAGATAGGTTTCCTGGAAATCAAAGGGCTTCTGCGGGCCATCCGTGTATATGCCGCCGCGAGATGACGCAACGATCACCTTCTTGCCCGGCGGGATGAGGCTCTCAGGTCGTCCAGTTGCACCATACCGAAAAGTGCGGCCGACTCGAACGACATGATCGATCCATGCCTTCAATGACGACGGAATTCCGAGGTTATACATCGGCGCTCCGATCACGATGACGTCGGCACCCAGCAACTCATCGACTGCCTGATCGGACAGTTTGATCGCATCGGCAACGGTCGGCCCGCCCTGTCCCGCCGGTGTCAGGAACGCGCCAATGACTGCCCCACTTAGATGGGGCAATGGATTGGCGCCGATGTCCCGCGTTACGACGTTGATATTCCCGCTCTTTGCGCGCAACGCGTCGAGCACCTTCGCCGTCAACTGACGTGATACCGAGCGCGCCCCGAGGGGGCTGCTATCAATGTGTAGAACCGTTTGCGACATAAGCTTCGTGCTTCAGCACTCCAGACTCGACATGCATACCGTTTTAGCGCTAAAATCACACGTTGTCGATAAAAATATTGATTGACGACAAGATTCCGCTTGTAAGGCGGCTGGATCAGTAGGCCCGATTTTAGGGTCACCATGAATGACGGGGACCGATGGCGCTCTTTGTAGGAACGGATGTCGGAGGCACGTTCACCGATCTGTGGGTTTCGGACGAACGAGGCGAAATCCGCGTCTTCAAGAGTCCCACCACTGCAGATGTGAAGACAGGTGTCATCGACGTCTTAAGAATTGCGGCTGCCGAACGTGGGATCAGCTTTGAGGCATTCTGCTGCGACATAGTTCGATTCGGACATGGCACTACAGTCGGGTTGAACGCGCTTTTAACCGGCCGAGCAGCTCGAACCGCCGTCCTCACGACGAAGGGTTTCGGCGATACGCTTGAGATTGGTCGCATGCGCCGTCAAACCTCCGGACAGAGTGACGCTGAACTCACCGATTTCACGCTCCGTAATCGCAATCCGCCGATTGTCCCGCGGCGCCTTGTATTCGAAATTGACGAGCGCATCGATTCGAAGGGCGACGTCGTCAAAGCGCTCGACGAGGCGCAGGTCCGCACCGCCTTAGCAAGCCTGAACGAAGCTAGCATCGAGGCGGTAGCCATCTGTTTGCTCTGGTCGACTGCTAACCCGGTGCATGAACTTGCCCTCCGCGACGTGGTTACAGACATTGTGCCGAAGTCTTTCGTGTGCCTCTCGCATGAACTGAGTCCACTCGTGGGTGAGTACGGCCGAATGTCGACGACCGCGGCGAACGCCGCGCTTGGCCCGATCGCGGGACGTTATCTCGAGGCACTGGAAAACATCCTGCGCACCGCGGGAATGCGCGTGCCGCTCCTTATGATGACCAATGCCGGAGGCGTCCTCCCAGTCGCCTCGATCGGTGACCGCCCGGTTTTCACCCTCTTCTCAGGACCGGCGGCCGGTGTTGTCGGCTCGGCAGTCATGGCTCGAAAGTTGGGCCTGGACAATGTCTTAACATCCGACATCGGCGGCACGAGCTTCGATGTAGGGATCATCGCCCGAGGAAAACCCATCCTACGCCGCGAGGTGTCGGTGGGTGGGGCCGATATCCGCGTCCCTTCGATCGATGTTGAATCAATCGGAGCGGGCGGAGGCAGCATCGCTTCGGTACGTTTTGGACAACTCACGGTTGGACCGATGAGCGCCGGCGCCAATCCCGGACCCGTCTGTTATGGCCGTGGCGGCGTCGAAGCGACGGTGACAGACGCCGATCTTCTGCTCGGCGTCCTGGACGCTGACAACTTTCTCGGCGGCCGCATGCGGCTCGATGCCGAGGCCGCGGCCCGAGCGATGCAGGAGAAAGTTGCGCAACCGCTCGGCATCGGAACCCTTGAAGCAGCCTGGGGAGTGCGCGAGGTCATCGACAGCAAGATGGCGGATCTCCTGCGCCGCATGACGATTCAGCGCGGCTACGATCCACGCGAGTTCACTCTTTTCGCCAACGGCGGCGCGGGTCCGTCGCACGCGTGGGCCTTTGCGCGCGACCTCGGATTGCGCGGCTTCATCGTTCCGGCGGCGGCAACTGCTCAGTCCGCCTATGGTTGCGGTAACGCCGACCTCGGAGTCACGAAGGAATGCGCGGTCTATCTTCGCGCCGGCCCAGGCATAGAACCGGATACGCGGGCGGTCGCCGCAATTGACACGACGGTTCGAATACTTGAGAACAAGGCCAAAGCCGAGCTGGTCCGCGCAGGCGCGCAGGGTCAGATCCTGATTGAACGGCTGCTGGCCGTAAGGTTTCGGGGTCAGTCGAATGTGATTGACGTGGTTCTGGATGCCGCTCGGTTCGACGCAGGCGCCTTCGCGACGCTTACCAAAAAGTTTGAGGGCATCTACGAGGTACTGTTTGGGCGAGGCGCGAGCTATGGGGGCGCCGGGCACGAGATCGTCAGCGCCCGCGCCATCGCGCGGGGTGTGGTACAACCGCCGACGGCGCGAGCGCAGGGTAAATCCTTGGAATCTGCGGGCACACGTCGAGTTGTCTTCGATGATCCCGCAACGTCCATCGAGACCGCCATCTACAAGACGCGCTATCCGGCACCCGACGTCAAAGTCGACGGCCCAGCAATCATCGAGTTTCCAGGACAAAGCGTGGTGGTGCCACCGCGAGGAACCGCGCTAGCCGACAAGTTCGGCAACTTACACGTGAGCATCGAAAAGTGATGGGTCCCAACAACGCCGAGACCACCGTTCACGCGGTTGCTTTCGAGGTCATCAGATCGCGGCTTCTTGCCATCACCGAAGAGATGCGCATCGCCTTGCAGAGCGTATCCGGCTCGCCGACAGTCACGGAAGCTTCAGATTTTTTCACCGGGCTATTCCTGCCGGATGGCTCATTCGCGTCAATGGGCTTCCAAGTCTCGTTCCAGGCCCCTGTAGTCGGAAACCTGATTCGTGCGGTTTACGCCAGACCAACGCTGGAGCCTCGCGACGGCGACATGTTCTGCGGCAATGATCCGTTCGTCGGAGCGCTCCACCAGAACGACATTCAGCTGGCTGGGCCGATTTATGCGGACGGAGAGATTTTCGCCTGGGCCGGCGTCGAGGCGCATGTCACCGACATCGGAGGCATGGACTTCGCAAGCTGGTCGCCGAATGCACGTGACGCGCGCCAAGAAGGTTTGCGCATACCGTGCGTAAGGCTCGTCGAGCGAGGCCTGATGCGCGAGGACATACTTGAGATGATCCTCACGGCGACTCGTCTGCCGGCGCAATTGAATCTTGATTTTCGGGCGTTCGTGGCGACGATCAACGTGGCGCGCGAGCGCGTCACAGAACTCGTCACCCGTTATGGCGCGCCCACCCTGTCGGCAGTTATGAAGAGAATGATCGAGGTGTCGCATCAACGGGTCGAGAAACGTTTGCTTGAGCTGCCGGATGGCGAATTCCGAGCGGTTGATTTTCTCGAGCACGACGGCGAGGCAAACCGGCTCTACAAGATCGACCTCCGCATGATCAAGCGGGGTGCGCACCTGGACTTCGACTTCAGCGGCTCGAGCCCACAGGCGCCGGGTTTCATCAATGCAACTCGCTCGGGTTTGGAAGGTGGGGTAACCGGAGCGCTGCTGCCCATGCTTGCCTATGACATCCCCTGGAATCAGGGAGTGTTGCAGACGGCCGACATCATCGCGCCCGACGGACTGATTTGCACGGCACAGTTTCCAGCGCCGGTCGGGGCCGCAACTGTGGAAACAATTTGGGTCGTCTCCAATGTCTGCTCACAGGCGCTAAATCGGCTGCTCTCCTGCTCGCCAAAATATCGTGAGCGCGCTCAAGCCGTAAGCGATGGCACGATGGCAACATTCAATCTGGGCGGTCGCAATCAGTACGGCGAGCCCTTCGGCCTGCATCTCATGGATCCACTTGCCGGAGGCTATGCCGCTTTCGCAGCCAAAGACGGCTATGAGGCGGGCGGGCCGATCAACTCACCAGCACCGGCGATCGCCGACGTGGAGCGCAACGAGTTGGCAGCGCCGCTTTTCTACTTCTACCGTCGATTAGCGCGCGACACGGGTGGGCCCGGCCGCTTTCGGGGAGGCGCGTCAGCGGAAGTCGCGCTCACCTTGGCTGGCATCGATGAAGCCGACGCCCTCATCATGACCCACGGTGCCGAGGTCCCAAATGCATGCGGTCTTTTTGGCGGCCACCCCGGCGCGACCGTTATTCAGAAATGGGCGAGCGGCGCGGCTAAGAACGGCGTCTGCTTCGGCGAGCCTACTTGGATCCATTTCGGCCCAAAGCCGGGCCTGCAAAAGATGCGCGTGGGTGATGTATTCGCCGCGAGTTGGCAGGGCGGCGGCGGTTGGGGCGACCCCCTCAGTCGAGATCCGGTCGCGGTGCATCGCGATTACCAGAGTGACCTGGTTTCGCAACAAGCGGCGGCCGACATCTATGGCGTGATCGTTAACGACAACGAACTGGACGCGGAAGCGACGCTAACACTTCGGGCAGCGATACGGGCCGGGCGCATCAGCAGCAGAACTATACGGGCGGACTGTCCGCCGGATGCCCCCATCATCGGCGAGATTGGACCTGCCTTACGACTCGTTCGGGTCGGTACAGAGGTCCACGTCGTCTCGCGTGCCGGCGCCACACTTGCGCGCGGATCGACGTGCTGGCGAGAGGGTGCGATTCGGGCCCCGTTCGCGACCTCTTGCATGCTGCGCCTTCATGAGGGCTTGGAAATGTCGTCGTTCTACTGCCCCGTTTCCGGGGAGCTGCTGGCGGTCGATGTGCATGAGAAAGGTGCGTTACCGCCAGACGACATCATCCTCGAATTGGCAAGTCTCGGATCAATGGTCTCTGCACGTTCAACATGATTGCGCAGCGCTCAACCACCCAGCAAATCCGATCTTTTATTCCCCGGATCGAATCGGAGACGTGAAATGTCGCAAAAAGTAATCGTTACGGTTGCCCCCACCGGCGGGATGGCGAGCAAATCCCAAAATCCGAATCTACCGACGCAGCCCGACGAGATTGCTGATGACGTCGTGCGGTGCGCGAAAGCGGGAGCGGCCGTCGTCGCGCTGCATGCGCGGCGCCCGGACGATCTTGCGACGTGCGACCCAGCCATCTACGGCCGAATTAACAGGCTCATCCGCGGACGCTGCGACATTATCATCAATAATTCTACCGGCGGTGGCGTCACCGGGGACATGATCCGCGAGCAGCCGAACGGTCTTTGGGAGATCATCTATGAGGAGCGTCTCAAAGGCATGGAAGCCGACCCTGAAATGGCCACCCTCGACGCCGAGACCACCGTCGCCAGCTTCGGCGGACGAGAGATCCTGGTGGCAACCACACCGCGGCGCTGCGAGGAAATGGCCAAGCTGTTCATGGAAAAGGGCATCAAGCCCGAATGGGAGGTGTTTAGTCCTGAGCACATCATCCAGGATGTATCGCGGCTGATTGCCAAAGGCTACGACAAGCCGCCCTACTTCATCAATATGGTACTCGGCGGCGAGAGGGGCTTTCAGGGTGCCATGCCTTACAACAGCGACATCCTAAATTTCATGGTTCGTCAATTGCCCCCGCAAAGCATCTTCTGCGTCTCGGCCATTGGTCCTGCACAATTGCCGGCGACCACTCAAGCATTGCTATTGGGCGGCCATGTCCGGATCGGCCTCGAAGACAACAACTATTACCGCTCCGGACAACTCGCGACCAACCTGCAACTTGTCGAGCGCACGATGCGAATCATGTCGGAATTGCAACTCGAGCCCGCATCAGCTTCAGAGGCGCGCGCGATGCTCAATCTCCGGATGCGCTGAGTGGCGAGCATTGTGCCGCGATCCAGCATCGACCTCCTGATCAAGCGATCACACAGCCTTTGGCTTGATCTGATCGAGCCCGGATTGACGGCGCAAGGACTGACGTCGATCCAATACACCATCCTGGTTTGGCTGAAGGAAGCCGCAACTGTGACGTCGAGGGACATCTGCGGCTCGTATCGCCATGACAGCGGCGCGCTGACTCGCATCGTTGACCAGCTGGCCGAACGCGGTCTATTGGAACGCATCCGCGACAATGCGGATCGTCGAAAGGTCAATCTGCGCCTGACGCCAGCAGGCCTCACGCTCGTTGAGTCGTCTATTCCGCACGTGGTCTCGATTCTCAATACGGGTCTCAGCGATTTCAGCCGCGGCGAAGTGCAAGACTTTACGCACCTGTTGTTAAAGCTGAACGGTCGCCTGCAATCGCAGCTCGACTCGACGACCGCCTTTGGCGAAGCGGGTGCATAGGCGAGATGTCGTGCGGACGCTCATGGATTTCTTGCAAGCGCCCGCTGCCGCTCGCCAATGATGTAACTTAGATTTATGAATTGACGCTATTGTATAAATCCACTACGATTTTGGCGCGCGATCGCATTTCACCGCTCCGTGTTGGAACGCGTTGCGACACAATACCTCCCGACAACTTATGCATTGAGGAGAGACAATGGGCAGACTCACTGGAAAGGTGGCCTTCATCACCGGCGTCGCCAGCGGTATGGGCCGCGCCGCTGCCACACTCTTTGCCGCGGAGGGCGCGAGAGTCGTGGGATGCGACATCAGCCAATCTCAAGCGCAACAAACCGTCTCGGAAGTACGAGAGGCCGGCGGTCAGATGGTGACGTTCGGGCCGGTGGATCTCAGCTTGCCGGCAGCGGCTAAAAAATGGATATCCGATGGGGTTGCGGAAACCGGCGGAATCGACATTCTTTACAACAACGCCGGCGGCGCGCGCTTTGGCCTATTCGGCGAGCTTTCTCACGAAGATTGGGCATTTACACTGCGCAATGAGGTTGACTTGGTTTTCTACGCCAGCCAGGCCGCTTGGCCGCATCTCATCGCCCGCGGCGGCGGCGTGATCATCAACACAGGATCCGCAGTCGCAGCGCGCGGTAATCCCAACATGGGCTTTGCAGCGCACGCCGCGTCGAAGGGCGCGATTGTGGCATTCACCCGGCAGCTTGCCGCCGAAGGCGCCAAGCATAAAATCCGCGCAAATATCGTTTCTCCCGGCCCGATTCGGACACCGGCTACCGCAGTAATGCCACCCGAAGCGAAGGAGAGAATTAGAGCGTCGATCCCCCTGGAACGGTGGGGCGAGGTTGAAGACGTTGCTTATTGCGCACTGTACTTGGCATCTGACGAAGCGCGCTGGGTCACAGGAGCGGATTTTGTGATCGACGGCGGCGGCGGAGTTGCCGGCCTTTGAGGCATCGATGCAAATTGAGTGGACCCGAATCGGTTCTGTCGGACCACAACTCTCAACTCCGCTCGGGGTCTCAGAGGCCCCGCTTCTTCTGGCACGCCCCTAGGGGCGGTGCATATCCCAGGGAGTCTTGCCGGGCGGCAACTGGGGACGGTGCACCAATTCGTTGAGAGGTACTCCCGCATCGTATCGGGCAATCAATTCTTCGGGCTCGATCAGAACGCCCATAAAATTTTCCTCGTAGTTGCCTGCTGCAAAAAACGCGTCGATTTCCGCAACTGTTGGAAACACGTCGTAGTCCAATTCGATTTTGTTGCCGTCCGGATCTCGATAGTAAAATGAAATGGTTGGACCATGATTGATCGTCCAAAAGGGTGTGATACCTTGCGATTTTAGATATGTGTACTGTGCCAGCAATGCGCCGAGCGTGGGATACGAGAACGCCAGATGCTCCAATCCCCAACTGTTGGGAGGGCGCGCGATCAATTGAGGAATGCCGATGAGACCTATGCGGTGATGCTCATCGTCATAGGTCAAAAAGCATACCTTGTCATTTTGGTAGGCTACGCGGGCATCGAACATGTTCAAATACCAGTCTCGAGCCCGAGGCAAGTTCGCAGTCATCAGAACGGCATGCGCGAACTTGAATGGTCGCACACGGTTTGGATATTCGTCGGCAAGGCGTTTGTTGACGCGTGCTGGTTTCTCACTTACTTCGCTCATGATTTTTTTACCTCTGTTGCGGAATGCTCATTCCCAGTACCTCGAAATACATCAAGGCAGCCTGGTTGACTGCGGTTCGTCTATTACGAGGTTGTCAATTTCCCCCAACCCCTCTATCTCGATGCGACAACGCTGTCCCGCCTTGAGATAGCGCGGTGGCACTTGTGCGCCGCCGACACCCGCTGGTGTACCGGTCGACAAGATGTCGCCGGGCTCGAGAGTAAAGGCGGTAGTCAGGAAGGCGATCATCTGAGGAATCTTGTGAATGAATTCCGAAGTGTTGCCGTCTTGCCGCAGATCATCGTCAATCCAGGTGCGAACGCGCAGGATATTGGGGTCGGCAACCTCGTCAGCTGTCGTCAACCAGGGACCTATGGGACCGTGGGTATCAAATGATTTCCCCATTGTCGCCGTTGGGGACAGGCTCTGCCAGTCGCGCACACTCACATCGTTGCAAACGACGTAGCCGGCAATCATTTCGTGTGCCCTCTCGGGCGGCACGTGACGGCAACGAGTGCCTATGACCAAGCCCAGTTCGCCTTCATAGTCCAGATCGGCGGAAACGCGCGGCAAATGCATCGGATCATAAGGACCAACAATGCAACTTACTTGCTTGTTGAACCAGTGCTGCTGTTTGGTCGATGGAATGTTAGCGCGAGGATGCGATTTCGAGAACTCTTCAAGATGTTTGGAATAGTTCGCACCGAGTGCCAAATATTTACTCGGTCGTGGCACAGGTGCCATGAGCGTCACCTGGGCAAGCGGCAGGCGGTTACCGTTGCCATTTATCGCGCTGCGAACTGCGGCCAGTCCATCCTTACCAGAGCGCAGAAGATCAATCATGGTGGTGGGCAGGCTCGAATCGAGCGACGCGACTTCGATTACCTCATCATTGCTGATGACACCTAACCGTTCCTCGCCTGTTTCGTGTCGATAAGTCGCAAGTTTCATGTCCTGCCTCCAGCCCCCATCTAAAACACGCGGTGTCGCATCGTCGTGCGATCGATGTTTTACCAGCTTTATTGCAATCGATCTTTGGTAGCTATTCGAAAACACCGAGTTGCCACGGTCATTTCTTTGCCACGGGCAATTTTGTGCGATGACTCAACAAGATTTCGAACCCGGGATGTCCGCAGATCGCTTGAATTGTTCGGTGAGCAGCCATTCGGCGACCTCACCGCATGACGCGACCCAGATGTCCGTACGGTGTTGCGCGTGGGCGATGATGCTGAATAGCGCTTCCATTCGCTCTCGACTCTGCCCGATGATGGCCGGATGAAAATCGAACACTGCATGCGAACCGATCTCCGCCGCTCGATCAATCTCTTGGACGAACACTTGTTTAAGTAAGCTCGGACCAAATCGCCCATCGGGTCCGGGTCGAATGTTGAACCGAGCTGCGATTCGCTCCTCTAGCTGGTTGCCATCGACGAACGGCCAGCTGAACGGTGTGCTGACAACGCTGTCCAGTACGACTCTCGTTCCTTCGCCGACGCAAGAGTAGTGAGAGAAGCCATAGCGACTCATCAATCCCGCAAGATTCTCTGATCCATAGCCGCCCGGGGGGCGAAACCCCATGGGCCGCAGTCCCACCGCCGCCATGGCAACAAGCGACTGTTCCAGCACCTCGACCTGGCGCTGCGACTCGAGCGTTGCCCAGATTTCGTGCCGGAAGCCATGCAAACCCACCTGATGACCGGCATCCACCATCGCGCGCAACGTATCCGGATAGACCGAAGCGTTCCACGCTTCCACAAAAAAAGTTACCTGAAATCCATTGAGGCGCTTGAGCAATTCGGGCACCACCTGCGTGACCGATATGTGGGATCCGATCGGCTGATCTTTGGGCCATTTACCAAATTCAATGTCCGAGGCCTCCCCCAGGTTATCGAATGAAAAGCTCACGACGCCTTTCTTGCCATTCGGGCCCCACCCTGACTTCACAGCGTCGCCCTCCCCTCTGTTTTTGACATCGACAACTACAAATTTTAGCGCTAAAATATGTTCTTGTCGATAAAAATGATTACTGACGATAAGAATTAGCTGGGTAGGCGCGTAAGGCGATAAGGGGGCTCAAAAATGAAGTCAATCTGCGGCTCAGGCGTGAGGATTCGGGCTCAGCTGCTAGCGGGATGTAGCTGTGGCGTTGCGCTCTGGTGTTTGAGTGCCGGTGCGCAGAGTTTGCAGTCTTCCGAGGCGCAGACTGCCAAAGTTTCTGACATTCCGGAAATCATAATAACGGCGCAACGGCGCGCTGAAAACGCGCAAAACGTCCCCATCGCAGTGTCGGCTGTCAGTGCACAGGAGTTGCAACTGCAGGGCATAACCAACACGCTCGACATCGGGCGCGCCGTTCCGAGTCTCGTCGTTACCCAAACCTTCGGCTACGTGCTCCCTCGCATTCGGGGAGTCGGCAACAGCGTTGTGGGCGCCGGATACGAAAGCGGCGTGGCAACTTATATAGATGGCGTTTATCTCGCAGCCGCGCCGGCAGGGTTGCTCTCTCTTAATAGCATTGAACAGATCGAGGTGCTGAAAGGTCCACAAGGCACTTTGTTCGGCCGAAACGCCACAGGCGGCCTTGTCTCGATCATTACGCGGGAGCCATCGTCGACGCCCCGCGGAATGGTCGATGTCAGCTACGGTGACTATCAGACCGCGACCACCAACCTCTACCTGACCGGCGGACTGGGGAACGCCGTCGCTGCAGATTTCGCAGGTCACATCGGCACGCAAGGCCAGGGCTACGGTATCAACCGTTTCAACGGTCGCGACGTGAATCGAATGGACAATGACACCGCCTTACGCTCTTCGCTCCTCATCACGCCAGGCGAAGATACCAAAATTCGGCTCACCCTCGACTACGAGCAGAACAGGGGATCGGTGTATGGCGCCGTTCGGCTCGCGCCCGGAACAAGCACTTTTTTTCCGAAGGGGCCCATTCAGAGCACCTGGGATGTGAACTCTGACCTGCAGCCTTTCAATGAGTACAAAGGCGGTGGCGTCACGGTACGATTCGAACAGGGCCTGGGATTCGCCAAGCTGACGAGCATCTCCGCCTTCCGTGAATCGCAAAATGTCGTTACGGCCGACGCGGACGCTACGCCCGCGCCGCTCCTCTCTCTTCTCGAGGCTCAGCGCGATTACCAGCGAAGTGAGGAAATTAACCTCACCTCTGACGCATCGTCGTTCATTAAGTGGGTGGGCGGCCTCTACTATTTCGGCGCCTCCTCTGCTTACGATCCAAGTCGGGCCGCATTTTTCGGCTTCATTCAACCCCAAACGCCTTTCGGTCCGATTGGAGCTTTGAATAATTTCGGCCAGGAGCGCACCGAATCCTACGCCGCCTATGCTCAAGGGACAGCACCGATCGCGGATCAGACCAATCTTACTGTCGGCCTTCGTTACTCATCTGAGAAACATATCCTTGATGCCTATCAAACCATTGACATCGTCGGCGGTCCGACAGGTCTCGAGTCGACGTTTCCGGAGCAAAGCAGATCGTTTTCCGATCCCACATGGCGAGTTTCGCTTGATCATCGTTTCTCGCCAGAATTGATGGTCTATGTGTCCGAAAATCGAGGCTTTAAGAGCGGTGGGTTCAATCCCCAAGTCCCCACGGACCCTGCGTACGAACCTGAAAAGCTGGATGCCTACGAAATTGGCATGAAGAGCGATTTGCTCGCTCGTCGTTTACGCATCAATGCCGCGGTCTTTTACTATAACTATACGAACCTGCAAGTCGCAAAGTTCACCGGATCTCAAACCACCTATTACAACGGAGCAGCGGCTCGCATTTACGGCTTGGACACCGATATTGAAGTTCGGCCGACTCCGAATTTGACCTTCACTGGGGGATTTACACTCCTTAATGATCGGTTCACCAACTTTCCCGACGCGGTTATCGCTCTACAGGTGCCCGGCGGCCTAGACACCAAGATCGGCTCGGCCAAGGGAAACCGCTTGCCGCAAACCGCGGACTTTACCGGCTCCGTGAATGCGGATTATCACCTCCCAACTCACTTTGGCGGAGTTGGCTTCAACCTGAGCTACAGCTATAACAGCGGATATTATTCTCAGCCAGACAATATTTTGCGGCAGCCGAGCTACAGCACCGTTGCGACCGATTTGCGATTCGAATTCAAGAACCATTTCACTTTCAGTCTGTGGGGCCGCAACCTCACCAATGCGAAGATTGCCCAGACTTTGGCGGCCGGTAGTTTCAACAGCATCGTCAGCTATGCGCCCCCCTTAACCTACGGAGCGACGGTCAGCGCCAAATTCTGACGTTGCGCGCCTGCGATCAGCGAAGGACTTGGATGAGTGATTACGAGAAGCAAGCTGTATTGGCACAGCGCAAACGTGGTCTATTTCCTGAAGGAGTATTGCGATGAAAACCTCGAGTGATTTGAGTTTCGCGGCAGAAAACGCGCACAACAAAGTATACGGTGGATTTGAAGGTGTAGAAGTTCCCGAGGGCCTCGAGCGAAAAATCGCCGAGCGGCGCGCGAGCAATCATACGAAGCGCCTTCATCATCACGCATTTCGCTGTCGAAACGCGGAAGAAACTCGGCACTTCTATGAAGACGTATTGGGCTTTCCGCTGGTTCAGGCGGTGATCCAGAATCGAGAGTTTGGGTCGACGCAAGAGAATAACTTTTGCCACATTTTCTTTGAGCTTGCCGATGGTAGCGCGCTTGCGTTCTTTGATTGCACTGGAACGCTCGTAACCCGCGATTACGAAGCGGGCACCGGTTTTGACCATCACGTCGCGCTCTATGTTGAGAGTGATGCGGATCTGAACTACTATAAAAAGCGCCTCGACGCGGCAAATATCCCCAATCATTACGTCGATTACATCGTCTATCATTCGCTGTATGTCAACGACCCCAATGGACTTAACATAGAGTTCTGCGCAAATCCGCCGATTACCGCCGACTACGAATTGAAGGCCGAACTGGTGGCGCATCGTGATCTGAAAACATGGGTGGAATTCGCACATAAAGGGCAAGATTCCAAGTAGCGACAGAGCGGATATAATGGGAGCCACGAGCGTATGGACATTGACATGGAATTGACTGCGATTCCTGGGACCTATATCGAGGCGGTTCAACAGCGCCTGCGGGAAGATATTGTCTCGGGAAAGCTGCCGCCATGGGAAAAGCTTCGACTCTCCGAACTGAAAACGCGTTATGAAATGGGCTCCACACCTCTTCGCGAAGCCCTCTCACGCTTGGTGGGTGAAGGTTTGGTGACCTTTGAAGGGAATAAGGGGTTTCGGGTCCGCGGCCTCTCGCGTGAAGATCTTGCAGACATCGCCTACATGCGCACCGCAGTTGAGACGTTTGCGATCCGGACTGCCATTGAGCGCGGCGGAATGGAATGGGAGAGTGGAGTCGTGGGCGCCCTACATGCGCTCATCAGCCTGACGCGCGACACGGCTACGGATCGAGCGAGCTTGGATGTTTGGAACGTCGCTCACGATCGCTTCCATGAAGCGTTGCTCTCGGCGTGTGGTTCGCCGCGCGTGTTCGAGACGCAGCGCCGGCTCGCCGAACATCATAATCGTTACCGCCGGATTTTTATGGGCGATAATCTACCGCGACAGCTGCTCATCGATGAGCACAAGGATATTGCCGAAGCCGCACTGGCGCGCGACGCCGACCGCGCGGCGGCGCTTCTCGGGCGGCACATGGTTGTCACTTCCGACTTCTATGCGCGGGTTCTCGCGGGCAGCGAGCAGGCCGTATCCGCGAATGCGGCCAGCGCTGAACTCGAATAGTTCCGCCACACCCGATGTTAGTTTCCTCGTCGCTGATGTAACTTGAGGATCCGATCGGCATTTCCGTGGGTGACTTTCTCAAGATCTGCCCCCGATACAGATATGCCTTGTAGAAACTCGGCGCCGTGCGAGTTGCTGCTGTAAGGGTAGTCCACAGAAAATAGAATCCGCTCGACCCCGAACACGGCGAGCGCTAACTCAAAGGGCGGCGTCGTAAAAAGCCCACTCGTGGTTATCGACACTTGGTCAAGAATCGTCTGACTGACCGACCTTGCGAGATGGTTGATGTGCGGACTGAAAATCTGGTCACAGCGCGCCATCATCGCCGGCAATCCTTCGCCCATGTGCCCAATAATCAGCTTCAATGCTGGATGCCTGTCGAGGGTACCGGAAAGCACCAGGCGCAGGACATGAAGTGCGAGTTCGGAGTGCCAGCCCCAACCAGGCCCGGCAAGCAAAAAGTCTGTAATACCCGGCAATCCAGTAAAGTAGGCTTTGCGCACCGGTTCCGGCGGCAAGTTCGGATGCAAATATATCGGGACGTCCAGTTGCTCAGCCCGCGAAAGGATGGGCTCGAAGCGCGCATCATCGAGAAAGCAGTCCTCGGTCATCCCGTTTATCATCACGCCGCAAAAACCCAGTTCACGCGTGGCCCGTTCCAGCTCGTCGGCCGCCGCCACCGGGCTTAGCATCGGCAAGTGTGCAAATCCCGCGAACCGGTCGGGATGCTCGGCGATCGCTCCCGCCAACACGTCGTTCATCGCTCGCGCCAAGGAGACCCCGTCGGCGCCATCAACCAAATCGGCGCCTGGTCCTGAGGCCGACAGCACCTGCACGGTGATGCCGGTTTTATCCATGTCGCGTAGTCGCTCCGCACCAAGGTCCGCTAGCAGCACGTCTGGTCCCTTCCAGCGGCCCACTGGAAACCCGCGCCGCGCTATGGCATTCGAGTCTATCTGCCGAATTAGGGCCGGGACCGCGAAATGTTCTTCAAGCGCAACAACGCGCATTGATCGTACCCCTTCGAGCCAATACCTTGGCCGCTACGCATTCCATCGTTACTTTCCAGCCTGGTGCGAGCTAGTCACGCCAAACCACAATTCATCAAGCTATGCGAATTAGACGAAAACGTCAAATCAAACGCGGTCCGCCAACTCATTCATTCAATTTGCCAATCTCATGATTGATAGCCGTTGTTTTGGAGCAGCGATCCAAGCAGTCCTAGACCTCAAACAAGCTGGTGGCCACAAGATCCAGCACGAGCTGATCCCGCTGGTTGGCTAGATGCCACTGCCATCTAACAATGCCGTAGTGCCCCGATCGGGATGCCCGAACTTCCAACACACGAACCTTGAGAGTCAGGGCATCACCGGCTCGCACCGGTGCCGGCCACTTGAGGTACTCGAGTCCCGGCGATCCGCAGGATCTTGATCCGCACAAGATCGTATCCACAACCAGCCGCATGGCAATACTGCAGGTATGCCAACCGCTGGCGATCAGGCCGTTCCAGCCACTTTCCTCCGCGACCACTTTGTTGATATGAAACGGCTGGGGATCAAAGCGACTCGCAAATTCAACGATCGCTGACTCCTCGACAAAATGTGGGCCTGCTTCAATAACCTGACCCACATGGAAATCGTTGTAGTTCAAGTCAACGCCGCTATGTAAGCCCGCGGCGCTAGTTGAAACGAACGTACTTAGTATCCAGCGGCTGCTTATTGATGCCCGACCGCGGCGGGGAAATCCAATTGGCGAATTTCCCAGGTTCGACGATGGGGCCCATCAGCGAAGCGACGTATTCGCGATCTGCCGCGCTGGGCAACCAGCTCTCCACGTTGGCGTGCCATTCCGCTTGCGTTACCGGATGACCATCGGGCGCAATCCTGACGCCGGAGAGTGTGCCGATGGATCGGTTAAAGGCCTTGTGCGGCACCGTCAGGCGAAACGCCAGGCCGGCCTTTTCAATCACCTTGTTCCAACGTCCGATACCCGCTTCGGAGTCCTTGATGAAATTATCCCGCAATACTTCGTTCAACGCATTCAACTTGGGTATTTCACGCTGAATGAGCTTACCGTCCTTGACGTCCAGAATGCTGTAAGTAGCGCCATTGAGTTGATGATCGTCAATCAATTTGCTTTCTTCAAAGCGGCCTTTGAGTCCCGAGCTATAAAAAATGGCCGCATTCGAGGATTGATCTGCGCCGAACAGGTCCAAGGTCACACTGTAGTGAAAGTTCAAATAGCGCTGCAGCGTGGGTAGATCGATGGCACCGAGCGCCCGAGCCTGCTCGGGAGATTCGATGTCTTGCTGCCGCATGAGTTCGCAGGTACGGGCAATCACTCGCGACACGCCGGACTCACCCACAAACATGTGATACGCCTCTTCGGTCAGCATGAACCTGGTGGTGCGCGCCAGAGGGTCGAAGCTCGATTCCGCCAACGCACACAACTGGAACTTGCCGTCGCGGTCGGTGAAGTGGGTAAACATAAAAAACGCGAGCCAGTCGGGTGTCTTTTCGTTGAACGCCCCTAAGATGCGCGGGTTGTCCTGTTGCCCCGATCGTCGCTGCAGCAGCGCATCCGCCTCTTCGCGGCCATCGCGACCGAAATATCGATGCAGCAGGTAAACCATGGCCCACAGATGGCGACCTTCCTCGACATTGATCTGGAACAGATTTCGCAAGTCGTACAAGGACGGCGCCGTCAGCCCCAAATGTCGTTGCTGCTCCACGGATGCCGGCTCCGACACTCCCTGCGTGACGATAATGCGGCGCAGATTGGCGCGATGCTCGCCCGGCACCTCTTGCCACACGGGCTTGCCAATGTGCTCGCCGAAATGAATTTTACGGTCTCGGTCCTGCGGCGCGAGAAAGATGCCCCAGCGATAGTCCGGCATTTTCACGAAGTCATAGTGGGCCCAGCCCGCGTGCTCCGCGGAAATGGCGGTCCGCAGGTATACCTCTTTTTGATGAGAACCTTCAGGCCCCATGTCCTGCCACCAGCTCAAAAAATTGGGTTGCCAAAGCTCGAGCGCGCGCTGCAGGGTACGATCCGATGATAGATCGACGTTGTTCGGTATTTTCTGGCTGTAGTCAATGACGGTCAAAGGATGCGCTCCTGAAGTACTTGCTGGGGAAGAACTAGATGCGCTGCCAATCAAAGGCGACATTCTCGCCCTGGCCATAGGTCTTTAAGGCGCCCTTCTCGCCGACCGCATTGGGACGAATAAAAATCCAGTTCTGCCAAGCAGAGAGTCGTCCAAAGACTCGCGACTCCATCGATTCGTAGATACCGAAGCGCAGATTTGCTTCCATACCGGTCAATGCATCCGGCGAGAGGCTGGCTCTTTCCTCAATCGCCAGGCGAATTTCATTGTGCCAATCGATATCGTCGGGGATTGCAGTCACCAGCCCCAACTGGTTCGCCTGCGCAGCAATGAGCGGCTGGTTCAGCGCGCTGCGCAAATGAGTGATGGCTTTCGCGTCGCAGTAGAAGCGCCGCTCCAATCGAGTTTTTTGATTGACCATCGGCAGAGGCCCGAAATTGAGCGCCGATAGCGCGATGTGTGGGGCATTGGAACTGTCGCTCGGCAAATCGAGCATATAGCTGCGATCAGCTGCTAGTGCCAATTCCAGCAAACTCCCCGCAAAACAAGAATCTTGGTCTATCAGTGCAAACAAAGTTCTAGAAGACACATCCAAGCGAGCCAAAGTCCGCCGCAGCATGCCTAAGGTTTCGCGCACGAACCAATTTTCCTTAAATCCCTCCATCACTGCATCGCAATCGAGCACCGCTCGCGGACTACCACGTGTGTGCAATAACCACGTGCCAACATCCGCCTCGCCGGTGCGCAAATTGAGAATGGCGTCGTCGAGTTCGCGCGCCATCTGTAACGGCCACCAATTGGCGCCGGCGGCCAAAATGAATTCGAGTGTGTCCGGCTGCGCAGCCAGTGGCGCGCGCACTGTCAAATGAGCCACGCGCTGAGGTCGGTCAATGTGTGCATCAACGTAGCGATAGTGAATCGAATCGGCTTCGACACGCCGCTCCAAAGGCGTCAATGACACTCCCATCGCATGACTGGGCCGATCACTGCCTGCGGCAAGCGTGTGAGCGCGATCCGTCACCTTGTCAGCAAATTGTGCCGGCTTGGAAATCTCATCCACCAGGCGCCAGTCCTTCGCCCGCTGTCCCCGCACCCCCTCGGCGGTAGTACAGAAAATGTCAGCCAGATCATGCCGTACTTTGCGTTTGTCGGTGAGGCGGGTCAGTCCGCCGGTTCCCGGCAATACGCCCAGGAGTGGAACCTCCGGCAGGGAAACTGCTGCGGAGCGATCATCGACGAGATAGATCTCATCGCACGCCAAGGCGAGTTCGTAGCCCCCTCCGGCGCAGGAACCATTGACCGCCGCCAAGAATTTGAGGCCTGAGTTGCGGCTCGAGTCTTCAAATCCGTTGCGTGTTTCATTCGTGAACTTGCAGAAGTTCACTTTCCACGCGTGGCTGGAGATGCCAAGCATAAAAATATTCGCCCCTGAACAGAACACGCGCTGCTTGGCGCTCGATAACACGACGGTGCGAACCGTCGGATGTTCAAAGCGGATGCGCTGAATCGCGTCATGCAACTCAATGTCGACACCCAAATCGTAGGAGTTGAGTTTAAGTTTGTAGCCAGGACGCAGCCCGCCATCCTCGGCGACGTCCATGATCAGTCTGGCGATGGTCCCGTCGGTCGAAAGCTTCCAATGACGATACAGCGAGGGCTTGGTTTGAAAGTCGACCAGCAACCCGCCTGCGGAAACGTTCAGTGCGGGCTGTTGCAGAACCACGTCCGCGGAGTTCATAAACCCTCACTTGATCGAGATATATGCATTTAAATTCATCTACATTATAGAAATGAAGCATAATGCACGTCAAGGATCTTAGGCGAACCTTAATTCTACTGGCGGGCGGCGAGGGCGACGGGCGTTGCCAGCGCCTTCAGCTGCTCGAAACTCTCCGTCAGGGATTTGCCGCTCGTATCGCAGGTCACGTCCGCCTTGGAATAAAAGGGTGATCTTTCTTCCAGAATGAGCCTCAGATCATCCATGGCCTGTCGAATGCCCGCCATGGGTCGAAGGTCACCTTGCGCAACTACGCGGCTCATGTGCTCATCGGGTGCAGCTTTCAGCCACACGGTGAAGCAGTTCTGCAGCAGCAGATTGAAGGTTGCAGGCTCCGACACCAAGCCTCCCGGGGTTGCGACCACCGCGCGCGGATTGCGCGCAATGACCTCCTCGAGGGCCTGCCGCTCATAACGACGGTAGGCATTCGATCCATACAGGGCGTGCACTTCCTGCGGGCTGCAGCCGGCCAACCGTTCGACCTCGCGATTGACCTCGACAAAGGGGTAATTGATCGCCTCCGCCAGCATCTTACCGAGCGTGGATTTTCCCGCACCGCGCAGCCCGATCAAGGCGATGCGATCATTTCGCCGACCAGACACGCCGGTCAATCCGAAATGATCGGTCAATGCGCGACGAGCGTCCGCCAAATCGTTTGGACTTCGACCGCGCAGCAAATCACGCATGAGCAGCCAGTCAGCCGACTCATCGCCCTCATCTCCCACCAGTTCCGCGATGCTGCAATTGAGCGCGCGAGCCACCTGTCGCAGGATCTGAACCGAGGGATTGCCGAGCCCCGTTTCAAGATTCGCAAGGTGTCGCTCCGACACCTTGGCCTCCTTGGCTAATTCTCTGCGTGTCAGCCCACTGCGCGCTCTTAAGCGCCGGGTCCGATCACCCAATTGGCTTAAAAATGGGTCAGCGGCGGGATGCAAAGATGTCTTGGGCTGACCCGCGCTGGCGCCTGAATTGGAGTTCATGTCCAATGTCCGATTTCGAAAAGAGAGTATATATTGCGCCCTACGGCAGAATCCTGCACTATTTTGCATATATTGTAGTTCTATCCGTAATTCATGCAACTCAAGGTCAATGGATCGAAATGTATTTTGCCGGGCAATGGAATAAGTGACGGTCATGAGTCACTGTGTATCCTGACGAGCCGGTCGAGCAGCGTGGAAGCACTACGAGTGCCGCTGCTATACATGCGATCGCCTCACCTTCGCATGCATTTAATTTCGCCCGTCACATCATTGAACTCAATGTGCACCGCGCGGCCAAGGTGGCCTACACGGATGATCGAGGCGACCTCACCTATGGAGACCTCGCACGCAGGGTACGAAGCTTTGCGGATTCACTGCACACGATTGGCTTGCGTCGTGAACAACGTGTTCTGTTGTTGCTGTCGGACGGAAACGAGTGGCCTGTTGCCTTTCTCGGCGCCCTGTATGCAGGCATTGTCCCTGTCCCGGTCAATACGCTACTGACGCCGGACGACTACGCCTACCTGATAGATCACAGCGGATCGGCCGGCGCCATTGTGTCGCGACATATACTGAAAAACTTCACTGCGGGTTTGGCTCGATCTACGAGTAAATCCTGCGGCCCATTGATAGGCACAGGTCCTGAGCTCTCCGGCGACACCGACCAGGACGTAATTGATTTTTCAACTCTCGTGAGCGAAGGGAATAGCTCTTATAACGGGGAATCGACGCATGCCGATGCGATGGCATTCTGGCTGTACTCTTCCGGTTCGACGGGTCGCCCAAAAGGTGTCGTCCACACCCACGCCAATTTATTTTGGACCTGCGAGCTGTACGCCAAACGCGTGCTCGGACTCACTGAACACGACAAAGTATTCTCCGCGGCGAAACTGTTTTTCGCGTACGGCCTGGGGAACGCGCTCAGCTTTCCGCTGACCGTCGGTGCCTCGGTCGTCCTCATGGCCGACCGCCCTACTCCGGAGTCCGTGTTCACGCGCCTTAAGCAACACCAGCCCACGATTTTTTGCGGGGCCCCGACCCTGTATGCGGGAATGATCGCTTCGGATCATTTGCCCCCCAAAAGCTCGGTTGCATTGAGGCTGTGCACGTCTGCAGGGGAGGCTCTGCCGCGCGAAGTCGGGGAGCGATTCACACGGCATTTTAGCGTCGAAATCATCGACGGTTTGGGCTCAACGGAGATGCTCCATATATTCTTGTCGAATCGACCCGGAGACATCCGTTACGGAACTACAGGCAAGCCCGTTGACGGATATGAGGTCGAAATTCGCGATGAATGCGGCATGGCTCTCAAGCCCAATCAAATCGGCGATCTTTGGGTTAGCGGCCCGAGCGCTGCAGTCATGTATTGGAATGACCGGGCGAAGACTCGGGACACGTTTCATGGCCCCTGGCTGCGCACTGGGGATAAATACACTTGCTTGGAAGACGGTTACTTCGTCTACGCCGGTCGCAATGACGATATGCTCAGAATTAGCGGCCAATACGTGTCCCCATTCGAGGTTGAATCGGCACTCATCCAGCACGAGGCGGTGTTGGAGTCTGCGGTAGTAGGCGTGCCGGATGGGTTCGGCATATCTAAGTGCAAAGCGTTCATCGTGCTGCAGGCGGGCGTGATACCGAGCGCCACTCTGGCATCCGAACTTCAATTCTTCGTCAAAGAGCGCTTGGCGCCATTCAAGCGGCCCCACTTCGTGGAATTCGTGTCCGAGCTTCCGAAGACCACCACGGGCAAGATTCAGCGATTCAAATTGCGCGAGCTGCGCTCCCCTGGTTGAGCTCAGCAATTCTGTGTCGTCATCCGACTCGGCGCAATTGGCTAAGGTTATCTACGGTGCAAGAGTCCTTGAGATCGAATATGCCTGGATCTCAAAGGGCGACGACGCACCGCTCATCGTGTTCCTTCACGAGGGCCTCGGTTCGCTGCGCATGTGGCGACACTTTCCGACCCTGCTTTGCGCTGCAACCGGCTGTCGCGGGCTGATCTATTCCCGTTGCGGATACGGGGCGTCGTCGTCACAGTGGCCAAAACACGCATGGCCGCCGTATTTCATGCACTCGGAAGCAAAGGAAATTCTGCCCCGCTTTCTGGATGCACTCGGCATCAATACCAAAACGAATCCCCCGATTCTTTTCGGCCACAGCGACGGCGCCTCAATTGCGTTAATTTACGCGAGCACGTTTCCAGATAGACTCGCCGGCCTCATCGTTGAGGCGCCGCACGTTTTGGTGGAAGAGCTTACGCTAACGAGCATTGCGGCCGTCAAACAGAAGGCGACAGAAACCGATCTACTCGCGAAGCTCGGGAAATATCATCGCAATGGCGATGAGACCTTTTGGGGATGGACCAACGTTTGGCTGAGCACCGAGTTTCGAGCCTGGAACATCGAGGCACTGCTCGGTGACTTGATGTGCCCGGCGCTGGCGATTCAGGGCGATCAGGATGAATACGGGACCCTGCTACAGCTTGAACTCATTAAGTCGGCGGTTCCGGGCTTACAGATTCAAATATTGGCGGGGTGCGGCCATTCGCCGCACATCGCACAACCCGGTGCGGTCATTGCCGCGACCACTACCTTCATCGAATCTCTCCCTCCGCGATTCTTGGGCCGCGGCGGAGCCTAGCAATATCTCTGGGCAATTCACAAACGGGAGGCGAGGCGAGCCTGGCTAGCTTGTTGGCGCCATTGGTCCAGCCATCCCAAGCCCGTTTCGGTGCGCCCTGCCGGGTAATATTCTGCGCCGAGCCACCCGTCATATCCGGAGTTAAGCAGCGCGGGAATGACATCACCAAACGGAATCGCGCCGGTACCGGGCTCATGTCTACCCGGAGCATCGGCGAACTGGACGTGGCCAGTCATCGCTAGGCACCGCGATATTTCCGCCGCCAAGTCAAGTTCACAACGCGCCGCGTGGTACAGATCGAACTGCAATCGGACGCGATTATCGCAAGATGCAAGAATCTGCAACGCGTCTGCCATACTGCCGACCAGGTAACCAGGCACATCCTGAGGGTTGAGAAACTCGATCAAGATCTGGCGCGTCGGCATCGCATCCGCGCTAAGCATCAAGTTCTCTAATAGTGTGTCGCGGCAGACGCCTCGCTCAGCCGGTGTACACGGACCCGCCAGTACATGCACAAACTTCACGCCGAGCGCATCGGCATATTCAGCAATCCTAGGAAGCTGAGACCGAAACTCAGCTCGCATCTCCGGGCGCCCCGCCATGCCGGCGGGGTAAAGCTTTGAAATAATTGGTGCATTCATCAGCACGACCGGCAAACCTGCCTCCATTGCCGCGCGATGCAACGCGTCCACCGAATCGTCGTAAGGAAACTGCAGCTCGATACCATCGAACCCGGCCCGCTTGGCGGCAGAAAATCGCTTCAAAAAAGGTAGTTCCTTGAACATCAGACTAATGTTCGCGGCTATCTTCATTAGGACGCCGATTTATCCTGCGAGGCTTTCGCGCCAGAATAAAGTGTAATGAGTGAGGAAATATCTTCGTTGGAGAGTCCTTGCGCCACGACTTGTTGGTATGCCGCGAGCGTCGTCTCCACCAAGGGCAGCAGCAAATCGATACTGCGCGCGAGTTCATCGATGGCGCTGGAATCCTTTAACATCAGAGCAATCGCGCCCAGCACCGGCTGGGTGAGACCGGCGGCCATGCGAGGCCCGAACACTTGCAGCGGTATGGAATCGGCAAATCCGCCTGCCAATGCCCCGGGCAATAGGTTCGCATCGATCCCGCTGGCCCGCGCCAAGGCGATCGCCTCGGCAATGGCCAACAAGTTGCTGGATACGATCAGCTGATTGCATAACTTGAGCGTCTGTCCCGCGCCGACGTCGCCCACGCGCGTGACACGCTGCGCCAATGCGGCGAAAATCGACGAAAGCCGTGCGATGTTGCTCTCGGTGCCTCCACAGAAGACTACTAACTTACCATGCGTCGCGCCAGGAACGCCGCCCGATACCGGCGCATCGACCCAGGCGGTGCCGCATTGCTGACGCATTTGTCCCGCGATCCGGGTGGTGTGCTGCGGACCCAAGGTGGAAAAGTCAACGACAAGAGAGACGGGCTGGGGACACGATGCAACGCCTTCAGTGCCGAACAGAACAGACTCAGCGGCAGCGAGGTTCGCTAAACACAGGCACACCGCATCAACGCCTTCCGATGCTAACGCTGGCGTTGCTGCGCTTTTCGCGCCGGCGGCAACGAGGTCGAGCAATTTATCGGGCGTACGATTCCATACGCGCACCTTAATGCCCGCGCGCAGTAAGCGGTGCACCATCGGATTGCCCATGAGACCCGTTCCCAAAAAAGCCACTTCGCGGATGGGGTTAGCGCCACTCATTTCGAATGCCTAGTTGACGGTTCAACTTGCGCGCCATTTGAATGACTTGAGCGGAACAGCACATAGGAGAATTCTACGCGGCAAGGCGAAGAAATTCTTGACCCGTTGTTGGCTGCGGTCAGCAAAGGCTGGGATCTGATCATAGTCGTGGGGACCGGCGATCGCGCGGCTTCTATCCGGCTACGGAAGTCTATGGACACGCTTGGAGGAAGGGCTGGTGCGCAAAGAGGATTCCAATAAACCCGCTAAGTAACTGAAATTACTGAATTGGCACAGTACAAAAATTCAAGATGCCCCTAACCGTGCCCCCGTCAAATGGCGGCTGCCTCTGGACAGTTGCTGACCCGAAAAAGCAGGGATTTTCACTAAAGGTCCAAAAACGGTGGCTGTCTTCGCACATCTTCGGACATCGCAATGAACGATGAGCACTTTGCACTCGACCAACCCCTAGTACGAAAATACGCGGAACGCACCGACTCTAAATAGACGCACCGCATAAATATTACCCTGACGCGCCAGTACGCTGCAGCAAACAGCGCGTCGAGAGGACCCTGTTGCGTAGGACACATTTATGCCGCGTTTAAAAGCAGCTGTCTCCGTACACTATAGGAAGTTGGAAGACTGCCATCGGCGCCTGCGTTATTGAATCGCACGGCCCGGCGCGAATAGAGGATCTGCCGGCTCCGGTGCGAAAGCCGCACCCTTTTTCCTTAAGCGTGTTCGTCGCGCAATCGCCCGCCGATGACCGCTGCTACACAGGCAATAAAGGCTCCAATCAATAAAGCGAGCGCTGCGTACAAGGCGGCGGTCGCTGCGGACTTGCGCGCCTCATCCGCTGCTGCCTTCGCTTTGGTGGAGGCATCCTGGACGCTTTGAATGAAGGCATCCACGCGCATTCGTGCGTCCTCCGGTGTCGCCCCGGTTTTAGCGGCCACCAGATTCGATAAGTAGGTTTTGTCCTCCGCGCTCACGCTACCGTTTGAGGCGGCGCTGACTGCGATGTGGAAAGCCTCCATCTTCCCATCGCCTCCGCGCGATGCCCCCATGTCTTGGTTTGTCGGCGCGGCACTGCGAAACAACTTGTCAAGGTCATAGGCGCCGGTTGCTCCGCCGCCGTCACTTTCCGATCCCACATGGGGCATGCCGTTCATCATTGCCCCTTGCGCGCCTGCACCCGCAATACCGCCAGCCGCATGAGCACCTCCGCGAATTATCGCAGAGGCAGAGCTGACGATCACAGTTCCTACTACGAGAGTCGCCACAGACCATGTCACCAAACCGTGTGCCGTATCGCGGAAGAACACTTCGTGAGTATGCGTGGCAAGCCAACGTTTTCGCAGCCGCCCGGCGAGGTAGCCGCCGACGCCTGCGGACAGCCACTGGGTCACGATGAGCCAAATGGTTCCCGCGACCGAAAAGCCTGTTGCTGAAATCCCGCGTTCAGGCCACGGTGAAACAGATGCAAAGCCGAGGCCCGTGCCCAGTATCAACAGCACCAGCGAGATCGAGACTGCCACGACAGCGCCGGCTATGATCGCTCCCCACGCCGAAGCTGACCCCGCTCGCAAGCGTCCCGCCTCATCGAGTGGCATAGATGCCGAGGTCGTGTGAATCATGGCGCGCTCCTAGCGATGTGAGCACATGGCCAACAGCAATATGATCGGAAGTGGTACGCCAAGCATCCACAGCAAAATTCCGCGACCCATGATCTGACCCCCCGTTGATTTCGTTCGATAAGAAGTAAGGATCCGCTGCCTAGCCGGTCGCATCAATGTCAGGATGCTTCGACGTTACGTCAGTAGTTCCCTACAATGATAATTGAGCAGTCGGTTACGGCGGGATGAACGCTTCGATCGACCCCTAAGCACGATCACCTAATAGCAGCTCTGCCCCACGATCAATGGCAGCGATGGGAGCCCCATTTGGAACATGTCGAGCTGCCGTTGGGGCAAGTACTGTACGAAGCTGGCAGTACCTTAAGTCACGTTTATTTCGACCACGGCTATCGTGTCGCTGCTCTATGTCATGCACAACGGCCGCGCAGAGCTTTCTAGCAACCGTGCGAGACAATATGTTGCTCTAGGGCGAGTCTCGTTTTTTCAGACTTCACACGCGTCTCATCAGCCGCGCGAGCAAGCGACGCATATTCCTTTTTGGCAGATGTCCCCATTCTGCGCTGAAGTAGGGAGACCGCCTCAGAAAAAGCGACAGTCGCTAATTCGTACTCTTTGACCAGGCGGGCCTTCTCATCGCAAAGGTTCGTCATACGTAGAAGTGTGCGTGCGGAAGTGGGGATGCGCCCATTGGGAAGCGATTTGCTGCCTTTCGAATATCCAAGCACCCGTAAAGATGCTCACAGCAAGGATGATGAACCCTGCAAGCAAAGGTATGAGCGTGCGCGCGTAGCGTAGGTACAGGGGCATAAGCGGTCTAAGACGATGATTGAGGTCGACAGGAATCCGGAATCGGCGGCCTGGCTTTTTTTAATGCTTTTATTGCTGCCCCCATCCCATTTGGTGCCGTATCACCGAGCGGCAAATATTAACCTAGGTTATCTTTTGTCGCGCTTCGATTAAAAGCCGCGTGCAGTTGTATAAATTACAAAAAAGCCGACCGATACAGAGCCGGCTGCCCGATGACCCGCAGGCGAAGCAGCTCTTAGTGACGCATGGTGCCAACCAGTAAGAGTGGACAGCTCGTGGGTTGCGGATAAACGGCGCGTTGTCTTCAGTCGAAGATCAACGAGCCTATGAAACCGACGGACGCCGTGCCCATCACCCAGGTCGCAAGCCATCCTACGATTCGAGAACGCCGAGAAATCGTGAACTGGCCCATAACGGTGGAATTGGTCGAGATCTTCATGAGTAAAATCATGATAGGAACGGCCACAATGGCGTTGAGAACCGCGGACCAGACGAGCGCTTTCATGGGACAGACGCTAAGCATATTCGCGACAGCGCCTAAAAGCGTGGCAGCGGCGATGGTTCCGTAGAACGCCTTTGCTTGTTTAGGTTGACGCGACAACCCGACCGCCATCGCCGCGCTTCCCCCAGCGCGTAAGCGGCTGAGCCTGCCGGTACGGGCACTGACAACAGTCCGGTACCAATCAAACCAAGTGAAAACAACATAAATGCAAAGGGTCCGGCAAGCGGACGAAGTGCTTCGGCTGCCTGAGCGGCGCTTTCAATCTCTTTCGAGCCGTGCAAGGTCGCCGCCGCAGTCGCTAGGATGGCGAGCGCCATCAAATTGGAAATCCCCATCCCAATCACAGTATCAAGGCGGATGCGCGCCAGCGCATTGGCACCCTGCGCCGGTCGCTTAACCAGCGGCGTTCGAATCGGCTCTGTCTTCGTGTCCTCTGCCTCCTGGGACGCTTGCCAGAAAAACAAATAAGGGCTGATGGTCGTTCCACGTATCGCCGCAACCATGAGCCAGAATTCCTTTTTCAGGCTGAGCCTAGGCCCCAGATCGCAACCGTGTCGCCATCTTGAATCTGCGCATTTTCAGCGGCCATGTAGCCTGTCGGGAAAATATCGGATAGGAACAGCGCCTGTTCATCAGTGACGCCGTCGGGAATCTTGATGGGACTCACGTCGGCCATTGGCACCCTGAGGTACTCGGCCTGTCCGCCGCTATATCCGCCCAGCATATGACTGAAACCAAAGAGGCCCGCTGGGGAATGCCCCATGGCTTTGATGGCTAGTTCCGCATTCGGATTGGTGCGTTCACATGCAGAAAAGAGTCCCTTCTTGCAGAACCAGCACTCCCCGCAGCTGATGGTGAAGGGAACAACGACGCGATCGCCTTTTTTAAGATTAGAGACCTCGGCGCCGACTTCGACAACGATATCCATACTCTCGTGCCCCAAGATGTCGCCACTTTCCATCGTTGGCTGGTAGCCAGCCATCATAGAGATGCAGGTCGGAGCCGCAGATGGCGCACGCGCTGATTTAAATAATGGCATCGCGAGTGCGCGCATTTACTTCTCCTGATGAATGGGGTTGTCTCAGCGACTTGTGGCCGCGCGAAGCGTCGTGCGACAGATTCGGTGACTAATTTTCCGGCGGAAGCCCCCGCTACCTGCCCTTCGTCGAGGCTTGCGCAAACCCCGCCGGAA
>Ga0193753_10000094_pt1 | contig 80908 bp, 99 predicted proteins | sample H1c2metaG_FD_144925 | JGI IMG/M metagenome (GOLD analysis project Ga0193753, IMG submission 144925) | Soil microbial communities from a riparian zone of the East river system, Colorado, United States - H1c2 | ecosystem: Environmental > Terrestrial > Soil > Riparian zone | place: USA: East...
TAAAGCTCGTTGGAGTTGCTACGTCTGTCCAGTTAAGATACAATGTAAAGATTACCAAGAATCAACCAAATCAGAATACGGCATGTGGGCTGGAAACTTCCCAGTTAAGAAGCCTACCGATGATGGACCAGAGACTTGGAGTGAGACATGGTGGATGTATCTCGATCTCATTCCAGAACGGATAGTTAGATGATACCTAAGAGTCTGTCGGCTACCGCGTGCCACGTTGCTAACCACTGCCTTCGCCGGTACGAGGCAGAGTATATCAACAGGGCACGCGGAATGTCGTCAGGACCAGCTAATTTTGGCTCAATGGTCCACTCAGTTCTTGAGAAGTACGTACGAGATGCTTACATCGATAAGATCATCGAGCCGAAATTTGAGTACATTCAGATGTATCTCATGGTAGAGCTTGTAGTATTCTACGGTGACGCAGACATACCAGAACGTACTGAAGCTGAAACAATGCTTAAGGAATGGTACGATCGTACGGACTTTACCGGTGTCACGGTTATCTCAGTTGAGAATAAACTGAGCTTCGATCTTCCAACCTCTATCGGGATGATCCCTTTTAATTATATCTTTGATCGTTTCGACCGTATCGGCGAGCGATCCTTCAGAGTAATTGATTACAAGACTCTGCGCTGGGGATTTAACCCAGAAGATCTCAGACACAAGATCCAGGCACGCGCCTATGGTTTGGCCGCCTCTATCTGGCTTAAATCGCAAGGTCTCGAATATGATGAGCTATGGGTTGAGTTTGACTTACTCAGGCATCAGTCAGTTGGCATCAAGTTTACTCGAGACGAGAACATCGTAACCTGGCGTAGCCTCGGTCAGATCGCCGAGAAAATCATCGCCACTCCTGAAGGATCAGCTCCGGCTACCCTTAACCCTGAGTGTATCTTCTGTACGGTCAAAACAACCTGTCCAGTCCTAACGACCAATATTGCATCAGGCGGCATCCATTCACTAACGCCTGACCAGCAGATTGACATCAGGTCTAAGTTGGATTACCAGCGTAAGGCAGTTGCTGCTGCCATTAATGACCTGGACTCGATCATCATTACCCGCGCCAAGGAGGAGGACGCGATGGAATACGAGACAGACGAGACTCGACTCTCTATTACAATGAGACGATCTCGTGCTGTCGATGCCGAAACAGTAGAGAGAATTGTTGGACCTGATATCTTTAAATTCTATGGTGCCAACAAGATCACACTTGAACAATTCAACAAGCTGCTCAATCATCCTGGGTTAGATGCTGACACACTCGCAAGACTTAGGTCCTCGGTCGGAACCAAGCTAAGCGAGCCAAGTGTAAAGGTAGAACCTCGTGGACTCACTACCGACTGACGACTACACCCCACGGCATGCACGGCCCGCTCGCCGGCGAGCGACACCCCCCGATTCGCACGGTGGCGGTACCTCCATTATGGGTAGGATAACTTATAGACTACTCCTAAAGAGAGACGTACGAGATGAACCAAGACGAACAAAATTCTCTAAATTTACAGACAATTAACAAGAATCAGATCCTCTGTCCATATAAAACAGGAACATGGATATGTGGACGAGTAAGTAGAACTGATTCAGAATACTGCGCTAATCATTATATAACTCAATCAGGTACCCGAAGAGGGGTGCGCAGACTCGAGTGTGCTAAACCACTGCACGAAAGAGGCTATACCAATAAGGATGGTTATCGAATAATAACCATCCTTAGACAACAATACTTTGTTCATCGACTTGTCATGGAAGAACATCTAGGTAGAACTCTTTATGATTTTGAAAATATTCATCACAAGAATGGAATTAAAAGTGATAACAGAATAAGAAATCTTGAACTCTGGGCATCGTCTCAACCCCCTGGCCAAAGAGTTAAAGACCTTATTGCATTTCTAGTTGAGTATTATCCAAATGAAACACTAAATTCACTTCAATCTAACACTTCAAAGGAGAACTCCATTGATTAACCTGGCTCAGGTCGCCTATGAGGCATACGGCAAGTCAACTAACTGGCGTACTTACAATGATCTGCCGATGCCTCTATGGGAGGACCTCGGCGAGAAGATTCAAAAAGTCTGGTTAGCTGCTGCTCTAGCTGTACAGAAAGCTACACGTAAGGACTAGAGATGATATGCCCATTCCTGACTTGCAATCGAACTGACGAGCATACCCATCCGTCGTGTCCTACCTGTAACGCAGTCAGGTACAGTAACCTGTTCTGTGAGACATGTAATGCAGTCATAAATGCGGAACGAATCGCTAATGGCTTAAAAGAAAGACCCACCTGGAAATAATAAAGGAACAGCCTCGGCCGCACGGGAGGGATATGCGGGCCGAGGCTGTTCGCTCTTGGGGAGACTTACTTAACGCCAGCCCTCAGCGCCTTATTGGCAATAGGATCAGTACCTCGGGTTAGCAGGCCGTAATGACTCAGTAGCGCAGTAGCAAAAGTCAACAGTGCACTCAGAACCGCGGCTTCCCAGACAAACTGGATGTGGTTGTTAATAGCCTCAAGCCACTGACCCAGGACAGCCGACAATGCAGATAACAGAGCAACTAGAAAGAACCTAACACCTTCACCCATACTGGCCTTGGTAATGAAGTTAACCACGAGAGGCAGTACCGTACCAACCAGGAGTGAGATAACACCACCCAGGTTGAACGTCTGGAACAGGTTCGTCTGTGGCGCGGCAGCATCGGCTACCTGAGCACCTACGAAAAAGACCAGCGAGACAATCGCTGTCAAGAAAAGAATCTTACGCGTCCTCATCTACATCCACCTCATCACTCGGGAATGGAATAACTGCGATGTGCGCAGGATTGTAATCCAGTTCCTGTGCCGTGACTGGTACAGCGCGAGGATCAATGGTGCCATCAGCGCATCCGAGCTTGTAGATGTTGCCATCGATCGGCATATCCACAACAGGCATGATGGCGTAGTTGTAAGTACTGCCTGCCGGGTCAGGACTAGCTACACGCTGAATAGCAGCCCACTCGCTAGCCGAAATCCAGACAAGCTTGTCGCTGCCATTCCAAGCATAGATAGCACTCGGAGCCTTGAGATCCTTACTGAACCTAAGGAACTTGCCACGACTGAAAGCACTCATGGCATCATAGACACCCATAGAAGCACGCCCGTGAGTAAGCAGCTGCATCTGTACTGAAGTTAGACCACGAGCATTCCCCCAGAGCGCTGAGGTCTCTACATCCAGAGCACCTAAACGCGCCTGAGTACGAACAGCTGCCTCAAAGGCTGCCTGATTTGCGTACATTGCTACCACCTTAGTAAAGTCGATTGCACCTCCGGGAGTAGGAGGAGGGGTTGGTATTACCGCAGGGTACGGGCGATTCCAAGTGCCGAACGGAGTCTTGCGAATCTCATTCTCGTCAACCGTGCCATTGAACCACTGATTCGTGTTCTGGTAGGCAGCAGCACTAGCCGAGATACTCGTCCCGGACCAAGCCTTTGTCTGCCAAGTGACAGGCTGAACACCAGACTTGCCAGCGAGTAACTGACAGGTATGAAATCCACCATAGACCGTCAGCTTGTACGCGCCACCAAGTGCTCTATTAAAGGCAGTAGTGTATGCCGCAACAGCTGCATCGTTGTTAGCGCCTGTATCATGGCTGGCTGGGATGATACGACCACGCGGGTAAGATAGCGCCTCTACGGCAGCCAGGGCCCAGCGACCATCCTCTGTACCGGCAGGTCCACCCTCGAGCATGCGACCGGCATACCATTCCCAGTTCAGCCAAAGGTCACCGAGGATCTTGAGAATGCTATCGCGCTCAGCTGTTCCGATCCGCTTCCAAGCAGTGCTCGCTGTCGGTGCCGAAATATACCTTGCAGCAACCTTGGCACCAGTCTGCTTGGCGATAGTAAGATTGGGACGAGCTCCCGAGTAATCGATCATGTAACCCAGTGGCGGCGCAGCTTCTAGTGGCTCACCTGCCTTGCCTACCTCGAGCCGTGTAGCCAGTCGCAGATTATCAGCAGCTGACATCTCGACTGAACCGTCAGCCTCGTACCACTCGCGACTGTGTGGTAGCTCGACGCCATCGTCTAACAGGCGAAGATAATCTTCACGTGAACCTGGTTCGATTGTACTGGTCATACTCACCTTCCTTTCTGACTCTTGTGAGTCTTAGGACAATTCTTAGACTCTATAGCCAGCCAAGGGGAGGTTGTCCAGCATAGGCTAGATCACTGCTGAGTTACGGAGCACGGAAGGTTATACTTCTTGTCCGTACTACTCCAGGTACACAGAACATCGTAAGTAGTATTTCCAACACCAAGTGCACCAGGTACGGTAAATACCCACTCTAGATCAGTAGGATCAGCACCCGCTGCTCCAGTGTCACCCTTTGGACCCTGGCACTGTGCTGGATTAGCATTACAAAAAGTGTTTACTCCATTAGTAACTTGCTCCTGGCTTGGAGGCGGGGCATCAGATCCATTAACTCCCGGCTCGCCCTGTACTCCAGTAGCGTTCTGTCCGTTAGTTCCATTGGTTCCATTTACGCCTGAAGATCCAGTAGGTCCAACTGGTCCTCGACACTGACCATTTGCATTACAGTATAGAGAAAGAGCTTGCGCAACCTCGTTAGGTGTAAGCTTGGGAGCACATCCATGCACACTGCAGAATGAGTTAACAGCATTCTGTGCTTGTGTATCACTAAGTCCCGGACCGGCTGGCCCCGTCTCTCCCTTGCTACCTTGAGCTCCAGTCTGTCCAGCGGGTCCCTCTACACCTGGTAGGACAGAGGGTGTAGCCGTTGCTACAGCCGAAGCTTGAGCACACGAGATGCCTAACTTCTGTAGCTGGGTCTTCTTGGATGGATCTGCACATGCCTGCGCGATAGGAACTGCTAGCTCATTCGCTTTACTGATAACCGGCGCCTGAGCGCTAGCTATAGCACCATTAGATGTAGCAGAAGCTTCAGCTTTATCCTTGCCGGATGCTACATGAGATGTGTAGTTAATCTGACTACCTGCTGCAATACCAAGACCAAGAAGAATGAATGCAATAATGATACCCCAGAAGATACGCTTCTTTCTGCGCCGTTCACCGGCGATACGCTCTGCTGTACGAGTAGCTTCTGGGATTACCTTTGTCTCGACATGCTCCTTGAGAAATGCTAGTGCTTCCTCCCTGTCATCAGGCTCTGTCATGATACTTCCCCGTCCTTGATTGGAATCTGGGTCACCGGTGGACTCAGCTGTCTAACCAGGAGTGCAATCTGTGCTTCGTACTGAATTACTCTTTGTTCATGGGCGATGATCTTGCTGTTCAAATCATTTACAAGTCGATATGCTTCTGCAAGTTTATCGTTTGCATTACTAATCTGATTAAGTAATGCATCTACCCTCTTTTGAGCTTTCTCTAGATCTAGCCTGATTGGCCTGATTGTATGCTCCTCTAGCCAATCAAGAATCTCCTGGCCGGCCAAAGTTGCAGCCACGCGCTCCGAACTACCAGTTGGCATACTTAATCTGTTATCCGGATTATCTTCTTTGTCTTCAGCTTTATGCTTACCATTCGATGTACCACGCTGAATCATCATCCCCGCCAGTCCTAGCAAGCCAGATACTAGTATACCGACAACAGCCCAGATTGAATTCTGAGAGATAGAGTCGGTAGCAAGGATTCTGATCGCACTAACTTTGCACCGCCAATACGATCAGCATGCCAAGAATACCTATCAGTAGAACTACAATTACCCACAATGAAACCTTGAGCATCGGCAGCCAGGCCAACCTATCTAACAGTCGATTCAAGGAAAGGCGAATCTCGTGCTGTTCGATACCCAGCTTGGCAACCTGACCGTTAATGTCCTTGAAGTGCCGACCGTACTCGTCTAATGTTTGGTCGACACGGCCCTCTACTTTGCCTCGCTCGAAACTCTCTTGATTAGACTCGGTCATTTGCCTCACCTCCCCCTTTGGTAAACGAGGCTCATGGTACATAGGATACGCTAGTCTGAAAGAATAGAGAAATCACTGTTCAGTTATAGTGAACGCCGGAGTGGCTACAGATAGATCCACAGTCTCTTCTCCTTACTGTTCAACCGGAAAGTTAACATTCATAGCCCAAGAACCAGTATTTGCAGTTGTTGCATTTTGCTCAAGAATACTTACAACACCAGTAGAGGCGACTTGAATTCTAGCCGGCGGAAGGCTAGTACCAGACTGACCCCATTGTGTTGGGAAAAATAGATCAAAACCAGGTCTGAACTTAATAGGTAAGGTCATAACAGTACTAGACGAACCAGTTAGAAGAGCCGCTGTATTATGAACTAAACCCTGGATGTAAACTATTGCATTAAGTTTACAGTACCTCAATGGAACATTAACTCCTCCTACATTCGTCCAAGTCCCCGCTGGAGTAACATTAATCCATGGTACCGTATTAAGGGTAATCGGTATCTGGATGCCAGTACCAGTCTTGATATTAGTACCAAAGACATCTATCGCTGCAATCATTATCCAGTGCGATGGAATCTCGAACTGAGCAGTAGGATCGGTCCAGCTTACAATTCGATAATCCTTGTAACCACCAGCATGGCCGCCGATCCATAACTCGCAATAGAGAGTCTGACCAGCGGCTAAAGGAATACCATTAACTGTCGTGGTTACAGACGTCACCCCAGGCTCACCGTAAACTGGAATGACATCACCAGTTGCCGATCCATTAAAGTAGACATATCCATCACGCTGAAGAGAACTTCGTGCACCTGATGAGGCAATTAAAAGCTGGTCCCAGTTAATACAACCACTTGTATAACTCCAGTTACCACCACCCGAGAGTAGATCCTGCGTAAGACTTGGATAGTGATACGCCGGAGGACTCAGTGGACCCCGTAGTCGCGCAGGGTCATAGCTACCAGTAAGATCTACATATGAATTCGATGTAGCCTTTGCTTTGAAATGTGTTGCCTGATACTCCAGTGTTCCACGATGACCAAAGTTAGAAAGTGAACCAGGATCAAGTTCAGTAATATCAGAAATGTTTTCTACATCAGTCCAACCCTTAACTGAGCCCATAAACTTTGGGGTACGCGTAGGACTGTCATCACGAGTGTAAATAATCCTCAGTGAGAACTCATGTCCAAACGCACAGAGAATTTCCAAGTCAAAATCAACACCATTGATCGGTCCAGTCGTCTCTTTAGCATAGATGAGTACCCAATCACTATACCCATCATAAGAAGAAGGATTAAGATCAAATGTATACTTCTTGACTACTTGTACATTTCCAGCAGTATTGAACTTAGCATCAGAAGTAGTACCACCTAGACCGCTGTCATTACCTGCCCATAGGCTAACCGTAAGTTCAACAATCCCACTTGATACTTCTGTAGGTGAAGTATAATTCTCGGGTGTATCAAAGTTAATCGACCATGAACCGAGATAGTACGACTGTCCGATACCAATGGTCGCCGAATAAAATGGAATGTAGATCGGACTGCCGTACTTAACCGAGTTGCCATGCGAGGTGATAATAGGCTGTGTTGCCGGAATAGCCTTAATAGAAGTAGACAAACCAGTAGCACCAGTCCAGCTACACCCAGCATCCGAGCCATCAAAAGCTGCGATAATACTGGCACCCTTGGTAATGATAATCTCATCAATCCACAGGTGCATTGTTCCACTAGCATCAAGAGCCTGAAGTGTAATATTCAGATTACTCAATACAGAGATAGCTTTGAACTGTACATACTTAATACCAAAAGTCTCATTATTGTAATATGCAGTCTTGTTTACCGGAGCACCAGTTGCTCCATCACCAAGACCTATCCAACCACTGCCGTTATTATTCCAGACCTTAATTGCAGCGGTGTAAGTTTCTCCTACCTCTGAATCAAATGGAATTCTTACGGCAGCATTCGCATCCGTTACTGACCAGGTGATACCGCCACCGTTAACGCCTTTAGACTTATGCGTGGTAGATGTCGCGATAGTGCTACCAGCTGTCGCCGCCCATGCGCCTATACTGACTTCAAACCCAGGACACGTACAGAGATTTTGCAATGTCTGCGCAGGAACAATCTTGGTTGGATCGTTACCCAGTGGATAATCGTACGGTCCGTAAGTATGAAGCAGACCCGTACGTCCTGTAAGGAGGGTATCCCTGAGCTTTACTACTGATTGCCACAGTGTACTATTGTTGTAATCATTGTAAGGCGAAGGAAGAACATCCGTGATGCGGTAGTTACCCGCAACACCCTCAATCCACACTGCCGTAGAGTCCATGAGGGGTGTAATATTACCTGGTAAGACAGCCTGAATGACACCATTAGATCTATCCGTAGAATAGAAAACTCTGCCATCTGAATCAGTAAGAGGGGTACCATCCTCGTTTAGCAAGGCAGTAACTACAGTAGCTACCTTAACCTTCGTGCCTGGCTCGCCGATGTAATCCACATCCAGTGGACCATAGTTCGGAGAGGAGTCATAGCGTGCGTCAAGTACCCATCCGATAAATCGATTAGGTGTAGCCTTCTCTACGTGCTCTGTAACTGCCCTTTTGATTGACTCATGGATGCGTACTGCGGCATCATAGTCACCAAGCTCGGCCATTAGTAACTCACAGGGGGTCTAGGAACTTGGAACGGAGTTAGTGGGTTAATCTGTGTCGGATCAATGATCGACACTCGCTTGGCTGACCCTGACATGACACCAAGGCCAAGTGGAATAGTAAAAGAAGACATCAGATACTTATCTGGCGTTCTAAGTTGGTCACGATTGGGCACTCGACAAATCTCCCCTGCTTCAATCCAGGGGGCGACCAACGCATCAAAGTCAAACGAATAAGATTCAAGCGCCATAACACTCAGAAGTCGGTTAGCATAATCCTGGCACTGCTGGGTGTTAGTAAAGAACTCAGACGAATAGTAATAAGTAATAACACCGAGTCGCTCAATCCTTGTCGGCGAGGAGGGCGTATGATTCTCGGCTACAGCTTGGAATGTAATTCCATCATTGACAGACTGATCCGAGCTAATACCAGTCACCACTACTCTGTTATACATAGCAGTGTCGTCACTAGTACGCGTGAACTTCGCAATATTACCTGTCGGACCACCGGTGACAAGGTCGATAGTAATAGGCGAGGTAGAGGGGTCAAGGAATGGTCGCACCACTAGATACCCAGCACCATCGAAGAATACCTCAATATTAGCTGAATCGCACAACTGCTTGATAATATCCCAATAGTTAGAAGTGCGATCAAAACTCTGCAGTGCTGTCAATTTAGCACCATGCGAGTTGATACGAAACTTCCTCAATCCACCTAGCGTACCTAGCGACGCTACCAGCGTATCGATATCCGTTCCTGTCGCCCATGACGTCGCTAGATCTAGCTTGATCCGCAAAAGCTTCTTGACATAATCTCTGCCTGTTATGGCAATCTCATGCGGGAATGACGACTCGACAATCTTATCAATCATGAACTCGCCGATTTGCGTTTCCCATGATCTCTCTTCACCGAAGGAATAGAGCCACCTGACAGCAGCCTGCAGGAATGCCAATTCTTTAGCGACATTCTGTACAGGTGTGTACGATAGATTCAACGACGGGTGATAATGGAACCAGCGACCACCCGTTAGATTCTGTTCGTAAATCGCTGCATAGTCAGTGGCCGCCGCATAGGTAGTAATTGCAGCAGCGCGGGCCGTAGGCCTAATCGTCAGCGGTATCGTCTCGTTGTTAATTCCCGGATTGAGATAAGGGATTAATTCACCAGCGAATTCGTTATCTGCTGCTGGAATGTCAATGTTCCAAGCCGACGTTCCAGTACGTGTAGCTGTCGAAGTAATCAATGGCACACTAGTCGTTGTAGCGTGGTTATTCACTGTAAGAATGTTAGCGCCTAGCATGTAAGCTGATCCGAGCAATGCAATAGTAGCAGCGTCGAAATCTACCGTACTTCCGTACGCGACAATGATGTCATAATTGAGTAGCTGATCTGTTGATATAGCTGTCAAGCTAGGGAAATAAGCAAAGTTGTTAAATCCGACTCGTCTAAGCATTGTTGTAATAGGTGACACTGTCGAACTACTTAAATTGAGCACAGCTACAACCGGACTGCGATTTAGATTCTGATACTTGACACCACGGAATGCTTTGATGATCTTGTCATACCATAATCCAGTAGCTGGATCATGAATCAATCTTCGATCAGAATTATCCAGCGCAATATCAAGATTGCGACGTTCCGCTCGAGTGGAATCTACGCCCACCTGCCCGGACTTGATGCGTGACAATCCATCGTCACCAGCCCAGCGAGTAACCCCATCAGACTCGTAGATTTCAATCCTACGAGTAATGACAGTTTCGCCTGCGACAATGGCATCAACTACATCCCGAGAAACAAATCCGCCCATGTTACGTAGCCACCGTAATATAATCCATCTGAATGTCTCCGAATTCTGCTTCGCCACCTGTACCAGGAAGGCGGGTCAACTTTGGATCATCAAAGGAGACATTCCAAACGTCGCCGAATGGATTACGAACTAAAGCGGAATGTCCAGAATTACGCATCCCGTAAATATCAAGTCTCTGACTGCGTGCCAAGTAAGTTCCAACGCTAACCGACGTCGAGATGTATTGGCCAGCGTTCCACAGTGCACCATTAAAGTCACCATCGAAATACGCCTTGTCTATAGTTCCAGCGAACACCGAGGCCCCTCCGATAATGACACCATTAGCTGCTGCCGTACTGTTAGTGATTCTTACAGTGACAATCATGTGATCAGTCAACAGTGGCATTGTGTGCTGAGCAGTATAGCGCTTGCTATTGCCTATGTTTAAATCACCAGAAATAGCTGGTTCATAGGTATCAACCTGCGCCAGTGCTACATCTTCCGAACTGATCAAACTGTTAGCAGCGTTGTAATACTCAACGTGTGAAAGATAAGAAGTTACACCACCATTAACAGGGTCACCTTCGGGTGTAAACCACCAACCAGTTCTAAACTTGCGAGCCTGTGCGTAAATACCTACCAGACGTACAGCATCAAGTGTTTGCGAAATGGAGATATAGTTACCAGCACCAACAGTGAATGCATCTGCTCGAACGACAAGGTTAAGTAACTTGCCATTAGGCATCGGCTCAGAGAATGTCTGATAACCATTCGAGACGTTACCAACAGATCCAGCTGAAGCAATGGTCCACTTGTCAGGTGTATAACCGACAGTATGCATCTGGAAAGCAGGATCGTAAAACAAATTTTCGGCCGTATCTAGACCAATAAACTTATCACGCATCTGGATCGTTAGCGACCCGTTCGGACCGAGGTAGTCGCCGATATCACGGTGCCGCCCGCGCCCGTATAGGTTGAATACGGCGCTCTCCGTCTCGTCCGCGTAACTATCCGCCGTCACACTAAAGAGGGGTACAGCGTCCAGGATTCCAAACGGATCAAGCATCCAATACTGTGATGCAGGCGTTGTTACCTGAATGTAGTTCACCGTTGACGATTCAACCAAGTCACCCGTTGCATTGGAAACCTGAGTGACGACATACTGATAAGTTGTATTAGCCCTAGCGGAGTAATCACGATAACCATAGGTCGGCATGTACTCATTTATGACTGCTAGCGTTTCCCAGGTAAGATCACCAACGGCACGCCGGTAGACATTCCACTGGATGAAGTTTGCATCCACCAGTAGGTTATTCCAGCCGACGTAGACAAACCCTCTGCGATCAAACTCGTACAGATAAACATTCGTTAGCGGAGCAGCAGGCGCTGTCCAGCTGGTCGTTACTGAGATGGTTGCCGTACCCTCAAGACCCAGGTTATCCACTACATAGACAGTGAAAGTGTATGCATTTAGATTGTGTAACGTACCTGTCGGAATCTGATACGCAGATGTAGTTGAGTCAGCAACATATCCAGTATCAATGATAATTGTACTACCCTGCTTAATTACCAACCGCCACGTTGACTGACTCTTAATACCTGCAATAGTCGGTGTCCAGGTAATGTTTGGCAGTGCAGCTAAAACAGCGCCATCAAGAGGGTTAGTAAATACAGGCGCAGGAGCATCCGATACTATGAACGTCTGCAATGGAGCAAGTGGTCCACCTACGTCATCCGAATCCCAAAGCTTAACAGTCCATATAAGCAGCTGATCCTTGTTGCCAGATGGAATAGTAAGTACACCAGTCTGATTGCCGGATGTCAATTTACCTGAGTCAAAAATTGTATTACCATCTACGTCATACACAAAGAGCTCGTACGCGGTCTGGAAATCAAATGGCGACGGATCGGTAAATATCCACTGTACCTGCAATGAGCCTAAACCATACTTACCTACAGCACCAGAGTTAGGCGCGAGATTAACACCCTGTGGAGGATGCGAAATAGTAAATGTTCCCGGAGTTGATGCAGGTGAAAGGTTACCCAGCTCGTCTATCTCGTATGAACGAATATACCAGAGTCCCTGAAACATTTCCTGAGCTGCATCGCACTCCTGAGTTACGGTTATGACAGCACCACCTGTAAATGTATTCAGTGGCCGCTGGAATATATCATCAAAGATCTCGCGGAAATTTGTAGTGAACCCAGAATCGGAAGCTACCTGCCATTTGATCTTTCGATCAACCTGTGGAGTATTGATAGCTTCTTTGAACTGTGCAGAAAAAATCGGCCTATCAGTATCGACCGTCTGGCCATTATAAGGCGAGATATTAACCGGTACTGGCGGTACTAGAATACCAAGGTAGCGAACTTGATACATCGCCTTGCCATACCAAACAAGACATCCGACCGTACCTACTGTAAGATTTCTAGATCCACCAGCAGAAACAGTCGATATAGCAGCACCTGAAATACCAAAGCCAAGTCCATCAAACTGGTATGGTGCATTTCTCCAGACAGCAACACCCGTAGAGAAGTCTACCATACAGGAATACGTAAAGTTAGTCGTAGTAAGAAACAGTAATACCTGATCAGTACCATCAAATGCAGCATTACCAAACTGCCAGCCGGCAGCGTAACCGGAGGTATGGCCACCTCCAGCCATAGACTTCGTCTGAAATGGCACGACATCAGTACGAGTCACACCACTATTGACAGTGAACTTCCAGGCAGCCATAGTGCCGCCTGCTGTAGTAGTATCACCAAATACGCCAGTGACATAGAAAGTCCTAGGCTGAGTGTCCGGACAGATCATAGTAAACTGACGAAGACCTCCGGCCTTACCGGCATCAGGAAGAGTAATCGTCGGAGCCGAAGCAATCTGAGCACCGGTAGAAGTATTAATCTGAATGATTTGCATACGCTCGCCTAAATCCTTAGCGAACGCCTGATTAATAATTATCGCAAAGGTAGCAACGTTAGCAACAATTGCATCCTTACAACCCGCCATCGTGATGTAATCTGTATCCGTCTTCGGGACACCACCAAGGGTGACGGCTGCTAACGTATGAATAGTCGCGCCACCTCCATTGGTATGATACATCCTGATAATGGAGTTAGTAGCTGCCTTCCAGCTGTACAAGGCCATGACAACATCGTCAGTCGAGTTGCCAAGCGAATCAATATCAACACGCGAAGTGTTATACCCCGCAACTACTGTATAAGGTGTCCTGATGGTTCCCGGAGTAAAAGCAGGACCAGCAGCATAAGCTACCTTGATATACTTAACACTCTGGTCGTGTGCTTTCCAGATGACATGAACATTATTTGAGACATCAATACAAGAAGAATATTCTACTGGATCTAAACCAGTGAGATCAGTCGTGATAGTTGCCCGGAGTGTCCATACCTCGCCAGTTGATGAAGAGTAGATGTAGATCTTAGCAATGTTTGTGTTATCACCGCCGTCACCAGTATAGGCAGTCGAGTTGCTATCCAGAATAACAGCAACTAGGTTACCATCAGATAGTCGGTGAACAGTTCGCTTTGCGATAGGGCCAAGACCATTACTAGATGTTCTTGAGATACTTCGAACAACTACACCCGGCATGGCTTACAACTTTCCAGTCAAGGATTCAAGGTTCTGGATAAACTTCTCTGCGTCACTACCACTCTTAATACTCGGGAAACTCAAATCACCATGGAAATGAAGTTCAGTATGCTGCGTATTGTTCTGGTAGACTACAGGAGATGCGTTACTACCGCTAGCATTATTCACTCGTGCATTAAGCGTACTAAGGTTCGGGGTATTCATCTTACCCAGGTAGCCACCGATAACATTCAACAAGCCAGACTTCTTGACGAGGTCCCAAGCGCGTGCCGGGTTAGTCAAGGGTAGAATAACTTCCTTGCCAGCTTCGCCAACACCGACAACAGTAGCTCGATTATAGATACCACCAAGGGCATTCCAGTGCGGAAGGTTCGGCAGCAGGGGAATCGAGAACTTCTTGTGTGGCGGGAATGGCATCTCCACTGAAATCCTGTGAGGGATGATCAGGTTAACGCCATCAATGATCTTATTAACAATTGCCTTCGCTACTGTTGTAGCAACACCTGCTGCAGCCGAAGCAACACCGCCGACATCCGACAGGCCTCTAAGTAATCCACCGATGATCGACTTGCCAGCACTCAATAGCCAGGTACCCGCACTCTTGAACGCACCCTGAATACCGCCGCCGATCTTACCGAACCAGCTGGTAACACTGCTCCAGACATTCTTAGCACCATTCCACAGGCCATTAAGAACATTCTTACCTGCTCCAACTAGCCAGCTAGCAGCATTAACGAACCTGTTAACAATCGCTGTTCCTACATCACCAAGCCACTTAGAAACACTATTCCAGACAGCCTTGGCGCCATTCCATAGACCCTGAAGAACAGCCTTACCACCATTAACCAGCCAACTGACAGCGTTAGTAAACTTATTAACGATTGCAAGACCAACCTGGCCTAGCCAGGCATAGACACTATTCCAAACTGATATCGCACCATTCCACAGCCCGGTAAGTAGGTCCTTGCCCTTCTGGAGAAGAAAAGTAAGGAAACCAGCCATCGTTTGAAGAATAAGAACAGGAAGCTTAAGGAACCAATCAACGATAGCCCTGATCATATCTGGAATGATACTGTGGCCGACAAGCTCATCCCAGAGCCACTGAAAGAAGTGAACGATTCCATTCACAAGTCCTTCAACAGCACCCCAAATAATATTCCAGGCACCCTTGATAATATTACCTATAGCACTGAAGATTCCCTTGACAACCTGAACAACGTCATCCCAGGCCTTCTTCCACTTGCCTGTAAAGATATCGACAATGAAGTTAAGAATACCAGTAAGAATCTGAAGCAGGTTACCAGTGATAGTAGCCGTTACTTCGATGGCTGGCTTAAGGACACTGTTAAATACCGATGCCAGAATCTTCAGAGCACCAAGTAGTAACACTCCGAGAACCATTACCAGTGGCTTTGATGCCGTCCAAAGCAACCCAAGTAAGCGCCACAATGCCTGGAAGAATGATAGAACCTGTGGAGCAATATGCTGTCCGAGCTCCTTGAAGTAGTAAACAATATTCTTTAGGAACGCAATGATTTCAGGCGAGAACAACTTCCCAAGTGCACTAGCTACAGTTCCTAAAGTCTTACCTAGATCAACTAGAAACTTGCCAACACCGCTATTCGTAAGACTGCCGAACATCTTGCCAACATCAATGTTACCCAGTGCAGTACCAATGCCATGAGCAAACTGACTTAATCCTGGTCCGACGTTAGCATTCCACCAGGTGACGACCTCTCCCCACTTCTTCTTGATAGGTGTCAACAGGTCAAGCTTGCCAAACGCCTTACGCGTATTATCTATTGCCGCCTTAGTAAGATCATCAATTGTAAGGCCACCAGCGTTGCCACTACCAAGGTTAGCACCAAGATTACCAGTTGGATAGTTACCACCGGCCGCCGCATCGAAGTTAGTTGCAGCTTGACCTTGCTTGGCCGCCGAAGATGCCTTGTCGATCGCAGCCTGCGCTGCTTGACCCATAGTCTGAAGCGAGTCGTTAATCTCCTGGATAGCATCATTAACCTTGGAATACGCATCCTGGAGAGTCTGAAGCTTCTTGTTTTCAATATCGTAGCTAGCCTGAATACGATCACGTGCAGCCTTAGCCGCATCTACAACAACCTGCTGCTTCGTAACAGCATCAGTAGCCTTATTGTATGCATCGGTGTACTTATCAAGGTTAGCCTTGTTAGCTGCTATACCTGCCATGATCTGATCGAAAGGAAGTTCCTTCATGGCATTTGCAGCATCGTTAATCTGCTTGGTCAATCCATCGAACTGAAGACTATTTTGTAGATCAAGTTCCTGACCCTTGCGCTGGAGTTCATCAAGCTGATCCTGCAGCGCCTGATACGCAGTAATCGTATCGTTGATTCCGGTCTGCTGACCCTGTAGTGCAGTGATCTGATCGTTGTACACATTTAGAATATCCGAACCAGCGCCAGCCTGCTGCAGTGCCTGCTGGGTACCTTGCAGACTGAGGATCTCTCCATTAAGTGCAGCTAGCTTAGACTGAACATCTCCAATAGGTCCAACGACATCTTCCATTTGTAACATCTGCAACTGGAGTGCCTTCTGCGCCTGGGTGTTAGCAAAGATCTGATCACCCATGGCCTTCTGGCCAACAATCTGAGTATTAGAAAGATCTGAAATGTTCTGCTTGGCGGTACTCATTAGATCTGAATAATGCTGCTGTGTAGCAGTTAGCTTATCCAGAATAGCTTGCTGGCGATCCAAGGCGTCATTGGCTCTATTAAGAGCTGCCTGATCAGCATCAACAATACTCTTCTGGATTCTGATAACATTATTCAGTGCGTTCTGCTTTGCAGTCAAAGCCGTCAAGTCAGAGTTAAGAACCTTATAAGCGTTAATTGCACCAGCACCGGCACCAGCCTTGTTAAGGTTATCTAGATCCTTCGCCATATTGATATTGCGCGTGGTAGCTGCCATCGTAGCGACGGCACTACTGAAGGTCTGGATATCCGCGTACGCCTTCAGGAGCGGGCCTGAGATATTCATAACTGTAGCAAACTGCCTATTAACCTCAGCCATACCAGCTGTAACATTCTCGACCAACGAAGGTGAGTGATGCGCAAACGGGTTAAGATAGCTGAACAACTCGTATACAGCCTTTGCCGCATTCTCCACAATATGAACAACTGCCATCATTGCATTCTGAATACCCTGAGGTAGCATGTTGAACACATTGATAACAAACGCGACAGCCTTATCAAAGATAGATGCAATACCACTCATAGCACCAGATAGACCTGATGCCCCCGAATTGAACCATCCGACCACACCCTGCCAAGCTGTAGCAATCTTATCTCTAAACCCATAAAGCAGGCTAACTACAACTGTGATGGCAATTCCCCACGGTCCGGTAAACACTCGCAAAAGGAGTGTTCCGAACGAAGCCATCATCGGTAGCAAACCACGCAGACCACCGAGAACCAGCGACGGAAGTCTGCCGAACAGGGCACCTAGCTCTGCAAAGAATGTTAAGCCAAGTCTAGGTATACTTCGGAAGAAGTTCAGGAAGGTTGCACCAATGGTGCCGAAGCCTAGCTTGACGATCGTTCCGGCACCACTGAAGGCTGCACCAAAGATACGAGGCAAGAAGGCTAGTGCACCAAATCCAATACTCTTAATACCCGAGAACAATAAGGTAAATGCTCCAAGGAGCGCATTCCCTGCACCGGAAACGATCCCACCTAGGATAGCGAACGTCGTACCGAAGGTACGTACGAGCAACGAACCGGCCGCCCCCGCCGCCGCCGTGAGGGGTGTGAACATCGTCCGGGCTGCAACAGCAACGACTGATCCAGCAGCTCCTAGGCCAACACGCAGGATACCTACGATCGGCGAGAATACGCTACCGAGAACACTTCCTAAAGCACTGATTAATGCAATGCCACCCTTGCCAAGTGTGCCAAACAGTCCGGTAAACAATCCGACGATCTTACCGAACGGCGCAAACATCAAACTAAAAATTACACCGAGAGATCTAAATCCACCGACGAGCGCTGACACATACAGCATCAGTGGGCCCATCAAGGCAAGCATGATCGCTAACAGACCCATGAACTTCTGAGTGGTCGGGCTTAGGTTACTGAACCACATCGCAAGCTTGGCTAAGTAGCCGGCCATGGCAAGAATCACGGGTAGCAACGGCTTGAGTACGTCAACAAGGCTGTTCTGAATCACAACGCCAATTTGCTGCATCTGGTGCGGCGACGAATTCATAACAGTCGCGAGTTCCTGCGCTGCTACCTTGGCGTTAACATTTGCATCCTTGGTTGCATCTAGCGCCTTGCCGTAGTAACTTAGACCACCGCTACCCTTAATTAGCGAGTTGTAAACATCTCGCATAAGGATATCAAAACGGTTAATCTGGAAGTTAGTAGCAAGGTAACGAGATGCAACATTCTTCTGGGCCTGATCGAGGCCGTGAAACTTGGTAGCCAGAAGCTCGATACGCTGTGCACCTGTCGATGACTTCCAGGACATATCCGCAACGGTAATGCCCATCTTCTTAAGGATATCTTCGGCATTCTTAGTAGGTGCAAGAATGTTCGAGATGATAGTCTTAAGAGCATTACCAGCTTGAGCTGCTGTACCTGCAGCGGGAGTCAAGGCAGCAAGCATAGCCGCAAGCTCGCGGTAGTTAATACCAGCTTCAGATGCAGCACCAGCTGCACGCTGGAAGCCATCAATCAGACCGGCCATGCTGATTCCAGTCTGATTCTCAACAACGTTCAAAGTATTGAGAATCTTGACCAGGTCGGACGAGCTAGCGCCATACTGTGCCTGGATGGCAATCAGGGCATTAGTCGCTTGGGTAGCCGACAAGCCACCGATGATCATTGCTTTTAGAGTGGTATCTACAGACTGCGCCAGTGCTGCACCCTGAACACCAGCCTGCGCCCAGGCAGCACCGACGCCAATAACCTCAGCCTGCTGAATGCCATACTCGTTGCTGAGTGCTTCGAAGTTCTTACGAAGAGAATCTAGATCCTTGCCATAGTTAGCGAATGGATCAGATCCATAAACCTTCTGTAGTTCAGCGAAAGCTGACTCGTTAGCCTGAGTAAAATCATAGATCTTCTTACCCGCTAAGACTAATGGTGCAGTGAATGTTGCCGTCATCGCATAACCAGCTGAACGAAGGCTAGACGTCAGACTGGCAAGTGACCTGGTAGTACCCGCAATACCCGAAGCTGCGCCAGTACCACCAGAAGAATTTAGAGATGCCTGAACTTGCTTCCAGGTTCCCTGAAATTGCTTGAGCTGTGCTTCGGCAGTAGCTTTAGCAACTCGGATGGTTATATTCAAGTAAGTTTCGACTTTAAACACCACCCACGGGCTTCGAAGAGTCCCACTAAAGGGCCTCTAGTGCCCGACAAGGTATTCTGGAATATATCAAATACCCCTCGTCTCCGTCCATAACAACGGTCGAGGGGTATTTGATCTAGCGCTTCTTTGACTTTATGTTTTCCATCTCGCGGGTATGCTTGTCATTATCTCGCTTCTCGCGTATCCCACGAAGCTCGAACAGGACTGTCCACTCGTCAATGAGATCAGGATGCTGATCGTACCAGCCGCCTTCTACTGGAAAGTGAGTCCACTTCGTATTCTCGCAAAGCCAAAACAGAAAGATAGACGAGGGAAGATTCCCGCCAGTTTCGCCACCGTTAATCCAGGCTTCCGCTTTTACGCGGAATCGTCTTTTCCCGCTTCACGCTTGACGGCCGACTCGAGAAGATCTTCGAGGTTCTTCATCTCTTCGCGAATCGCATCAGCAGTCATCTCGCTCTGCATCCATGGATTAGCCTTGCGAATCGCACGCTCGAGACCGTCAAGTAGCTTCGGATCAGCCTGAAGGGACCACTTACCAAACTCGGAACCAAGACTAGCATTCTTGTCGACCGAAATCGCCTTGAAAGATCCATCAGTCTGCTTCTTGACGATGTGCCAGCTCATCACCGAGCACTCGAAAAGGATCTCACGCTCGACACCTGGATCAACCCGCACGCGCGCGTCACCAGTATTCTTCTCGAGCTTGATATCCTTGGTGGTCTTGGACTGGTACTTGCGTCGGTCGCCTTCAGTCATCTGCCGGAATTCAATCCACTGCAGGCCATCAGGGAAAGTCCAACGCTGCGTCTCGTTAAAGCCGAAGTAATCCTCATAGGCTGGCTCGTCAGGATCTACTCCAGCAGCAATCATGTTTTGTCGTGTAAGGTCAGTATCGGTTTCCATTGGTGACCCTTTCTAGGTCTTGTGTGGAATTATTAACCCCAGGCAGGCTAGCCGGTATTTAGCCTGCCTGGGGTTAATGCACCCCGGGGGGGTTATTACGCGATGGTCGCGCGACCTGTTTTGGCAACGGAAGTCATGATCGGAGTAGCAGGCACAGGACGAATAGCCTGAATATCAATACTCGGCTCGATGATATCGTCACCACTCGGACTGAAGTTATAAGGCTTCAGAATCGACTGAGGGATAGTAAAGGCAATCTGCTGGGCCGTCAACGGAGTACCTGCGACAATGTTCTCATAAGTAGCAACGTTAATAACCAGAGCTTGCTTTGTCGGAATACCACCAGGCGCAGTAGCAGCAGCCGTACCATATACGGCCTGGCGCCACAGTGCACTATCCTGCTGGCGAATCGTAACGCTGGCCGTAACTTCACGACGCTTCGGGACAACACTTCCAAGGTAAAGACTACCCAGACGGAAGTCAGTATCATCGAAGTTATTGTTGATATCTAGGCTGAAAGACTTCGCCGGAAGAGTCACACCGTTGTAAGTCACTGTAACATTCGTACCGACGATCATCGGCAGGCTGTCAAACAGTGCAGTCGGAGTATTCATGTCGGTTGGGGTAATACCCGCAACCTGCTTCAACGCGATGAGGCCAGCGGTACCCATAAGGTAACCGTCAGCCGCAGCTTCCAGGTGAAGCGTATTGACGACTGTGTCCGTGTAGTCGAAGCACTCCAGACCGGCACCAATGAGCTCCTCGACCGAGTAATACGGAAGAGCGGCAGCATCGGAAGGTGTGATCGTATGAGTCGTAATACCCGTCGTGGTAACCTGAGCAGTCGTCCCCATGCAGGCATACAACAGAGATAGGAACGACTCTATGCGGGCATAGAAGTCGTAGCTACCAGACCACTTAACGGGCCCCAGGTAGGAGTCCGTAATATCGCGACCGCCACCGATCTCGGGGTCTGGGATCATAAGCGTTCGGTCGGTGCCAAGCGATCCACTGCGAAGCTTAATACCAATACCCGCAGTCGCAATGTCAGAAGCAAATGTCCCAAGGACAGACTGCTTGCGAAGCAGAATGTGGCCTGGCTGTGAAGAATACCCTGCCGCCATTATTAGCTGCCCTTCTTCTCGTCAGCCTTTACGTCACCGTTAGGCTTCTGTAGTACCTCGGATGAGGTCGGCACAGGAGGTGCAGACACCTCGGCGGGTACGACAGGCCCGGTGACTGGCGGCTTCTCGGAAGCCTTGACACGTTCTTGCATCTCGGCAATTTGCTGGTCCAAGGTCTTACTCTCATTAACCAGCGCAACGCCATCGATCAAGCGCTGACTGCCGTAAAGGTTCTCGGTCTCTTCTGCTTTTAGAAGAGCAAGCTGTTCACGCTTCTGCTCATTCTCTGAACGAAGGTAATCGAGGTCTTCGTCAGTAGGCAGGTTATCAGGCATTTACTTTCTCAACCTCCAACATAAGATCGTTAGTGCAAAGGTACAGGTTCTCGCCGTTGACCTGGTTATTCCTATACCTTCCAGCCCTGACCCAGAACCTCTTGAGTCTCTTGATCGTTCCGTTCAGAGTCGCTGTAAGTCCGCCCAATTGTTGCCGTAGTGGGGGGTCACTGCCAAGGATAGTGCGTAACGTTTCGGCCAGCACTGCATGCCAACTCAGACCAATAATCTCATCTGAATGCCGAACAAACCCTTGCACCATGATCGAGTACATTTCAAGCGTAGGACTGCGCGCGAAATCCACTCCCATCATCTCCTGTGAATTCGGAGTTGGCAGCCAGTTGTCAGCCCAGACACCAATCGAGAAGTTAAGATCCTGCGTACGTAGTGGACGCTTAAGAACAATCAACCTATCATCTTCCATGGCAAACCGAGCAGCGACGAGCTGGACGACGTTGTTAGGAAAGATAGATCCATTGTCAAAGTCAATTGGCATTAGAGGATTCCACCTTCAATTGCAGCCTGAATACTCATAGCCAAGCTGTTCAACAATGTTGCGGCATCAGTCTCATTAAGTCCAACAACAGGACGAGCGGGTACGACACCACGTGCACCCGACTGAGCTGTATTGAACTTAGCTTGAAGTACTGGATCACCAGTAGGCTCTGGTGTCTGAAACGTCACACCAGAAGGATCCATCGTCATAGTACCTGAAGCATTGACGATGTAATCCTCTAATCCACCTGACCGATGAAGAATCGGACCTGATCCATACTGCTGGCGAAGGCGATCTGCAATCGTTACCGGTGACAACGGAGCCCAAGGTCCGGATACATCATCACCCTCACCGGAGAACCTTATAGCGGCTCTTTCGGATAGGTGATGCTTAGCTTCACCCTGCATCCAGAACGCTAGAGAGGCTGAATCAATAGCACGATCAAGAGCAGTAAGTACTTTAGTTACTCCTAGATCTTCAGCTTCCGAGGACCATAGAAAACCTGTCATGACCAGCTAGCCCCCTCTCGGACGTGCCTTGTTGCCGTCACCCAGGCACTGCCATCCCAAACCTTGACAGTATCACTTCCATAAGCTAGAACCAAACTATCCACTAAGCCAGTGTTATCAATCAGTATCTTCTGGCTTATTAAAACTTGATTCTGAATATCAGCTAGTCCGGCAAGATCTGTAATAATTCGACTGTACTCTTTGATAACCAAATCAGTTATACCAGCAGAATCAGTAATCGTAATCTGGTGATTTACAGCCTGGCCAATATTGTCAGTTAATCCAGCATTATCTGTATTTATTTGCGTACCGGCACCTGATGAAATCTGAGAAACGAGATCACTAGAGCCAGTACTGTCAATAAGCACACGCGCCACAGCTGACGTTTGGGATATCATGTCGGTTGAACCAGATGTATCAGTAGAAACTCGAGTAGCATTCACAGTCTGACCTGTAATGTCAGCAGCGCCAGCCGAGTCAGTAAACGTTTGCGTATAAGAATTTACCCCAGACTGAATTATATTATCAGTCAGTCCAGCCGAATCAGTCTCAATATCAGAATAAACAACTGAATAATTAATATCCTGATCTGTAGATCCAGTATCATCGCTAATAATACGAATTACAGTCTGAGCTACAACAGACAGATCAGTAAGTCCCGTACTATCAACAATCGTTCGAGCTGTAGCATCTACCTGAGACGTAGTATCAATCAGGCCCGCACTGTCGATGATAGTGCGTGCGTAGTTTGTAGCACTCACAAGTGCATCCGTTATACCAGCTAAATCAATAACAGACCGCATCGCCGACGACATCCGCGAGGGTACGTCAGTAAGACCGACGCTGTCTATAACTGGGCGAATATAAGCAGAAGTTTGTGAAGATATATCAGTGAGTCCACCGCTATCCGTAGCCGGTCGTCCGTAGGAAGCTGTCTGTGCTGATACATCTGTAGTACCACTGCTATCAATGTTAGTCTGAGTATAACCAGTACCGCCGCCGCTGACGGTGTAGGTGATGACGATGCCGACGACGGCCTGCGAGGTTGACGAACCGGTGCACGACGTGGCCGCGTTCGACGCGAGTGTCTGCGCGCCGACCGCGCACGACACCTTCGTGCCCGTGTTCGTCGTGACGGCGTCGGTGCCGAGCTCGGTGTAGCCACCGGACAGCGTCAAGTCCGCGAGCGTCCCCGACGACGACGCACCGAACGCAGCGTAGGCCCGGTCCGTCGACGACGCCTGCGTGCCCGTGGGGCCGACCGGGAGGGATGTGGTCGCGCCGCTGCCCGCGGTCGCGCTCGTGTCGAACGTGAGCGTCCCGGCTTCCTCGGTGATCCACCCGCACGTCGGGCCGGCGATCGGGATGGTGAAGTTAGTCTCGCCGGCACTCGTGCGGCGGAACACGTAGATCGCCGAGTTGGTGTCCTTCTCAGCGTCCCTCGTCCACCCGGTCAGAGTCCCTGGGGCGGTGCCGCCGAGGAAGTTGTCGGAGTTGAGGAACAGCAGGATCGTGTTCCCGGTGGTGGTGGCGCCGGCGAACGCCGCCAGGACTGTCGTGGGCGCCGTAGCCGTGCCGGTGGAGAACGACGCCGGCGACTGCACCATCAGAACGTCACCATTCTCAAATCAGCGACAGCGGGTTACCAAGATCATCAAAGTTCTCCGACCATGCCACTTGTCCCATCGGAGTAGTATTCGACGTGCCCCGTCCGAGGTAAGGACGAGAGCGGTTAAGTGATAGGTCAAACACATTCCCTGTTGCCTCATAAGTAATGTTCGAAGTAAGACCACCATCATAGCATCGAAGAATCTCGTTGTTATCAGCGCCAGACTTACCAACAAGATAGGAGTCATGTACCGCTGCATGCATCGTAGTGCCTGATGTCATATCGGCAAACTGCATTCCAGATGAACCGAGCTGGGCAATATTCATTGTCTCCATGTAAAGCAGAACTCGATCAAACGTAACGTTTCCTGCTCCACCCGACAATTGAACACCGTCGTTATGGTCCCCGCCGTCAACCGCCTTAGTCTTGATAATCGACTCAGTTATCATCGTACCAATTACCGTACCGCCATTCGCGCGAGCCCCATCCGTGTCGCCTTGAAACAGGCATCGCAACGCGTAATAGTCCTCCCACTGCGTGTTCTGCTCTCCATCCGGCACTGGCGGGTCGAACGTTACAAATTCCATGCCGAGCCCAGGATGATGGGTGCCAGAGAAATCGTTGTAGATCGATGTAGAGAGGCAGCCTTTGAACGTACACCACGGAATATCAAGGCGAATACGATCAGTATGGAGTTTTGTGAACACATACGGATCACCCTGAACCCCCGATCCAGTATGCGGGCCAGCTAGAAAATCCGACGCAACATGCGTCGATCCTGTCCAGTCTACTAGATCCCCAAGGATTAGTTTCCGACCTAGCCCCGGATCAAGATAAGAAGTGTAACCAACAAGTGTACTCTCGCCGCCAATTAACTGTGACCCATGAGTAATTACATCAGGTGGCTGCATTAAGCCAATCTGAATAGCAATCGTACGAGCCATCAGTATTTCCCTTAAAGCCAGGCTTAGGTACCAAGGAACTTCTGGTTCCAAGTTATGCCTAGCGTATCCAATGTACCCTTTAGAACTGTCGGTGAAAGTAGACCCCTTGCAACTGTTCCCTTGGTTGCACCCGAGGTCACGTTCGTATCCGTGAAAGGATGCTCGGCAATAATCGCCACCTCGGCAAGAGGAGTCACGGGAGCGTTAGCTTCACCAGCATTCCAGGTAGTTTTGAATACCGTATAACAGCCGAGGTTATTACCCAGATTAGAAAACTGTGGATAAGTTGCATCGAACGGCTTATTGGCAGTTACACCAGTCGGATAGGTAACGATATCCATACCGGCCGGAGTAGCCTTATTAGCTGCAGTAGTCCCTGTACCAAGTTTCATTCCATTTACAACAGGGTAAGTTTGCGCAGCAGCACTGGCAATACCTGTAACAGTACCGCCCGACGAGTAAGCGCCGGGCGCTGCACCGACAGGAATCGTAAAAGTGGTGGTCGATCCAACAGTCGAGATTACCCACGTGCCGTTAACTCCGGTTGCACCAACAACGCCAGCAATAGTAACCTTGTCGCCTACTCCAAGGCCATGTGCACCTGAAGTCGTCACCACAGCTGATGCAGCATTCGTAACACCAGTAATCGTCACCGTAAGCAGTGTCATGACGGGGTAGTTCCGGCATGCGTAGTACTGGTCGCCCCAGTTCGTGATAAGATTCTTGAACGGCACAAACATCTTCAGATCACCATGCTCATCAAAGAGCTCAGCCCAACCAAACCCCCGAATGCCCACTGCGTCGTCCTGCTCACGGGACGCCTCCAGCGAGGAGATGAACTGGTCGATCATCCGCGCCGAGTCGGTTTTCATAAGGTCAGGCTCCTGTCGTGGTACTCTAAAGGTTTATGATAGAAAATTTACAGTTCTATCCATTGATCAAAGGATCCGACTGTAATTCCAAGAATTGAATCCGGATCAGTTGGCCCGGTGAATACCTTCACTCTAGTGGTAGCAGCTAGGATATCCGATGCTTCCGCTCCGGTAGGCAATACATAATGATCAGTGTCCCATACAAGAAAAGCAGGAACGCCAAGACCGGCTAAATCACTAGGCTGGATATATGTTGCACCTGGAATGACTGGAATCGTTACGATGACATCAAACAAGTCGATGTCACCACCGTTGTAAGGTACCTCCATGGCAAACGACGTAGAGTACCCAGTCAAAGCTACAGCGACGTTGTACGTCCAACCTGATGGCGTCAGATCAGGATCATCGGTGGCAATTACGTCAACAGTAAACTCTCCATCAACATCCAGAATGGCCGTAATGCCACCCGGAAGAATAAATATCTTACCATCAGCATCCTTGAGCAACTGAGTCATACTGAACGTAACAGTACCAACTGCAGCGTCACCATTATAATCAACATACTTGCCATGAACGGTTATACTCGTTACATCAGGAGGAAGCGCAGTTAACGGGAAAGCCAAAGACTCTGGACCAGCACCAAGAAGAATAAAAGGACCAAACGTAGGCCCTACATCTGGAGTATCTGTCTGCTCTTCTGGTCTGTCATAATCATCAGCTACAGGTGGATAAGGAGCTCTATGAGCCGGAAAGACTCGATGCTCAAAAACATCAACACCGACCCTGAACGGACCAGTCATCGGATCCACCTCGGATCATAATAGACCGGCTTGGCTGCCCAGCCATAGAAAGCCTCAACCTGTGAATATGGATCTAGGTTAGCAACTCGTGCACCATGAAGTGCACCAAGTCCGCCGTCATCTCCATCGTCATCGCCAGGTGGATTAAGATCAATATCACCCTTGAGAATCATCGTCAAGGTAGCTTCAGCCTCGTCAATCAAAGACTGGCCATAGCTTACTACCTTAACAGGGCCGTTCTGATAACCCATGGAGCCAAGCTCACGAGACTGATTGATCTCCAGAAGAAGTCTACCTGAAGCAAGATTATTCGCAATACGTTGGATTAGGATCCAAGCGGGGACACTTACAGTAGATGAGGTAAACGGTACAACGTACAGAAAACCCAACTTTGAATCAATCTCATTACTGGCATCATCGACATGCTTGTCTTTCAAATCATCTTTGCATGGCAAATCACCAATAAGGAGATCGTCCTTACTGCTGTAAGTGACCCGAGTCGGACCCGGCATTTAGCTAGCAGACTTCTTCGGAGGCACAGCCGGAGCCGGGGCTGCCTTCTTGGTTGAAGACTTAGCCTCAACCGGAGCATCAGCCTCTTCAACCGACATACTCTCGGGAAGAAAGTCCGGCACGTCAGCCGCAGTGCCAAGCGGCTTGTTACGAACGTCAGAATACGTACGGTACTCTGAACTCACTCCGACATAGTGACTCACGTCGTTGCTGTCGTGGTTAAAAGGAGCGTTTGTGTTGTTATAAGCGTCTGAATCTTCCGGATTAACAGTACCTGGAAGATCAGCACTACCTGTCGTCTTGTAGGAGGTCTTGGTCTCAGTGACCTTACCACCTCGAACATCGGCCATGAGCTGTTTCCTCTCGGATTCTTTACGTGGCCGAAGGACCAGAGGCTGGACCAGAGACCTCCGGCCCTTCGGGGCTTAGCTTCTAGTGCTTAGTCTGGCAGCACCTTGTAGGTAAGACTATACTCCATGAACGGAAACACTGGGAACGCCTTAATACCAGCACCCTTGACGTGCATCCAGGGGTCTCGCGTCTCATCTTCCCACTCGTAGTAACCTGACTGCCAGTTACCCTCCGGATGAGGAGCCGTCAGCGTCTTAGCGAAGCCGATCTGCGTATCATCCACCTGGTTCAACTGCTCCGCATCTGGAAGCAGAATCACCTTGTTATCCGAGGTGAATCGGTTATTGACAAACGTAGACGAACCCAAGGCACGGGTACGGTAGACGCTGTCATAAACCTTAAACGAGACACCGGTTGACTGCTCCAGGATCTGAAGTGCAGCCTGCGGGCCAAAGCCCTGAGCAACGTAGTTCAGGTCAACCGGAGCAACGGACGGAAGAGCGCCAATGAAAGGCGTAACCGCAGCAGCAAACCTGCTTGACTTCCAGAAGGCATGCAAGATGCGCCGCGAAATGTAACCACGGTTAACCGTGATCTTGTAGCGATCCCACATCAGCTGATTGATGGCCAATAGGTCACCAATCGGATCACAGGCCGGCAAGTCCCAGTTAGCAGGACCAGCACCAGTCACACCAGTCAACGCTGGCAGCTGTGTAGGCGTTACACTGTTCTGGTCATCCGGACGCCCGTACTTGACGTTAAACTTGATCTTACCATCGTTGTACGAGATCATGTTCGTCTCAAGTGCCGTCATGATCAGCCACTCGAGCCGATTGTCGAGCTTGCGACGACGAAGGGCATCGTGGCGAGCAACTCGAGCCTGGAAATCGGCAACAGTACTGCCGATGAATCCCTGCGCAAGACTGAGACTGTTGATGCCATTGAGTTGCGCAGCAATTAGCAGTCCATCACGGAACCGAGTTACATCCGAAGCAGTGTACTTATCCTTAAGGCTCCAGTCGATCAGACTGGCGCGGCCCTGGACGTACGCTCCCTCGTCCTTCTGGGCGAGTTCAGCTTCGGCGTCCTCGGCGCGAGCCGGAGCAAGACCTTCCTGAAGACCACCCTTGATGTAATCAAAGATCACATCGTCGGTAGCAACCTCCATGAAAGGTGCAATCTCAGCAAGACCGATATGGTCCTCTGGAGGCAGCATCTCTCGAATAGAACCGAGAGACACCTCCTTGCGGACCAGCCGCTCAAACGGCGGGAAGGCAGGCGCGGTCATATCTTGTCCATTCTCCTTATGTCAGAATAATCTAATCGGCCTAATGCCAGCCGATATCGACCATCTTGCCCGCGGTACCTCCGCGCTGCATGAACGCTGCAGTGGCATTTGAAAGAGGGTGCTCGACGCCTGCAGCGTCCAGCTCGATGCACCATCCCTGAACCGCTTCGCAGTCATAGACAACTGAAACTTCAACATCTCGATCCATCAACTGCCACGGGAGGGTGGTCAGGAGAAGGCCGACGATGTTTGCACTCACGCCTCGTCCGTCATCAGATCCAGGCGTACCTGCAGTCGGAGTTGTAACGGCAATGGTGCCGCCACCAACCACCGCAGTAACGTCCACAGTTACGGCAGGCTCATCGCCAGCATAATCACCCTGATAGGTAAAGTTTACCGGAGTCGTAGCAACCGGACCACCTGTAACGACAACCTCGCCAGCACCAAACGCCGCATCAACCAGCGTCTGGATGTCTGCAGCAACCGCTGCAACAGGCACCGTGATCTGAGGCGAACCAGCGAACGCAGGGAAGGTCACCTTGTAATTACCGCTGGTAAACGTACCAGTACCAGTAAGGCGCTGAACTTCCGAAACACCAGCAGGCTCAAATGGACCAATCATACCAAGGTTGGGACCTGCGGTAATCTTGGCCATTACCGTACCAGCGCGAAGTTCCTTGTACTGATTGCCATCACGAGTCTTAAACGGCACGCTATCCTTGGCGCACATGTAGGACTCCGTGCCAAAGTCCTTTGTGCTACGGAGGAACTCGTTAACACCCCAAGGCGAGATTGGAGTCCCCATCGAACTCACGAAATCAGGCATGTCACTCTCTCTTTGTCGAAGTCTCGGATCAGGACTCTGTTACTTCTTAGCCGCAGCTGCAGCTTCGAGGCGCACCATATCCTGATAGGACTTGGTCTTGGCCAGATTCTCCTCGCTCATGTTCTGCAGGCGGTGAGTATTAACGATCGCCTTAGCAATAGCGAGCTCGTCGTTCACCTTCTGTACATCAGTGTTAGCCGGGTCAGTCGGCGCTCCGGTATCCTGGACGCCATGTCCGGCAACAAGTGAAACAGGAACTGCAGAATCATACGAGGCCTTGAAATTGGCAAACTGCTCATCCGACAACGAGAGCGCTAGCTGCGTCAGGGGATCTACCTGAGTAGCCACGATCTTGGGATGGTCACCCTTGGCCAGTTCTTCCACGAAAGTCTTACGACCGGTCTCAAGCTGCTCCTTCTTGAAGGTAGCAAGGACTCGGTTGTTCGATTCGAGCTGTGTAATGTGCGCCTGAACCTCGGCCGCATCCGTCGTCGCCTTACCGCTCAAAGTGAAGGCAACAGACTGAGCCGCAACAGACTGCGGCACGACTGGCTGAGGAAGAACAGGCGGGGCAGCCGGAGTAGGCGGCTGCACGGGCGCAGGCTGAGTGTTGTTCGGTGCAGTCACACCAGGCTCCTTTGAGGTATTGAAAATTCTTGGTGCTGGGGCATCCTGGCGACCCGCATGTGCATAAATGCTAAGGTCCCAGTTATTCTTCGCTTGCTTACTATCCTTCTTTTTCTGAGGCTTGATTGTCTCGTCTGCAAGCCCTGCAGCAACAGCCTCCGCACCTGTATACCAGGTTTCGTCGGACATTGCCTGCTTCCAGTCATCAATCGAACCACCAGCAACATTATGATAAACCTCAGCAATATTTTGATCCATCTTGTCAAGGTCATCAGCAAACGTTCGCATCTCGTTAGCATTGCCAAGTACAATCCCAGATGCGTTGTGAATCATCATCTGGGATGACTCTTCCATCGAGACCTTATCGCCCGCCATAGCAACAATTGATGCGGCCGAGGCTGCAAGGGCGTCAACAATGACATGTACATAGGCATCATGCTGACGCAAGGCATTCTTCATAGCGATACCATCAAAGGCGGCACCACCAGGAGAGTTAAGATGAAGCTCGATAGTGTCATCATCAATCTCCTGAAGCTGATCGATGAATGACTGAGCAGTCGTCCCTTCGCCCCAGAAGTTACCACCGATACGGTCGTAAATATAGACCTGGGCAACGGTCCCGCCATTGTTTTCCTGGCGAGCATTCTTGACGACTCGATACCAGTCCGGCACATCCTGCTGCTGCAGGTTAGCCATCCGCCTGATTCGCTCTTGCGGGTCTCGAAGTCCAGTCATAGTGTCGCCACTTTAGCCGATACACCGGGCGTGTTATCAAGGATACCCTAGACGCCGGTTACGGTTCTGCCCAGAACAGACTCTGGAGTAGCATCTTCACGAAGGAACGCACCGCTCTGCTTGGTGAAAATAACTCTATGCCAGCGAAAACATTCTCGACAACGAATATGAATCTCGCCATCGTAATGCAAAGTCTCTCCGTAAATACGGTGCTGCTTGTATACCTTCACGTGGACATAAACGCGCCCTCGTTCGTCAATCCCATAGACTGCAAGCAATGGCTTGCGTGCACAGAAGCAACTCAATGGCTCCTTAGTGGCCATTTTCCGCCTGCGCCATCTCGCCCTCAAGTATCTGCGAGAATCGCGCCTTAAACTCCTCAGCATTGGGAAGGTAGTCTGTACCTAGAGCTGTGACATCACGAGCCCATCCGTCCAACCGTGCGTAAAGCTGATTGGTACGCTGAGCTGCATTCACAATTCCCTGAGAAGCAAAGGCATCTTCCATGCGTCGCTTGAATCCAAAATTAACTCTCATGTCAGGACCATATCGATCTTCACGATAGGCATTCTCTACCTGGCCATTGACGCGCTTGAGAATCTCATTGCGAATGTCGGTCATCTGCGCGTTGCTAGCCTTGCCGTTCTTTGACGGCGCTGGCACAGGCTTGGTGGGATCAGCATTTGGATCTGCGTTAGGGTCAGCATTTGGATCAGGCTGAGGAGCCAGCGTCTGCTGAACTTCACTAATCGTCAGTCCAGCCATCTCGCCTAGCTGCTCGGTATCGAATTTTATCTTATCCTTACCAATAAGCGCCTGTAGAATCATCTGCAGCATCATAGCGTTAGCATTATCAAGCTTGTTGAACTTGATCCTTATCTTAGGTGGGTTAGCACCAGGGTAGTTAAACTTAGCCATCGGTGCCAGGATATACTTGTCGATGTACTGTGCGCGATCTGCATTCAATGCGTTCAACATCCACAGATACATCTGCATATGGCCGACGCCGAGGTTATAAGAACCAACATCAGCTGTTTTCATCAGCAGAACAGGAGTAAAGATGGCCAATGAAATCTCTTCATCCAGTCGCTGCATATAGCGCTCGAAATCTGCGCCACGCATCTGTGCTTCCAAATATTGCATGTCGTAATCAAAGTACCCACGGCCTGCACTATCCTGCTCACGGTCAGCAGGAAGAACCACGACAGAACGATTTCGCAGCTGCATAAGCTGAGCCAGCATAAACTCCGAGGAGTTCATACTCGAACCGTCTGGCAAGTCTACAGTCTCACCGAAGGGTGCACGCCCTACCGGAGTCGGCTCGCCGAATCGCTCATAGTACCTGTTGGAATACAGATGCATAAGCATCGAGAAGAAGTAAGAAGTGTAAGCAGACTTGAGCAGCTTCTTGCCATAGTAATTTCCGTTCTCCATGAGAATAGAAAACCAGAACGAGTTCTCTGGCGGAATCGGGCGAGGCCAGCCGAACTGAATGATACCATCATACACTGGGATCTTCGGTGGAACATTCCCAGGAGGCGCCCAACCGTCGACCTCTTTCCAATTAACCGCACAAGTCTCCGGAATGAGGTCCTTAATCTTCGTAAGGACCACAGCCCTGCCGTCGACGTCATTCTCCCACTGAAGTACATTCGGAGAATAGCCGGCCCAGTGCGCCTGTGACATTGCGCGATTCAGCTGGGTCCAGATATTTTCAAGCTGCTCAGTACAGAGGTCACGAAGCTTCTTGTTATCACACTCAATCGTCCAGTTGGACTGATGTAGCATAAAACTCAGAACCGCCAGGGATGAATTCACCTGGTAGTGCTGGGTCATCGTGCGGTAATCCGCAAGGGTGAGCTTCTCTAAATCGAACTGAACAATGCCGCCGCCGGGCAGCTGCAGGAAGTGATTGTACCTCTCTCGACCACTCCAGTTACCGAACTTTTCACCAAGCTTCGGTGGAGCTGTCTTGACGTTCTGTATAGGATTACCATGATGGTCAAGAAGAGGCACGATTGCTCCTGTCAGTTCGGAGATGACTCGGGAAGTTAACGCCAAACCTCTCGCCCGCTGACTGCGCTGGAGCCTTCAGTCCACCACTGCCAGCCTTGCGTACCTGTGCGATTAGCTCTGCGAAACCTTCGCTGACACCTTCGGTATGCTGACTAGTATCACGTCCTCCGTACCCGGAGTCCAGTGATGACCGCAACCCACGCCGGTATGAACGATCTCCAATCAAGTTAGAAACAACACCTGCTAATGCATCCGCTACGTCCTTTGATCCCTTAAGTGGATGATCTACCTTGCGACCATCAGTAGAAAGTTCCATCAACTCCTTGATGACGATCTTGACAGCTGTATCATCACCCTTGTTAATAAACGTCATATACGGAGGAAACTCTAAACGCTCCTCATAGATTGCATCACGCAAATCCTCGTAAGCAATCATGTTCTTGTCTACAGATAGATCATCTACCCAGAACTTCTTCTTGCGAAGTTGTTGCTTTGTATCCTGCGACTGGAAACCATCCATCGATATCTTCTTGAGACGGAATCCAAACTCATCACGAAGTCTATAAATGACACGTCGCACATCACCAAAGAAGATTTCCGTACCCGGCATTGCTTTCAGTCTACCGAGGAAATCGATAACAATGAGTGGCTTTAGCTCACCATCAACCTCTGTCAATTCAGCAACGTGACCCATGACAATTCCCAGCGCATCCCCTTCGGAAGAATACGCATAGTCGATATGCATATTGCGCTTGCGTGGATCATCGTGCCCACGGAACCAATCTTCGAATTCCAACACCGAGGGATTAATGCCTACCGGAGAAACCTCACCGTGTCGCTCTATCCATCGTTCCTCGCATAGCTCGATCTTGTCCACCAGTGAAATGAACGGATCACTCACCGCTGGTGGAATACCAGCTAGGTCACGCAGTGCCTTCTCTGGATTATTTTCAAAACTCTTCTGAAACATTGTCGGAATCTCCAACAGTGTCTCAATTTTACCGGGCGCCAACATTGCCCCAACCATCTTAGGGATAATCTGACGACGCTTGAAATCGTAATAGAATGAATTACGAGTACCATCATCTGCTGTATAACGCGCCCACCCCAACGACTCCCACAGAGTCATACGGCAAGTATAAGCATTCGGATCGGTAGTAAATTCAGCAAACTTCTTGGACGCAAATCCATTGGCCTTCTTCATCTGACCAATACAAATCAGCAATCCTCTATCTTCGAACCGCGAGAAAATCCTTCCATGGATCGTGTCGTAGCCTACCTCAGCATAATCCTTATCCTTTGTTTGCTTGTGAGAATCCATCTCGTCTAGAATCCCACCAAGGATGTTATAACCTTCGAACGTTGTTTCAGATGAGTCACCAGGAAGAATCCAAATATCCTTCTGGGGAAATCGAATCTGCTTAGTGAACTTCTCGTCATATGGAGCATTCTCAATAAACCAAACAGAGTGCTTAATACGAGCGAAAATGTCACCGAAGATAACTTCACGAGCATTTGTCTCGGATGTCGACATCTGCATGAATGCAATACGTGACCCAGGAAGCAGGCTGAAGTAATCCTGCGGATCATTCAAGCAGAGCACCCAGTGCACCATATAAGGAATAGCGATCGAAGCTAAAGTCGTATTATGCGTAACTATAAAGTCTTTGGTCACATAGAGCTGATCTAATGCATCTACCTTAATACAGCGACCTGGGCCACGGTCAATCTTTTCAACCTTAACTATCGATCTCGCTGGTCGCTGATTAGTTCTAGGACTCCAATTAGCGACTTTGCGAGGTAGACTAAAGGGGCACTCCTGATCCATATTCAGATGGACCTGATACTCCATAACTCCTCTACGGTCGAACTTCGTTACAGTGCAATACCCACCGAGAGAACGAACTAACTCTGCTACATCATCAGCAAGTTGTCTAGAACTTGTAGAGTACACTTGAGTATTTTTGCCGAAAGCCGATCCGTCATTATCCATCAAACCACGTAGCAATTCCCAGCGATCCTGAATAGAAGCGCGCAAATAAATCTCGGGTATAAACTTCTCGCAAGAAGATTTACCATATAATTCCAGTGCCTCTAGCGTATTCAGAATTGGGTTAGAATTCAACCTTCGCAGAGTGCCGTCAGCCTTTATCGTAAACTTCAGATACCCTCCATCTGTTAAATGAACAGCATTTTTTCTTAGGAGTTCTTCAAGTCTATCAGCATTCCATCTATCCTGCGTGCTAAACGAAATACTTCTCCGTGTCATTCCACCATTAGCCAACAAGGCACCTAGAGCCCAAGGATGAATTGGAAGTTCACCCTGATACTCATATTCTACAGGAAGTACAATTGGAATTCGATACTTGTAGTTACTACCGGCAAACTGAAGTTGTTGTCGACTTAAGTACTCCGTGGTTACAACTTGAGACTTAAACTGCCCGTATGAACTCTTGTAACTGACTTTCCAAAGATGATCGGCACCTGCGTCTACCCAAGTACCATCCTTAAAGGAGAGTCTGTAATATTGAATATCTTCGTTATCAAAAACACCAAGAACTTGTGTTGCCTTTCCATCGCTTCCTATTACAGAATCACCAACTCTGAGTGCTCGATTTTCTACCCACCCGGTCGGTGTTAAGATTAATTCTTCCGGACGCAAATTCTTGCCGATACCAATAGCACCCGTAAAGATAGCACGCTGTACCTGAGCAATACGATAAGTACTTACATCCTTGCCGAAGATTTCAACGAGAGCCTGTCGCACGCCAGGTCGAATCTTGGACGCAATATCCAGGTAACCTACACCGAGAAACTCTTCGATGGTCGCCGGCCGTTGCCAAAACTCGGGATGATCCTTGAGCCACTGAAGCTCGTAGGCAGTTCTGACTGGATCAAACTCGGTCATACTAAACCAATCTCCTTTAGTATGACTCCGAAATCCTCATCTGACGCCAAGTCTAATAAAGCTTCCTTGGCGTCAGACAAATCACGCGGTGCCAGAACTCGACAGATCAAGATTATCGCATCTACCAAACCAACCGTAATACCTTCTTCTAATCTACAGTCGATTTGTTTATCACTCATTAAGCTCGCCACGAAAAGATGTCCTACGATCCTTGTCAGTTCCAACCTCGCGGATCATGTAAGGATCATTACCCGGACCATGACTTGGCGCATATGGCTTCTCGCCATAGATCGTAAAGTGCTCGCAATCCTCATGCCTGGAAACTTCCATACACCTGTCTAGTAACCAGCGCTGCCACGAACGCCGATCATAAGCAGCAGGAGGTACGGGGAAGTAATGCACAACTGAACGCATCTTGCTATGGTCATAAGAATCTGGTTCAGTAATATGAACAACTAAAGTCAGACCAGTAGAGCCCTGGCCTCGATCAAGATCCTCCAGAGTGAATGACCAGTTTGGTCTATGCTTGAAACCCTGAATCAAGTCACCAAGCTCGTAGGGATATGGAGCAACCTGTCTCATCTTGTCCGACACGACTTCTCCTCTATATGAGTATCTCGCACAGACTCTTCGATAAAGCTAGAAAGGCAGGTTGGGCATCGGTACCACGTTGGGCGGACTTTGCCTGCTGGTGGTATCGACACTGCTGATAACAGTTCCTTCGACTTCTCTCGGTTGAGCCCCACCACGAGTCAGAATCCCTTCAATCATCTGCGGAGAAATTTCATCCCGCTTGTAGCCCTGTTGTTCCAACTCGCGAATCGCGGCGGCGACAATCTGACGTGGATCACCAAAGGCAATCGAAGCATTACCGCCTGAACCAACATTAACCTGAACCTTCGGCGACCGAAGAGTCGGATCAATCAGCTTCGCCAGGTGTTCACCCTGATCAGAAATGGTCTTAGCAATACGAGTCACTTCAGGATCAAGACCCATATACTCTTCCATCTCCAGTCCCTTTTCTAGCCGATTAGACTGGATCTGTACTACCGCAGCCAGGCCATCGATAATCGAATCGACATCACGAGTACGAAAGTAGGATGAAAGTTCCTTCGGCTCAGACTTAGGCACAGTACATACCGACCCTTCGCGATAGAACTTACAGACTACATTAAATGAACAGGAATTGCAAACGTACTTATCTCCCGGCTTGGGGTCTAGCTTAATCTTACTCTTAGAATTCCTCATAAACAGATTTAAAGATTCTTCAGGTTCGTAATTCGCATCTGGTGTACTACTGTCAACAGTACTAGATTTAAAGGATAACTTGATATCCTTGTTAAAGTATTGAGACCCCCACCGAGCTGCACGGATATTAAACATACATCGATTGCGAGGATCCATAAGATCGACTGGCTTGAATCCCATAAGGCGAATCCACTCACGGTATGGCTCTACGTTCTGCTTTGTTGGATTCAGCAACTTTCCAGTAGGAAGATGAATCTCACCCATCGCAGCACGATTCCTGGCCTCCCAATCAAAGGCCTTGAATCCAATACGATTAAGAAGCACCCACCCTGATGGTCCATGGATGTGCAAAATAGCTTCTGGGTATTCATCCTGAAGCTCCTTGCAGAACCTCAAAAACATCTTACCTGGACCCATCTTAAGATCAGGAAAGTTCATCACAATAACTCTATGTTCCTGACCATAAACTGGACGCTCCAAGACGTCAGTCTCATCGTCTGCGCAAAGTTCAAGATCTTTACCAACATCGTTAGCCATATAGCTTTCAAGTACAGCCTCATCCTCGCCATATTGCCAGGTTGGATAAACTGCAATGGGATCATGCTGTGTAGGACTGTACTCAGCTGTACCCTGTGTTCCACAGACCATAAGTCTATAAGGAACAGTAGAGCCGCCGAAATAAAGGTTAGCCCATCCCTGAACATCTTTAATCTTCTTGCGGACAATCCAGCCGTAATCAAAGATTACATTTCGCTCGTTACACTCTAAGAGTTCTTTGATATAATTGGACGGATTCCGCCACCAGAGTTCGCTAGTCACGTAAGCCACCGTAACCGCCATATGGACTAGAAGCAAAGTATTGCCCGGTAAAAAATCCGCGACGCTCGGACCTTACCGGGCAATACTTGTCTAGGAGATGCTAGGCGGGGAGGGTCAGTCTCGACACCTCCCTCCCCGCCTGCAGGTGGCCTACCCCTGGGGTGGGTCTGCGCATTGCCTACCCTACACGTGCGCACGCGGACCCCGCAACGGCCGACACGCCGGACCCGTGGGCCGCGTGGACATGATCACCCACCACCCGATAGGCTAGGGGTCCGCGCTTCGCACGCGCGAATTTAACAACGGGCCAAATGGTCTATCTGGGGAGACAGCCTTGAGCGAAGAACTGGCTAACGCTATTGCCAAAAGGTTCTTGGCTCGGAGAGATGTAAAAGCCGTTCAGTACAGCAATGGCGCATACTCACCGATCCGCGAACCGTGGACACGCGAAGATCTCGATAATCACCTCGCTGGCACAAGGACATTCGGCCACTATCTGATTAATCCAGAAGATCGATGCAAACTACTTTGCTTTGACGTCGACCTGGAAAAGGATGGTGTGCTACCATGGGATCCAGAGTGTAGTACCTGGTTCACTGTAGCCGAAGAAAAAGACGCCAATGGTTCTGTTGTTCCCACCTCGGGTCTTCGTGGTGCCTGGCATGACAGATCTCATCCGGGGCGTATCTGGATGAAGACTCAATTTAAGCTCATGGCGAACATCCTTGCTACCGGAATCAAAGACCACTTAGGCATCGATGTAGCTGTCGCCTATTCGGGCAATAAGGGCGTCCACGTCTACGGCTTCTTTGGTAAGGAAATCGATTCTGACGCTGCCCGTGAAGGGGCGTTAATCGTACTAGACTCAATCGGTGAATTCCACGCCAGTCGCGGTCAGGTCTTCTTCAAGCATAACGATGAAAACTACATCACAGGCTTTCCAAATCTTAGTATTGAAATATACCCCAAGCAAGATTCCATAGCTAACAAAGATCTCGGCAACCTTCTTAGACTTCCCCTTGGTCGTAATCAGAAGTCCCCACAGGACCCTACGTTCTTTGTTGACATGAGCACCGGGGCAGATCAGTTCGGTCCCGTTGATGCCCTCAAGGCGATGTCGCCTGGTTACGATGCTTGGACGGCCTAGGAATGACTGTACCTAATCTTGACAAATTTGAAGCTGCGATCGCTGCACGCCGTGCCGAGAAAGAGGCACGACAGGAGTTTCAAAGAATCAAGAAGGCTACAGCTGACCCTGACCTTGTTCCACAATTACAGTTTGAACGCAAGCCCGAAGATGACCTGATCGATCAGGCGCTAACCAACCTATCGATAGTTGAGGCGTACAATCGCTGGTGCGGCAAGATGAAGCCAGCTAAGCGCTCAGGTCAAACTGAAGGTGTCATGATCTCGTGCCCTATTCCGGGGCACAGAGACTCTAATCCCAGTGCATGGGCCAATACCGAGAAGAATACCTGGTTCTGTGGAGCCTGTAATACCGGCGGTGACATCTACGATATTGCTGCTTACCACTTGAATCTGCCTGTACCTGGTTACAAAGAAGGTAAGCAGTTCCACGATCTTCGTAGGTCAATGGTTCAAGATCTTGGCTACGTCGTCCAGAGATCAGATGATATCAAGATTCCGGATAACATCTACAAGCCAGCACCAGTAACAGAGATTATTGACAACTCGCCATCGATTGAAGAACTAGAAGCAGAGATTTTCCCTAGCCTTAACTGGCGTGATATTGTTCCAGAAGATAGCTTCATCTATCAGTATGTGAATGCCTGTTCGATAGATGATGCCGCAGAAGAATACCACTTCTGGAACGCTATGGTGGCAGTTGGTTTAGCTGTAGGTCGAGATGTAAGTCTCATGGACTTCAAGCCGGTCTATGGCAACCTGCTACTATGCCTACTTGGTAAGTCAGGTGACCGAAAGTCTCGATCTCAAGGACACCTTAAGACTTTACTGGAAATGGCTATACCATACGATTATTCTAGTGACGTCTCTAAAGGTATCAAACCAATTCAGGGTACAGCATCTGGTGAAGCCTTGATTCGTGGATTCTACCGCCCAATCTTTGACAGTATGAATCCAAAGATGGTTCTTGATTATTCAAGAATCCGTGGTCTGGTAGAGTTTCCAGAACTCTCTAGCCTTATTCATAGAACCGAAAGAATGGGCTCTACTCTTAAAGATATACTTCTTCAGTTCTCTGACGGAGATGATCGCATCTCGAATCACTCCATTACCAATGGAGAGAGTTTTGCCAAGCATTCGTTCGCATCAGTAATTACTACCACCCAGCCCGATTCACTGAAACATCTCATTAGCGAAGAAGATACTGGTAATGGTTTTCTGAATCGCTGGCTGTTTGCATCTGGTACACCAAAGAAAAAGATTGCAGTAGGTGGAGCAACTATCGATCTACTAGACGCAGGAGTCTCACTGCAGAATATCCACGGTCAACTGCCGCGCTCTGTGGGATGGAGCGAAAATGGACTCAAGGCTTTCTCGGACCACTTCTATACAGAGCTAGACGACATTGCTGACAAGAGTCCAATCCTTACGAGGTTGGATCTTCTCGAAAAGAAACTACTTTTATTGCTAGCAATAAACGAAAACCTTAATGAAATCGATGAGTCTACAGTAGAGTCAATGCTCAAGATGCACAGTTATCTGCTGAGTACATACGAGACAACAGCACGTAACACAGTACGACAGAGTATCAATGGCGAGATTTACAACGAACTCATCAGGCACATTCAGAGACTAACGCCAAAGATGCCCTTCGGGCCCACTAAGAAAAATATCAAAGACCGTCTAGCTCGTAAGAATTATGATCCAGCAGTAGTTCAAAAGATGTTCGAATTACTTTCCAAAAATGATGATATACAAATTTCTAAGGGTGACGACAACAAGCCTGGTCCAAAAACCGATCACTTCAAGTGGATCGGAACTAGCTAATCCCACACTATTCTGGTCCGGCCTGAATGGCCATGGACAGCTTCAACTGACTTAATGCCACGCCAATGAATAGTGAGCGTCGGCCATTCGCCTATCCACCTTAGGAACGCCAGGCCAAAGAAGGCGTATCCTCGGGCGATGTATCCAGTCCCAGAGACGCCGGATACATCTTCGTCTCGAATCAAGCGAAACGTACGCACAGGTTACCCCTCAAGGTGGATTGACCCACTCGTGAGAATATAACCCGCTAACCAGAGGCTTTCAAGCCTAGTGAATCCTGCCGTTTGAAACGACAGAAACGCCTCATGAACAGCTGCTACGCTATCGCCTAGAGGACTCTCGCCAAACTGCTGGCTCATCTCTTCAGCCTTGGCTCGGATCTCTTCCTCACTTGCCATTCTTCTTGTCCTCTCTTGCGGCCTTCTTCTCGTATCTATTCAGCCTTCTCTGTGCCTTTTTTAACTTTCTGTACGAGTCTTTGGCAGCTTCTGCCTGTGGATCAGGATCAGGACCCCAGATTTGTGCCATCTGTGCATTCCCTCCTAGGTATGGATAGGTTTGGGCGCCGGTAGCTCCGCAGTGATCACCGTTCGGCCGGATAGGACGGCACCACGGCGTGCCGGATCGATCCATGAATGCCATTCCGTGCCGTCATTGCACTCATGCCAGTTCAGTGGGTGAGTCTTGCGCTTCATGCACCGAAGCCAGGCATGCTCTTGGTCGAAAGAGGTACAACGAACCTCATCCTTAAGCGGGGGGAGGCTTCTTTTCACTGATCCTACGCTTGACACAGGTTTTACTTTCTTTTTGGTCCATAGGCAGCCGGGGGCGGACTCATCTTACCTCGGCACATCTGTTTAGCCATGGCTGGCTTGAAAATCATACCACATCTCATGCAAGCTACGTTAATCTTGGCCAGATGATCTGTGTTAATTGGAAGATCTTGATTCAATAGCTGCTCAACAGTCTCTCTGTTGAAGGCAAATAGCATCTCAGCTATCCACAGATGAGCGAAGTTAGACTCTGCTTCTTTGGCCATTTCGGCGATGTCTACCGGCATTACTGTCCTTTCTTTTAGAGATATAGAGCTGGATGGATCGGTAAAGACAGAGTAGTAACACGGCAGCGTTAGCACCCCAGATGGACCAGATAACTACCCACTGCCAGGCTAACATCAGGAAAAACCCACTCCTCTTCTTATCATCTCAATTATAGATTTCTGCTGCTCTAAAGTTAACTTAGGCGGTAATGATTCATGGGGGCAGATAGTAAAATTCTCTTCGTCGTCATAAGTCTTACCGCACGGTGCACCCTCGGGCATTAACTTCTGCATGAATTGCCAGTACTCAACGTTACAGGTTACTATCACTACGAAACCATTCTGTACTGAATCTCAACTTTCCAGAGACTCACAGCACCACTGAAATCCTTTTCCTGTGCACTTGCATCAATGCGTACAATATCAATGCCCGACATACTCCCGAAGTATTCCTTAGCCTGCTTATGACAAGCATCCTTCGCTCTCAGTCGTGTGCCACCGAAAGCTTCTATTGATAAAAATTCAGGTATCATTACAAGTATTCCACCTTTCCTCGACCGATCGCATGAAAAGCACACAGATACATTTTACGAGTGTGCTTAACTTGGCCAGTTGTTGAATCAGTCTGCAATAGAGTTAAGTATCCTACAATTGAACCTTTACACTTATCTTGCTCTCCAGTTCGGTGCCATCTACTGCGATGATAACACTGAAGATCACTCATTACCTTTTCTTTCCGTGCATGAAGGCGCGCGTGTAGTTGTAATCCATCTTGCGAGCAACCAGGTCATCAGCATCGTGCCCTAGTGTCTTAATCGTTTCTAATAGCCTGATGATACAGTCGGCTAGCTCATAAGGCGCACCCTCAGGCTTAAGCGCGCCTGCCAGGATCTTATCTAGTGAGATAAGATACACATAGGTCGCATGACGAACAGTCTCGCCCTTGATATACTTCTTTCCACCTGAGGTAAAGTCTTCCTTCACCTCATACCAAATTGAGGTTTCATCCTTGTCGAGCAACCGAGTCGCCTCGTAAGCCTCAGTGAGCTCCGTATGAGCCAATGCAATAGTGTCACCAAACGTTCTCGGGTTGTCATAGAAGCCCTGCTTACGAACGTAGTCGTAGAATTCGGTTGCTAGAGCGTCAAGTGGGCCCATGAGAATCATTCTCCTGCCTCGGGGTGTATGTACAGCCAGTCGGGATTCAGCAGCCACCTGTCACCAACGAAGTCAATATCACCAGCTGATAGGTACCTACCGAAGTTCTTGTTGCGAGTACCTCCCCATATGATATAGAATCCCGGACAGTTCCGAGTCCAGTGACGATAAGAAACATTACAGATAGAGCACTTAATTTGAGGACTCTCGGCCCGTAGTGAAACGGTATGATAGTAGACTGAACACTTAGAAACAGATCCTATGCCGGCGTCTAGAAAGTCTTTGTAGATGCTCTTGGGTACCTTTGGTGAGTCTAGAGTGATCCAGTTATCAGTACCGCGTTGTAGGTAACTCACGGTAGATTCTCCCAAACGATATGAGTGCCATCCTCGTTAACACTTTCGTGATAGGTAGCTGCTCCTACTACAGTGAACGCCTCTTTTTGATTAGCTGCGATGGTATCTGCAACACATTTCTCGATCCACGGCTTATCGAACCACCAGTCGCCATCCTTGAAATCCAGTCTCGAACCCTGAACCCATGTCTGGGTTGTATCATTTATCCAAGAATAATAACCAGAGCAGTGAGTTGTCCAGCTGTCATAATACAATCCACACAGTAAACACTGATCGGTACCGATCTCCATAAAGTGATAGTGAGTCCAGACCAAATTCTCACTGCCGAACTCAGTATGAAGCAGAACATCAGCCGGCACTAGCGGGTCGTTAGAACGTATCCAGCTGTGGTGATCTAAGTCTTCATCAGTGTTGACCTTGTCGCCTAACGCTGCATTCATCTGCTCGATTACACTGGTAGTTTGGGCGGTCGCTGAATCTAATACTTCGAAAGATACCTTCAAATCTTTATAGTCGACCATGACGCCCTAACCTCTCCTTGGCACTCAAGTACTGCTCGAGCGATATACCCGTACCTCTTGGTGAACTGTTAGCCAGGTGACTATTGGCGAGATTCTTCTCGGCGGCGACTAGTCTAGCCGCTTCTCTCCAGGCATCCTTGTTAGCCTTGATATACCTATCTAGGAACTGCGGCTCGACAAACCACTCGCCCGCGTGAAAGTCCACCTGATTATGCATGACGCAGTCGTTAACAGTTCTACCTGAAATCCAGTCACCACTACCTGGACAGCTGGTAGTCCAGGTATTCTTAAGCATGCCACACCAAAGACAGCCCGCCCCGCCTCTTTTAAGAAAGTGCCAGTGAGACCAGAGGTTCGGACTGTGAGAGCCAACCAGCTCATCACGGAGAGGCGCTGGAACCTTGTCACTAGCACAGTTAACCCAGCCAGCGTTAGCCTTTTGTCTGCCGTAGTGCTCCATAGCCCTGTTCAGTACACTGTAACCTGGATGCGTGTAGCGCGAGCCTGCCACGTCACTCCCCCAGAAGTAAGTTAACCTGCTTGCTATCGCGCGAATCATATCACGATAAACGCGCTCATGCAAGCAGGTTAATCTTGTAACACCTTAGACTATTCCGGCGCTACTACTCCACCCGAAGGATCAGGATCCACCCGACCCGAAACTCCGAGATTCACAAACGGATTTACCTTGGCGAACACCGCACACTCGCCCTCTTCTTTCAACAGCCGCTCGATACTTTCACCCTTAATCCAACCACTACCGTCCACACCCCAGCCTTTCCCCCAAGTATTATCCAACCGGATTAACTCCCCCTTGTGCTGATACGCCCCAGCTCCGATCGCATGGCCGCCAGAAAGCCCACCCGAGAGCGTAACGATCCCGTCGACACAGTCGAACATCCCGGCGTACCAGTTGATCCCGAAGTTCACTGCACTGTGAGAACTAATCGCCAGACAGATCTCTTCTACAGTCGTCGCCCAGTAATACGACCCGATCACACCCTTGTCTTTCAAGCCCTGAGCACTCCCTAGTACTGACGAGCCCTCGTAATCCCGACCTGGGTATTCGTCGTAATCCTTAGCAAGACTATACAACCACTCCGCATTCTCCTGGCTCAGTTCTGGCTGAGGATCGTCCGGAAAACTGAGAACGGTCGTCCCCGAAAACCCTACACAGCCACCTTCACTCCCCTGATTAAGCCAGGTAACTCGCTCTCGAGTAAAGTTCTCCGGAATAACTACCGGCAGCCCAAGCGCTCTAACTCGGTGATTCTCATTACGAGTATCCCACCGAGGAACGCGATCCAACGTCCTACCATTAACAAAGTCGGCCATGCAACAACCCCTAAAAGAGTGATAAGCGCCCTACCTGGGCACATACTACCAGTCTATCAGCCTGTCAAGGATATTCTAATACGACGTCAGGAGTGCTAATTACCACAACAGATACCTCCTGGGCGACAATATATTCCCTACCTGGTGACCAAAAACCATGAATTCTAACTGGCATACCCAAGTCTAGCCATTGTTTAATCGGCTCAGTGTCCATAGATTCATACTTAAAATAACACTTAAAACAGATATTTTTACTATCGATAACAGTAAAGAAGCACGAAAGAAATGACGATCGTTCTATATTTCCAGGAAAGATTCTATACACTTCATCAACCTTGTTGTCACCGTTTGGCTCTCGTGCAATTTTATCGCACTCGTACTTATAAAAGACTCTTATAGGTGCTCCTCTAGGTCTAATCATGCGTTTACCAGCTACGTGAATCCTACCCGCAGCTACCATCCTATTAAGCCGTCCTAGCGTGATGTTTAAATAATCTGTGACCTCCTTTCCTGTTAGTAAATTCTCATCTCCGACTGCTTGGAAATCCAAAAACTTCGATTTATGTTCGTTCATAGTTTTTATTGTACCCCTGTTTGCAAATCGGGCAAGTTTTTTTCGCATATGGTAGGTTACGTATTAATGTGTATGGCTTGCTAATTCGCCGGTCTGCTAGTAGGCATCCAGCAGACGACCTCTAGGTGCCTCTAGGCCCCGGAATCATTGGGCTAGAGGTATCTCGCTGACAAGCAAACAGCAGACGGTAAAAGAGAGGAGGAGGAAGAGCTGAATTTAAATCCTGTATTATTAAAATAGAATACCTATCAAGTATGACTATCATTATCTCCGCCAATGATGCCCTATCACCTCGTCCTTGGGATGGGGTTCCTTAGTCTGCTGTTTGCTGATTCCCAATCAGACCTATCATATCCCCCTCTACTTATATATTAGTAGTAGTAGTATAGTAGTAGGTTATATATACTCTATATAGAGAAGACAATTAGACAACATATCGCTGAAAGCTGCTTCTACTAGTATTGCATGGATGCCACCAATGATAGATGCGGTGTCGGCTCATACGCTAGGTCCAAATGCTACTACCTTCTGGGAATTTTTCTGCGCACCGTTCGGTGGTTTAAGTCCTTAGTTATCCAGTCTGACCTCTCGGAATTTTTCTGCGCACCGAATGGTGGCTATAGCCTGCCACACCACCCCCCACCCAGAATTTAGACATACCCCTCCAGTCGTACATACCCCCCCCTACACCTTGAATTCCATCTGTCCGATTTATTACGAATTTCGTTTATTATCGGTTCAGAACGATGTCATACCACCCAGAACTACCCACATAGGATGCCGATAGGGTGGCCTACGGGTACATACACCATCAGTCACCACATCAGTCATGCCACTACCCACCACATGCACCCCATTCAGAACGAATCACACTGAACTAGACATCACCTATCACCACCACATACATGCATCAGAACGGGTGTGAATAGGCAAAGGTTACGAAGACCATGTTCCACACACACCCTAGACATCACATGCACACCCAGTCATATCCGTTCTTTGAATCATTCAAGAATCGATCAAATAGTATATTTAACGACTTAGTCAACGAGGTATCATTCTTTCAATTAACTAGACATACCTGCCTACTAACACGGACAAACGACTTATACGTTCGTCTATATATCACGCCTAGATAACGGTCCAGTTTTCAATGGTAGATGTATACAGTCTAGCTCAAACACGGACAAAACTACACATACTAACTACCACATATCCACCTATACCTACCCAATAGGCCTAGGCGCTAGCACTACACGCTAGGGTAGATTAGGCATCGCACCAATCGGAACGGGTTAGGCCACAACACACTAGGCCTAGCTACTAGGGCCGAATGCGTGTACGTTCATTGCATACCTACATAGCGACACGGGATACGGCCATCACGCTAGGTGGCACGTACCTATCCCATCCGCACACATAGGTGCGACCACGACTGATATGTCTGGCAATCCACCTATAGGCATGGCCGCCTAGCGATACGTAGATTCGGACTCGATCGCACCTACGGGCTACCTACGCCACGCAATAGGAATAGGGATAGGCACACACACCCAGAAATTAGGGGTTGCCGAATTCTGGATCGCATGATAGGGTTGCACTAGCAACACGGACACCGACTCGGTCCTAGAAATCATAGGACTGGCCGTCCGGTAACACGGGCACCGACTCAAACCCAGTACATATGGGTGCGACTTGCCCGGCACGCTAGACCGGCCCATCCCGGGCACCGACTCAAACCCAGTACATATGGGTGCGACTTGCCCGGGATGGTGCCGAAAACTAAATACGCCTCACAATGGACTTACCCGGGGCGCAAAATGGGGTGAGTAGCGGCTGGAATCCACCATGGATGACTGCCCGAGTATTGCCAGAGTCCGGTATGCCGGACCGGTAGACGCTCGGAAAAGATCTGTGCAATGGCGCGCCGAAGACTGCGGAGAGTAACCAGACAGTGCGAACGTCCGATGTTATGTCCAGGCATACCTGGGAATTGGGCTACTAGGCGAATGGCTAGGGGATGCAGGCTCACATGATCGGAAAGGCCGAAAAGCTAGAAACAAAGCGATTCGAACCCTCACCCCGGTCATATGAGCCTGATACGCAGTCGAATGATCCACATCCAGCCTCATCAGGCCGTCATTCCAGGTATGTCCCTGGATAGCGTGATAGTGACTGGATGGGCAATTCAGGTGTTAATTACCTGGGTCGCGCTCATTTGGACCAGACTTAGACGAGTTAGCTAGACCAGAACATCCCATAAGTTTGGGGATGTTCCTGTGATGCTAACTGACGGACAAACTAAGATTGACAAGTCCGTAGACAGCTGGTAAAATGAGCGCGTGCCCTGGTCATTCTCAAACCTGGGGAGATGATGGCAATGACCTACACCCTACCCCACCAGACTCCGGTGAGTCGTCCTGTGGTTTCGGGCACACCCGACAAGCCAGCCGAGATTCGAAAGCTGGCCGCACGATGAACCAGTCGTGGCGAATCCACATGTTCTCAACCAACTACCACATGCTTCGCCGCCAAGGTGTATCAGCCTTTCTAGCCTTCGTGATCGCCCGAAGAGCCGTTCACCACTCCTGACCTGTTGTACAGGACTCATTATACTGGTATAGTGGATCCTGTTCGGAGATCAGGTAGCAAGTAGCTGCGAGCACTAACGCTCTGTTGCGCTATGGTAGCCGGTCAAAACTACCTGACTCCGACTTACCAAGTGCCTACTAACTGGGGAGTAACCATGGCACAGTCCGCACCTCGCACCCCTGGATCGCCCAGGCTGCGCTCCCGATCGTTCATCCAGTCACGCAACCCCGGCGTCAAGAGCTGGGCGCGCAACTCCGTTCCAGCCCGAACGCTCGCTGGTCCGGTGACTGTGCGCATGGTTCAGCCTGTCGCAATTCAGCCCGGCACCGACCAGGCCGTCATGCGTGATTCATTCGAGTGGTACCGCCCGTACCGAAGGGGCGCACTGTGATGGCCGAGGAGCTGACGGTTCAAGACCTTCGTGTCATTCGTCGTGCCCTGAATGAGTATACCAGAGAGCCTCGCGAAGTGCTCGAAACGCGTACTCGTGTCGTCGCTCAACTCGAGGAAAAACTCGCGACTAGGCACATGGTCGAGACGGGCCACTACCCAACCTGGTATAAGGATGGAGCACACTGATGCGCATCCAGGCAATGGGTCGCGAACCGTTCGCACTCACCACTGACGGGTGTCTGATCATCGATCCGATCGGTACTGATTGGCATGACATCGGCCAGAAACTGCCTCACATCTGCAAGCACGAAGGTGAGGTCTGTGTCGGTTGCCTACCCGACTGGCGGCGCGAATTCTACCTGCGAATCGTCCAGGAGAATGGCGCAATCGATCGGATCGGAACCGACAGACTCCCGCTCGAAACCCCGACTGGCATCTCCCTTTGAGATGAGGGTGGGTTCGGTGTCGCACGATAGGTGCAGACCTATCGTGCGTGCGCCGTGGCTACCAGCACGGCACCACCTAGCAACCGCCCATCCCACCGAGAGGAGCCCCGCATGTCCACGCAAAACGGACAGTCCGTTGTGATGCGCAAAGTGCGCGACCTACGAACGGGTGACGTATTCCTCGAGACGAATAACCAGATTTACACTGTCATTCAGTACTACCTATTTGAGGGCAAAGAGGTCTGGGCCGAATCACATCCCGAGCTTCACGTCCGCGAATACACTGGCCGCGATCTAGACCGAGAGGTACTGGTGACGAAATGTTCAGACGGATTCTAGACTGGTTGCTTCCGCGTGGCTCCTATGCTACGGTGTACTGGACCGACCCGGTGAGCCTGATAACCGTGAAGCGTCAGGCGCTGGTCATCCTAGGCACACAGGACTGACATGCACTCGGTCCTTCTGGGTGTGGTAGGGTTTGGCCTGTTTGGCTTCTTGGCTGCCTACTTGGTGGACTGTGCTAGGGTGAGCCGAAAGAAGTAAGACAGTGCCGTCTCGTCTAGTCCGGCCGCTACCCCGACTCAGTACTCATCCGTAGCAACTAGTGTGATGCGTGAGACGCATCCTCTGGGTGACAAGCTGGGTCGGGGTAGTTGACCAGACTAGATGATAGTGGTAGACTCGAACCAACCTAGGAGGCCTGAATGCCTGACGAAATCACGACACTCTGTCACTACCATTCCGACGCTCAACCGTGGGTACTGACACACGGTGACCTACTGCAGGCCGTGGATTACGTGCGCGCACAGATCAATTACCCTGTGGTGCGCATGATCGAAATCGTCTGGAATGGTCACATCATTCATACCCAGAGAGGCTGAACATGACCCGACAGGAGTGTGCGACGTTTGGCTGTGACAACCTTGCCATGTGGCACCCGATCGAGGTTGCTAACCGAGTGGCCGGATCAGCCCGACGCTGTACTCACTGCACGGATGCCATCACCGAGGCAGTCGCCGAACTAGAAAGGGCAGGCTATGAAATTGCTCGCAAGACTGATCGCTAGTGCGCTGCTGATCTTTGGGTTGGTTGCCGCTAGCTCGGTGCACACCAACCCGGCTGATTGCCACGGTCCGCATGACTGTGGGTACTCAGACAACGGACACAACGGAGACAAGTAGTACCCACGCACTGTACTAGAAGGATGAGCTACCATGCCCACCATGACGCGCACACGTGCACCTAGGTACAAGGTGAAGAAGACTCACAGTACCGGGACGATGAAGAAGCTCATGCGACAGGGCTGGACTCTTGAATCATCCATACCTGTGACCTTCCTGGGTATGACGACAGGCTACAATTACATCCTCAAGAAGGAGAAGCTGTGACCGGCACCCCGTCTCGTAAGTCCCGACGCTTGGCCCGCCAGAAGTACAAAATCCGCAAGCAGTGCCAGGGTCAAACCCGTGGACAGGTAGCGAAAGCGCTCAGGATGGTGACGCCACGCAAGCACCGGGCTGGTGCTGCCAGGCTATCAGCAGGAAACCAAATGCGCGGGCCACAGGATGCGGCCGAGCAGCTGCTGGCCGAGATCTTTGATCCGGCGTACCCGACAGGTCAGGCTGTACAACGCGGACCTCTAACGCCTGCGTACGAGATTGTCACAGTCACGCCTTCGCGCCACGAGGTGCGACTCGGTGATCAGACGCTCAGCTGGCACCGTACCTTCGCCAAGGCCGACGAGGTGCGCGAGCGTAACGAGGAGCTCGATGTCGAGGCGATGAGCCGGCGTGCCTGAGCTGCCAGAACCGCCAGCCTGTCCATACGGCTATACCAAAGAGCAGATCGAGCGTATCGTCGGCAGTGCACGGCTGGAGGAATTCAATCTCTGGATGACCGGCCAGACCATGACACTGTGCGAAGGCCGCTCGTATAACCACGAGAAGCGCGAGTACGTGGAAAATGCCTGTGCTAATGACCCTCATGGTGCGGTCGTCTACACGCACGATCTCAGACGCTTCGTGGCAGGACTTCCTGTCATCGACTAGCGTACATCACACACGTTCACCTCACAAGATCAACCGGTAAACACAATTCATACAAGTGCCGAGTTGCGCTGTGCAGGTGAGCCATGGTAGTCTGGTGCTACCGAAAACGAACGGCCATCCGGCAATTCGTCTGCAACGCCTAACAATGTCTGGGAGGACAATCATGGCGACGCGTTCAAAGGCCCCGGCTGCCAAGCCCGAGGCCACCCCGGCTCCCTCGACGGAGTCGAGCACCACCGAGACCAAGGCTCCGGCCGAGGCCCCGAACATCACAGCCCTGGTCGCTCTCGCGGAGGGTGTCGTCGCTCAGGACGAGACCAACCGTGACTTCACCGAGCTGACGAAGGCCTACCAGGATGCCGACCGGCGCCAGAAGGCGGCCTTCACCAAGCACATCAACGACGCAATGGTCGTTGCCCTGCAGGAGAAGCAGGATCGCAACCTGGCGCTGGCGTACGTGGCCATCGGTGGGGCTGTCAAGACGAAGCCAGCCACCGAGCGCAAGGCCCGCGAGCCTCGTCCCCCGGCGAATCCCACCGAGACTCTGGTGGATCGCCTGGCCGGTCTGTTCCTGGCCTACGAGACGGCGGCCGCGACCGACCTTCCCGAGAACCTCGACGCTGACTGGGCTGACAAGCTCCAGGCGAAGCTCACCGAGGTGCGCAACAGCGGGGACATCGCGAAGCTGGTTGCCTACCGCAACAACGAGGCCGGAGACAAGGGCGAAGCGCCCGAGGTGTCCGAGGTCGCTGGTCGCGCGGTTCGCCTCGCGTTCCAGGGTGGCAAGACCAGGACCTCCAGTGGCGGCGGCGGGGGTGGACGTTCAGGTGCAGTCTACGACGGCCCGCGTCGGTCTGTCACGGTCCACATCCTGAACGCCTTCGAGGGCAAGCCGTCCGGTACGTTCCTGTCGGTCAGCGAGATTCGCAACCACAAGAGCGCCGAGTACGGCGAGGATGCCCCCTCGGCCGGTGCAGTCAGCGCCGCGCTGAACGGGAAGTCGGTTCCGGATGCCCTGGTCGTCGGCAAGGGTGGAGAGAAGCAGACGTTCGGCGCCACACTCAAGTAACCAGTAAGGTCTGAGTTGACAACGTCGGTTATTCGTGATTGGATGACCGACGTTGTTAGCTTCGGCTGGCAACCAAGAGCGGACCTTGACAACTTCATGTGTGAGCGTCGTGGCTAGTCACCCTTATCTCCCCCGAGTGAGAGTGACTAGCCTCAATGTTACACAGACTGGCTCAGTCGCCGATAAGTCCTAGGCTTGCTCGCCGGGATACGTACAGTCCTTTCCGTATCTGTGTCGCGAACATAGGCGGCTGAGTTAGAAACTTACCCAGGTACTCACATCCTATTGCCTAATATGCAGTCGGTCCAGCCGGTCCAGCCGGTGAGTACCTGGGTAACTAACGGCTCAGGACTCGATATACTGCAGGCCTCAAAACCTACAGGCATGCGAGATAGAGTACTACTACTAGGGCTAGGGCCTGAACGTAGAACGAAAACGTCCCCTAGGGCGCCTGGGCGTTACACTCGATCGAGGAGCCTGGCCGTTCTGTCCGATCGAGAGACGTGCACATTCTGATAACGGCGAAGGTGTCTAATACACCCGTTGCGTACGGCGCCTAGAGAACAGCTGGTGCGAGTCCAGCGTGCACCTAATCCCGGTTAGCTCAATAGGCAGAGCAGATGATTGTTAATCATCAGGTTCCTGGTTCGAGTCCAGGGCTGGGAGCGCTACACATCCAGGCATGCTAGCTAAGTCCTGGTGAGGCCGGTGGGAAATGAGGGTAGGCATACCGACTCCCCCGCTGAGCCTGCAGAGTAATCGGGCTGCAGGAGGGTTGACCCGCAAGGGCAGCCGCCCCGGTCAAGGTCGGGGATGCAATACGACGAGGCAGTCACAATAGGTCCACATCCTGAATTGTGCCGTCGTTACTGATCCTAAGATGTGGTATAAAGTTGCGTAGGGCTGGTCTGAATCAGTAAGCCTTGTATCAGTACAAGGAATTCAGACCAGCCCTACCAATTCCAGCTACTAGCTGAAGCTGGATACCTGCGTTCTAACCCTATTTCCTCTGGAGTAGGCTTGGTCCGCTCGCGCGGGTATCCAGCTTCAGGTGGTAGCTGTTCTGCTTCCATCGAAATAACCACTGCATGTGCGAGGGTGTAACCTCGCTGGGTAGGTGGGTGGGCAGTCGTCCGTTGGGCTGGGAGCTTTTCCTGTAATGGGAACCAGTACCAGCTGCCCTGTGAAATGGCACGACGGGAGGTACAAATGCGCCTGCTCTGGAGGAGAAACAGAAACCGTAATGCTCGACAGCCGTGAGGCCTTGGGAGTGCTACGGTGGACCGGGTAAGCCCTGCGGGGAATCCCCTCTTTCTGGCGTAGGATCAAAAGCTCACGGACAGTGTAATCGCAAGTGCCGGTACCATGCCCGGCTGGCTTCCCGTCGTGTTCCCACGAATCAGTCCGCTACAACAAGGAGAGAGTTAAGGAGCTATCATGCCGAACCTGCTATACGTTCTGGTATGCGTCTTGGTTATCGTTGTTATCCTAGTGATAGTCTTCTAAGGTAAGCAGCAGAATCACAAATGCGCGCGTCACCCCGTGCGTCCAGATGCTTGAAAGGATGGAGACACGGTGGCGTACGCACTACTCTGGTTCATTCCTCTATGTGAGATCTGGCTGGTTAAGCGTTATAAGCAATACCGCAAGGCTCGCCTGTTGCATGAGCTCGCTCGCGACAGACTCGAAGCTCTAGCCTGGTATAACTGGAAGTGCCGCTTCAGGCACGGCACAACAGTCTTTGAACAAGAGCAGACCGTAGACCTCAAGACTCGTGGCTATCTTCGTGCCCTGGATGGCCTACGCCGCAAACTCACTGCTGGTGAAATCACATCGCGTGAGTATAAGTTCCTGCGGCTGGATATCCTGAAGAGCCGGTCTGCCGCACGCTAAGTCACCCATTAGGACATCTGTTTGACATGTAACTACTATGGTGCTATACTAGCGCCTAAGCCTACTCTGGGGAGAGTAATGACAGTCATGACATACCCTCGACGCGAATTACAACAGCTAGACGAGGCAATGCTGCTCTCTATACCTGAGGGTAGGTATGCCTGGCAGCCCGATTCGGAAACACCTCTGACGTTCATCTGGATCAGGGATTACACCTTCGGCAAGCGTCTCGGCTCGCGTCGCATACGCACCCAGCACGGGCCCTGGTTTGAGGATGCGCTCACTCGTCAGGTTAGCGGCAAAATCACTATCTGGGACAGCGAGATCGAGAACGTCCTAGTAGGTGTGTTCTGCGGTCGCAACGAGGCTGCAATGAGATACGCCACCGAGCTAGGCAACTGTTGCCGCTGCAATGCCGACCTCACCCTGGAGCGTTCTAGATTCTACGGCATCGGCCCAGAGTGTGAGGAGCTCCGTCCTGACTACATGGACGATGTGATCCTCCTGAAGGGTACCTACGAGGAGAGTCTACAGTCATGACGGGGGACGTGCGTAAGGTTACAACCATCGCTCTTAAAGAGCTCATCCGCAAGGACCCCTTGTGCGCACTTTACAGGAAACAAGACTCACTCGACCCAGCAGGTATCCATCTGATAATGATGGCACTACCGATGGTCAACGTCGAGAACGTACGACAGATAGTAGTGGATCGAGTCGAAGTATTCGCCAAGATGACCAATACAGAGGCACCCTCAACGTTCATGATGGAGATTCCTCACCACTCGTACGAAAGTCTCCCCCGCGCCGTCACGTAAGATGTAGAGCAACGGTCACACTCGGGAGTGCTATCTATACCTGTGTGGCATACAACCGACACAGCAAGCACAAGATCTTCGTACCTACTCAGGCTACTGATCGCGCTGGTCATCACCTTTCGGTTAAGGCCTGGGTGTATTGGCAGACACACAAGGAGCTGTAATGGTCCAATTCGTTAACGAGCCACCGAAACGCGCTCGTATGGCCGGCGAACCTGCCTACGCGGAGGTTGCCGAAGAGCTCGTCGAGCGTCCCGGTGAATGGGCCTTAGCTATCCCTGATGCCAGCCAAGCTACGGGTGGGCAGATCAGGCGTGGAGACTATCGAGCTTTCAGGCCTGTAAAGGATTGGGAGATTACTCAACGCAAGAATATGTCTGGGCTCTATGATATCTACATCCGGTACGTAGGTCACGAGATGGCCAGATTAGGATTTGGGAATGACAAGCCACCAGTCGCTCCGAGCTCAACTTTCCCACCAGATGTCATCCCCGAGCCGATCAAACCCCTCATCGCACCGGATCTCATTCCCGAGGCGCAGGAAGATGGGCCCGTCGAGGAATAACTGGTACCTGTTACTAGGGGCCTTTGTTTTGGGTATCATCGCTGCAGCTGTAATGGGATCAGCCTTCAAGGGTACCCGTACAGTAACAAAGACGGTAACACTGCATGATAAGACGACCACTGTACAGCAGGTGCCCGGACCTACTCAGACTGTGCAAACGACTCGACCACTACCAACGGAGTGTGTAGATTACGCAACGATACTGAATCGGATGTTCGATCAGTTCACGGCGTTTGTGCACGCCTATGGTGGCGTACCCGATGAGCTTAAGGCTGCGGTAGTAGCCATCGGCGAGGGTAATGTGACAGCAATTAATGCAGTCACAGGTAACCTCAAGCCGATGAACGAGGCTGCAGTGCAAGCTGAGATCTTACTGCAGCAATACATGCTGACAGCACAGAAGGATAAGAAGCAGTGTGATTCAGCACTGAAGTAACTACTACCCTGGGGAGAAGAAATGGGAGCATCGTCCACAAGACCAGCCGTTCTCGAATGGCTTCAGCGCCATGCCAACGAGCCACACTTCGTATCTGACATGGCGAAAGAACTTGAACTCACGGAGGATCAGGTTCGCTCGGCAGTGACGAACTCAATCCGTGAGAATACCGCTGGCGCTGGCAAGCAGCTAGAGGTTATGATTCGCGGACGTCAGTACATCTGGCACTCGAACAATGGAGCGGACAGCAAGACGCTGTTCGAGCTGGTTCGCGAGCTCAAGAATGGCACCCTCCTTCTCGAGAGCGATACAGGCGAGCTTTACCAGGCATACCAGATCGTTACGGAGTGAGCCATGGGCCGTAACCCGTTCAACGAGATGGAAGAGTATCTCGAGCGACAACGGCGGATAGCTGAACAGAATCGCATAGCCCGCGAGAAGAATGCGGAAGCTGGCAAACGATTCAGGGCAGGACAAAAGAAGAAGCAGAGGCAGCAGCCTAGAAAGAAAGGTTAGAAGTGGAGACCACCGAGAAGAAGTCTTGTGCGAATTGCCCCTCGCGCCTGACTGCTGTTCAGACCGTACGATTCTTCGGCAAGACGATCGGGGCAGATATGTGTGCCCAGTTTGGTACCGTCTTGTCACGGCCAGGGTTGAACCGTAAGGCGCTCGATGGACTCCAAGAGCGTATCGCCCGCGACTGTAATAGTTATGGTCAGCCTGCCCCGACACTAGTAGCTCACACCAAGGCCTTTGTTCCCAAGGTAGCCGAGCCCAGTGATGCCTACCCACCTTCCATTCAGGGTGACGGTACCCCCGGTGATATTCGTGTACGTGCTTGTACTCAGTGCAAGTGGTTTCTCACGCAGGAGAAGGTTGGCGAGAAATTCGGTTGGCAGTCTGGTCTATGTCAGGCTAAGGGCCAACTCGTCATGCCCCACCTCACTGCCGAGACAGCACGCGGCTGTCAGCTGTCAACGCTGGGATCACCATCTGATCTTCACGTAGACCTTATCGACTTCTATACGCCTGACTACTACCACGTAGACATCTTCAAGAGCTACGGCGCTGGTGTTGATCATCCCCTGACCTACGTTACTGATGTTCCCGTGTCAGAAGAGGATACCGCCGAGGGTATCATGGCCTGGCGACGCATCGAAGATCCCAAGTCATCTAAGTTTGTCATGCTGCCGATCTACGAGCCCAGCCAGTTCAACGAGGCCGACAAGGGCAAGATCCCTCAGCCTGGCGATGACGAGCACCCTGAACTCTATCTGGATTACGGTAACAACGTGTACAAGGTGGCCGTTCTCTGGCGCGCACTCGACGAAACTCCCATGGCGTTCGGTCCGGCAGGAGTAGGTAAGACTGAATTAGCCCGCCACATGGCTTATTTGATGCAACTACCGTTCGAGCGGTTCAGCATCACAGAGTCAACCGAGGTTGACGACCTCATCGGCTACACTCGATACACACCCGAGAAGGGTACCTTCTTTCAGCGCGGTCGCTTGCCCCTCGCTTGGGAACGCAAGTGCGTCATGCTCATTGACGAACCAAACACAGGACAGCCTGCAGTTTGGCAGGCACTCAGGCCACTGACAGATAATAGCAAGCAGTTAGTGCTAGATAGTTCCTCCGGGGAAAGGGTTGAGCGGTCTAGTCATACCTACCTGATGATGGCTGCTAACCCTGCCTGGGATCCTCGTAACGTTGGAGCCAATCAGATTGGGGATGCTGATAGCTCGCGACTGATGCATATTAGATTCAGTCTACCACCAGAGCTTCTCGAGAAGAAGATCATCGCCGCTCGAGTGGCACTGGATAACGATAGCTACAAACCGCCACTCGATCAGATCATGGCGGTTGCTCGCGAATTGCGAGCACTGTCAGAACAAGGTACACTGCCGATCTCGTGGGGTATTCGTGTCCAGATCAAGGTTGCACGTGCCATGGCTTGGTTCTCTCCGGTCCAGGCGTACAAGCTCGCAACCGATGACCTGGAGCCGAGTGTCCAGTCGACAGTGCTTGACTCAGTCAAGGGACACTTCGCCGACGATCGAGACGAGGATGATGATGACGACGTCAGAAAGCTTGACTACTAATCGTAACCTGAATCCCAGTCAAGTAAAGGCTATTGAGTTCCTCAAGGCTATGTGGGGTGCAACGACAGAAGCTCTTCTAAGGAAGGAATACGCAGATCTACGTAACGTATATCCAGATGCACCCTATCGCTGGGTCTGTCCGTTCTGTGTCTATATTGGAAGAGACTGCTCGGTTATCGCCAGGACGGAAAGTTCACTTGAACTTCTGATTATCGTACACGAGTATCACGTCCATGGCATCAAAGACAAAGGAGTATAATGCAGATCGCAATCTTCACCCGCATCAAGGTCGACGGAGAATTCCATGACTGGAGGTTTGGTGACTTCGTGGACTCTGACACCCGAGCCTACGACATCAAGTTGACCTGCGAGAAGGAGAACGGAACTGGATCATTCTTTATGACGTACATGCCGGAAGATATCATCGGACAGATGGGCTAGGAGGAACAGTGAGTTTCGGCAGCAGAATCCCAAATGCGCCCAAGACAACGCTCGATGATCGGGCACGCAAAGCAGTGCGTAAGTTCTACACCATGCTGCCAACTCTCAATGCCTATGTCCGTACGATCAGTGGTAACCCAAAGGTATGTATCGAGGTCACTGCAGACAACGGAAGCTCGACTCGTGATCGAATTTACTTCCGACCGCCGCTAGCCTTAGGTGACGATCTGGTTCACACTGAAATGCTATGTGACGAGCGTGATTCAGATGGCATTCAGATGTGCGACGCATGCAGAACTCATGAGCACATCATGGCCGTCATGTATCACGAGATTGGTCACATCGCCTTTGGTACGCACTCCAAGCCAGCACTCAAGCATGTCCAGGAGGTTCGCACCAAGGCTAATTGGTTCTCGCCCAAGGACTGGGATGACGTCAGAACGTACAATGAATTCAACAAACGCCTGAAGGCGTTACCTGACGCTGACCATTCGTACATGTTTCTTGCGAATGTGACACACCCTCACCTTGGCCTTTTGTACAACGCGACCGAGGACGCCCGTGTTAATGAAGCGGTGTTCAACGCGCGGCGTGGCGTGCGCGCCATGTACGACGCGCTAACGGCCGAAGTGGTCCGGGATGGTGTACCCAACCCAGATAACCCTGAAGAGTACACACAGTGGCGCGACATGTCTCTCGAGTTTCAGATGATGCTTGCAATCAGCTATCAGCTGCAGGGACAGAACGAGAAGTACTCAGGCCTGTTTGCTGAGAAGATCTATGAAGACCTGGAAAACGAAACACTTCAGAGGCACCTCGGGACATGGACAGCCGATACGTCAGCAATGGGTAACCTGAATTTCACTCTCGAGTTGATGAAGATTCTCAACGATATGGGTTACCTTATCAAGGACAACAAGGAGGAACCAGAAAATGACGGCGGAGATTCTTCCGGGGAAGACAGTCCTGGCGACGGGAATGGTGAGCCATCATCAGGGAAAGGATCACCTCCCGTATCAGACTCTGAAGATGAAGGTGAGGATTCCGGGGGGAAGGATGGAGACGATCAACCTGACTCTTCTGGAGATCAGGACGCAGATGCTTCTTCTGACGGGGACGATAGCGATGATTCGCCGAGTCCCGGCTCACCTGAGGACAAAGCGCGACCAGGAGGCAATTTCGATAATGTCAAGGTCTGTGTCGCCGAACAGCTAGAGCCGGACATGAAGGATGCTGATCTTAACTCCGAAGATCCCGCTGAACGCAAAGAAGCCCAGCGCCTCATGAAGGCGATTGAGTCTGCAATCAGTCAGGTAATTCACTTCGAGAAGGCTTCAAGGCATATCTACGGTGTTGAATTCATCGAGCATGGTACTCACTACTGGCCCGAAGATGAGACACAGACTCCTGAAGTTGACAGTGCTGCACTGAATCTTTCCATCCTACAGGCACGTGTAACGTTTGATAACAACAAGCGTAAGCGCAAGATGCCTAACCTTAAGGCTGGCAAGGTTACGCCTTCAACACTAGGCAAGCGTGCCGCGCTAGAGGATGATCGGCTATTCCACAAGACCATCATTCCTGGTCGTCGAGATTACGATGTCGTCATAGGCATGGATATCTCAGGTTCAACAGCTGGTCGCAATATCGTCCTAGAGAAGAATGCAGTCTACGCTCAGGCAATGCTGCTAAGTAGACTGGGCATCACGTTCTCAATTTACGGTCACAGTGGATCATCTAACCTGATGATCTGGAAGATCAAGGAACGTCATGACCAGTGGGACACCAAGACCATGAAGCGCCTCATGGACGCGGACGCCTGTGCGGCAAACCTCGACGGCCATGCACTGGAATTTCTTCGTAAGCGTTCTAGTGAGGGTCAGGCTACAGATAAGATCATCATGTATTACTCTGACGGCGCAATGCCGATGGAGAATTACAAGGAAGAATTGGAGATTCTTCAGCGCGAGATTCGTACCTGTGCCCAGCAGAGGATTACCCTGGTAGGTGTAGGCATCCGGACAGACAGTCCTACGAAGCATGGACTGGATACCGTACGGGTCGATTCACCGGATGATCTTAAGTTGGTCCTGCTACACCTGAAGAAGTACCTACTCAAGAAGAGGGCATGATGTCCAAGGTAAAGGTTACCCGGATAGCTACATTCGAGTACATGATTGATCGTGAAGGTGGTTATCAGGATGCACCTGATCATCAGGTAATCGAATTTGAAAAGTCAGAGGAAGCTCAGTACTACGGTATTGTTGAGGGTTTCGAGACGAATTTCAAGAGTGAAGTCGTTACAGTGGAGTTTGTCGAGGATGACGGAAGACCTCGGAGGACCTGATGTACCTGTGCCTCCACTGGATTCAGCCCGAAGGACAAACGAAGCGTTATCGTTGCAGGGCTCGGCATCCTCGTCATCAGATTCACAAGGCAACAATTAGTGCGTTTACATCAGACATGGGTAAACCTTTTCCAGCTTCACAATCAGTTGAGGTGTCTTGGAGGGAAGTATGACCTGTCATCACTGTGGATTCAGTAGCTCAGCTATGTATGTAGCCATAAGCAAGGTAACCAAGAAGGGGCTGTGTACTCACCATAAGGCCTGCACTCGGAGGCGTACCAGGATGACAGGTTCAATCCCGTTCTACAGGTCAAGGTTCACAAGACGCTAGGGGGTTAGATGGAAATCGAGACTCCTCAGCCCTTGCCTTTAGCTGAGCGTAATCAAGTCTTTCCATACCAAAGATTCTTTTCGAAGGTAGATAAACTAGACGTTATCCGTCCCGGCTTGACAACGCCATGCTGGGAATGGAATTCTGCCCGCCACCCGAAGGACAATTACGGGGTCTTCTGGATGGAAGGCAGGAGTCATCAAGCTCATCGTGTTGCCTGGGAATACAAGTATGGAAAGATCCCACCAGGATTGATTCTGCTGCATAGGTGTGACAATCCTCCATGTGCCCATGTAGACCCGGATGGACCACCTTTAGCCGACCACTTTCTACTAGGTACAACAGCGGAGAACAACACTGACCGTAACCTTAAGGGTCATACGAAGATTCACCGTGGTACTCACAACGGACTGTCTCGACTAACCTCAGACCATGTGCGTGAGATACGCGCACTTTGCGAGGGAGGAGAATTGAGCTACGAGCAGATCGCGAACAGGTTTGCAGTCACTGCATCTACTGTATCGCGTATCAAACGTGGCCTTACCTACAAACTTGTAGATTAGTACCACCCGGTAATATATCAGTATCCTCAACAAGAAAGGTACACATGAAGATCAAGAAGTGGGGAGCTATCCTTCTGGGAGTTTTCATGCTCCTAGGACTGGCTGCCCTGGTATCAGCTAGCACTGCACAGGCGGCACCCCCAGCTACTCAAGTGGTTGGACAGTGTGGCGATGTCTCTGTCTCAACTACACGTCCGGACAGTGGGCATCATGGAGACTGGGCTACCCTGGCTCTGATGCGTTCGACGCAAATCTGTCGAACCGCCGAGAATACTTACACTGCTGTTATCACTGACGATGGCACGCTGACGACACTTGCCAGTTTGTCGCCGCGACAGGGCCTGCCTCTCGCTGCCGGGATTACAGGTACGGTTCATGGTACGTATAACTGGACTCTCGTTGCCGAGAATCTTAACCTGGATAATCTCATCTCTCCTGCAGCTGACACAAAGACCGGTGCTTGGCTTGAGACGCTGGTCACTGCTTCGGGTGGCAAGTTCTGTAGTGATGTCGCTCATGAGTACAACTGGACGTATGTCACCTGCTCCGAGCAGTGGATAGACGCGTCCAGTAACGACGACGGTCAGGCTGATACGGCTGGTGACATTACCGGCAAGGCATGTGTGCCCTCAGCTGGCTCGGTTACGTTCATCGATCGAGTGTGTCACACTGGTGGTATTGCTAACCTACCGGCTTTCGTGATTAAGGCAGCTAAGGGAGTTACCTGGCGGGCTACGATCGGCAAGTCTGGCAATGCTAGCTACCCCGGTACTCATGTCATCGGCCAGAACGGCAAGTCGGTTACGCTAGTAGTTGAGGCTGTCGACACACTAACCAAAAAGGTTATCAAGTCCTGGACCCATACCTTCCCTTGGAACGTGTGCGCTAAGCCGGTAGTGAGTAAGCCAGCACCGAAGCTACCCGTCAAGGCTGTCGTGGTTCCGGCCAAGAAGATTGCCAGTCCTGTGGCCAACGAGAGTGCACTAGCTAACACTGGCAGTTCATCTACGCCGTGGGCTATCCTCATCGCCCTAGGTACCCTGCTGTTCGGTATCGGTGCCCTTTGGCTTGGTCGCGTACAGACCAGCACGCGCGGGAGGCATCACCACTAAGTGTTCTGGCTCGTCTTGGGGTGTAGCGGTCTGGGTTATGTTATTCTGTTGACTTACGTACGTTGTTGGTGCAAGAGACACCAGGATGACCCGTTGTAACATCGGCAATAATGAACACAACGGCTGAGCGCTCGCGCCGGTCGGCACGGATGTGTTAGGCTAGTCCGTGCCGACCGGCCACACCTCAGAGGGCCATAACAGATCTCCACAAGAGAGGCGATCATTACATGAGCGTGAACCTTGCAGAGTACAGCGTACTACAGAAGAAGAAGGTAACGATTCAGTACAACTCAAAGCCAGACAGCCAGGGTGCTGTTGAGCTTGTCGAGCTAGAGGGTACGCTCATGGCTGCCCAGCCTGGTATCGGAGTCATGTTCCGTCCGGCCCGCCACAACCAGGGCCAGCTCATTGACGAGGCTGACATTGTCGATATCATCTCGGCTCCGACCAAGCCTCGTGTTCTCAAGCAGAAGAATTTGCGCGTGATTGGCGCGGAGGACGTGCGCCATCATCTCGCGGATCGCCATGCGTACCCGTTGACCTGGGTTAACCAGGCTACTCCGGAACAGGCGCTCGAGGCTCACTCTGGTATCGATCACACCGACCTTGGCCATAAGCACTCGGCTACCGAGACTGAAGCTGAGGTAGAGGTCGAGAACACCGAGACTGAGGTTACTGAAAGCGAGTAGCCACTGAAGCGTCGGACCAGCTACTAGCTCGCGATGGGTCTGGGAGTAGCTGGTCCGGCCTTGATGGGCTAATCAAACTCTGGGGAGCAAGATGCCTGTAGGATATCGAGAAAAGGACGGTCGCTACACAGTCACCTGCGACAAACCTTTTTGTTATTTGAGTATAGCAGTACATACATTACCGGCCGCAACCGAGCTGGATCAACATCATGTATGTCCTTTCATTAACGGAACAACCAAGTACGCCGGGAGTATTACAATGCAGCTGGTTGAACAAATGTGGGCCAAGGCTGATGAAGCCTTCGCTAAACTTCTGGAGTACAACGATACAGATAACCGCGATAAGTCCTACCATCAGGGTGAGTGTCGTATGGCAGCCGAGCTGATTGCAATCTTCATGACGCCCCACTTCAAGACTGGTGATGAGATTGTTCGTGAGATCGTCAAGCGTCAACAGATGAAAGCTGCAGGTGAACCTTACGAAACTCCAGGACTGGGTTACCGTATCTACGAGCTACCAAAAGATGCTGATAAACCTCGTGAGGTCAAAACAGCCGAGGCGCGCATTGCTGTTCCTGGTAAACTCTCCGCGGAAGACATCTCGATGATTAAGTTCATGAAGGATACCCAGCCACTCAAGACGATTGCCGACCTGTTCGATATCACCATGGCCGAGGTTGGAGCAGTCTTTAGGAGTTGAATTACTAACGCAATCATGGTACTATGAAGCTAGAAAGGCAAAGATGGCAAAAGCTTCCGGTCTATGTATGCTGTGTAGCGAGTACCCGTGCATATGTGAACGCACTCCACGTAAGACAACTAGAAAACCTCTAATACGTCCGGTAGAGATAGTTACTTTACCAGATCCATCCGCAGAAACCTCAATGCCGGCTGCACGTAGGCAAGATTTCGATCTAGAGGAAGCACTCGAGATAACTGCAATCAAGAATCTGGAGCCTCTACTAGATGCCGAAGAGAAAAGCAAGTGGTCCGAACAACTCGGGGTCACGCTTCGACCACACGAGCGTGCAGCGGTCTGGCGTGCCCAAGATTATTCGGAACGAAGCAGTATTACCAGCTTATCGAGCCAAGATAAGTGATCCTGAAATTCCTCCTGCTACTTCCGCTCAGATTAGCGAAATGCTCAGGGGCTATGCAGACGCTCAACGTGCAGTAGCTGAGCCATTTGCTCAGATAAGTAAATCCCTTATTGAGTTATCTAAAGCTTTTACAAAGGTATATTCTGATGTTATGCATCAGCTTACAGAGAGGCTTGCGGTTGTGCCTACACCAGAACAGCTATATCTGAACGACCAGAAGTACTTCGTGCACAGTTCTAACTGGGAATTTCCAACAGATGGCAAGGCTCCCTTCTTGCGTCCGGACTCGAGTCATCGTATCGCTCTCTTTGAGTCAGGATATCTTGCCTGTGTTCCGTGCCAGCGAGTCTGGTGCTCACATCTTGATGCACTTCTATCCGATCCAGAATCGGATGCAAACTTCTTCCAGAATGCATTTGAATCTTGCAATAAGACTGGTACGGTCTTCTTTATTCCATTCGAGGCTGCGAGCATGTGGCTGCCTGTAACTGTTTCGCAACTGGATTCAGAGCAGCCAGTCTGCAAGGTGGTTTACAAGCTCGTAACCAAAATAGGCAAACGAACAGAAGCAGAGGAAATCAATCTCGGTACCATTACCTTGGGCATCGAAGGCTACTACTCGATTGCTCTTCTTGCTCAGAACTTTCTAGACGAACGAGTAGTCGGTATCGAAGAATGCAAAGCTTCCTCGCACTGGAAGACAGGAAAGGACAAGCAGATTTCAACAGCTGTCGACGCAATCGGATTCATTCTCGGACGTAAATGTGCAACCTGTACATCTATCGCCGAGAATTCAGCCGGTGATGATCTTATCCCTTCCAAGGAAGCTAACTGGGGAGCGCGGCGATAAGTCATGGCCCGTAGTTTTAAGTACGTTTGCACACGGTGTGGTGCTAGACCTCACCCCAACGACAACGAGGCACGGGCCAGCCTTACAGCAGTTGTCGTCCAGTTCAAAGAGGTTGGTTTCCGAGGGCACGTCTTGAGGTCTAGGGTAGTTGACTGGTTATGCAAGTCTTGCCTGGAAGCTGATCCGACTTATAATCAAGTCGATCGATCATTCATCAACAAGGTGGCAAACGATGGCTGAATTTAACTTCCATGAGCAATTAGAAACACTAGCCAAGAAGCTTCACCTCATAGCAGCTAAATATTCTGTACAGATTGAGATGTATCAGCATCGACTCAAGGCAGCAGATGAACTCTTGACAACTTACGGGTGGGTTCAGTTTGGTACGCATGCCAATGATCCTTGTAAGCTAGAGTTTTCTACAGTCTTTGATATTGACGGACTTCCGCTGTACGAAAGGGTTATCTGATGGCGAGACGTGACAATGTAAATCCACATACTCGCCACGTTCGCCCGAAGTGGCAGTTCCCTGCAGACTGGGCTGAGTTTATTGATCTGTTCGATCAGAGGATTGTCAAGATCCTGGGGTACGAAAGCGAAGATAAGACACTCGGTCCGGATGTTATCATGTACATCCTTTACAAAACAGCATACAAGAGTCAGATGGCGATTAACCTAACTCGTCTAACTGAACCAGAACTAGATGCGCTCAAGAACATTCTCGACAGCACTATTGAGCTTGCGCGTCCGATCGTACAACTAAGAGATAAGGTGGCCCGTGACAATCTCGATCACGGAGAAGACTCTGACCCAAGAGTCTATCGACCAGTTCCGAACATCATTAAGCGTCCGTGGGCTGTCGGAATCGACGCTGCAAGCGTACTCGACAGATCTGAAGATCTTCCTACGCGACCTAGAAGTGTCGTCCCTCGCAATCAAGGACTTGGAAGCAAGGGCGGCCCAGTGGCTGAACCAGACGCGCGAGATAGCCAAGCCGAAGACAACGCAACGGAGACTAACTAGCATTCGCGCGTATGCGTCGTGGGTAGGCGTTGACATCCTCTCGAACTACAAGACACCGCGTGCATCTAAACCTATCGCGCACCCCTTGCGTGGCGGTATGGACGACGTACGAGAGTTGATTACGCACGCCAAGCACGCACATCAGCGTGCCCTCATTGCTATGTGTGGCATGCTAGGTCTACGCATTAGTGAAGCGTTGTCGGTTAAGCCTGAACACTTCGAAATACTAGAGATGCTCCTAACCGTGCGCGGTAAGGGTAACGTTGATCGCACTATCCCTATCTCGGGTGAAGCGATGAGCGTGCTACTTCCAATCATTGTTAGCACTCCTGAAGGACGACGACTCGTCCCGACAAAGAATCGTGGCGCGCGGGCCTACCTGACTCGCCTTGGTCAGCGTGTACTTGGCTACGATATTGCCAGTCATGACTTTAGGATGACCTTCGGTACGGCAGTCAACGATAAGTATGGGCTTCGTGCTGCACAGGAGCTTCTCGGTCACGCTCGCAGTACGACGACTGAGATCTATACTCTCGTGACAATGAACACACTGCGACAGGCGGTCGAGCTCTAATGGCAGAACGTCAGAGACTTCTTAATCTTCTCATCCGTAATAAACTGATAATCGAGGAAGAAGATCTCGGCCCGCAAGTGGAGAAACTTGTACAGATGGAATGGTGGGAGTTAATGGACCTGCGAAACTTCAGCTATTCTGCTGCTCGCGAGTTGTGTGAATATCTACACGAATTTGGACTCACACATACAGAACTGGAATATCATCTCACTCACTGGCAGTATGGAAAATACAGAGTACGAGTGGAGAGTTCATCATGAAGGAAACGGTTACCATGGATCGGTTTACTTGCGATGGATGTAATAGAGTAGTACTTGTAGAGCCAGATAGCGAACCACCAAATGGCTACCACATGAAGGTTGCTTATATCAGCGATAGAGGCGGTGATGCTGCTGATGATATCTATGCCTGTAGTGACAGGTGTATTAGTAGAGCTGTTATTCGAGGGTTAGCGAGGGATGATCGTGCCGATCAGTAAAGTAGAAATCCAGCAATATATCTGCGATAACCCAGCGTGTCGTCGCATTTTTCAGCCCATCGGTGGTGTACCTCAACCTGGACTGTCTGGCAGTATCGTGGTACAATTCTATCACGGGTTACCCTTGCACGTCGGATTCTGGGCACATACATTTCGATGTGTAGGACCAGCCGTCAAGGCTAATTACGAAAGATTACTAGCCGAGGAGAGTAAGGATGCCAGCTCTTAAGACAGGCCAGTGTACAGCAGGCTGGCATGAGGGAACCAAGCCTAAGACACGGTTCGGAGATCCGATCCAGGTCTGTCGTATGTGGCAGCAGTGTCCCTGTGACTGCCATGCGAGCATTACCGAGATGTTCACCATGGCCCAGTCGGAGCGAGAGCTCCTCGATAATCCTGACTATATGCCTAAACCCCCGCCGTATTACATGCCAGTCTTTGGAGTTGACTACGGCATACCAAAGCCTGCGCCAGCACGGGTGTCATTAGACGGGTCCACGTCGGAGGGAACGTCCCCGTACGGATCGGACACCAGCACGGGTAGCCGTGGTGCCCTAGAAGCTGCCGTGCTAGATATCTGCCAATCTCTTGAGCCATCCTTGGATGAAATCTACACGACAAAGTGGATCGCAGAGCAGGTTGCTGATAAGTTCTCGTGCAATCCTCCCTCCACGGGTGCCATCCAGGCCGTGCTAGAGCGCTGGACTAAGATCGATTTCGCCATCATGGGCAAGAAGCCGGTACGCTTTATAGCCATCACACCTGAGGGCGAAAAGGATGGATTGGAACTCATGAAAGCACGGGCGAAGCGAGCATGAGCTTACTTGTAATTATTGTATTCTTTGTGGGCTGTTTTGTTCTTGGCTGGCTGGGTCCGGTTTGGTTTGGTAATAAGTTTTATCTCGGCCAGGCTTGTATATGGAGTATGATTGTTATTTACAGTACAGTTACAGGAGGTAACCTCGGGTGGCGAGCTGTAAATCTCGGTCTGGTTATTATTTTCTTTGCTATCTGGTGGAACGGTCGTCCTCCGAAAGATCATGGTAAGCTTCGTCGTGCTATAGGAGCTCGCATGCAGGCCATCATTGATCGCATGACCGAGATAGCCAGACCTGCACATGGGAATTTTCATGCCTGAGGTCTGGATCATCACAGGTGGGCGGAACTATAAAAACAGGTCGAAGGTAGAGTCATTTCTTCTGGATGTCGACCCAGAGACCATTATCCGTCATGGTGCCTGCAAAACAGGTGTAGATAGCTTCGCAGAGAACTTCTGGCATGACGTGCTTAAACGCGAGACTGATCCCCATCCTGCAGACTGGAATGGCAAATGCATAGTAGGCTTTTGCAAGCCTGGTCACAGGCGTCGCAGAGGTGGTGGCTCAACTTACTGTCTAGCTGCAGGTAACTGGCGCAATAAGCTCATGGCCGAGATGGAGCCTAAAGCCAGTAGGTGTGTCGCATTCAGGGGTGGATCAGGTACTCATGACATGATGCAGTGCGCGAGGAATAATCACATCGGGCTTCAAACTATCGGCTTCGACGACCTGACCATCTTCTGATGACCATTTCTGAACGCAACCAGAAGCAAACCGGTATACCTCTCAGGGTATTCTTGTATACCCTAGATCAGATCAGTCTCATGGTAGAGATTCCAGTAGCAACTCTCGAGAAAACTTACATCCACTTCGAAGGCAGAACTATTGCCACATACAGACCTGAAAAAATGAGGGCTCGCAATATATCTGCACGTGAGGACATTCCAGAATGGAGGGTAGCCGATAAAGAAGTAATTCGTTGGCTTAAGAATCGTGGGTTCAAGGTTATCGAACGAGGATGGGTGCAAAACTAATGATCGTCAGTATTATAATTCAGGTTGATGACGAGGACAACGTAGATATGATTCGGTCTCACGTAGAGGAGCAGGCCAATCAGATCGCTCGTACTGTCGAGCCAAAGACTTACGAAGAAGAAGAAACCGTCAGCTGGACCGTGGAAGATAACTGAGAGAAAACCCCCGACAGTAGCCCTGGTAACTAACTGTCGGGGGTTACTTGGTTCTCTAGAAGTTAGACCTGCTCGCGAACGTCACCAGCCGTGACCGAGATGGTAGCCACTCCACCAGCCACCACATCGATCGCCTCGGTAACAGACAGGCCACTAGCGGCCTCACTGAAGGTAACGACGGCCGATCCCGGGTTGCCAGCAACCGCAGTGAAGGTGTCACCGGCCTGGGTAACCGTCACTACCGTCTCGTCAGACGACGTAGCGCTGAACGCTTCGCCGTCGACATCGAAACCCTTGGCATCCTTGCCAGCGAGGGTGTAGTCGACTTCCTGGGTGTCAGAGAGCTGCATTTCCGTTCCTTCCGGTTGGCGAGGTGATACTGAGTGATCACTCTGTTCGCGGACAAGCCCGGCGCGTAGACGAACATAGGCGCTTGATGTTCCCTCGAGAAATGTTGCCACCAGGTCGGCATCTACGAGGATCATTGCGATTGATTCGTTACGCTTCCAGAACTCGTTCTGCTCTATAACGAATCGCAGAGCATCTTCACGAATACTTGTCACGCCTGGTAGCATAGCATGACTTGATGATCATGGGTCTCCTGTCCGAAATCGCCCGAATTTGCCGATGGGCTTGCATCGTTACATATAGGTGCGGTAGGTTGACCGACAACACGAAGGGGGGTGCATCATGACTGGCTTTGATTAAACGCCCTTAATGGGCACGCGTGATAGCTTCAGTGAGGTATCTGCTATCCGCACTTTAATGAGATTGTTTATTAGATTTGAACGGAGTCGGATCAGGTGGAGAACATCCGAAGAGGGTGTTTCTGCGAAGCCCCGACCAGTAGGTCCGATAGGTCTAAGATAACCGCACAAGTCCAAGGAGTATAAAGATGACTGTTGCTGTACCAGATTCATCAGGCGCCCTCGAACGGTACGGAGAGTACGAGGGACTGGGCCTGGAGGACGTTAAGGTCAGTGACCTTTCCGTCCCGCGCCTGAGCATCGTCAGTAAGACAGCCAAGATCCAACATTCCGTTACCAAGGCTGAGTACGATTACCTCTACGTGATCATGCTGGCTCAGGTCAAGCAGCGGATCATGTGGCACAAGGATGTCGATGATAACTACAAGTCTCCGCAGTGTAAGTCTACAGACTTCGATCATGGCTTTCCGAACGTTGATCCCAAGGCTCCTCCGAGTCGTCTCTTTCCGTGGGCTGAATCGAATTTCGATCCCGCCGCTGGGCCTCAGGGTCTCTACTTGCCTGAACTTTCCGAAGAGGCTGGTACACCTGCCCTTCCATGCGAGTCCTGCAAGTTTAAGGAGTGGAAGGACGGAAAGACTCAGTGCAAGGAGCAGCACTCGTATCCGCTACTCTGGGTTGATCCCGAGGATAACTCGTACAACCCTGCAATCCTCACGATTCAGGGCTCGGGTATCAAGAATAGTCGGCAGTACGTGCAGACGTTTGCGACCAAGCGTAAGCCACTGTTTACTGCACTCACGCTGATTCAGTTGACTGCAGCTCGAAAGGGTAGCAACGACTACGCTATCCCAAACTTCACAAACGCTCAGGATACTGATCCCGCGTTGTTCGATGAGTACGCCGCTCAGACACGATCCATGCGTGAATTCCTGCGCAAGCCTCCGCGTCGTCGGGAGGATGACTCAAACGATAGTGCTATCACTCCGGCACCTGCGGGCAACGTTAACGTTGCTCCCGTGGTGGTAGAGGTACCGGTTGCGTCTCAGGTTATTGCGCCTGTAGCACCCGTGGTACCCACTCCTGCTCCTCCGGTAGCTCCAGCTCCACCAGCTCCGCCAGTCGCTCCTGTTCCGGTGGCTACTTCCCCGGCTCCCGGCCCAGTAGCCCCTCCGGTTCCGCCGTCTGCACCTCCAGTTGCGGCACCAGCGCCCGCTCCTGTTCCTGCGGTCGCGCCTGTTCCACCGCCTCCCCCGGCACCGGTAGCTGCACCTGCTGTTGCACCTGCAGCTACCGTGCCGGTACCCCCGCCGCCGCCCGTGCCTCAGTCTGCAGTGCCTGCTGCGACTGTGCAACCAGCACCCCCGGCGGCACCTGGCAGTAACGACCTTCCGTTCTAGGTCTAACGCCAGGATACACGACAAGGCCCAGAGTTCGCATGGTGAGGGTGGACTCTGGGCCTTGTCTTCTCGACTCAATTCTAAGGATAACAATGCTCTTCGGATTCAGCGATCCAGAGGAAATGCAAGCCGCTATGGATCGCGCTGAAATGGAAAAGGACGAATTTCATCATAGCCTTGAGAGTATCTGGCTTGGTCTAACTGATGATCAGCTACTTGTTCTCAGCTCTTACTTCCACTCGATCAGCCACAGTCATGATGGCATACTTCACCTGGCTATGTTGTCTGGTCGGCTCATGCAACGCCGTGCCGAGCGGATGAAGATCTGTGCACTCGATGGCAAGGATCACGAGGCCGAGCTAAAAGAGATGTCAGGCCAAGCCGGCAAACCAGATCTTCAGAAGAAGAAGCCTACACCTGAAGCTAGCCACCTTGATGATTGGGCTGAACCAGAGCAACAAAGTGGCGACCCAAGAGTCCTTAAGGCTCTTGAGCATGCAGATAATATGCGCAAGTGGAATCTGGAATACACTAACAGTGGTCTACTTGTTTGCTCTAAGTGTAATATGGAATACGCGAGTCTAGAAGATCGAATGGTTAAATCCCCTGACAACTGCCAGGGCTGTCATCATAAGGCCAAGTTCGGCTGATGGCTAGGCATGACCAAAGGTTACTACCCAAGAGGTCTAGCTACGTCTGTGAAACTTGTAAGGTTAAGAAATGTAATGTCTGCGTAGATACACTGAGGACTGTTTATCTCGGGACAATTCCAGAGTCGCAGCGCCTGTGTAAATGTAAACACAAGTCACTGGAGGTAAAATGATCATTGACTGTGGTTACGAGGAGACGCATATCTATCCAGACGACTGGATCTTCGGTGGTGCTAACGGTCTAGATCCTAGAGCTGATCCACGTTGGCAGCCCACGACATACGAGTACCTGGATCAATTTGCTCAGTCAGTACATGTAACTCAGACACCACTATGCGACGAGGAGGCCCTTGATGAATTTACAAAGGTATCCTCCTTCGGAAATCTGCGCCCCATATACCTCCAAGTTAAACGACCTGGCGAGGAGGAACAACTCCTTCCTTTCTCGTATGAAGAGTCTACGGATACGGTATACCCTATGGAGCAATCCAGTAATGACTGAGCTTGCCGCCCGTAAATCTATGGCGTATATCAAAGATGAAACCGAGTACTTCGCTCATCAAGTCGAGGGTATACGCAAGATGGCTGGCATGCGATCGTTCATCCTGGCCGACGAGATGGGTCTAGGAAAGTCGATTCAAGCCTTAACGGTGTTCGCAATCGATGTCGTATTGGGCTGGAGTAAGACCTGTATTATCGTCTGTCCAGCATCACTCAAGGAGAACTGGGCAGACGAGATTATCAAGTTCATGAACGATATTCCTTATGTCATCATGCAAGGTACACCAGGTGTACGTACTGCACAGCTCATGGATTACCTACGAATCGATGGTCCAAAGGTTTTAATCTGCAACTACGAGCAAATTAAGACACATCTTCCTGAACTGAATACTATCGGCTTTGACGTTGCGATCTATGACGAAGCTCACTACATCAAGTCACCTAAATCACAACGGACCAAGGCTATCCATAACTTGGCTGCTCGGCGTAACTTCCTACTGACCGGCACACCTCTTCTTAATCACGTCAATGAGATCTGGTCACTGCTACACCGTATCGACCCGAATAGATTCCCAAAGTACTGGCAATTCGTCAATAGATTTTGCGTCTATGGTGGCTTTGAAGGACGCCAAATTATCGGCGTCAAGAATGAAAAAGAGCTCAAGGAGATTCTCGGCGAGTATATGATCAGACGTCTCAAGAAAGACGTGCTTGATCTTCCCGAAGTTCAGATCATCGAACGACGAGTCACCCTTACGGAAACACAGCGCAAACTTTATACCAAGATCGAAGATGAACTCGAGATTGGTATGGCCGACGGGTCAACATCAGACTTCAACTGGCCGATCGTTCGAGCCACACGCCTTCGGCAGGCAGTTGGAACTACCTTCCCGTTTACAGGTGAAGATCACTCAGGCAAGCTAGACCTTGCATCCGAAGATGACATGGAGCTCCTGTCTAACGGTGAGAAAACAGTAACCTTCACTCAGATGCTACCAGTTCAGGAATGCTATATCAGGCGTCTTCAGAAGCTAGACTCTAGCATTCCTATCTGGATCCTTAATGGTGAGGTTCCTATCCCGCAGCGTATATCTACGGTCAACGCCTGGCGAGACCACAAGGGTCCAGCTGCACTTGTATGCATGCTTCAGGTCGCAGGTGTTGGTCTCAATATGACTGCCGCTCGTCACGGAGCGTTCTTAGATAAACTTTTCGTACCTGGGCTTAACAATCAAGCCATCGATCGCATGCATAGGATTGGAGCGTCAGCCACACAACCAGTTCAGATCAGAGATTACCTTGCGCGCAACACTGTTGATACTCGACTTCAAAGCATCCTCAATCTTAAGACGAAATTGAGTGATGATATTATCGAGGTCGATAGTAGCTGGACGCGTAAGATCATTGCCGCTCTTGCAGTTGAAGATGACGACGCGGCGTAACAGAAGGATGATATAATGACATCAAGTCTAATCCCTACACTGGAGGATAGGTATTACACCGTCAAAGAAGTAGCAGGTATTTTCGGTGTTACTGATCTAACCGTGCGTCTCTGGATCACTCAGGGTATCGGAAGTCCCAACAAAAGATTGTCCGCAGTTAAAATTGGCAAGTCCTGGAAGATCACTCTCCAGGCTATGGTGGAATGGGCTGGTGCGACTTATGGCGGCTAACGATCGCCTGATTTGGATTGACACCGAGACTACTGGACTCGAGCCAGCTGAAGGCTTGATCCTCGAAATCGGTATTGTTGTCACTGACCTCGACCTCAGATACCAGGATAGCTTTCACCGGGTGCTCTGGTCATCGCCAGGCTACGATAAGTACGTCACCGAGGCTACGCTAGGTGAGCTAGTATGGACGATGCATACCAGTTCAGGTCTAATTACCGAGGCCGTCGAGGGTGGAGTTGACCCTACCTCGGTACAGGAAGATCTCTCGGAGTGGCTGAATGATCTTATGGTGGATCGAACTGAACCGATGTGTGGCAGCTCGATTCAGTTCGATCGCAACTGGCTTGAATATCATATGACAGATATTGCAGATCTGTTCAGTTATCGGAACATTGATATCAGTACCATCAAGGAACTGTGCCGCCGATACAATCCTGTCATCTACGGTCGTCTTGACGAGGTGACTCAGCCTCAAAAGCTTCACCGCGTAATTCCTGACATTGATGACACCATTAACGAGTTTCGGTTTTACCGGGATAACTTCCTGTTTGACGCAGTCTCGGGGGAGTGGGCGGAATGATAATTCTTCTGTTACTCGGCTTCGCTACTCTCGGAACGGTCGTAGGTTGGGAACTGTGTAGTCTTGTAAAAAAAGAGCGAGATAGGCCATGAATGGACAAAGAATGGAACCGTCTGTTCCACGCATTATTAGAGACGGGATTATCACGGGAGTACATCAAACAGATACAAGACTTCTACAGGACGAATGCATTATCTGCAGAACAGATATCCGAACTATGGCTTTCAAAGGAACCGGAGTCTGCTGCGAAAATTGTCGCAAGCTCCGAGACAGAGAGTCCAGTAGTCCAGGCGGACCTAGAAACTGAGGGCATGAAAAGCTTGATTTCTGAGCATGGCAACAGTAACGAGCTCCAATCCATTATCATTGCCATGCTCAGAAATATGCCCGGGATGGAGATTATCATTGGAGTAGATGATCTTCATATTTTTGGTAATGAAATTTTAGAGGTTAACGAAAGTAAGGTACCGGGCACCATGACGATTCGATTGGTACTGGGATGACCACTGAGGTAACCTTTGAAACAGCAACACTTGCAGATAGTATCCGCAAGGCTGCGGCGATTGCACCTGCTCGGGCCGGGGACTCTTTTGATAAAGCAGCTGGAATCATCATCGAAGTTTACCCAGGTTACGATCAGATCATCATCCGTGCTACCGACCTCTTATTGTTCTACATGGAATGGATTGATTCGCTAGAGGCTAGCGGGGACGCGGTACGGTGGCGCGTGCCGGCCAAGGTATTTGAGGCCATCATATCCGCGCTACCTATCGGCTCAGGTAGGACTGTAACTCTCAAGCAGGAGGGTGGCACACTCAAGATTACATCCGGTCGAGCTGGTGCTAGCCTTCGTCTTATTCGTATCGATGACTATCCAGAGTGGTATCCGTTCGAGACTGACAATCTCAAGACTGTAGCTGAACTAGGTGCGCGTATCGCACAGGCGGAATGGGCGGCAGCGAAAGATGTCCCAGCTCTTGGTATTCGATTTACTGGCAATCACATACTCGCTACTGATCGCTACCGTCTGGTTCAAGTACCCCTCGATCTGGATACGTCTGAAGCAATCACGATTCCTCCGAGTGTACTTTCTACCTTCCTCAAGAAGGTTGGCGAGACTCGTATCGGAATTGATAGCACTCACTTCCTTGTTATGCCTGACGATCACACGCAAGTCAAAGCAATACGTATCGGCGATAAGTTCCCGCCTATTGAGAAAGTAATGCGAAGCGACTATCCTCAGCAGATTAAGTTTCGCAAACAAGAAATCATGGACATCGTCAACCGAGCTACCAAGATTGGTGCAGATCGGTTTCCTGTCTGTCAGCTGATTCTTGGCCTAGAAGAGATCGCAGCCTTCATGTCCGAGGATGAGCTTGGATATATTGGCGACGTTGTCGAGCTACCTGGCCAGGCCATCCATGACCGATGCAGTATTCGGATTCATCCTCAGAACTTTATTGATGCTCTGTCTTACGCTCCTAGCGAGGAGGTGATTCTATATTACGATAAAGATGAACCGAGAAAGACTCTACTGAAGATCGATGGTGGTTCTGGCTATTTGGCATGGCTGGCTCCACGTGGCGACGTACCAAAGGGAGAAGAAATCTCAAAATGAGTACCTTCGCCACGGTGTTTAGTCTCTATCGAGAACGAAAGAGACAGTTACACGAGGAAGGTTGGACAGTCGAGCATGACGATCTTCACACTCGTGATCAGTTAGCTCGCGCTGCAGCTGCCTACACTCTACCGCCAAGTAATCAAGGTCGAATGCAATTGTGGCCTTGGTCGATCAGGTTCTATAAAGTAGTACCTGATAACCGTATCCGAGAGCTCGAGAAAGCTGGAGCACTCTTAATCGCCGAGATAGAACGACTCAAGAGGGAGCGCAAAAATAATGGCTACAGCGCAAGACATTACTTTGGATCCGACCGATCCGTTTGAGGCAGTAGTAATGGAGATGGTCAGGCTCAACAGAAAGAAGCGATCTGACTACGCCGGCGACGGACACATCTTCCAGAACTTCTACGACTCGGCATATCAGCTCGGCCTCACTCCAGGACACTCCGTTGAGACGCTTGTTGCCACCAAGCAAGCTCGCCTTCGTGTTCTCGGAGTTGAGGATAAGCGAATCGTTGAGAATGAAACAAAGCGTGATACGATTCTCGATCGAGCTGTTTACTCAGCTATCGCTGTTGCTCTTTATGACGAGGGTTCCTACGCGCAGACGTGGCAGGATTGATGGTCGCCCGTAACTATCAAGTGTACATCTGTGGACCAATTGCTGGGTACCCCAATCTCAATGAAAAAGCTTTCCAGGAAGCTGAAGACTTTATCATCGAGATGGGTCACTATCCAGTTAATCCACATTCAATTCCACCTTTCGATCATATCGGACCTTGTCCAGGTGGAGACAAGTTCTATGGCCATAAGCAGGAGGGACTCCATAGCTCGACCTGCTATATGCGTACTGACATTCAGAGGCTAGTTCAGTGTGATGCTATTTACGTATTGCACGGCTGGGTAGCCTCTGTCGGAGGTCGACTAGAGCTTATTATCGCTGCACAGTGTGGTTTAGATGTTTACTTCCAGGATCAAAAAGTTATGCCACTAAGGATTGACCATGGCGAATCATAACGAGAATGGACCACCTAAGGAAAAGGATGATGACTTCGATAAGGCTGCTAAGGTATTCGCTAAGGTAGCCGTAACGGTCATCGCAACATGTGCCCTGGTTATTTTCATTGCGCTCACAATCAAAGTACTCTTTATAATCTGGTAGGAGAATCAATGGAGTACTGGAAGATTTTAAATCTGAACCCTGAACCTTGGGTAGTGCCGCAATTCTCTGTTGGAAAGAACAGAAAAACTGGCAAGGCAATTGCTATCGCCGGCAAGAATCTCCAACTAGCTGCATTCCAAGATGCAGTAAAGGAAGCAGTTGGCTACCTACCAGAGTTGATCACTGGCGATTTGAGACTGACGTTCTATTTCTGGCGTAGGCTTGATACCTATCAGGGTATCGGACGCAAGATCACAAAAAACGCTGTCGATGCCACTAATATGCAGAAGTCTACCGAGGATGCACTGCAGGGAGTTTACTTTGGTAATGACAGACAGGTGCGTGATGTTCGTTCAGTTATCGTAGAGCAAGCTGTAGATATCACGGCACGCATTGTTCTGCATGTAGAGAACTGGTACCTCTTTAATCCTGATGAAATCCCAAGTCATATATGGGCTGAGATCGAAAAGCAGGATACCATCTTCGATATAACTGCTCTACAAGAAAAGAACCGCTGGCCACCTCGTGTCTGATAATAAGCCCAAGCCCAAGCCCAAGCCACTTTCTAAGCCTGCTCCAGTCAACAAAGCAGCAAACACTAACGCCAAGTCAGGTTATCGATTCCTAACTCCGAATGCAAGTAAGAAGAAGAAGTAATGCAGACTGTAAAGAAGCATGGGATGAATATGCATCCCAGAACATTATCGAAAGAAAGGAGGTAGGTCAACAATGATTCAAGATGGTAATCTCGTCTGGGATATCTGGCACGGCGACTCTGTAGAACTTTGTCAGAAATTTCAGGCAAAACGACAGGTCAGTTGCGTTATTACTGATCCTCCGTTCGGCAGTAATAACCTATCTAACTCATCTGTCACACCCGAAGGGAAGGAATATGCCAGAAAAATCGCCAACGATGAGTCTCCAGAAGTTGCCATCGCAACGTTTCAAGCGGTCATGCAGTCGCTACTTCCAGCTACTAAGGACGAGGCAGATATGTATGTCTTTACATCGTATCAGGTACTTAAAGAGTGGCTGGTTATGACTGATAATTTCCTTGGGGATTTTGGATTTACCCGTAAAGCTGTTTTAGTTTGGGAAAAAGAAGGTCCTGGAATGGGTGATCTTAATTCCTGGGGGATGGGCTGTGAGTTTATACTCTTCTTTAAGAAGGGTAAACGTGAACGTTCAGATGATAGGCGCAATGCTGTCCTTCATACACCCCAGCTGCGACCTAAGGATTTAAGGCATCCTCATCAAAAGCCAGTTGCACTACTGGAGATACTCATAAAGCACTCAACATCAAGGGGTGACTTTATAGTCGACCCATTTGCTGGGTCCGGTTCGTCAGTAGTGGCGGCTAAAGGACTAGGTAGGTCTGCTGTAGGGATTGAGTATGACGAATTCAACGCAAAGATCGCACAGAATTATCTTGCAGAAAGCGATGGAGGGTCTATCTTTTAAGTCACAGGATCAGGAGTTATCATTGAAGAGGATGGCCAGCCTGAAGATCCCGAACGTACTGTCAAACTTGAAAGAGATAAGCAATGAAGAATCCCTTTAGATGTAAAAAGCGTCACGAAGTCTTTATCCCAGTAGACAAGCCGGTCTACTTTCCGGTCGCCAAGGATGACCTCGACAAGATGCTTGGCGAGCAAATCAAAGAAGATCCGTACTTCGCGGCAGTCTACAAGGCTGCTAAGGATAGCTACGATCGCAACGAAGGCTGGAATGCACTTACTGAAGCTGCAGAGGATGCCGAGAAAGCAACCGTCATAGGAGATGAAGGTCTACTGCCTCAGTGGGCACCATATGTAGCACGATGGCTCCGCAACCGCGCCGACAGCCTATACGGCATGTCGCCTAGCATGCCCGATGAAGGATAAGCTAGGCTAGCACTATAGCAGCATAACAACTAGACTACTGGAGTACGGCCATGGTACAGAATGTGAATCCTTTCCAGATGATCGAGCCGTACGGCGACAGGCAAGAAGGCGACTTCGGTATCTATTCGGTACCTGCCGATACCCCGGAGCCAGATGACCCAAAAGAAATTGCGCCGCCTGCGGAGGTGTCCGAGGGCCTGGCGCCACCAGTCGAAACTTCGTCTGTGCCTGTCCCGGTAACACCTCCCCCACCTCCTCTGTAACCTTCCTGTTTGAACGACAGATCTGGATGGATAGTGCTGCATGCAGGTCCGTTCCTCCAGGGGCATGGTGGAGTGAGCATGACCCTGATGTATTCTTTCCTGAGCGTGGTCGGCTAGACGACGTAGATAAAGCTCGTTGGAGTTGCTACGTCTGTCCAGTTAAGATACAATGTAAAGATTACCAAGAATCAACCAAATCAGAATACGGCATGTGGGCTGGAAACTTCCCAGTTAAGAAGCCTACCGATGATGGATCAGAGACTTGGAGTGAGACATGGTGGATGTATCTCGATCTCATTCCAGAACGGATAGTTAGATGATACCTAAGAGTCTGTCGGCTACCGCGTGCCACGTTGCTAACCACTGCCTTCGCC
>Ga0193753_10000095_pt1 | contig 79980 bp, 80 predicted proteins | sample H1c2metaG_FD_144925 | JGI IMG/M metagenome (GOLD analysis project Ga0193753, IMG submission 144925) | Soil microbial communities from a riparian zone of the East river system, Colorado, United States - H1c2 | ecosystem: Environmental > Terrestrial > Soil > Riparian zone | place: USA: East...
TCCGATCTGCCAGACGGCCGGCGGCTCGATCCCCCGCGCGGCTTCCAGGTTCACCCCGGTGCGCCTCATGAACGGCAAGTCCAGCACGCCGGCGCGACCGACATACGCGAGCAACGGAACAACGACGGCCAGCGCGACGACGGCAAGTACCCACGCCGCGGCCGTGTGTCGCCAGACGACCATCGCCGACGCGAACAGGGGGATGACGACGCCCGCAACCGGCGCCGCCCACGCGCCGGGGAAACTAGAATACTCGAATGATTGTTCGCTAACCGTGAACCCGGCCGACTGAAGGACGTCGGCGCAATAGTCGCGCGCAGCGGCCACACCGGGTCCGCCCGCCGGTCGCGCGTTCGCTCCCAAACGCGCGAGATGCGGCGACACAGGCGCCATGTCGCTCTACGCGGCCGTCGCGAGCTCCGCGCTGCGCAACAGCTCGTTCACGGTATCCCGCTGCGCAGTCTCCAGCGGCAGAAGCGGCGAGCGGACCGGTCCGCCGGCGAGTCCAACGTGATCCATCGCGGCTTTCACACCCGCCACGCCCAACTCGGCCACGATCTTGGCGCCGAGTTTGGAATGCAGCGCGTGCGCTGATGCGCTCGACGTGGTGGCGCGGCCCGCGCCGTCGAACACCGCCAAAGACACGGCCGGCGCGAACAACGACACAGCGAGAATGCCGCCACGCGCACCCTGCGCGAGCGCATCCTGAAAAATTTGCGCGTTTCCGGTGAGCACCGTAAACGTCGGCGACTGCACGTTCATGTACGCCGACAACAGCTCCTGATTGCCCGAGCTGTCCTTGATGCCGACGATGTTTCCGTGCGCACCGAGCTCGGACACGAGCGCCGGCGCGAGTGAGAAATGCATGTATTTCGGAATGTTGTAGAGCAGCACGGGGACCGGGCTGGCATCTGCGACTCGTTGGTAGTGCTCGCGGAGTGCCTGCGCCGTCATGGCCGGCCCATAGTAGTGTGGCGCGACAACGAGAACCGCGTCGGCACCACGCTTGGCGGCGTCGCGCGTCTGCTGAATGCACGTGCGCGTCGATTCCGAGCCGGTTCCCACCAACAAAATGCTCTGCGGCGGCACCTCGGCTCGCGCGGCGTCGACGACCGCGCCACGCTCGGCGGCGTCGAGCAACGCGGCTTCACCGGTTGAGCCGTTGACGAGAATGCCGTGGAGACCAGCATTGATGTGTGCGCGAATGTTCGCGGCGAACGATTGCAGATCGAGCTCGCCGTTCTCACGCGAAAAGGTGGTAACGACCGGGGCAATGACCCCTCTCAAGCGATTCATCGGCGATTCACTATTGCGTAAGGAAATCCATTCCGGACAGTTGCATACCTTCGAGTTGCGCGATCGCCGGTTCGGCTGCGGCCAGCTCTTCCTCCGACGGAATGTCGGACAGCTTCACCGATTGCGACGCGCGCGAAAACATCTTCAGCTTCAATTCGAAATCCGAGGGGTTGCTCGAGGCCGCTTTGGCGACATCGAACGTGACTTCCTCGTTCGCCACGAGATCGGCGAGACACTGGTCGAACGTCTGCATACCATACTGCTCGCGCCCCTCGGCGATGTAGTCACGAATCTCGCTGATGCGCGTGCCTTCAAGAATAATATCCTTGATGGTCGGTGTGTTAATCATGATCTCGGCCGCCACGACCCGGCCCTTGCCGGAGCGCTTGGGAAGCAGGCGCTGCGAAATGACCGCCGAGAGCGACTCGGCCAGGCGGATGCGGATGACTTCCTGCTCTTCGGGCGGGAACATGGCCATGATGCGGAGAATCGTGCTCTGGGCGTCTGCGGTGTGCAGCGTGGACATCAGCAGGTGTCCCGTTTCGGCCGCCTTGATGGCGGTGTCTACCGTTTCCGCGTCGCGCATTTCGCCGATCATGATCACGTCCGGATCCTGACGCAGCGCGGCCCGCAGGCCCATTTTGAAATCGACGGTATCCGACCCGACCTCACGTTGCGTCACAGACGACTGCGCATCGGAGTGGAGGAACTCGATCGGGTTCTCCAGCGTGAGAATGTGCCGGTTCTCGCGCTGGTTGATGTAATTGATGAGCGCGGCCATCGTGCTGGACTTGCCCGAGCCGGTGACGCCCGTGACGAGAATCATTCCTCGTTCGGTTCCGGCGATCTTGGCCAACACTGGCGGAAGCCCGAGCTTCTCGAACGTGGGCACTTCCCAGGGAATGACGCGCATGATGATCGAGAAGGACCCGCGCTGCTTCATGATGTTCACGCGGAATCGGCCAATGCCGGCCGCCGACCATGAGCAATCGTAGTCCAGAATCTTATCTATGCCGACTTTGTCGTCCTCGTTGGTCATCAGGTGCAACGCGATCGCCCGGGTCTGATCGGGCGTCAACGCCTGCTTGGTGAGCGCCACGAGGCGGCCGTTGATCCGGGCGCGAAACACGTCGCCGGCCTTGATGTGGAGGTCGGAGGCGCCGCGGTCGACAGCTGCTTTGATGATCTTTTCCATAATTTCCGGCTAATATCCCGCGTGTTTGTCCACCAGGTTTTTCAAAGGCATCCTCTGCAAGTATCGGCTCCAGTTGCCAAGAAATAGATCGAGCTGGCGCGGCCAGAACCTGCCTGGGGAAACCGGGGAAACGTGGGGTGTGACAAGCACTTGTCGATGCTGCCACAGTGGACTGTCCGGAGGCAGCGGCTCTTGCCGGAAGACGTCGAGCACAGCCCCGCGAAGCTTGCCGGCGTTGAGACGCTCCACCAACGCCTCGTCGTCCACCATCGCGCCGCGCGCCACGTTCACCACGATCGTGGATGGCGGGAGTAGATCCAAACGCTCGGCGGTCAGAAGTCCGGCCGTCTCGCCCGTCAACGGCGCGGCGATGACGACAACGTCGTGGTTCGGCAGCTCGCGGTCGAACTGATCCAAACCGACCACACGCTCGAACCCTGGCGGCGCGCCCAGTCCCACGCGGCGCCGAACGCCCGTGCAGCGAGCCCCGAGCGCGCTCAACCGTTCGGCCGTTGCTCCGCCCAGACCTCCAACGCCGACGATCAGCGCACGGACCGTATCCATCTCGCGCAACACCGAATCGAGCCGGACAAATGGCGTCTTATTCCATTCCGTTCGACGTTGTTGATCGATCGCGAAATCCAGCCCGCGCAGAAAATGAAGAATCCCCGCCACGGCATACTCGGCGATCGGAACAGCGTGGATTCCTGCCGAGTTCGTAAATAGCACGTCGCTGGCGATCATTTCGGCGTGCAGGGAGGTCCCCACGCCGGCTGCCGCGGAGTGAACCCACCGTAGCTGCTTGGCCTCGAGAAACAGCAGCCGAGGAATTCCGAAACCGAAGTAGACCTCGGCGTCTTGAATCGCGGACATGACTTCGTCGCTGGGACGCGGTGGCCCGTCGCCATCGGAGCTCGTCGGAGCGCGCACCATATGCACGCGCCAACCGGGTGGTACTTCTTCGAGCAACCGCTGTTCGCCTTCTGGAGTAATCGCCCAATTCTTTGACGTCGCGGCGACGTCGACCACGAGCAAGCGCTGCGTCATTCGGTAGTGGTGATGCTGACGACGTCCTTGTTCGCACGTAGCGCGTCGATCAGCAGGTCAAATTGTTTGGTGGAGCCGATCAACTCGAGCTCGTACGTGCGATCGGTATCGTGTTCGAAACTGCGATGCGAGGCGACGAAGACGCCGTTGTGGCGAATGAGCTCCTCGTACGGGTCAAAGGGCACGCCGGGTTTGATACGCAACGTCGCGTGCACGCGCCGGCGTTTGGCCGCGAGTCGTCGTTCGAATGGGCGAAGTCCCACGAGCACAACCATGATCAGCGTCGTGGCGCCAAGCGCGTCGACGTACGCGCCGGCGCCGACGGCGACGCCGATCGCCGCGACCACCCAGATCGTCGCGGCCGTTGTGAGCCCGACAATGGTTCCACCGCCGTGCAGAATTGCACCGGCGCCGAGGAAGCCGATGCCCGAGACGATTTGCGCCGTGATGCGCGTGGTGTCGCCATACGGCCTGCCGTCATGCGTGAAGCCGATCTCAGCAATGTCGATCGAGAGTTGTGTAAACAGCGCCGCGCCAACACAGATCAGGATGTTCGTTCGCAACCCGGCCGGTTTTCCAGCGAGCTCGCGCTCCAACCCAATCGCGCCGCCGAGCAGCGTCGCGAGAAGCAGTTTACCGAGGACGCTGAGCCTCAGCGCGTCGGCGATCGCTCTGGCTGACTCCGGCAGAGCGGAAGCGATGGAAACGGCGTGCGCGTCGATCGTAATCAGGTCACGTGCTCCCGCGGATCGACGCCGCGCCGCGAGCGTTGTTCAGCGCGCGTCGAGATCGCGCACGTCGCCGGGCGACGTGTCCGGAGACGAGTCACCGTAGCTGATGCTGCGCGCCTGCTCCTCGAGCTGTGCAATCGAGGCGTCGTCGGGCTCGGTTGGGGTGGCAAAATTCCGGAACACCGTGCCGCCGCACTTGTCGCATTTGAGGGCGAACGGCACCGATTTGTCGAAAAACTTTTCGTTGCCGCAGGTCAAACACACCAGCGTTACCAAACCGCGTGGGCCTTGATCGTCTGTCATGATTCACTCGCGTTGTAGGTGGTGCGAGAGTCACGCTGCAAGACGCATGCGGTTCAGTTGGTCTTCGAGTCGGAAGATGCGGACTCGGCGTTTGCAACGCCAGAGCGTTCGAGCGCACCCGACATCAAATCCATGACGTCCTACGAGAGCAAATGAGCCTGACCGATGTCGAAAGCGATTTGCGCGATGATCAGTGCGATCGGGACGGCGACGCTCGTCAATTGTCGCATTTCGAGGGAGACGACACTCGGCGCCGAACGCGCGACCGTTCGTCGATACACGATGCAGCAAGCGAGGATGATGGCGCACTCGACCGCCGCGTCGGCGGCGGGGTGGTCGTACAGCAGGAGCCCGACCACCGGCCCGCCCGGCCACGTCGGCTTCAGTCCTGTGATGAAGTCGGCGGGCCAATGCGATACGTACAGCGCGAACAACATCAGCGACTCGGAGACGCGTTGCGCACCATTCCGACTCACCGCAGCATAAATCACGGCGACAAGTGTCGCGCCGATCGCCAGCGAGGGGAGCGAATGAGAGAGTTCACGATTGTGATGGCCGAACACCGCGAACACCGCTTCGACCAAGTCAGGTGCGAAGGCGACCGGCCCGAGCAACACGATGGACATTCGCGGTCTCGCGGCCTTGGCCAACAAGGCCAGCGCCGCATGCCCGGCGAACAATCAGCGCGTCCCGAACAGAGGAATCAAAAGCCCATCCGATCGCGAACGGCGCTCATTGTCTCGCGCGCGAGCGTGCGGCAATGCGCAGCGCCCGCATCGAGCGCATCTTGGACTTCCTTGGGGTTCGCGGCAAGCTCTTGAGCACGACGCCGAATCGGCACGACCTCCGTCTCGATCGACTCGGCCAGCACCTTCTTGCAGTCGATACATCCCCAGCCGGCGGTGCTGCACTGCGTGGCCACATGCGCGACCGTGGGCTCGGGACTGAACGCCTTGTGGAGGTGATAGATGTTGCACACCTCGGGCGTTCCCGGGTCCGTCCGCTTGATGCGTTTTGGGTCGGTCACCGCTGGACGTAATTTCGCCCAGATCGCTTCGGGCGTCTCGAGCAATCCGATCGTATTGCCTATCGACTTCGACATCTTCGCCTGGCCGTCGAGTCCCATGATGCGCCGCGTAGGCGTCAAGAGCGGCTTGGGCTCCGGAAAGAACTCCTCACGTTCTTCGCCGCCATCTTCGGTACGTTTCCCCGTGAGACGACCGAACAGCGCATTCCAGCGGCGCGAGACGACGCGCGACAATTCGAGGTGTTGTATCTGATCCTCGCCAACCGGAATCATGTCGGCGCGATACAATAGAATGTCGGCCGCTTGAAGGACCGGATAGTTCAGCAGGCCGGCCGCGACGCTTTCTTGTCGCTGCGCCTTTTCTTTGAACTGCGTCTGGCGCTCGAGCTCACCGAGCGGCGTGATGGTGTTGAGAATCCACGCCAGCTCGGTATGTTCCGGAACCTGCGACTGCACGAACAGCGTGCACACGTTCGGATCGATGCCGGCGGAGAGCAGCCCCAGCGCCATCTCGTGACGGCGCACGCGCAGTTGCTCGGGATCGTACGCTACCGTGATTGCGTGGTAGTCGACGATACAGATGATCGATTCGAACTCGTGCTGCAGCCGCGCCCAATTCTTCACCGCGCCGAGGTAGTTGCCAATGTGCAGCTCCCCGGACGGCTGAATTCCACTGAATATCCGTGACATCCGGTCAACATAATATGAGTCGGGCGTTGCTGGCGACCTGCGTCGCCGCCGCCGTCCGTGCCGCCGAGACTATTCGCGCCCGCTCGTCGGACCGTCGCTCGATCGTGTGGGAAAACAAATCGCAGTCCGATTTCGTGAGCGACGTCGATCGCGGCGCCGAACACGCGATCACCGAGGTCGTGCTCGGCCGCCACGCCGACGCGCAAATCCTCGGCGAGGAATTGTCGCCGGCGATGAACGATCGCTCTGGCCTGGTGTTCGTCGTCGATCCGCTCGACGGAACCACGAATTTCCTGCACGGCTTTCCCTGGTACGCCGTGTCGATTGCCGCGATGATCGACGACGAGCTGCAGGCCGGCGTGGTGTTGAACGTCCCGAACGGCGAGCTATTCACGGCAACGTTGGGCGGTGGCGCGCGTCTCAACGGCCAACCGATCGCCGTTTCGCCGATCGTCGAGCCCTCGCGGTCGCTGATTGGCACGGGCTTTCCGTTCAAGGGTGGCCCGCAAGTCGATGAGTATTTGCGAATGTTGCCGCGGATCATGCGCGAGAGTGCCGGTCTTCGGCGGCCGGGTTCGGCGTCACTGGACCTGGCCGACGTCGCCAGCGGTCGCTTCGAGGCATTCTGGGAGATCCAACTTGCTCCGTGGGACATTGCGGCAGGCATTCTGCTCGTCCGCGAAGCCGGCGGCATCGTGACGGATCTCGGCGGGGCGCCGTGCCCTGTCGCGCACACGGGACTGGTCGCCGGCAATCCGGCGATGCATGCATGGTTGATGGAGCGAGTGGCGCCGGAGCCGGATCTGTAGGAGACTTCGCACGCTGAATCGGTTTGAACCGGGGCTGAGGAATTACATTGTTGGTCTCGCCCTACGTCACCAAACCCGAACCCGTTCTCGATCATGAAGCTGGTCGAATGCGTTCCGAACTTCTCTGAAGGCCGTCGTCCCGAGATCGTCAACCAGATTCGCGACGCTATCGCCGCCGTCGAAGGCGTCGCCGTCCTCGATGTCTCGTCCGACCAGTCGCACAACCGCACCGTCGTCACGTTCGTCGCGTCGGCCGAGCGCGCGGTCGACGCGGCGTTCGCCGGAATAAGAACGGCGCGCGATCTCATTGATCTGAACAACCACTCGGGCGAACACCCGCGCATGGGCGCCACGGACGTGGTCCCGTTCATTCCGCTCGAAGGCACGACGATGGAAGACTGCATCGTCCTCGCGCGAACGCTCGCTGAGCGTGTGGGCCGTGAGCTGTCGATACCAGTTTTCTTATATGAGCGTGCGGCCAGCATGCCCACTCGAGAGAATCTCGCCGACGTGCGCCGCGGCGAGTTCGAAGGCATTCGCGCCGAGATGGCGGCGGGCACACCGGCGCGCGTTCCCGATTTTGGCCCACTCAAGATTCACCCGTCCGCCGGCGCGGTCGCGATTGGAGCGCGTCCCTTTCTCGTCGCCTACAACGTCTATCTCGGACCGGCGTCCAACCTCGCCGTCGCGAAAAACGTCGCGAAAGCGGTGCGCGGCTCGTCAGGCGGCCTGCGGTTCGTGAAAGGACTTGGCCTCGAAGTGGATGGCCAGGCGCAGGTGTCGATGAATCTCGTCGATACGGAAAAGACTCCGCTCTATCGCGCGTACGACATGGTCAAGATGGAAGCCGAAGCGCAGGGCGTATCGCCGACGTGGAGCGAGATCGTCGGACTCGTGCCCGAGCGCGCTTTGTTCGAGACGGCCGCGCGGCACATTCAACTTCGAGAATTCAAACCCGAGATCGTTCTCGAGAACAAAGTGCGCTCGGCGATTCAGGGCGGGCAGTCGCTGTCGGGATTCGTCGCGTCGGTCGCGTCATCCGCGCCCACACCCGGTGGCGGCAGCGTCGCGGCGCACGTTGGCGCACTTGGCGCCGCGTTGGCGCAAATGGTCGCGGGCCTGACGGCTGGACGGAAGAAATACATGTCTGTGGAAGCCGAGATGCGCGAGCTCGGCCTCAAGGCCTCCGGTTTGGTGAACACGCTGTCGGCGTTGGTCGCCAAAGACGCCGAATCGTATAGCGCGGTGTCGGCAGCGTACAAACTTCCGTCGGAGCCCGACGACGCGGCGCAAAAACGACAGGCCGCGATCGCCGACGCGCTCATCGGCGCCGCCGAGGTGCCATTGGAGACGGCGCGCGCCTGTGCGGATGTTGCGGAGTTGGCGGCCATCTGTGCAACCAAGGGCAACACCAACGCGGTCTCCGACGCAGGAGTAGCCGCGCTGCTCGCCGACGCGGCGTGTCGCGGCGCAGTTTACAACGTGCGCATCAACATCTCAGCGCTCGAAGACAAGTCGCGCGGCGCCAATCTTGTGGTCGAGGCGAACAAACTGCTCGCGCGAACGCGGGCGTCGGTGGAGCAAGCGACGGCCGCGGTCGATCAAGCGATCGGCTGACGTCTTCAGGGCCTGCCGGCGACTTCGACCAGGGTACGGAAGATCATCTCCGTACCCTGTTTCAATGATGTAATGCTGACTTTCTCATCGTTGCCGTGCATGCGCGTCAACTCGTCGGCGTCGATCGGATACGGATAGATGCCGTACACCGGAATGTTCTTATTCCGCCACGCAGCCGCGTCTGTCCCAGCTTGAAAGAGATAGGGCGTCACTTCCGCGCCGGGAAATTGCGTCGTTGCCGAACGCACGAGCGCGCGATAGAGATCTGTCGTTTCCGGGGAGATCGGCGTTTGCGCATACGTGCGCGCGCCGAGTGCGAACTCGATCGAGCTGTCGGCCACGATCCGTTTGAGCTCGGCCACAAGCGCAGCGGCATCACTGCCGGGAATGAGTCGCAGGTTGACGGTTGCCTGCGCCGAACCTGGAATGACGTTATTGCGGAAACCGCCATTGATGATCGTCGGCGCGATCGTGTTGCGAATCAACGAATGGTACAGCGGATCGCGACTGACCACGGAGTCGGCGCGGCGCGCTTTCGCCGCATCGGTCCCCACCACGTCGGCGAAGAACATGGACATCGGCGGCGTACTCGTCCGCGACAGTGCCGTGAAGAATTTTCGCGTCTCCGCCGTGATTATGAGCGGTGTCTCGAACGCCGAGATCTTCGCCAACGCGCGCGCGAGCGCGAAAATCGCGTTGTCGGGACGTGGCATGGACGAATGCGTCGACGTCCCTTTCGCCGTCACCGTGAGTGGAAGCGACGCCTTGTCGGCCGTCGAGATACTCACGTACCGCACCTTGCCGTCGTCGCCTTTCATGATCCACCCGCCTTCGTTCAACGCAAACTCGGCGTCAATGTCGGCCCAGTGGTCGCGCGTGAGCCAGCTCGTGCTGTACGGTCCGCCGCTCTCCTCGTCCGCTTCGGCGACAAAGATGACGTCGCGCGACAGCGGGATTTTCTGCTCGGCGAGCATCATCACGGCGCGCGGAAAATCGGCCATGCCGCCCTTGAAGTCGACGGCGCCGCGACCGAAAACATGGTCATCTTTTATGAGACCGGCGAAGGGATCGACGGTCCACTTGTCGCGCTCCACGCCGACCACGTCGGCGTGTGCCGCGAGCAACACCGGGCGTTTGCTCCCGTCGCCTTTCAGCCGGGCGATGATGACCGACTTTGTCGAGTCCGGCGTCGGTATGATTTTCACATCGAGGCCCGCCGCGCGGAATTTGAGCGCGAGCACATTCGCGATGAGACCCTCGTTCCCTGGTGGATTGCTCGTGTTGGCGCGGATGAGCTCAATGAGAAGAGCCGCGGTTGGATCGACAGTGCCGGTCTGCGCTCGCGCAACCGGAACGGCGACGACGATCATTAGTGTCGCGGCGACGAGAATGAGGAACGTCGCGCCCAGCGCGATCCATCGATGCGCGATGCGAAGAGAGCGGTGGATCGCCGATTCCCTCACGTGCGACAGGTGAGAAGCTTCTTCTTGGCGATCGCGGTCATCGATACCGGAATGTTCAAGTTCGGCGCGCCGATCGCCGGAACGGACTCGACGATCTGCTCCATCATGGGCGTCGAATTTGGTGCGCATCGCCACTGCGGGCTCGAGACCTTCAAATGCAGCGGAAATGCGGAGGCGGGAAACTGTGCGCAGCTGCCGGAGAATCGTCCGTCCGGTCCCGATGTCGCCACCACGTGAACCCGCGACCCGTTGACGACGAGAATGCGCGTGCTGGCAATCGGTTTGGAGTCGTCCTGATTGTAGACTTGGCCCGCAACCGTGCATTGCGCCGTCGGCGCGGTCGCGCCCTGTTGGGCAACGACAGTTGGGGAGGGCGCATCCGGCTTCGCCGCGACGCTTGGAGTGCTTGGAGCGCTTCCGCTGTTGGCGCCCGCTGCGCCGTCATGACGCGATATCGCGACGTAGCTCGCGGTGGCGGCGGTGATGAGACCAGCGAGCGCCGTAAACAGCCCGGGCAGGGTCTTCCACCACGATCCTCCTTCTTCAGCCATGGCCTCTTCTCCCGCGACAATGACAAGACAATGACAATGGTTGTTGGCGTCCGCGACGAACATGGTGTTGGGTCACGCGACGGCGCAACCGCCGGCCCAAAATCGTCGATACGTTTCACGCAAACCGAAACCACTTGCGGAGGGCTTCGATGGCCGACACGGCTCCCATGGGTACCACGGGTACCACGGGTACCAAGCGATCATGGCAATTGATCGTCCTCGCGCTGTTTGGCTTGACCGTTCCTAACGGATTCTTCGTCTACTGGCTGGCCCGTGAATACACCGGCCTGGCGGCGGCACTCGACAACCACCTCGCCGTGGGATTCATCCTCGACGCATTCATGGCGATGCTGCTGCTCGCCTGGTGGTTCGCTCGGCGCCCGATCGGGCCGGTTCGTTGGCCCTGGTTCGTGCTCCTATCGCTGATCGGTCGACTTGGCTTCAGCCTTCCAGCGTACTGGTGGATCAACAGTCGGAACTAGGCGCACCGCTTTTGCATGACCGCCCGGCGAACCGCGCGCCGTTATTAGAGCGAGCAAGAAAGGGCAGTAGCGACTTCGGGACAGGAGACCCGTTCATGACGACACATCGTGTCACGGCGACGCGCCGTATTTCCGCGCCGGCACCGGTGACGTATGCAATTATTGCAGACTACCGCGACGGGCATCCGCACATCATTCCTCCGCGTTGGTTTCGAAACCTGCGCGTCGAATCAGGCGGTGTCGGCGCAGGCACCGTGATCGATTTCGACATGATCGTATTGGGGTCGGTGAAAAAGGCGCGCGGGCGCGTCGAGGAACCGACGCCCGGCCGCGTGTTGACGGAGACTTACACTGACGGCATCGTGACCTCGTTCATCGTCGATCGGGTGAACGGCACCTCCGCGTGCGACGTGACCATCGCGAGCGACCTTCCCGTGCACACCGGATTGCAAGGCGCGCTCGAGCGCAGCTTTTTCAACTGGTTTCTTCGGCGCGTGTTCTTCGCCGAGCTCGATTTGCTGAACACGGTGGCGCAGACGAGAGCGACAGCGAAGACCAACGGCGAGCGGCGGACGCAGCCTCGCACGACCGCCGGGTAGCGCCCGGGCCTTCGAGGCGTTCTTTTCTGCCGATTGAGACTCGAATCGGAGGAAGGGCATGGTCGCGGAGAAGATCGCCAAGCGCAGTACCGCAGCAGCGCTCGTGTTGGCCGGGCTCCTGGCCACGTCACTTCACGCGCAAAAGTCGGCGACGTATTTCCCGCCGGCGGGGCAATGGCAGACAAAACCGCCGGCCGAACTTGGGTTCGACGTCGCCAAGCTCCAAGCAGCAGTCGACTACGCCCTCGCGCATGGCAGCACCTGGGACTTCGACAAGGATCAGGTGCGCACGTTCGGTACGCCACTGGGACCGCTGCCCAAACAGCGCGCGTCGACCAACGGCATCATTCTCCGTCACGGATACATCGTCGCGCAATTTGGAGACACCAAGGCGAACGATCCGGTGTACAGCGTCGCCAAGAGTTTTCTTTCGACCGTCGCCGCCCTCGCCGTCGAACGCGGCTTGATCAAAAACGTCAACGACCCCGTCTCGCAATACGTCCACGACGGTGGTTACGACTCGCCGCACAACGCCAAAATTACCTGGAAGAACCACCTGCAGCAGGAAAGCGAGTGGGAAGGCACCCTCTGGGGAAAGAACGCGGATTTCGTCGGACACGAGCCGTTCGGCGCGGGAGAGCGGAAGCCGCGCGCCATTCAAGACCCAGGTGCGTTCTACGAATACAATGACGTGCGGATCAATCGGTTCTCGCTGTCGCTGTTGCGTCTGTACGGCACCGGCCTTCCTGACGTGCTCAAGACCAGCATCATGGACCCCATCGGCGCCTCGAATGCGTGGCGCTGGGTGCCGTATGACAACTCACAAGTCGCGATCGGCGGAAACCAGATCGGGTCGGTGAGCGGCGGCACGCGGTGGGGCGGTGGTCTCTGGATCAACTCGGAAGACCTCGCGCGCTTCGGCCTGCTGGTGCTCAACCACGGCAAATGGGAATCGCGTCAGATCGTCCCGGCGCCGTGGTTCACGGACGCCGTGACGCCGAGCGCGCATGGACCGGACTACGGCTATCTGTGGTGGCTGAACACGAAGAAGCAGCAGTGGCCGAGCGGGCCGGCGTCGAGCTTTGGTGCGCTGGGGAACGGGTCGAACATCATCTGGATCGATCCGGATCACGACATCGTGTTCGTCTGGCATTGGTACGAGAACCGCGCCATGGACGGCATGGTGCAGCGGATCATGGCGGCCGTGACTCAGTAACCCGGGACTATGTCCGCCCGATGAACAGCGTGTGAAATCCGCCGGACGTTTCGTGCGCTCGCACCCTGACCACATCCACCGAGAGTCCGGCGTTTCGTAACGATTCCTCAAACGCGCGGTCGCTGCCCGCGGACCAATACGCAAGACAACCGTTGGGACGCAGGGCCGCCACGGCCATGTGAATTCCAACATCGTTGTACAGTCTCGCATTGCCCGTCGTCGTCAGCGCGTCCGCCCCATTGTCGACGTCGAGGATGATCGCGTCGAACGCGCGGGCGCTCCGTTTCAGGACAGTGACAATATCCTCATGACGGATTTCGACGCGCCGATCCGCCAGGGCGTCGACCGACAACGCGAAGTCCGGATTCGAGTTCCAATCGATGACCGCGCCGACGATCTCGGCAACGATCACCGACGCATCCGCACCAAGCGACGCCAGCGCCGCCCTCAGCGTGAAGCCGAGCCCAAGGCCACCGATCAGAACACGCGCACCTTTGCGCTGCTGCAACGGACGACACGCCACCTCGGCGAGCTTGTCTTCCGAGTGATGCCGGCGCGTCGTCATCAGCTCGATGCCGCCAACCCGGATGCTGTACGCGCCGTCGTGGCGATAGAGCGTAAGCACCGTCCCATCCGGCGCCGTCGCCTCGGCGAGTCGTTCAGTTCGTTTCACGCTTGACCTTCTCCGGTTGATGAGCCCATACTATGCGCGCATTCGGCGCGCAGGGCGCCACCCGTCCGCGGACAGGACCGAGTCCACCTGACTGATATGATGTGACGTTCGGTTCTCACGAACCTCCTTCGCCCGACACCAGCGGACCCCGGGCATCTCCAAGGAGGCTCGTCATGCCCGCTCGCCACCTGCCCGTTCGCCCGGACCTGAATCAGCTCAAGCACCAGGCCAAGGATCTGCTCCGCGCCATCCGTCGCGGCGATCCATCGGCGATTGAAGACTTACAAACGTATCACCCCGACAAGGTCGAGCCCGCGAAAGCCAAGCTCGCCGACGCACAGCTCGTGCTCGCGCGCAGCTACGGCGGTCCGAGTTGGCCGAGGCTCGTGCTCGCCTGTCGCTTGATTGATGCGATTTGGGAAAACGACATCGGCGAGGTGCGTTCGATCGTCGTTCAGCACCCCGCACTCTTGCACGAGAACGCGAGAGTCCAAAAAGACAATTGGGGTCGACCGATGTCGTACGCGGCCAACCTCGGACGCGACGAGATCATCGAGATGCTGCACGGCCTCGGCGCAACAGACCTGCAGTTCGCGCTCGATCGTGCGACGCTGCAAAGCCGTATTGATACCGCCCGGAAACTCCATGCGATGATGGGGGCGCCGCGACCACCGGCAGGCGCGTTCGGCGGCGCGGCATACACACTGAGTGCGTCCGGAACGGCGCTCATGTTCGAATTCGGTGCGCAACTCGTGGACGAGCATGGCAATCCGGATGCGCCGGCGGACGTCGTGATCGAGAGCGACAGCCGCAACCCGGACGCCAAGCACAAAATCTTGGAGATGTACGTCGAGCACGGTTTTACACTCCCTGATACGCCCATGATGGCACTGCACCGCGGTCGCATCGATTTGCTCGAAGACCATCTGCGTCGAGATCCGTTGCTGCTCAGCCGAACGTTCCCGTACGAGGAAATCTTTCCGCCGTCGCTTCGCTGCCACGACGAGCAGTTGCCTCGCACGACGTTGTCGGGCGCGACACTCTTGCACGTGTGCGTCGAGTTTGATGAATTGGATATCGCGCGCTGGTTGCTGGACCGCGGAACGAATCCCGATGCCCCCGCGGCGATCGATGCCGCCGGATTCGGTGGACATACGCCGTTGTTCGGAGCGGTCGTCTGCTACGCCAATTTCTGGGGCAACTTCACAGGTGGGTGGACCTATAGCGGTCCGCCCACCGACTCGCCGTTTGCGCGGCTCCTGCTCGACCGCGGCGCAAATCCAAACGCGCGCGCGTCGATGCGCGAGACAGTGATGTCCGGCGACGATCGCACCCCGCGCGAGCACCGTGACATCACACCGCTGGCCTGGGGAGCGCACTTTCACAACAAGATGGTCGTGAGCGCGCCCGCCATGAGGTTGATCGCCGAACGCGGCGGCCACGATTGACGATCACCACTCTTGGTCGCTGCGGCCGTTCCGAATCGCGCTCCAACCCGTTGGGCACGAATGGAACCACCAATGAGACGAATCGAACCGGCGAACTCATGGAGATGCGAGTCGCAATGGACGTCGTCGCTGACGATCGGGTGGCGCGACGCGGCGGCTCTCCGATGATTCGATTCGTTCACATTCGGTGTCCGATTCGTGCTCAACGAGTTGGAGCGTGATCCGCACGACGACATGGTCGACGGCGCGAATCACCTCAACTGAACAGCATTGGTGCTCGCAGCTTCTAGCAGGTCAGAGCGCCCCGCCCTACTTTCTCACAATCCTCATCGCGGAGTTTCGGCGTGTCGACTCCTTCTGATCACAGCGCATCGTTGAGCCGGCGCGAGCTGCTCAAATCAGCAGCTCTCGCTAGTGCCGCGTTGAGCACCGGCGGTCTGTTTTCGCCGGCAATCGCCGAGAACATTACCGCGGCAACGCATCCGGACGCCGAGCCGCCGGCGCCGGCAGCCCGCGCAACGATGCGCGCCATGCCTTTCGAACGTCACGCTATCGTGCGGGTCGGGATCGTCGGCACGGGGCTGCGCGGACGGTCGGTTCTCAACGAGCTTCTTGGCATCGACGGCGTGAAGATCGTCGCGGTGTGTGACGTCGTGCCGGACAAAACACAGCGCGCGTCGAAAATGATCACCGACAAGGGACAGCCGGCGCCTGCGGTCTACACCGGTGGCGATCACGCATTCGAGCAGCTCGTGGCCCGCGACGACATCGATCTCGTCTACACGGCCACGCCGTGGGAATATCACGTACCAGTCATGCTCGCGGCTTTGGCGCACGGCAAGCACTGCGGCAGCGAGTGTCCCATCGGTACCACGTTGAAAGATCTGTGGTCGTTGGTCGACGCGAGCGAGAAAGCGCGCCGGCACTGCATGCAGATGGAAAATTGCAACTACGGCTACAACGAAATGCTCGTCAATCGCATGGTCCACGCCGGCGTCTTCGGCGATGTGCTGCACGCCGAGGCGGCCTATCTGCACGACTTGCGAGAGATATTGTTCGAGAATCGTGATGAAGGTCTGTGGCGCCGAGCCTGGCACACGCGCGCCAACGCGAATCTCTATCCCACGCACGGGCTCGGCCCGGTCAGCTGGTACCTCGACGTGCACGCGGGCGATCGGTTCGACTATCTGGTGAGCGTGAGCGGGCCCGAGCGCGGCCTCTCGCTCCATCGTGAGGCAACCGTCAAGGACAAGGCGGATCCCAAGTGGGCCGAGAAGTACATCACCGGCGACCTCAACACGTCGATCATCAAGACGGCGAAGGGAAAAACGATTCTCTTGCAGCACGACGTCTCCAACGCGCGACCCTACACGCGCCACAATCGTGTGATGGGCACCAAAGGGACGTTCGAGGATTACCCACCGCGGATTTACATCGAAGGCCCCGGCGTCGCCGAGCGCTGGGCGCCGATCGACGAATGGAAGGCGAAGTTCGAGCATCCGCTGTGGACCAAGCTCGCAGCGCAGGCAAGTAGTGGTGGGCACGGCGGCATGGATTTCGTCATGGCCTATCGACTCATCGAGTGCATGCGCGAGGGTCTAGCGCCCGACTACGACGTCTATGATGCCGCCGCTTGGAGTGCGCCGTTTCCGCTGACGGAGATGTCCGTCGCCAAAGGCAGCACGCCGATGAAGTTTCCGGACTTCACGCGCGGCGAGTGGAGCAAGGCGCGCTCGTGATCGGGTTTCCGTTCGCGACAATCGACTGGGTCATCATCGTCGCCAGCATCGGCATCTCGTTTCTGCCGGCGATCTTTTTCTGGAAACGGGCCAGCGCGAGCACGACCGAGTTCTTCACGTCGGGCCGCGCCGCGCCGTGGTGGCTGGTCGGCATCTCCATGGTCGCGACGACCTTCAGCACCGACACGCCGAACCTCGTCACCAACATGGTGCGCGAGCGAGGCGTCTCGGAGAATTGGCTCTGGTGGTCGTTCCTGCTCACGGGGATGATGACCGTCTTCTTCTATGCCCGGCTCTGGCGACGCTCCGGCGTGCTCACCGATCTCGAGTTTTATGAGATTCGGTATTCCGGCAAAGCGGCGACGGTGTTGCGCGGCTTTCGCGCCGTGTACCTCGGTCTTTTTTTCAATTGCGTGATCATGGCCACGGTGAACCTCGCCGCCGCCAAAATCGGGAACGTCGTGCTCGGCTGGCCGATGGAGCGAACGCTGGTCGTCTGCGCCATCATGACGATCTTCTTCGCGTCCGTCTCCGGACTATGGGGTGTGCTTGTCACCGATACGATCCAGTTCGGCATCACGATGACCGGGACGTTTGCGGTCGCATACTTCGCGCTGCATCAACCGGAAGTCGGCGGACTGACCGGCCTGTTGGCGAAGGTGCCGCCGCGAACGCTCGCGCTCTTGCCGGACTTCGGCGACTGGACCGTCGCCGCCACCGTGTTCGTCATTCCGCTCACGGTGCAATGGTGGTCGGTTTGGTACCCAGGCGCTGAACCCGGTGGTGGGAGTTACATCGCGCAACGAATGCTCGCCTCGCGCACCGAAAAGGATGCGGTCATCGGCACGCTGTTATTCAATGTGCTGCACTATGCGCTCCGACCGTGGCCTTGGGTCATCGTCGCTCTGGCATCGACGATCATCTACCCACAACTCACCGACATCTCGGCTGCACTCCCATACGTGAGCCCGTCGCTCATCGGCCACGACATGGCGTATCCCGCAATGATGCGATTTCTGCCAGCCGGCTTTCTCGGGCTCGTCGTGGCGGGGACGCTCGCGGCATATCGCTCGACGATCGAGACGCATCTCAACTGGGGCACATCGTACCTCGTGCACGATTTCTACCGGCGCTTTCTTCGCCCCGGCGAGACCGAGCGCCACTACGTATTGATCGGTCGTCTGACGACGGCCGGCTTGATGGTCTGCGCGGCGCTGATGACGTACGCGTTGGGCACGGCGAAAGAAGCGTTCGATCTCATTCTATCCGTCGGCGCGGGTACAGGCCTGCTCTATCTTCTCCGCTGGTTCTGGTGGCGCGTCAGCGCGTGGAGCGAGATCGCCGCGATGGCCAGCTCGTTCGCCGTCGCCGTCGGCTTTTTCGTGGCGCGAAAGGCGGGCGTCGCCATTCCGGCGACAACTTCCCTGCTCATCACCGTCACGACGACCACGATCGTGTGGATCGTCACGACGATGCTCGCTCCGCCGGAGAATCGAGAGACACTCATTAAATTCTTCACATTGGTTAGACCGGCGGGCCCGGGCTGGAGGCCTATCGAACGTGAGGCGGGAGTCGGCGGATCGTCCGACAGTCTGCCTCAAGCGCTCGTCGGATGGATGATGGGCTGCGCGTTCGTCTACGCGGCGCTCTTCGGCACGGGCAGCTTTCTCTACGGGCAGATGAATCAGTTCTACGCGTGGCTCGCGGTCTTCATATTGAGCGGCCTCGGACTCGCGCGCGTGTTGCACGGATTCTGGAACAAGCCGGCATGAACGGAGCGAAGGCGACCGACGCCGTGATTCTCGCGCGCGGTCTCGGCACCCGCATGCGCTCGGACGCGGCCGGTCCACTCGACGCTGAGCAATCCCGCGCCGCCGATGCGGGCTCAAAGGCAATGATGCCTTTCGAGCGTCCCTTCATCGACTACATCCTCTCCGCGCTGGCCGACGCCGGCGTCACGAGAGCGGTACTCGTGATCGGACCCGAGCACACCGCAATCCGCGACTACGTCGAACGCACGCGGTCAGGCCGTCGTGTGCGCGTCGACTTTGCCATTCAATTCGAGCCACGAGGCACCGCCGACGCCGTTCTCGCCGCCCGCGCAGCCGTCGACGCCAATTGCTTTTTGTCGCTCAACGCCGACAACTATTACCCGACACGAGTGTTCGCAGAGCTTGCATCGTTCGGCGGCGCCGGACTCATCGGGTTTGACGCCGACGCACTCGTGCGCGAGGGCAACATCGAGCCTGAGCGAGTGCTCCGATACGCACTGCTCGATGTCGACAAAGACGGGTGGCTGCGCGCCATCCATGAAAAGCCGTCCGTCGATCATCCACTCGCGCAACGCGGCAAACGATCGGTCTCCATGAACGTCTGGTCGTTCACGCAACGAATCTTCGAGGCGTGCGAGCGGGTTCGTCCATCGCCGCGCGGAGAGCTGGAGCTCGCCGACGCCGTCACGATCGCAATGCGTGAATTGGGCGAACGCTTTCGCGTGCTGCCCATGGAAGCCGGTGTGCTCGACCTCTCGCTTCGATCCGACGTCGCCGTCGTCGCCGCTCGACTCGCCGGCATCGCGCCGCACCCGTGACTCGACGGTACGTCGTACCCGGCCGCGTCGAGTTGGTGGGCAAACACGTCGACTACGCCGGTGGACGATCACTCACGTGCGCCGTCGACTTGGCGTTGCACGTGCGCGCCGATCCATTGAGCGAACCTGTCATCCACGTTCGAAGCTCGCCGCAACGCGGTCTCGTCGTCATGCCGCTCGATGCGAGTGCATCACGCCAACGCGTCAGTTGGAGCGAGTACGTCGCAGCCGTGGCGCGTCGCTTCGCGCGTGACTTTCCACATTTTCGCGTCGGTGTGGACATCGAGATTCGCAGCGATCTGCCTGCGTCGGCCGGCTTGAGTAGCTCGAGCGCTCTCGTGGTTGCTGTCGCGTCCGCACTCGCCGACGTGAACAACGCGGCACAAGATCGCGCGTGGAATGACGCGATTCTCACCGACCTTGTGCGCGCCGAATATTTCGCGGCGATCGAAACCGGTTCGCCGTTTGGTGATTTTGCCGGAGACGCTGGCGTCGGCGTTCGCGGCGGCGCGCAGGATCCAATCGCGATCATCGCGGCCAACGCGGACGCTGTGACCCAATTCTCATATCTCCCAGCGCGCCTGGAGCGCCGCGTTGATTGGCCGAGCGATTACGTGCTGGCGATCGGCGTGAGCGGGGTGCATTCGACGAAAACCGGCAATTCACGCGACCAATACAATCGCGCCGCCGACGCAATGCGATCGTTGGCCACCGAGTGGAACGTCATCACGGGACGCCGCGACGAGACGATCGCCGACGCGCTAGCCAGCTCGTCTGACGCCGGCGAACGCCTCGCTCTCGTGGCGCGCAATCTCGCGACCGCGTCGGGCGACGACTATCTCGTAACGCGACTCGCGCAGTTTCGCGAGGAGTCCGAGATCATTGTCCCGTCGGTCGGCGATGCGTTGCGCGACCGGAACTTCGACGCGCTTGGCAGCCTGGTCGACCGCTCGCAGGCGCTGGCCGAACAGATGTTGAACAATCAAGTGGCAGAGACCATTGCGCTCGCACACTCAGCGCGCGAGCTCGGCGCTGTCGCAGCCTCGGCGTTTGGAGCCGGCTTCGGAGGCTCCGTTTGGGCGATAGTTCAGTCGACGAACGCCGACGTGTTCATCGCCGCATGGCGCAATCGCTACGCGGCGGAATTCCCCAACCGAATGGCGAGCGCGCGGTGGCTGGTGACCCGCCCATCGAACCCGTTCCGCGTCAGCTCGGAACAGACGTGACGCGAGGGTCGCTATAGCCATGTTCGGCGATCTCGATGGCGCGAGCACGATACGCATCGACGCTGGCCGGCGTCTTCGCCCGGAAGCCGTCGACCATGCGGTTGTACATCGAGAACGCGGAGGCGATCAACACCGCCAGTTGCGTGTCGGCGTCGGTCGCGCCCGCATCGCGCGCAGTTGCAATGTCGCGACTGGTCATCGCCAACGGCCCTCGCCCAACGGTGCGCGCCACGTGGAGCAGCGCACGCATCTTATCGCTCACGCCGTCTGATACGCCGCATTTGATCCCTTCGATGAGCGATGCGACATTCGTCACACCGCTTCGCTCGAGCAACTCGCTCGCGAAGGCACCGTGCGTGTCCATGCAATAGAAGCAATCGTTTGCCGCCGAGACCGCCGTCGCGAGCATTTCTCGTTCGGCACGGGTGAGCGTCGCGCCGGGATAGTCGTTGACCAACAGCTCCTCCACCACGCCACGCAAATGAAAACCGAGCCCGGGCGTCAGACGGAGCGCCGTGAGAATTCCCGGAGCGGCGGGCAACCCGCCGACGATGGGTTCTTGTTGGGATCTCGTCAGTCGTTCTTCTTCGCGCGCCATGTGTTCATCACTTTCGTGAAAGTCCGTGAAGGTCCGCATTGGAAGTTGCTGCTCGTGCGGAGAGGAGTCCAGTCCGCCATCATCCCGGCGGGCGTCGCGCGCGGGTCACGCCGGCCTACCGTGTCGTCCCGCGCCATAGCCCTGTGAACGCCACGCTCTTGCGCGGTCATCGCGTCGATCAAATACTCCGTCGACGTATTTACTGTCCGCGCAGTTGTCCCTTCGACCCGCAGAAATGAACCCGCTCGACGCCAGTGGAATGAGCTTGTTCGAGTATCACGTGTTGTTGGCTCTCGCGAGCGGCCCACTTCACGGATACGCCATCAAGGACGTCGTTGCTGAAGAATCGAGCGGCACGCTGACGCCGCGCGCCGGTTCGCTTTACCGCGTGCTGGCGCGCCTCATCACATCAGGGCTCGTCGCCGACGCCGAACCGGCGAGCGACACGCCCCCGCATCCCGGTCTCGCGAGGAAGTATTACAAACTGACCGCGGGTGGCCGTGCCGCGCTCGCGGCCGAAGCGCGCCGATTGAAACACGCTGCCGCCATGGCTGAGAAGCGCCTCGGCATCGCTCGGAGCCGGTCGTGAGATCAATACTGCGGCTGCTCGTCCGATTGTTCCCCGTGTCGTTCAGGGAGCGATTCGGCAGCGGCATGGTCGAGCAAATCGAACAGGACTACGATCGCGCACGCACACGCGGATTCCTGGCGTCATTTTCGTTCGCCCTCGGAACCGCGTGGGACCTCGTACGCTCTGGCATCGCTGAACACGTGAACCCCACGTGGGTCAGCGCGCAGCCAACTCTCTCGGAGGAAAGCGATATGCGATCGAGCGGACAGCAATGGATGACCGACCTTCGTCACGCGATTCGTTCTCTGAGACGCTCTCCGGGATTCACCGTCGTGACCGTCGGAACGCTGGGTCTCGCGATCGGGGTGAACGCCGGAATGTTCAGCGTCGTCAACACCGTGCTGCTGCACCCGTTGCCGTACGCCAACGTCGACCGGCTCGTGCACATTTCTGGAAGCGCGCCCGGCTCGGGACTTCCCGATGAATTCGGCGTCGGCGACGAGTTCTATCTGCAATACAAAGAACAATCAAAACTGCTCCAGGACGTCGCGACGTACAACTCCGGCACGTCGACGATGCGCGCCGGCGATCGCGTGGAGCGCATCCGCATGTCGTGGCCGACAAATTCGCTCTTCTCCACGCTCGGCGCAAAGCCGATCCTTGGGCGGCTTCCCGTCGCCGCCGATGAAGACCACGCCGCCGTCATCAGCTACGCCATGTGGAAGTCATGGTTCAACAGCGATCCCGCGGTCATCGGACGTGCGTATCAGATGTCGGGTGCCAGCCGGACGGTCATCGGCGTGATGGGGCCTGATTTCAAGTTTCCTAGTGACGGCACCATGCTCTGGATTTCCGGAGAGATTCGGGCCGAAGGGCTCGTTCCCGGGCGGTTCGGAACGGAGCTCGTCGGGCGCGTGCGGCCAGGCACCACGCCAGCCGCGCTGGCGAACGAGCTGACCGCGCTCTCGAAGGCGCTGCCTAGGCGATTCGGTGGATCCGCGAACTATGCAAAAACGATTGAGCAGCATCGCGCCGTCGTGCGCACGCTCGAGCAAGAGCTGCTCGGCTCAGTCGCGCGACCGCTCTGGGTCCTCCTCGGCGCCGTCGGCATTGTTCTGCTGATTGCGTGCGCCAACGTCGCGAACTTGTTTCTCGTCCGCGCCGAAGGACGCCAGCGCGATCTCGCCGTGCGACGCGCCATCGGCGCCGCGCGTGGGCAATTGGTCCAATCGCAGATGGCCGAAGCGGTGGTCGTCGCTGCGCTCGCGGGCATCGTCGCCGCGATTCTCTCTGCGCTGACGCTTCCTGCTTTTCTCCGAGCTGCGCCGTCAGAAATCCCGCGGCTCGGCGAGGTGAGTATGAATTTGACGACGGTCGTTTTCACGCTCGGCGCAGCGTTGCTGTCGGCCTTGGCGTGCGGTCTCCTTCCAGCCGTCCGCGCGTCCTCGCCCGACCTCACGCGACTGCGCGACGGAAGCCGCGGCTCCACGAGACAGCGGAGTTGGGCGCGCGACGGACTCGTCGTCGGACAGACAGCGCTCGCGCTCGTGCTGCTGATCGGCTCAGGCCTTCTCGTGCGCAGCTTCTGGGCTATGCGTCATGTGAACCCGGGGTACAACACGGAGAATGTTTTCACTTTTCAAATTGCGCCTGAAGGGCCGACCCTCAGGGATGCGCCGTCGTTCGCGCGGTTCGAGCTGGACTTCATGGATCGCTTGCGCGCGTTGCCGGGCGTCGAATTGGTTGGCTTGGTCGACAACATTCCCCTGAACGAAGGCACATCCACTGGGCGTTTCCGCACCGAAGACATGGGGACCAATCCGGACGCCGGCACGTTGTTGAACTCGACCAACGCCGCGGGCGACTACTTCAAGGCGATGGGAATCAAGGTGCTTCGCGGCCGCCCGTTCGAGTTGAACGATCACGTCTCCACGCTCGGCAACGTCGTCATCAGCCGAACCGCGGCGAGTCTCTTGTGGCCAGGCCAGGATCCGATCGGACGGCGGTTGCAGGCGCCGGGTCTGACGTCATGGGAGACTGTCGTTGGCGTCGTTGACGACGTCATGCAGTACGGCTTCCGGGACACACCGCAAGCGCTCATTTATTTTCCGCTCGTCGGAACGACGGCGAGAAGTCGGTGGACGTCGTCGCCGGCCTACGTCGTCAAGACGCGTCGCGCTGAAGTCATCGCGCCTGAGGTGCGGGCACTCGTTCGCTCGGTGGCGCCGACCGCACCGATGTACCGCGTGTACACGATGGCAGGACTCGCCAGAGATTCGATGGTCCAACTCTCGTTCACAATGCTCACGCTCGGCATCGCATCGGCGCTCGCGTTGATCCTGGGCGCTGTCGGTCTCTACGGCGTGTTGTCGTACGTCGTCGCCCAACGCACGCGTGAGATCGGCGTCCGCATGGCGCTCGGCGCCGAGGCGGGGCAAGTGCGTCGGATGGTGGTGGCGCAGGGGGCGCGGGTGGTGGGAGTTGGCGTCGTCATCGGCATCGTGGTCGCACTCGTATCCACGCGCGCGCTAGGGAGTCTGCTCTTCGGCGTGAAGGCGCTGGATGCCGCGACGTTCATCGGTATGTCCGCTTCGATGGTCGTCGTTGGATTGCTCGCCAGCTACGTGCCCGCGCGGCGCGCATCGCGTGTGGATCCGATCGAGTCGCTTCGCGGAGACTGATCGCGTTCACGCGCAGTCACTGGAAGCTCGCCAGAGATCAGCGAGAACATCGCGGGCGCTTCGCACCGTTGCGAACTCTCCGTGTAGACTCGCCAACGCGGCGCGGTGCATGAGATCCGCGCTGTAGTGAATTCCGTCGGGTCCGACGCGATCGAAGGTCGCGGTCGCGTCGTCGACCACGGTGACCACGAATCCAAGGTTGGCGGCCATTCGGACGGTGCTGGACACGCAATGGTCGGTGGTGATTCCGGCCATTACGAGTTCTTTGATCCCGGCGTCGCGTAAGTGCGCTTCGAGATTCGTTCCGATGAAGGCGCTATTCACGTGTTTGCGAAACACTGGCTCGTCGCCGATCGGCAGGGCCTCCGCCTTGAACGCATTGCCGGGAGCGCCGTCGCGAAGCGGTGATTGCGGTCTGAGCGAAATATGTTGGGAGTGAAGGACCGGCTGACGGGCCGCGCGCCACGCCGCGAGAAGGTCCCCAATCCGGCGTTCCGCATCGGGATTGTTCCGCGTTCCGTAATACGGATCGTCGAGGCCCTTTTGTACGTCGACGATGAGTAGGGCGGCGCCAGAAGAGATACTCATTTACGACCCTTGGCCGACCGCTTGGTCGCGTGCTCGGCGAGACGCGACTTCACCAACTTTCGCACGAGGGTGTTCGGCAAAGGACTGTCGGGTGGAAACCGGATGGTACCGGTGGTAAGGTCGTAACCGTCGAGGTCCTTCTTGTTGTCCGTCACTGGAAAGGCGCCGGTATAGAACGCGCAATGCTTCGCCGCGGCGCCAAACGACACGAGCATCTTTCCGTCGAGACGGAACGTGGGGATGTCGTAGCTGATGCACTCTTCGGCCCTGGGCGCTGCCGCCTTGATGGCCTTTGCGCAGCTTCTCGAGCGCGGCCCGCTTGTCGCTGGTCAACGGTGCGAGGTATTCGTCAATCGTCGTCGGTTTTGTTGGCATCGTTGGCGCTCCTCGGGAGAGAGATCGACGACTATATACCTACGTGCTGGCCTCGAGCGCGCCAGAGGGGCGACATTTCCTCTACTGCGGAGGCAGCCTGACTTTCCCAAAGGCACCAATCACATGAAGCTCTGGCTCGACGCCGACGCCGCTCCACGCGACGTGAAAGAAGTCTGTTTCCGAGTCTCCGAGCGCCTCATGCTCGAGACCATTCTCGTCGCAAATTCGCGTCTCCAACTTCCGCTGGGCTACGCCCACTTGTCGGCGGTGCGCGTCGAGGGCGGTCCGGACGTCGCCGACCGTTACATCGCCGACAACGCCGTCGCCGGTGACGTCGCGATCACCGCGGACATTCCGTTGGCAGCCCTCCTCGTCCCCAACGGAGTCATCGTCATCGATCCGCGCGGTGAAGAATACACGCCCGAAAGCGTTGGCGAACGACTCTCAGTGAGAAATTTCATGGACGGTCTTCGCGGCGCCGGCGTCGAGACGGGCGGCCACGCCGCGTACGGTCCGCGCGAGAAACAAGCATTCGCCAACGCACTCGACCGCGTGCTCACGCGCGCACGACGCACGCGTTGATCGGTCGCGAGACTATCGCGTCGCGCTGTCCGTTGCCGCACCCAATCCTGCGGCTCGTCCCGTCGCCCACGCCCACAAGAAGTTGTATCCGCCCACCGGACCGAAGGCATCGAGCACTTCGCCGCACACATAGAGGCCGGCGTGCCGGCGACTCTCCATCGTCCTCGGATCGACTTCCGCGAGACTCACGCCGCCGCCCGTCACCTCCGCCTTTCTATATCCCTCATCGCCGGTCCACGGCAGCTCTCCGGACACCAGCGTTTCGATGAGGCGAAGTCGTTCATCGCGCCGCAACTCTGCGAGCACGCGCGTCGGATCCACGCGTGCGATCGTCAACAGAACCGCAGCCAATCGATCGGGTAGCGCCGCGCGCAACGCACCAATCACCGTCCGGCTTCCCTGGGGCCGGAGCGCAACTTCCCACTCGGCAGCGCCAAGTTCAGTCCATTGCACCGTCAAACGCGCCGGAGCGTCGGACCCGGCGGACTTGGCCCGCGAGCGCACGGCAACATGCGAGACGTCGAGCACCGAAGGCCCGCTGTAACCCTGATGCGTGAACAAGAATCCGCCGCGCGCCGTGGCACTTCGCTTGGCGCCGTCGTCACGAGCAGACAGAGCGACGTTGAGTGAAACGCCGCTGAGCGCTGCGAATGGCGAATCGACGGCTGTGAGCGGCGTGAGCGCCGGGTAGACCGGATGAATGACGTGGCCAAGCTTCGCGAGCTCGCGCAAACCAAGTCCGTCGCTGCCTGTGTTGGGAACCGAGAGGCCGCCCGTCGCGATGACCAGCGCGTCGGCATCGATCGCGGGCGCGCCGTCGCACTCGACGCGCCAATCGGATTCGGTGCGCGAGAATCCAACGACGACGGTATTCATTCGGATCGTTGCGCCGCCGCGTTCTGCGTACGCGAGCAGGCCATCGCGCACATCGCGGGCCTTGTTCGACACTGGAAACAACTTCGACGATTCCACTTCTTCCGCGAGCGGAATGCGAAGTTCATTTTCGAAGAACGCTCTCTGCCCGGCGTGCGGCCACGAGCGAAGAATTTTTCGCAAAACGTTGGGCGACGAGTCGGTGACGAACCGGGATTCGTCCACGCGCATCGGCAGAATATTGCAGCGTCCGCCGCCGCTGATCAGGATTTTCCGTCCGCCGTCCCTCGTTCGCTCGAGCAGCGTCGTCTCAGCGCCCGCGGTGGCGGCAAAGATCGCGGCGATCGTGCCGGCGGCGCCCGCGCCAACGACGACAACGCGCCGAGGCGAGTGGGAAAGTGGCGGCGGCATTTTACGCAAGCTAACGGACGCGGAGCACCGGCGTCATCTTACGAGAATGAGCCGTCCAAACGAACCTCATCGCAAGCCTGAGACTGCCGGCGACCGCGGCACCGTGAGCGTTCCACGCGCGCTCTCCAAACTTGGCTTCTGTTCACGAACGCAGGGTGAACGACTCGTTGAGGCGGGCAAGGTGCGCGTGAATGGAGTGGCTGTTCGTGATCTGTCCCAGCGCATTCGTCCGGAGCACGACGTTATTGAAGTAGACGGCGTGCGTGTCGCACGTGTGGCGCATGTCTATCTGATGCTCAACAAGCCACGCGGTCTCGTGACAACCCGCGACGACCCGCAAGGGCGGTCGACCATCTATGAATGCCTAGAGGGCGCATCCCTGCCGTTCGTGACGCCTGTCGGACGTCTCGATAGGGCGAGCGAAGGCTTGCTTCTCATGACGAACGACTCGCGCTGGTCGGCGCAGCTCCTCGATCCCGGCTCGCACGTCGACAAGGTGTATCACGTGCAGGTTCGCGGCGCCGCGCTGGATGCCGTCATGTCCCGCGTCGCCGCCGGCGTCACAGAACAGGCGACGGGAGAATTGCTCGAGGTGAAATCGATTTCGTTATTGCGCACCGGATCACGGCAGGGTGCGTGGTTCGAGATCGTGCTCGACGAGGGAAAGAATCGGCAACTCCGCCGAATTTTCGCGGAAGTTGGCGTCGAAGTGTTGCGCGTCGTGCGCGTAGCCGTGGGACCGCTCGTGCTCGGCGATCTGGCGAAGGGTGCCTGGCGCCTGCTCACCGCAGCCGAAGTGGCGACGACGCGACGCCGCTAGGAAAGCGCGTTACGGGCCGGTGAATGTGTTGCAGTCTTTCGGGTTGCCCGACGTAAATCCACGTCGGAACCACGACGCGCGTTGCTGAGACGATCCGTGCGTGAAGCTGTCTGCGTCGACGTTGCCGGTCGTCGCGCGTTGAATGCGATCGTCGCCGACTGCGGCGGCGGCGGTCAACCCCTGCTCAATCTCTCCGGCTTCGAGCATCTGTTCGTCCTGGCTGTGGTGCGCCCAAACACCGGCGTAGCAATCCGCCTGCAACTCGAGCGCGACCGATAACGCTTTCGCGCGACTGGGGTCTCGCCGCTCTGCGTCCCGAACGTCCGCATCGGTGCCGAGCAAATGTTGAACATGATGCCCGAGCTCGTGCGTGATCACGTACGCCTGGGCGAGATCGCCCGACGCGCCAAATCGCTTGCTCAAGTCGTCGTAGAAAGAGAGATCGATATAGATCTTCTCATCGACGGGACAATAGAACGGACCCATCGCGGTTTGACCAGTCCCGCAGCCGGTCGGCGTGCGATCGCGAAACAACACCAAATGAGCATCGTGCCAGCGCGTGCTCAGTTCCGCTGGAAGGACCTTTGCCCATGTCGCCTGCGCCGTATCGAGCACGAACGTGACGAACTGCACCTCGCGCGCCTCGGCCGGTGATTGCTGGACCGGAGCGACTTCGCCACTCGCCGTTTGTGGTTGTTGTTGTTGCGGATCCGTGCCCGAGTCGGAGCCAGAAATGAAATCGCGCCCAAAGATCAAGCTCAGCACGAGCAGGATCACGGTGCCACCGATGCCCATCGGCGCCATTCCCATGCCGCCTCTCGATCCACGGCGGTCTTCGACGTTGCCGCTATTGCTCCCTGGGCTCCAGCGCATTTGACGCGGCCTCGTGTGCATTGACATTCACCTGCTCGTCCAAGGGAAAAGGCAAGAACCTGGCCGCAGCGAAACCTGCGAAAGCCGCTCGCGTATGACAGTGAGTTCCCAACGCCAAGGTGATATCTCATGGTGCCCATGCCCGTTCGCCACGCGCTGCGCTCTCTCCGCCGAACACCCGTCTTCACGATCACCGCGACGCTCACGCTCGTCATCGGCATCGCAGCGTCAGTCGCGATCTTCGCCGTCGTCAACAGCGTACTGCTCAAACCGCTTCCGTACGGCAACTCGGATCGTCTCATCGGAACATGGTTCGACCTTCCGCCCGTCGGCATGCACAAGGCGCAACAAACGCAGGGCACCTATCTAACGTTCAGGAAATTCGCGCACACCATCGAGAACATGGGCCTCTATCAGGAAGGGGCCGTCAACGTCGCCGAAGCTGGAGGCTCGAGCAGACCGCAGCGCATGACTGCCGCGTACATAACATCCACACTCATACCTACGCTTCAGGTTCCCACACTTCTCGGACGGACGTTCACCGAAGCGGAGGATTTGCCCAACGGTCCCAACGTCGTCGTCATCAGCGAAGGTCTCTGGCGCAGTCGATTCGGCAGCGACTCGGCCATCATCGGACGCACGATCGACGTGAACGGACTGTCGCGCCAAATCATTGGCGTGATGCCACAGCGTTTTCGGTTTCCCGCCGTTGACACACAGCTATGGTTTCCCCTTGGCCTGGACCCGCACTCACAATACTCCGGCGGGTTCGGCAACACCGGCATCGCTCGACTCAAGCCCGGCGTCTCCGTCGCCACGGCGCAGAAAGATTTTGCGACGGTGCTGCCGCGTGTCGCGGAGCTGTTCGCGAACCTGGCTCCTGGAATTCCCATGCGGGTGATGTTGGATCAGGCGAAGCCGATTCCAATCCTCATCCCTTTGCGGAGTGACATCACTGGCGACATCGCGCGAACGCTGTGGATCGTCGCCGCCGCCGCGGGTCTCGTACTTCTCGTCGCGTGCGCCAATGTCGCGAACCTGATCCTCGTGCGCGCGGACGGACGCCAGCGCGAGCTCGCAGTTCGCGAAGCACTCGGCGCCGGACGCGCTCGCGTGATGGCACACTTCCTCGCCGAGTCGGCGTTGCTCGCTGCGGTGTCCGGCGCGATTGGGCTCGCAGTCGCGTGGATCTCGGTGCGCGCGCTCGTGGTTGCGGGACCCACGACAATTCCGCGCATCGCCGAAGTTGGCATCGACGGCCGCACGATCGCGTTTGCCGTTTTCGTGTCGGTGTTCGTTGCCATTGTCTGTTGCGTCATTCCCGCACTTCGCATTGGACGTTCGTCTCTATCTGTCGCGTTGCGCGAGGGTGGGCGCAGTGGCACAGCCGGCAAGGCGCAGCATCGTCTTCGCGGCACGATGGTGGTCTTGCAGATCGCGCTCGCGCTCGTCGTGCTCGCCGGTTCTGGACTGCTGCTCAGAACCTTCCGCGCGCTGCACGCCATTCGTCCCGGGTTCGATGCGACGAACGTCGCGACGTTCTGGATGTCGCTGCCACGCGCGCGCTACAAGACCGACACGGCGATCGTGAATTTCTATTCGCAACTCAGCGCGCGCGTCGGCGAACTTCCCGGCGTTCGCTCTGTGGGATTGTCGTCGCGTCTGCCGCTCGTGCAGCACGGGATGAGCTCGGATCCACTCTACGCCGAGGGCGACGAGTCCAGCGACAAGAACATTCCGCCGCTCCAGCTCTATTCGACGGTGGACGGCGCGTATTTCACGACGCTGGGCATTCCTGTCATCGCCGGACGAACGTTCGACAAGATGGGCGTGCAACGCGAGTTCGAAGCCATCGTCAGCCAGACCACCGCCGAGCATTTCTGGAAGGATCCGACGGGACGAGCGGCGCTCGGCAAACGGTTTCGAAGCTTGCCGAGTGGTCCGTTGTACACCATCGTCGGCGTCGTCGCCAATACGCGAGATACCGCGCTCGCGACCGCGCCGGCGCAGGCCGCGTACTACCACGAAGGACTGACGCGAGACTCGCTGGACGGGCAGGCGGAGCGGACGATGGCGTTGGTCGTGAAGACCGAGGGTGAGCCCACCGCCATCACCGCTGCAGTCCAACGCGTCATCCGCGATCTCGATCCCACGCTCCCGACGTTCGACGTTCGTCCCATGAGCGCCGTGTTGAATGCGTCCACGGCGCAACTCTCGTTCACCATCGTCATCCTTGGCACCGCCGCGGTCGTGACGCTGTTGTTGGGCGCGATCGGGCTATACGGCGTCATGGCGTATCTCGTCACGTTGCGCACCCGCGAGTTGGGCGTTCGCATCGCGCTCGGCGCGCAGCCGCAAGCGGTCGCGATGATGATGACGAATCACGGACTGGTGCTCACCGCACTCGGCGTTGGCGGCGGTCTCCTGTTGTTCGCGGTCGTCGCGCGCTTCCTTCGGTCGTTCTTGTACGGAGTCGCGCCCGGAGACCCGGTGACGTTGCTGAGCGCTTCACTGTTGCTCGTGACAATCGCGGCGCTGGCCAGTTGGATTCCAGCGCAGCGCGCGGCGCGGCTCGATCCGGCGAACGCGCTGCGATCGGAATAGTTCGCGTCCCTCGGACGATCGGCGGTTTGCGAATAGCCGCATCTCGCTACCGCTGTATCGTCGCCGTATACTCGGGGGATGACATTCGCCAACTTGCTTCGCGCGCGCCGAATGCGGAGTGCGCGCATTGTCGCGGTGATCGCCTTGGTGTTGTCGGCGGCGGGTGCGGCAACCGCGTCGCTACGTCGGCAAGAACCTGCGCCGCCCGAACACGCCGGTGGTGCCGCGCCAGCATTTTTCGAATCGGGTGAGACGGAAGAGGGTGGCGTAGTTCGCGAGCCGATGGCGTGGGGATGTTCTGCCGACGTCAGCGCCGTCGCATCCGGACCTCACCGTGAGCGCACTGCGACGTCTACGCCAATTCCTCCGCCGCCGCTCAGACAAGACGTGTCCGACCTCAAAATCGGGCGCGCCTTCCCCGCCGTCGGCGAACACAACCTCGCCATCCTGCCCGGACAGTTGGCGGGCGTAGAGCAGGAATTCTGCAGACGTGATGACGAGCTCCTCTGTCCGTCCGGTGCGGAGCGGGCGCGTCTCGTCGCCGACGTACTCCAACGAACCGTGCGCATCGCGTCGAGGTCCGCGGCCGGCTCCGCCGAGCGCAAGGCAGCGGAGCGCGTTGGCAGCGAGCTCCGAGGCGGACGGCTTCCCGTCATTCAATTCAATACTGGAATGCGAAATGGTCCGACGGCGGGAATCATTCGCTTTCAAGACGCGCGAACCGGGAAGTGGATTCTTGGTATTGCATTCGCGAAAGATTTTCTGTCGGCAGGAGAGAACGGTCTGTTTCTCGACGGCGTGATGGTGCAGGAGATGGTGCATTACGACGATCTCTCCTTCCTGCCCGATCCACTTCGTTGTTATGAATCCAACATCGAGATCCGCGGTCATTACGCGATGATCCGCTATTGGATGAAGCAACATCAGACCGGCGCGACCGTGCATCCGCGAATCAGCATGGTGATGCGCGCCGGCCTGGATGCCGGGAGTCGCCGGGCCAAGTGGTACCGGTATCTCAACCAAGTGGAGAAGACCGACTTTGTCATCGAGGACGAGCTCGTGTCTCTCGAATTCCAATCGCTCGCCGCGCTAACGCTCGATCGCGCCGACGACCAACGATTCGTCGGAGAGCTCACGAAGATCGTTGGCCTCGCACTCGGCAAGGCCGCGTATGTGCAAAGTCACGTCGCGAGTTTGTCGTCCGACACGATCAATGCCAATGCGCGCGTGATCTCCGCGGTGTCGCGACTGATGCCGCGCGTCCTCAAGCGATACGACCGCGCGCGCGGCGACATCAGGGAGCCAGACGGGTCGACCCGGCGCGCAGCGATGAGCGCGGACGTCGCCGAGATTCATCGCTCGCTCGCCGCGCTCGGCCGACTGATCGGCGTTCTGGCCGCCGATCCTGATTTTCGTCGGAAGAGCGAGTTCGTCGGCCCGGATTGAACGACCGGGGTACCGTGCTCCGCGCCGGTCCGGCACACCACCGTGAGGTCTGGCTGCATGCGCAAACGACACGCGATTCGATCGATTCTGTTCATGTTCGTCGCCGGCCCCATCGTCGCTGGTGCGCAATCGAGCGGTGCGACCAAGTCGATCCTGGTGACTGGGGCCAGCAGCGGTATCGGTCGCAAGATCACAGAACGCCTCGCATCGCACGGATTTTTTGTGTATGCGGGCGCGCGCGCAGAAGGATCTCGATGATCTGAACGCCATCAAGAACGTTCAGGCCGTTCGTCTGGACGTCACTGTTCCGGCGGACATCGCGGCGACGGTCACGACGATCTCCAAGGCCGGCCACGGTTTATATGGCGTGGTCAACAACGCCGGCGTTGTCGTTGTCGCACCACTGATCGAGGCCGACGAGAAGGAGCTGGACTTCATCTTCAACGTGAACCTCTACGGACCCTATCGTATCACGAAAGCGTTTGCGCCGATGCTGCTCGAGTCGAAGGGACGCGTCGTCAACATCAGTTCTCTAAATGGCATCGTGGCCAGTCCGATGATTGGCGCGTACAGCATGAGCAAGCACGCCGTCGAAGCGTATGGCGACGCGCTGGCCGGTGAGCTCGCGCGCTTTGGCGTTCGCGTGAGTCTCATCGAACCCGGCAACTATGGAACCGAGATTGGCCGGAACGTGCTGGCGCGCATGGACACGGCGGTCGTGAAGGGTTCACGATTCGAGCCGCAGATGCGCGCGACGCTCAAGTCGATGCGAAGTTTCGAGAACAACCCGCCACCCGACGACGTCGCCGACGCGGTGCTCGACGCGCTATCGAGCGCCAACCCGAAGATGCGGTATCTGGTCGTGCCGACAGCCAATCAGGCGGCAATTCCCATTCGGAAGCTCATCGACGAAGTCGTCCAACTCAACGACCGGCAGAAATTCAGCTACGACCGCGACGCGCTGGTGAAGATGCTCGACGATGCGTTGGCGCGCGCGAAGCAGAGACCGTGATTCGCGCGCACCGTGTGTGTGACGATCAGGCGGCCGCGGCCTCTGCGTCGAGCGGCGTGTAGCGGAGAATGACGCCGCCCGTCGCGAGCGTCCGCGCGTCGAGCAGTTTTAGCTTGTTCTGATGATCGCTCGGCTTGAAGAGTGGGACGCCGCTGCCGAGCAGGATCGGCACGAGGCAGATGCGATATTCGTCGAACAGACCGCGGCGAATGAGCGAATCCGAGAGCGCCGCGCTGCCGAACACGAAGATGTCCTTCCCTGGCTCGCGCTTGAGACGCTCGATTTCGTCGGCGGCGTCGGTCCGCACGAGCCGAGTGTTGTTCCAGGTCGCCTCGGTAAGTGTGTGAGAGAATACGACCTTGGGCACGTTGTTCATGAAGTCGGCGGTCGGACCCGTTTCCTTCGACCAGTAACCCAACATGCCTTGATATGTCGCCCGTCCGAAGATCAGCGTGCCAACGGTCTTTTCCTGCTCGAGCGACAATGCCTCCAATTCCGGACCCCAGGCGCTCATGTGCCAGTCGAGATCCCACGGTTTGGCACCGTCAAAGTAGCCGTCGAGTGTTTGCAGATTCCACATGATGAGGCGGCGCATGATCAGTTGTGCTCCGAGGTAAGCGTGGCGACGTAGACTGCAAGGCGACAAAGTGTCTGCTTGCCACCTTCGATCGCGCCAAAGCGTTCGACGACGTCATCCCGCATCGCCTTCGTTTTGAAGAGCGCGCGCAGCGTGATCTCGGTGGCGCCGTCGCGTTCGACGAACTCGATGGTGGACACAAAGGCCTTGGGATCGCCCGCTCGATCGCCATGAAGCAATACAATCCGTTCCGGTGGAACGATCTCGCGGTATTCGATGTAGTTGGGGTAGTCGGTGCCGTCCGGCCCGTGCATGATGAAATCCCAAATGCCGCCCACGCGAAACGAGAAACGATGCGTGGTTGTGGTGAAGCCGTTTGGCCCCCACCACGCCGCGAGATGCTTCTCGTCGGTGTATGCGCTGAATACAAGTGCTCGCGGCGCATCGATCGTCCGCGCGACGACGATCTCGCGGTCCGATGCTGTCGCGGTGTTAGCTCCTGGAGTCATGACGTGCATCCTCCTTCTGTAACTGTTTGACAAAAGCATTGAGGCGGTCGAAGCTCTGATTCCAGAACTCTTCGAACCCGCCGACCCATGCGTGGATTGGCTCGAGCCCGCGTGCGTCGAGCGAATACAGCCGCTGTTGCCCCGCCTCGCGCATGCGCACGAGCCCGACTTCGCGCAACACACGGAGATGTTTGGAGGCACGCGGCTGGGTGATCCGCAATGCGCGTGCGAGATCGTTCACGGCGCGCTCGCGCCCCCTGAGCAACGTGAGTATCCGCCGGCGCTGCGGTTCAGCGATCGCGTTGAAGGCGTCGGAGGTGGTCGCGGCTCGTGCCATGGTTCGAATCATATTCCGATATCGGCATATGTCAACGGCTCGATCCGCGCGTGCCAATCCGGTCTGGCATTACGTCGACGGGATAGAGATGTGCACGCCGGTCGAGGCTGACGCGAAGGCAGGCTGCGTCGTGATCGCCACCGAATCCGCGGAACCGGCGGAATACCGCGGAGTGAAGCCGGCATCGCATCTCGGTTTCTTTTTTGGGGGCGTGCGGGGATCATCGGGAACATACCGCAGGCTCGAACAGCTTTAGCACAGAAACCGCACGGGCAGCACACCGACGGAGCACGGAGGCTCTTTTCTTTTTTGGACGGCGGCTCCCGATGAATCCAACTAGCGTCCTAAGGCGCGGTCTCAAGAAAAATCGGCTGGGGCGCATGGAGTCGCGGACGTCGATGTGGTCTCAGTGCTTGTCAGTGCTTGTCAGTGCTTGTCAGTGCTTACCCGCGTCTGTCCGTGCTGAAGCCGTACAACTCAGGCGTCAGCAGTTCCAGAGCCGAGGCGTTGACACCACCAAAATCCGCACCTATAATGGGTAACTATATGGTTACCATTCAACGCCAACTCGATCGCACCTTCGCCGCCCTCGCCGACCCCACTCGACGCGCCATTCTCGCACACCTCGCCCGCGGCGACGCCACCGTCGGCGACCTGGCTCGACCGTTCCGTGTCTCTCGCCCGGCAATCTCCAAACACCTGCGAGTGCTCGAGCGCGCCGGACTCGTTCGCCGCGCGCGAGAAGGCCGAGTCAGCCGGTGCGAGCTCGACGCCGCCGCAATGCGAGCGGCCGCCGAATGGATCGAACGCTACCGCGTGTTCTGGATGAACCGACTCGGCGATCTCAAGCGATTTGTCGAGCAATCGACTCCAACATCGTCAACCGCAGACAAGGAGCGGGCATGACAACGGCGGCGACGAACTCACTGCGCGTCTCACAAACGATTCGGGCGAGTCGAGAGCGGCTCTTCCGCGCATGGACGGAGCCCGAACAGCTCATGCAGTGGTGGCGCATGGAAGGCGATGGTTGGGCATTCGCCGATGCGTCGCTCGATCTCAGAGTTGGCGGCGCTTATCGATTGGGAATGACGGACCCGGACGGCAAGACGCACACGGCTGTCGGGATCTACCGCGAAGTCGACCCGCCGGAGCGGTTGTCGTTCACGTGGGATTGGGAGGACGAAGCGCACCGGGTTGGCGAGACGCTCGTCACTGTGGAGTTCCATTCCACGACCGACACGATGACGGAAGTCATATTGACGCATGAGCGGTTCGCCGACGCAGCGCGTGTCGACGGACACGAGCGCGGCTGGATGCAACTTCTGAGACTCCTCGATCACATGACACAGGACACGTCCACATGAGCACACGCGAAACCATCGAGCGCTACTTCGATTGTCTGCGCGAGAAGAAACAATGGGAAGCGTTCATCGCCGACGACATTGCGTTCACGAACTTCACGAGCCCGGTCAAGACCGTCGCCGGTCGAGACGCATATCTCCAGGCGACGAAACGCTTCTACTCGACGATCGCGAGCGTCGAGGTGCGAGACCTGCTGGTCGACGGAGACAGAGCCTGTGCCCTGACGCGCTACGAGTTGCGGCCGCCGAACGGCGCGGCTGCGTTCGCGAGCGACGTCGCGGAGATTTTTTCGGTCGCCAACGACAAGATTGCGTCGCTCTCCATCTACTTCGACACCGCGCCGTTCCCGAAATAGCACGGTCCCGAGATGACATCGTCACCGGTGAAAATGCAGGCCGCAGCGCCTGACGTATCGATCGACCGCGTGCGACGCGCACTCGCCCACATATCTCGGGTTGAAGAGAAGAAAATGTTCGGCGGAACCATGTTCATGGTGAACGGAAAAATGTGCGTGAGCGTTGGCAAGGGTCGCATGATGTTTCGAATCGATCCCGCCGTTCACGATGACGCGTTGAGGCGCGGCGGGTGCCGCACGGTCGTGATGAAGGGACGCGAGTATCGAGGATACGTGCACGTCGACGAAGCGGCGTTGCGAGCGAAGATCCATCCCTCGCGACGCCTTCGGCGACTATCGCGATGCAGAGCCGGAGCGTCCGCCCAAGCGTATCGAGCTGCTCCGACCAATAGGCTTTGAAACGGTCGGCAGTCTCGCGATCCGGCAGCTTCGCGTGCTCGAGCGCCACAGAGCTTTTCGACGCGCCCTTCGCAACGAAGCCCACGGCGATGATGCCGCCGTCGCCCCAATCGAGGCGAATGGATTTCGGCGCGGTGGCCGTTCGCACCTTCACGGTCCCGTCGAGCCAATGCTTACGAATACTCTCATTGGCCCACGCATCAAACAGCTCGCCCACCGGCACGGTGTACGTGCGAGAGCGGGTGATGCCGAAGGTTCCGTTCCGCTGCCGGCCTCGCGTGCGAAGGCCCTTGATGCGTTCGTAGCCAACGGTCACCGTCTGCGTCCACCACGACGGCGTCTTGTATTTCGTCTTCACCAATTCGGCAATCTCGCCGTGCGACATCGTCGCGGCGCCGTAGTGGTCGAGTGAGCGCACCCATTTCTCCCAGGTGCACCCCGTTTTCTCCTTGATCTTGTCGTCGCTCATGCCGGCGAGCGCGAACAAGGCGCTTAAGATCTTTCTGGCGTGGACCGACGATACACATCCGGGAGTCTGCCCCCCTTTGCCTCGCAGAGGACTCCAACTGGGGTGGAGTCGCATGAGGTTGGGCGTGGATTGTCGCCGCCGATATTCTGCGGCATTCGGCCCCGAGCGTCAAGTCGGAATCTTGGCCGACGGTCCCGTGCAGACATCCCCGACGTCGCCCAACGTTCGTGCCTTGTCATCAATGGACCGGGACGCCTATGGTATGCGTACACACGGATCGAGGATCAAAGCTGAATCCCGATCGGGGATATTGTGTCTGGCGGTTCAAACGCTCGAATCGAGGTGGCTCGTGTCGGACGAACCTGTATCGCCGCCCTCCGCGCCGTCGTCGACGCGTCCGCGCACATGGACTGAACGACGCGCGACGATTCCGTCACGACAGGTGCCGATCCACCGCGTGGACTGGGCGTTCGATTGGCTCGTGTATGGACTCAAACGTTCGGCGATCGTCGAGTTTTTTCGTATCCTGGCGGCGTTCACGCTGCCGGTCGCGATGCTTTCGTATGTGTTGGGCGGCGGAGACCGTGAGCGCGACTATCTGTTTCGCGCATGGGGAGTAATCGGCAATGCGCGGGCCGAGCGAGCGAACGGAGCGCGCGACGAGGCGTTGCAGGATCTCGTGCGTCACCGGTTCTCGCTGGCCGGTATCGATCTCGCCGGCAAGATGCTCGAAGGACTCGATCTGCGCGGCGCGGATCTTCGCAAAGCGCACCTCGATTCCGCGCAGTTGTTCGGCGCGCACCTCGGCTGCCGACGCGAGATGTCGCGGGGATGGCGGCAGCGATGTACTGATCTCCGCGGCGCGTGGCTGAGCAAGGCGAATTTGCGTGGCGTCGACTTGCACGAGGTCACGCTCGATGGCGCGCACTTGGACAGCGTGAGCATCGAAGGCGGCCAACTACCCAAGGGGCTTGCCGGTTTGGACATGAACGGAATCCGCTTGGGTGCGATGGACCTGCGTGCCGCAGATCTCCACGACGCATCGCTGAACGGTGCGACGCTCGACAGCGCGCATCTCGACGGCGCGAATCTCACCAACGCGGGATTCATGCGTGCGTCGTTGCGCGGTGCGACGCTCACCCACACGACGCTCACCAATGCGCGATTCTCCGAGGCCCATCTCGAGGACGCGCGTCTCGACGGAGCGACGTCGGTAAATACCGCCGCGGTCGGCGCGTGGTTGACCGGGGCCTCGCTCACGGGCACAACATGGAAGAATCCCCAATTCGCTCGTGCGAGATTCGACCACGCCAAGCTTCAAGACGTGGTCATCGAAGGGGGATCACTCGCCGGCGCGACATTCCGCGAAGCGCAACTTCAACGCGCGCACTTCAAGGCGGTGGACGCCAACGGAGCCAACTTCACGTCGGCGAATTTCACGCTCGCGACGCTCGAGCCGTCGAACTTCTCGAAGGCGAACTTCACGTTCGCTGTTCTGCGACAAGTGGACTTGAGCAACCTCGGATTCTACGGCGCCAATTTTCAAGGGGCGGATCTGCAGGACGCCACACTCCCCGCTGGTGATGTATTCATGGACGTCAATCTGTGCGGAGCGGATCTGCGGCGCGCCGATTTTCGACATTCCTCAAACGGCTCCTTGTCGTGGCGACGAGTTCGCTCGCTCGTCCATGCGAACCTGCACGGAGCCCGCGGCGCGGCGCCGGAGTTCTTGCGTTGGGCAATCGACAGCATGCGCGCGATCGCGGTCGACACGGGGACGTCGTGGCGGTTGCGCGATCAAACGCCGCTCGAGATTCACACGATGAAACGCCCGGCCGACACGTGGATCGGCGCGTGCGGCGAAACGTCTGAACCGTAACGAGACGTCGTGCGCACCGCGCGCGGCCCTACGGTTTGGCCGGAACGGCGAAACCGTCGTTGAGGGTTTTGAGAAACGCCACGACGTCGTCGATGTCAGCGTCGCTCCACACCGGCCGGTCACCCCGATGGCGCGTGAACGGCAGCCGAATGACGTCGACATTGCCCCGTTGCGACGGCGGAAGGTCGTCGAACTTATCGACGCCGCCGTTGGCCGTTCTCGGATACCAGTGGCCGGGGTCCGTGTCGCGCCGCACATAGAAACGGAGTGCGTCCTTCAATGAGTGAAATCGGCCGTTGTGAAAGAACACGCCGCGAGTGGCAACGTTTCGCAGCGTCGGGGTCTTGAACATGCCGCAGTATTCAGCGTGGTCCGCCTGATCTCTGCGCGCCGGGCCGCAGAGACCGGCGTCGACGTACGCCCGATCCCCGTTTGCTCGGATCTCTGGATTTCGCGGTACACCGAGTGCGCCGAATTGATAGTCAGTGAACAGCGGATGCGAGCCGTCTGCGCCCTTATCAGCGATGTGGCATGAGGCGCAGTTCCCACGTCGTGGATCCTTGAACAGCGACAGTCCGCGCATTTCCGGCGTGGTCAATTCGATTTTGCCGTCGAGATAAGAATCGAACTTGCTGTCGTAGGGACGAAAGCTCGGATCCACCAACTCGAATCGCTCGATCGCATAGAGCGCCCGGGCGTACGCCTGCAATGTGTCCGCGAAGACTCGGAGACCAAATACGCGTTGAAAGTCGCTTGCGTACGCCCCGTGTTGCAACTTGGACACGACTTCGGCGGGGCTGGCGTTCGCCATCTCGTTAGCGGCCAACAGGGGAAATGCCGCTTGGTCGTGGAGAGAATTGAAACGACCATCGGCGCCGAACCCGCCGGCTGGTGGTTCATCGCCTTCTCGAATCCGTTCCGCTGGATTCGCGATGAACACTTTATTCCACAGCGGTGTGCGATTGAGGACATAGCGCAACGACGGCACCGCGCGCATGCCCTGAAGATTCAGCCTGGACCCGCCGAGTTGCACAGCGAGGTCATTGGGCGGGCCATATGCGTGCGACGGGCTGTGGCACGTGCCACACGACATGCGTCCCGACGCGGACAGAGACGAGTCGAAGAAGATCCTTTTGCCGAGCACGACGACCGCGCTGTCCGCCGGCTTGGGCAGCACGGTCGCGAGGCTGTTTTTCTGAACAACGCTCAATCGCCACATAGCAGCCATCAGCGCGACGGCCGCCACCAGCGATGCACTCAACCAGCGAACTGACACCACGTCTTCAATTGGATTTGAAGATCTGAGTATCGTCCACCATACTCGGGAGACCGGTTTGGCCGGCGTAGCCGAGGTAGGTGGATATTCCATAAATCTGCTCGAGCATCTTGAGCAAACCGTAATGGTTGTACGCCGTGGTGGCCGTACCGCCGGCTTTGACGAATTGAGAGATGAAGACAGCGCCGACTCGGTCGCCGCCGAAGCCGTTGATCACGAGGTTCTCCGTCAGCGTCGGCGACGAGATGATGGCGAACGTGCCGGGGCGAGCGGTCGCGATGTTTGGCCCCGGTTGTTGATTGCAACACGTCGTGCCGGGAAAGACAATGTTGATCGTCATATGGCCCGTGCCAGGATCGGTCGTCGAGTTGAGCGTGTAGTTGCTCTCGTCGAAGGTGATGATGAGCAAGCCGTCTTGTTGGTACGCGGGCGACGCGAGGATGTTTGGAACCCAGCTGGCCAAGAAGGCGTCGGCCGACTTGAGTCCGCCCGGTTGACCATTCGCGCATCCCTTGCCCGCGGCCCCGGTTCCGTCGCCATCGTGTCCGTCGTCGCACAAATTCGGCGTGATGAACACGAGATTCGGCGTGGCCGATGCCGAGGCTAAATCCGTCGTCAAGCGATCGAGATTGACGACATTCGTCTGACACAACGGCGAGTCGATGATGGAATGGAAATACATGAACGGGTTGTGACGCGTCGCATACGCGTCCCCCTTCGGCACCGCGGCACTCGGCGCCTGCGCCGTGTTGGTGTTATCCGCGCCGCCGATCGTTGGATGTCCGCACGTGGTGCTCTCGCGACTCGGATCGTTCCCCATGTCGCCCATGTAGCCCTTCCACGTCAGGCCGGCTGCAACCATTTGATCTGGGAGCGTCTTGACCGACGAAGCATAGATGCACCCACCGGTCGCGATGACTTGCCCATCCGACGTGAGCCCCGTCTGCGCGACGTTGTTGTAGTTGCCCGTCAATCCCGTCAACCCTGGGACGCAGTCATTCTCCGTGTCGGGCGTGGGAGATTGGCCGCTGATCAACGAGATGTAGTTGTCGAGACTGACATGACCCGTGCCGTAGTACTGCGTCAGTAGCGTCCCCATGGGGACCAGCGTCTTCTGGAGATACGGATCTTGGGTGCTCGTCCCGAACGTCTCTTCGTAGTTCTTGTTCTCGAGGACGATGACGAAGACGTGTTTGATCTTGGACGCCTGATTGCCTCCCGTCTCATTGGGCGCCGTGCCGTTGTCGCAGCCGACGAGCAGCGCAGCGATCGCGAGAATAGAAACGAGACCGACGGCGGACGAGCGTGCGCGCGTGAACATAGTTCCTTTTGTCTCCTTCGCACTTTGAAAGCACTTTTGAAGTTGCGGGCCGTGGCACCGGCGGTCACAACCGAAAAGGGGCGTCAGAGGTTTTCAAAAGCGACCCACGTCAACGCTTAGTGGCGTATTGGTTACGCGGTTGTTGCAGTTCTACCTGCGGCGCACCGCCGCGACAGCCTCGACCTCGAGCCCGACATCGTCCCGAAAGAGCCGCCGAACCTCAACGAGTGTGCTGGCGGGCGGCGTTGCCGTATTCACGTATCGATCCCGCACCTCACGCACCGTGGCGAGCTGCGACACGTCGACGAGATAGAAATTCAATTTCACCACGTCGTGGAATGTCGCCCCGCCGGCAGCCAATGCGCGTCGGAGGTTCTCGAACACCTGCTCGACCTGTTTCCGGAAGTCGTCTTTGCCAACGACGTTCCCGGCGGAGTCGAGCGGCACCTGACCTGCCACGAACAGAAGTTTGCTGCCTCCGGGCACCTCTGCGAGATGCGAATAGCCGCGCGGTGCCGAGAGGGTTGGCGGATTGACAAAACGCACCGAATCCGGCGCCTGGCCGCGGGCACTCACCGGTTGGAGCGCGGCCACGAGCACGGAGAGGACTACAGCAAGCCGATTGCTCGAGATCATTTTAGAAACTCGCATTCTCTGGTTCGGGATATGGAGCGGCGATCCGGAAGCAACGACGACGACGAGCCTCCGAGAGCCAGGCGTAGATGTCGATGGATATTAGCGATCGTTGGTCCGACGGACGCACAGAGCCATCGCGAGATCATTGGAGCTTCGCCATGGATTTTTTTAGAAAGCCGCCCAGGATGTTGGTCGGTGACGTCCGGAGCGGCCGTTCAGACATCCAGACCCGGCACATCCAAAAAAGAAAAAGCCCCAGCGCGCAATGGCTTCATTCCGCGGTACTCCGCAATTCCGCGTATTCCGTAGTCAACTGCCACGAACTCTCGTCCGTCGACGCCCTCAACCTCGACGCAATAACGGTCATTGGCGCGGCTGACCAAACCGATGGTTGCGGCATCATATGCCACCACGCAGCACGGCCACGAGATCGGCGAACATTCCCTGCCCCGCCTGCTCCCGCCCGGCGCCGGGCCCAATGATGGTGACTTCACTCGTCGTATCGGTACGGATCGTCAGCGCGTTCATCACTCCCTCCACTCGGGCTAACGGATCCGTCAGCGGAAGCGCGATCGGCTCGACGCGAGCTTCAACGAACTGTGATCCGGCCAGCGGCCACCCGCCGCCATCCTTCACGCGAATCGTCGCAACGAGCCTCAGGCGTTTGTCGTCGCGCATCGCTTGTTGCACGCTGTCCAACGACACTCCAACGATTCCGCGCCGAGTGACTTGATCGGCGTCAATCGACTGGCCGAACGCCGCGGCGGCGAGCACGCGAACCTTCGCAACGACGTCGTGCCCCTCGACATCGTCGGCCGGATCCGGCTCGGCGAATCCTTGCGATTGCGCGCTCGCGAGAGAAGTCGAATAGTCCATCCCTCGAGACATCAGCGTGAGGATGTAGTTCGCGGTTCCGTTGAGAATGCCACGCATCTCCAGTACGCGAGCTCCTGCCAACCCTTCGCGAATAGTGCTGAGCACCGGCGTGCCCGACATAACAGTGGACTCCATTCGAAATTGCACACTGCGCTGCCGCGCCAATGCTATCAGCTCGACGGCAGCGGCCGCGCACGCTCCTTTGCTCGACGTGACGACGTGCGTTCCGCGAATGAGCGCAAATTTCAAATGGCTCAACGCCGGCTCCGGATCACGCGGATTCGTATTGCTTGCCTCGGCGAGCACGTCACAGGTCGTCGCGTCGAGCCCATCGACCGCGGTCGTCCACTGCCGGCTATCCGGATACTCGAGCAACGGACGTCCTGATACGGACATGTCGAGCAATCTGGGGACGTCGAAACCCGCTTCGCGATAGATGAATCCGTCACGGCGGTTTGCGACGGCGACAATGACGACGTCCGCATCGCATTCCGCTTCGAGCCACGCGCGACGCCGCTGAATCGCTTCCGCCAACCAGCGACCCACGACACCAAATCCAACGATGGAGAGACGAACGGTTCGCAATGATACTCCCCGGCTGCGTGAGGCCTATGTGTCCGACGAGATGAATATCGCGGATCCGGTCGAAGCGTCGCGACGCGGCAAACCGTTCCCGGCCGAATGGGCCGACCGGTACAAACGACCTAGCGAAATCGTCGACGGAAATCGTCGTCGAATTGACCGACGGTCGAGCGAACAGCGCGAAGTAAGCCGAGCCGCTGCATTGCGTTACGGCCGGACGTGCTGACTTCATTTCGGTCCGTTTAGCGAACTCGTTGGCTGGGCACGCGTGCTGCCTTTGTCTCTGGCAGAAACTGTCACGCGACACCGCCCGCCATCGCAGAGGCCACCATGCTTGGCTCATTGCGCACCGTCACCGCCATCGCCGCCGTCTCCACCGCGTGTGTGTCACTGCGCGTGGCGCCGGTCGGCTCGGTCGACGCGGAGCTGATGCTGGCGGGAACGCCGGTCGCGCGCGTTGGGCTCGAAGCGCCGACGGCCTCATTCGCGCTCGATCGCATCACGAGACGCGCTGCGCAACTCACAGGCAAAGTCCGGCGCACGGGAACGGGCAGCGGTGTCGCCATCTATGTGTTCGACGGCGGCATCGCTGACCATCCGGAGCTCGCCGGTCGGGTGCGCGTGGGCTACGACGCGTTCCCCGGCACGCCGCGCGTTTGCAATCCACACGGCCTCGCCGTCGCTGCAGCGGCGGCCGGCTCCACGCTTGGCGTCGCACCAGACGCCGAGATCGTCGATGTGAAGATCATCAATTGTGAGCCGGGACATGGATCGGTGGACGCGATCCTCGCGGCGGCACGCTGGACGGCTGAGGACCATCGCCTTCACCCCGAACAACCGGCGGTCGCGAACTGGTCCTTCGTGGTCGATACGTCGCGCAACGTCGCGGCGATCGACACGGCCGTCGCGGTTCTGCGTGAAGCCGGGATTCTTGTCGTTGTGTCGGCCGGGAATCTCGACATCGACGCGTGTCGTGTGTCACCTGCCAATTCTCCAGGCGCGCTCGTCGTCGGTGCAGCGTCACTCGCCGGAATGCGTGACGGGCCGAAGAACGTAGCTCTCCATGATGTGAGAACGCCCAACACGGCGTGGGGCGCGTGCGTGGACGTCTACGCTCCCGGGGAAGATGTGCCGCTGCCGAGTGTCGAGAGGGGAAAAGGAATCATCGCTCGTTGGACCGGGACGTCGATGGCGGCCGGATATGTGAGCGGCGCGGCCAGTCTCGTATTGGAGCGGTTCCAGTCGGCCAGCCCAGACGACGTGATGCGAATTCTACGAAAGCGCGCGACGGCGAACGCTGTCGACGAAATGACCGACACGACTGGAACGCTGCAGAAGGCGCGCAAGCCACTGCTCTACGCCGGACCCGGATGACCGCACGCGTTTGACACCCAGGCCGCATCGCTACAGCCCGACCGCCACCAACCACGACCACGAGATCACCGATCATGCAAGAACCATCATTGACCGCTGAGACGACACGTCGCCGACGCCTTCCCGGACGCGCTCATGGGAGCCGCATGACGTACCCCGTCACCATCGGGACCAACGAAGCGTGGCAGATGCGGATGTTGCGGGACGCAACGACGGTGCGGCGCGCCATTCGCGGCGCAAGAAGCGGAACGAACAGTGTGGTCGGCATCGTGACGACGATGAACGCGCTGAGCCTCGGAAAAGTAAATGAAATCCTCATGACGCGGCGATTTGCTGAGCGTCATCCGGCCGAAGGCGCGAGCGTGATGATGCTCGCGGCGATTTCCGGCGCGACGATCACCACGGTCACCGGCGTCGCCGAGTTGGAGCTGGAGCTGGTGGGCGGAATCGCTGCGCGACTGCGTCGCACCGCCGCTGCGCGATAGCCGCGGCCACTCGAGCCGCTGCCGCATTCGAGAACCTGCTACGCTCGGTTCGCGCGCGCCAGCACTGCGTGCAAGAGAACGTTCACACCGGGCGCCGTATCGTCGCGCGACGCAAACTCATTGTTGTTGTGGGTGATCCCATCTCGGCAGGGCGTAAAGATCATCGCGGTCGGTGCAATGCCGGCGATGTGGTAGGCGTCGTGTCCCGCCTGGCTTGGAAGGTCGAAGCTGGGAATGTTCAACTGTCTCGCCGTGTCGCGCACGAGCGCGACCATCGTTTGATCGAAGATGTCGGCGCCCCAATGCCATTCGTCGGCGACGCGTATTTCGCAGCGCGAGCGATCGGCGGCTGCGCTCACCGCGTCCATGAATTCCGCGCGCATCGCGGCGGCCGTCGCCGGATCTGCGTGACGGACGTCGCCCGTGAATTGTGCACGGTCCGAGAGAATGCCGGGCTTGTTGGGCCACGCAACGAGACGTGCGGCCGTCGCCTTGCCGCCGGTGGGATGATGTCGCCAACCAATGTCGTTGATCGCGACAGACAACAGCGCGCCGGCCACCAACGCATTCTTGCGGCGATCCATGGGCCACGGTCCGGTGTGCGCGGTCTCGCCCACCACGTCGACGATGAAGCCATGCACGTCGTATCCGTGCGTGACGACACCCACAGGAATCCGCCGCGCATCGAGCTCCGGTCCCTGCTCGATGTGCAGCTCGAAGTAGCTGTCGAACGCTCGGCCGCCAACGTCGCGGCTACCCAAATACTCGATCCGTTGAAGCTCTTCACCGAATGCTGCGCCGTCATCCGCCCGGCGCGCATGAACCCACTCGGTTGAATGCACGCCGGCGAACGCGGCCGAGCCGATCATGGGCGGTGAAAAGCGCGCGCCTTCTTCGTTCGTCCACATCGCGATTTCCAACGGGCGCACGGTCTGAAGTCCGGCATCGTTGAGCGTTCGCATGACTTCGAGCGCGGCGAGCACGCCGACCACGCCGTCATATCGGCCGCCGTTGAACTGCGTGTCGAGATGAGAGCCCATGACGACTGGCGGGCTCACGTTGTCGCGACCCACACGACGCGCGAACATGTTGCCCACCGCATCAACACTGACCGTGAGCCCCCCGGATGTACACCAATCGCGAAACTCGTCGCGCATCTGGCGGTCGTCGTTCGTCAGCGCGAGTCGCGCCAGTCCACCGGGCCGGCCCACGCCGATCTCAGCGGAGCGTTCGACGGTTTGCCAGAGACGGTCAGCGTTGATGGCGAGGCCGGCATTCGGTGTCGTCATTGGGTCGAGTGATGGGACATAGGGTTCGCACTTTGCTGCAGGTGAGAATGTAAATGGTCGTGTGCTACGCCCGTTAGCGAGTGGCGTAGACGCGACGACGAGCTCGAGTTTGGCGGCCGTTCGGCCTGGTCGCTTTGGTTGTCATGTACCTTGCTCGCATGACAACAGCACACCATTCCGGCGTACGGCAGCTCGGGGCCGGTCCCGCCGTCTTTCCTCTGGCGCTTGGCTGCATGGGGATGTCGGGGATGTACGGGCCAACTGATGAACGCGAGAGCATCGCCACCATTCACGCCGCGCTCGACCAGGGAATTACGCTTCTCGACACCGGCGACTACTACGCGGCCGGCCACAACGAAATGCTGATCGGTCGCGCGTTGAAAGACCGGCCTGGGCGCGCGCTGCTCTCCGTCAAATTCGGCGCGCTGCGCGGCCCGGACGGCACGTGGCTCGGCTACGATCTGCGGCCGGTGGCCGTCAAGACCGCCGTCGCGTACAGCCTCACGCGGCTTGGCGTCGACCACATCGACATCTATCGGCCTGGCCGAGCCGATCCGTCGGTACCGATCGAAGAGACCATTGGCGCGATCGGGGAGCTGATCACCGCGGGATACGTGCGGGCGGTCGGGCTATCCGAGATGGGCGTCGACACCATTCGCCGCGCGAACGCCGCGCGGCCGCTTGCCGATCTCCAGATTGAGTATTCTCTAATTAGCCGAGGGCCGGAGGACAGGATACTGCCAGCATTGGCGGAGTTAGGAGTGGGGTTGACGGCGTACGGCGTGCTGTCTCGCGGACTGCTATCGGGTTCCCGGCCGGGCGCGACGAACGACTTCCGCGCGCATTTACCGCGCTTCAGGGGTGAGAACTATGAGCGCAATCGTCCTGTCATCGACGCGTTGAATTCGCTCGCGGCGGCGAAGGGCGTCACCGCATCGCAGTTGGCGATCGCGTGGGTGCTGTCGAAGGGGCCATCGATCGTCCCGGTGATCGGCGCGCGAACGCGGGTCCAGCTGGCGGAGTCATTGGGGGCGCTGAATGTTCGCTTGTCGGCCGACGAGGTGGCGACCGTGGAGGCTACCGTGGAGGCGAGCGCGATCGCGGGATCGCGCTACGGCGAGAGCCAGATGCAGCTACTTGATAGCGAGCGCTGAGAGGTCCAGAGCGGCGCCATGGGTCAGTTTCTGGGACGACGCCGCCAGGCGATACATGTGGTTCTACATGCCGGATTCTCACGTCGCGCTAATCGATCTCGCCGCGAATCGCCGCGGTAATTTCGTACGATCGTAGCCGCGCGGAGTGATCGTAGATCTGCGTCGCGACGATGAGCTCATCGGCGCCCGTTCGGCTCACGAACGCTTTCAGCGCCGCGCGCACCGTCTCGTGCGATCCGACGCACGCAAGATTCAAAACTGAATCGAGCTGCGCGCGTTCGAACGGCGTGACTTCCCGCTCGAAGTCGTGCGACGGCGGAGGCACCTGGGTCGGCCGTCCGCGACGCAGATTCAAGAATGTCTGCTGGAGCGACGTGAACAGCCACGCGGCCTCGACGTCCGTGTCCGCGGCGACCACCGTCACGCCGAGCATGACATACGGCCGTTCGAGTTGCTCAGACGGACGAAACTGATTTCGATAGAGGTCGATGGCCTGCGCCATTTGCGCCGGCGCAAAGTGCGACGCGAACGCAAACGGCAGTCCCAGCCTGGACGCGAGCTGCGCGCCGAACAAGCTCGACCCGAGAATCCAGATCGGCACCGAGAGGCCCGCGCCGGGAACGGCCCGCACCAGCTGCCCCGGCTCGGCCGCACGGAAATAGCCCATGAGCTCGACCACGTCGCGCGGAAATTCATCTCCCGACGACGGCGTCCGTCGCAACGCCTGCGCCGTCATCTGATCCGAACCTGGCGCGCGGCCGAGCGCGAGATCTATACGTCCGGGAAATAGCGTCTCTAGAGTTCCGAACTGTTCGGCAATGAGCAGCGGCGCGTGATTGGGCAACATGATGCCGCCGGCGCCCACGCGAATCGTCGACGTGCCGGCGGCGACGTGCCCGATCACCACCGACGTCGCCGCACTCGCCACGCCGGGAATGCTGTGATGTTCCGCGACCCAAAATCGGTTGTACCCCCAGCCCTCGGCGTGCCTGGCGAGGTCGAGAGAGTTCTTGAATGACTGTGCCGCGCTTCCGCCTTCAACGATCGGCGAAAGGTCGAGAATGGAGAATGGAATCATGACCGGGCTGAGGCGTCTGCAGTGACGATCGACGAAGGCCTACACGCCTAGTGTAATGACCCCGTGAAGGAGAACACACGCCACGCGCGGCCGCTTCGCCCTCCGGTTACGCTTCTCGCAACAGCCGCCGACCATGGGTCGCGGCGATCGCTGCCGCGCGCGTCGACACCTCGAGCTTGCCGAGGATGGCGGAGACATGGTGGTCCACCGTCCGCGGCGAAAGAAATAGCTCGCGCGCAATCTCGGCGTTCGAGAGACCACGAGCGAGCTGTTCGAGAACGCGGACTTGCGCCGGCGTAAGGCCCGCGGGATGCCGCCGTGTAGTCTGATGCGGTCCGCGAGGAATGCCGCGAGCTCCGCGCCGCCGCAAGTCGCGTCGCACTGCGGCGGCCGCGGCGTGAGCACCCAACGCTTCGAGCCCTGCGAGCGCGTCGTACCACGCGTCGGGCGAGTCTCCCTCGGCGAGTGCGAGTGCGCGCTCGTACGGTGCGCCGATACGCTGCCACGCATCAGCAGCACCGCGCCAATCCCCTTCCATTTGAAGACGAACGGGATCCGGCGTGCCATTCGGCGCTGTAGAAAGATCGCCGCTCCGCCAGAGCCACCAAGCGAGCCGCGCCCAGCCCCAGTGATTATCGGTGCGGGTCGTCGTCTCCCATGCAGCTCGCAGATCATCACGGGCGACGTCCAATTCATCGCGAAGCCACGCCATCTCCGCGCGCGCAGCAACGGCGGGCGCGATTCGCTCCAAGCCCGCGCTCGCGTGGGCCAACGTCAGAGCTTGCTCGAGCAATGCATCAGAATCGCCTTCACCACGACGTGCCCGCAACAGAGCCAGCACGATGAGCGGCTGACACCGAGCGACGGCCGGCGAGCTCTGTCGGTGGGTGACGTCGACCGCATCCCGTTCGGCTGCTTCCCAATTGCCGCGCTCGAGCTCGAGCCTCGCCCGCCATCCCGTGATGTAGCGTTCCCAAATCTCGAGCTCGTGATCCGTCGCGAAGCGCAGCGCCCGATCGATGCCGACAGCGGCCGTCGGATAGTCGCAGTTCACAATGTCGCTGCAGGCGAGCATCCCGTACGCACGAGTCGCGTGTTCGTGGAGGCCGTGTTGCAGTGACAGATCGATGCTTCGCTCCAGCCGCCGCAACCCAGTGTTCTTCCAACTGCAGAGGGCATGCACGAGCGTTTCGACGTCGCCGACTTTCTCGGCGAGAGCGATGGCACGATTGCCCCACGTGGTCGCGCCTACGGAGTCGTCGGCGAGATCGAACAGCCATCCGAGATTGCTATATGCCATCGCCAACTCGGGCGTCGGTCCGAGCGGCTCGAGCACGGCGATCGCTTGCTCGCCAAAGGCAACGGCGTCGGTTCGACGTCCCTCCAACCACGCCAGGCGAGAGAGCCAGCGCAGATTGGCACCTTCGCCGCGCGCGTCGGCAATTGAGACGCGCAGCGTGAGCGCCTCTTGCCGCGCGCGCACTGCATCGTCGATCCCGCCGACGAGATGCCGCTCATATGAGAATCCTTCCAGCAGGTCCGCGCGCGCCGCGGGTGGAATCTCACCCGCGTAGCGAACCGCGGTCGCGTAGTGCGACGCCGCTTGCCGATGCGCGCCGACCGCGGCCGCTTCTCGCGCCGCGGCTGGCGCGAAACACAGCACGCGGTCGCCGTCACCGGCTCCGCTCGCGTGGTGGACGATTCGTGCGAGCTCACGCTCGTCCTCTCCGCGGTGGAGCAACGCGTGAAGCACGCGGTCGTGTAGCCGGGTGGCGGTGTCCACGTCGAGCGTCTCTTGCCAGGCCATGCGCGCGAGCTCGTGGCGAAAACCAACTCTGTCGGCGGCCGCGCTCAACACGCCCGACGTAATGCATTCGCGCATCAGCGCCGGCGCACCAATGAGTAGCGTCTCGAGCAGCGATCGCTCCATGCGTCCGGGGACCACCGCCACGAGGTCGATGAGCTCGCGCGCTTCGGGCGACAGCCGGGTCGCACGTGCAAGAACGGCCTCAGTGATCGATGCAGGCACCGCCGTCTCGCTCGACGCGAGGACTTCCGTCACAAAGAATGGATTGCCGCCGGTGAGCGCGTGCACGCCGTCGGACGCGCGACCCTTTCGGCGCGCCATCTCGTTCACCGCCATCTCCGACAGCAATGGCAGGCGCAGCCAGCGAACGGCATCGCGCGGCAACTCGCCCAGGAGACGATGCAGCTGGTGATTGGGTCCGACCTCGTCGTCGCGGTAGGTGATGATCATTAACGCCGGCAGCCGGCGGATCCGACGACCGATGAACTTGAGTAGATCGAGCGTCGCGTCATCGGCCCAATGGACGTCTTCGACCACGAGCGCACGCGGAGCAGGCGGCCGACCGAGCTCCGTGAGGAACGACGAGAAGAGCACCTCTCTACCGGCGGTTTCCCGCAGCGCAGCAGCCAGGGCGCCATCCGTTTGCTTGGCCATGTCGTGAACGGGGCCGAGCGGGCGAGGTATGGAGAGCGGGTCGCACAAACCCCAGAGAGCCTGCGCGCCGCCGAGTCGTGTTGCGGTGAAGTGCTCGATGAGGCTGGTCTTCCCGACGCCCGCCTCGCCCGCGATCGCCGCGATTCGGCCGACGCCGCTGGCGGCGTCCTCGAGGAGGTCGCTCAGGTCTGCAAGTATCGGTTCGCGCTCGAGCAGGTGCATGTCGTCCGGAGAGAGTGTGCGTCCACGTCGCCTCCATATATCGAAATCCAGAGGCGAGAGATGCCATGACCGTCTCAGGCGCTGATCAAACGTTGGGCGGCGACCTGTGCGCCGTCGGTGCGAACCGCAGCGGCGATGGATTTCGCACGCGCGCACGTCTGAAATACATTCGGATCCGCAGGCTCCGGCCAAGGCGGCAATGTCGGGTCGGCGGCAAGCCACGGCGTGTCGGTGAGAACGTGGCCTCGGACGTCAGCGACGGGCGCGAGTCCAATTGATGCTCGATGCGAGTTGAAAGCGGGACCCCAGCGTTCGCTCCAGCGTTCGGCGTCCTCAGCCCAGAGTGTGCGGTTGTCGGCAGTTTCGTCTTTCGATTTCCACGCGAGCACTTTGGGCGGCGCGTGGTGCGGCGACGGCAGAGTTATCGGACAGTGCGCCGCGAACACGTAGCGGATGCCCATCTGCTCGGCGACCGAACGAGCGGCGATATTCAGCGCGTTGCCCGCCACGATGACGTCGCAGCCTCGAGCGGCGACCGGGATCGTTTCGAATTGGGTGGCGACGGTGCCGTCCATCATCTGACGTATCTGCTCGGCGGTTGGCCGAGCCTGGGCTGGGCTGGGTTCCGCGGTCGAGCGCAGTTCGGGTCCGAGGGGCACGAACGGGACATCGAACCCCTCGATCCAATCGCGGAAGTCAGGAGGCGCGCACACGCGGACTTCCTGGCCACGATCTCTCAACTCCGTCGCAAGGGCAATCAACGGATGGACATCGCCGCGCGACCCGATCGTCGATAGTAGTACTCGCATCAGAACTACGTGAGCGCCTACGCTGTCGGACGCGAATTCTGCGCTGGTATCGGTGCCAACGGCAAGCCGGCCATACCGCCCTTCTCATCGCGCTTGAGTACTCTCTCAACCGGCGCATCCGCGCCAACAGTAATGCGAAACGTCTTCCACACTCGCACCCGCCACAGCCAATACAGCATCGCCACGAGCACGATCAACGGCGGAGTGACGAGGACCGGAAGAATACGGATTGGCTTCGGGATAACCTTCGCCTGGCCGAGAGAGAATGAAAAGGCTGCGATGAGCAACGCGAAAGACATTCGCCACAAATGCCTGACGAGTCGAGGCGTGCCGCGAACGGCCTGAACGCCGCCGGAGCGTATCAGGCGAAGATCGCCGACGCCCGCCAACAGCGCGACGGACCCAAAGATGAGAAAGGGAAACGCCGGCATTCCATACAGCTTGCCCGTCGGACTCGTGAGCACCTGAACACCGAACCCAAACAGAGTCAAGCACAAGGCTGCCGCCAGCAGCATCAAACCGAGATCCAGCTCACGCGAGCCCGCGGACGGTTGACGGACCGTGGTGAACCCGGTGAGCACCAGATAGGCCGTCAACAATCCTACCGGCACGTTCGCGGCCGGCGCCTTGCCCCACACGGCGGCCATCGTCGCTCCAACGAGCGCCATGATGATCATTGCATAGACGAACAGCATCCCGCTCGTCCGATGCACGCGCGCGCCCTTCAGCGCGAACAGCGCGACAAAGCCAATGATGATCCCCAGCGCGCCCGCCGTGATGTGTACCGACAACACCGCCATTCGCACAGACATACTCCTTCCCTCCCCCCTTCTACGAACGCATGGTGATCGCCGGGTCGATGCGCGCCGCGCGAAGCGCGGGAATCCAACACGCGACGATACCGATCACCGCCATCATCACCGCGACGCCAACGAACGTGCCTGGGTCATGCGGCGCGACACCAAAGAGCAGCCCGCGAATGACGCCGGTCGCGAAGAACGCGCCGCCGACGCCCAGCACGAGACCCGTCACCAACAACACGCCGCCTTCCTTCAAGATCATCCGTTGCACTCGGCCGCGGTCCGCGCCGAGGCTCATGCGAATGCCGATCTCGTTGGTGCGCGCGCTCACAGAGAACGCCAATACGCCGGCAATTCCGACCGCCGCGATGATCACCGCGAGACTGCCGAACAATGAGATCAGTGCGGCGTTCAGACGCCGCGGCGCGACGCTTTGATCTTTGATCTGCGCGACCGTCATCACGCGTTCGATGGGAGCCGTCGGCGCGATGCGGTGAACGATGCGCGTGACCGCGGGCGCCAATGCGGCGACGTTGCTGTCGGCACGAATGACCAAACTGCCGCCCAACGCCAGTTCCTGCGCGAACGGCATGAACATCACGGAGCGAGGTTGCGCGTCCTGCCCTCCATCTTGTGTGTTCCCAACAACGCCCACGATCGTGCGCCAATCGCCCGAGATCGGCGTGAATCGCAGGACATCACCCGTCCACCCAAGTCGCTTTCCGACAGGGTCCTCACCAGGGAAGAACTTGTCTGCCAGCGTCTGGTTGATGATCACGACGTTGCCGGAGCCACGCCGATCGGTCGCGGCGAAGAGACGTCCCTTGAGCAGCGGAATTCCCGCCGCGCGAAAGTATTCTGGGCCGGCCGTTCGAAGATCAGCGTGCGGCATCGCCTCGCCCGCAGCGAGCGATTTGCCATCGGCCTTCACGTCGAATTGAACGTCGGAGTTTCGAAGCGGCATGGTCGAACCAACTCCCACCTCGATCACGCCGGGAATGGCTCGGATCTCGTGCTGCATACGATCGTAGCCTTGCTTGGCGGCGACGTCCGCCTGGGCGATATGCTCGAAGTCGCCTCCGCCGAGCGCGAGCAGCGGTACCTGAACGGACAGCACTTCTTCCGTCTTGAGACCGGTGCTCACCTCGGAGAGTTGAATCATCGTACGCGTCAACAATCCAGCGCCGGCAAGCAGCACGACCGACACCGCGATCTGCGCGACGACGAGCCCGCGTTGAAGACGCTGCTTCCTCAGACTTCCGCTCATCCGCCGCACACCCGCGGACACGATGGACGCCAGCGTTCCTTCCTTTGGAAGGTATGCCGCGAACGACAGCAACAACGCGACGGTAGTCGACAGCGCAAGCGTGAAGCTCAACGCCACGAGATCGAGATGGATCTCGTTGGCCCGCGGCGAATAGCGCGCAGCGAGCGAGATGAGCATTCTCACACCGCCGATCGCGATCAGAACGCCGAGAACAGCGCCCGTGAGCGTGAGCACGAGATTCTCGACCAGCAGCAGCCGTCGCAGCCGCAGTACGCCGGCGCCCAAGGCCGCGCGAACTACCAACTCGTGCTCTCGGCGAACGCCGCGCATGAGCGTGAGGTTGACGACATTGGCCGTGGAGATGATCATGACAAACGCCGCCGCGCCCATGAGCAGCCACAGCGTCAGTCGGGCGCGCTCGCCGAGCGCCTCTTTGAACGGAATGACCGCGATGCTGAAGTGCGATCCCGGGTCGTATGCTTCCTTGAATTCGGCCTGCATTCGTGCGTACACAGCAGCGACTTCTGTTCTCGCTTGTTCGAGGGTGGCGTCCGGCGCGAGGCGGGCAATCATCTCCGTCATGCGATGCGTGCGGCCCTGCACCATCTGCGCGCTCGTGTGGTGCTTGCTGATCACCATGTTGAGCAACGCGTCGGCACGATCGGGGAAGTATGGCGCCGGCTGAACGACGCCGATCACCGTCACCGAGTTGCCCTCGAGCTTCAACTGCTTGCCGACGATGCTCGGATCTCCGCCAAAGCGCTTCATCCAATACTCATGCGTCAACACCATCACCGGTTGTACGCCGGTCCCATCGTCACTTGGCCGCGTCAGTCGCCCGAGCACCGGGGACAGTCCCATGACGTCGAAGAAGTTTCCGGTGACGAGGGCCACCTCGATGTGAACCGCTTCATTGTCGCTCTGAAACGTGAGCGTCCACGGCGAATACTCCGCGATGCCGGCGAGCGACTTGGCACCATTGCGGATATCGTGAACTTCCGGAACGGAGAATGCGACGCTCGATTGCCCCGGTCCGTCGGTTGATTGTCGCAAATAGACCAACCGATTGCCGTCACGGTGCGGCAGCGGCTTGAGCAGCACGCCGCGGACGACGCTGAAGATCGCCGTGTTGGCGCCGATGCCGAGCGCCAGTGTGATGACGACGACCGCGGTGAACGCGCGGCTGCGTCGTAGCGCACGTGTTGCGTACTTGATGTCGGCCGCAATGCTTTCGACCCACGGAAGTCCGCGCTGTGCGCGGACGGATTCGGCGGCGAGGGTCAGCCCTCCGGACGCAAGCAGCGCCTCGCGGCGGGCGGCGTCCGGCTGCATGCCCCGCCGAATGTTTTCGGCCGTCGCCATCTCGAGATGTGCCTGCAGCTCGTCGCGGAGATCGTCGTCGTCGCTGCGCTTTCCGGTGAAAAGCGCGGTGATCCGAGCGAGCGCGGTTCGAAGATGTCTCATGGTGCCTCTCCCGCCGTGCGTGGCGCGAGGAAGGCCGCGATCAGATCGGCGGTCTGATTCCATTCGCGGGCTTCATGCGCGAGTTGCTTTCGCCCCGCGGGGGTGAGCGAATAGAACTTCGCGCGGCGATTGTTTTCTGATGGCCGCCAATCGGCGACGATGGAACCCTCTTGCTCGAGCTTGAGGAGCGCGGGGTAGAGTGTTCCGTAGTTGAGCGTGAGTCGGTTCTTGCTCGTTTCCTCGATGCGGCGGGCGACGCCGTACCCGTGGAGCGGGCCGAGGACGTCGAGTGTTCTGAGAATCATCAGGGCGAGGGTGCCCTGCTTCACCTCGAGTTTCTCGGCCATGGGTCCGTCCTATGGGATGACCATATGACGGTAATGTCGGGCGCTGCATCGCGCAATAGCGAGGTTTGCCGGACTCCGTCTCGCCGCCGTTCGCTCGCGCACGCCACCAACACGACGCTGCGTTGGGTGACATTGTTTCATGCCTGAACGGTAGCCCGGAGTCTCGTCCGCATCATCGGATGATCCCCCGATTCGCAGTGCGCACGCTAAGAGCCCCGGCCTAACGCCAAATCGGCCGCGGTATTATACAGATGGACGCGACAACAGACCATCCGTCTGAACGTTCAACTGAGGTTCGATGACGACGACTTCCGGTGTCTCAAACGGATCCCCATCCGATCCGTCGCGCAACGCCGGCGAGCTGCGCGGGTTTTTCGGCCATCCACGCGGCCTGTCCACACTCTTCTTCACCGAGATGTGGGAGCGTTTCAGCTACTACGGTATGCGCGCGTTCCTCATTCTCTACATGGTCCACGCGCTCGGGTTCGACGACAAGCGAGCCGGATCGGTGTACGGGACGTACACCGCGAGCGTCTGGGCCGCGGCGATCGTCGGTGGCATCATCGCCGACCGCTGGCTCGGACAATATAAGAGCGTACTCATCGGCGGGATCATTATCGCCATTGGCCACTTCACACTCGCCTTTCACGCCTTACCGTTTTTCTACACTGGGCTCGGATGCATCGTCGTCGGCACGGGGTTGCTCAAGCCGAACGTGAGCGGCCTCGTTGGATCGCTGTACGACACGAACGACACGCGGCGCGACGCCGGGTTCTCGATCTTCTACATGGGCATCAACCTCGGTGCCGCGCTCGGCCCGTTCATCGCCGGCTATCTCGCGCAGCGCGTCGACTGGCACCTCGGGTTCGCCTGCGCCGGCGTCGGCATGACGTTGGGACTCGTTCAGTACGTTCTTGGACGGAAGCATCTCGAGCCGGCCATTCAGCGATTGGCCGAGCAGCGCCGGGTCGTGCGCGCAACGGCGGCGGCCGCCGCGCGCGCGGACGCACCGCCACCGACAGAGCCGACCTTCGGCGGATTTACCAAAATAGAATGGAAGCGACTCGCGGCCATGGCCGTATTCTTCGTCTTCGCGGCTGTGTTCTGGGGCGCCTATGAACAGGCCGGTTCCACACTCAACCTGTTCGGCGACCGCTACACGCGTTCGTCCATCCTCGGCGTCAGCTTTCCGTCGAGCTGGTTTCTCACCATTCAGGCGATCTTCGTCATCGTGCTTGCGCCGGTGTTCGCGTGGCTGTGGCTTCGACTGGGCAAGTATGAGCCGTCGACGCCGGCCAAGTTTGCGATTGGACTATTCTTTATCGGATTGTCATTCGTGTTCCTGCTACTGCCGGCCAACCAACTGCAGGACTCACCCGCGCTTCGCGTGAGCCCGTTTTGGTTGATCGGCTGCTATTTCATTCAGGAGCTCGGAGAGCTCTGCGTCTCACCGGTGGGCTTGTCGGTGTTCACGAAGCTCGCACCGGTCAAGATCGTCGGCTTCATGCTCGGCGTTTGGTTCTTGGCGGATTCGGTGGGCAACAAAGTCGCAGGCCTTGCGGCCGGATTCATCTCGTCGGCGCCGTTGCCACAGTTGTTCGGCGTGGTCGCTGCGTCGTGTCTTGGAGCGTCTCTCGTTGCGTTCGTGATCATCAAGCCGGTGAAGGGATTGATGGGCGGCGTGCGGTGATGCCGTTGTGCTGAACAGGGCGGCGGTTATCGCATCCCCGCCTTGTTCAGCGCCGCGGCTCCGCCGACGATCGGAATCGAGAACGATGAGTGCGCGAGGTCGACGGTCAGCTCCGTCCCCGCGCGCGGCGCCAGCGTGAACTCCTTGTCGCTCGACAGAATCATCACGGCCAATCGCTTGCCCGCGGGCACGAACTCGTCGTCGGGCTGAAGATCGAACGTGAGATCGTAGAATTTGCCGGGTACGAGCTTCTCACCGGGACGCTTGGAGTCGTAGTTGCCGCCTTTCGTGAGTGACTTGTAGTTCTGAATGTCCGCCCATCCATGCGTGATGACGCCGGCGTGACTCTGCGATCCCGCGCGCGTCGAGTCGTACGGCAGCATGACGAGCCACACGCTCAGGTTCGCGGCGGGCGCGCTCGACGACACGCGCAACGTGATCTTCGGCGTCCCCGAAATGTGTACCGTATCAGTGAAAGTCGGCGTGGCGTACAGCAGCCGGTGCGTCGACTGCTCGGTCATCGCGTAGGCGCTGCCGCTCATCGCCACGTCATCGACGAGCTTGTCCGTCCCGCCGACCGCCGCCGTGAATGAGAGATTTGTAATGCCGATCCCACCCGCCGTCGGATGAAACACGACGGGCACGGCACCGGGAACGGGGAACGACGCGAACGGCGTCGGCGGCGTCACGACACCGCCCCTGCCCCGCCCGCGTCCTCGGCCGGCTACTGTGGTCGCCGAGTCAGCCCCACGACCACCGCGTGCGACGGCGGCAGCAGCCGTCGCAGAATCCGCCGCTGCGCGTGCTGCGGCCACGGCGCGCGGCTCCTGCGCTGCAGCATCCTGAACGATCCACACCGGCGGATCCTTTTCGACGCCGTTGTCGACGCCATACAAATAGTGGCTGAACCAACGATTCACCATCTCGGCCGGCGGATTGCCGCCATGTCCGCCTTGATGCAGATAGATCGAAACGGGTAGGCCGCGCGCCTTCATCTCGTCATAGATGCGGACACTGTGCTCGGGCACGACATTGTAGTCGTTGAATCCATGCGCGAGCAGCACGGCCGCCTTGATGTTTTTCACATACGGCAAGAGGTCGCGCGCGCTCCAGAAGTCGTTGTAGTCGCCGGTCGCGCGATCCTGCCCCTTCGCGCCGGCGAAGATGCCGTTCTTCCACAAATGCTCACAGTTGGCGCGACCAGTGCTGTCGCCGCTCGCGATGAAGTCGTACAACACGTCGACGTCTTCGCCGAGGTAGCCGCCTGGTGACCGCACGAGACCGTTGGAGCGATAGTAATGGTAGTACGAGGTGTTCGGCGACACCGGCACGACGACCTCGAGTCCGGGAACACCGGTCGTCGCCGCGGCGAGCGGCAGCGTGCCTTCGTACGACGTGCCCATCATGCCGACTTTTCCCGTCGACCAGGTCGTCGCTTTCACTTCTTCGGAACCAGTTTCCGTCGTGAAGCCCTTGGCGCGTCCGTTGAGCCAATCGACGACGAACTTCATCGGCATCCGCTCGGGGATGTCACCCACGGTGGGACAACCTTGCGAACGCCCCGATCCTGGCGCTTCGGAGTGGACGACGGCGAATCCACGCGGCACCCACTCGTTGACGAGCGCATTCGAGATGCGCGAACGCGTTGCCTGATACGTGGGCGACACCATGAGTCCGCGCGGCGGCGGCGTAGTGTTCAGCTCCACCTGCACGTTCCAGTTAACCTGGCCGCGGGCCGTGCCTGCATAGTATGGGCTCGACCCATAGACGACGGAGACCTTGAGCCCGTCGGTGTCGGTCTGGCGTGGACGCGTGACGTCGACATGGACGCGATCGGGCTTGCCGTCATGATCGCTGTCGAAATTCGTCTCGACCCACAGTTCCTGGCGAATCCACGTCGATGAGTCCTGGAAGGCGGGGACGACTTGCGCCATTCCATTTGCGAACGTGGGAGCGGCTTTGCCAGGCGCCGGCGTCTGCGCGATCGCGTGGGGCGCGAGCCATGACAGTGCAGCGGAAGCCACGAACGCGAGTGACGAGCCGAGAGCCGAGTGGTGACGGATCAGATGTCGCATGTTTGGATTCGGGGGCGTGGGTCATCGGTCGAACACAATCGGCGGCGCGCGACATGGAGTATACGCATGGCCGGCACCGATTGTTCGTCTCTGCGCGAGTCGGATTGAGGGCGAAGTCCCCGAACGGCGACCGGTTACCCGGGCGGCGAAAATGACTCCGACGTGCGCGGCACGTCCGGCAACTGTTCATCGAGAGATTGTCGATAGCGGACGCAGCCACGTAGAAACTCTGGCCACATCGGCACTGTAGGAATTGGATCGGTCTTCTCCGGCAGCAATCCCCACAGGGCCGGGTGATGCCAGCACAACTCCTGTCCGCTGCTATCCCGGTGCGTGCGGATGCCAGTACGAAGGCGACGCACCTCCGTGAGCAGTTGCTCTCGCGACATGACATCCAGGTCCTCGTCCATTGGGCCTCCACAATTCTGTGATCGCGACCTCCGCGCGAGTCAGCCGCGCCGATCGCTGTCGGCGTCGACTCTCTCCATGAGGACATTCGGCCTCGGCTCGCCAAATCCGAATTGCCGATAGAGGTCGTGTGCATCGCGCGTACCCAAGAGCCAGCGCCGCATCGGGCGAAGCTCAGGGAGGTTCGTGACGACGTCGACCAGCCAGCGGCCCAACCCTTTGCCCCGGTGCGCTTCGAGAACGAACACGTCGGCGAGGAATGCCAGCACGACGTAGTCGGTGACGACGCGGGCGAAGCCGACCTGTGCGTCGCCGTGATAGAGGCCGAACGAGAGCGAGTGGTCGATCGACTGCGCGACGCGGTCGCGGGTCCGGCGTCGCGCCCAGTACGATTCAGTAAGAAAACCGTGAACGACGTCGATGTCGAGACGATTTCGATCGGTGCTGATGATGTACTCGCCCTGCGTCCATTCGTTGATCGCGTTCATGTATCGAAGTCTCGGAGCTAGTGGCTGGCGGCATGCGGACCGGAATTTATTGAGTCGTGGGCGAAGGCACTGGCCTCACGCAATGAGTCGGCGAACATGAAGAAGTAAGGAGTGTCGAGTTTGACTACCCGACTGGTGTGGCCCGCGGGGTGCAGTAGTTCCATGAACCTCGGCCCGGGCCACCATGTCGATGCTTCAGAAGGACCTCTACGAGCAGTTCCATTCGGAAATGCGCGCCAATCACGATCGCGTCGCCTCGATCGCCCGGCCGCTCGATCCCGAAAAGCTGGTGCGACGCCCTGCTCCGAACTCGTGGAGCGTGGGCGAAGTCCTGGAGCACCTCGTGCTCATGGATACGCTCTTCCTCTCTGCAACTGAACCACTCGTTCGCGCAGCTCGTCCAGATGCCGCCGCACCGCTCCGCCCGTTTCGCGAATCGTTCCTGGGAAAGCGGATTGCCGGCGCGCTGGTATTGCCAAAAGCGCTCAAGTCACCGAAAGCAGCGGTTCCCGCGACGCCGCGCGCGGGCGTCACCGAAGCATTTGTCGGGGTTGACGCACGGTTTCTCACCATGATCGAAGCAGCACGGGCGCTGGACTGGAACGCGGTTCGCCTTCGCCCGCCGATCGCTCCGTGGCTACCGATTCGAATCAACCTTGGCGACGTGTTCCACATTCACACCGTGCACGTGCGCCGGCATCTCGCGCAGATCGAGCGTGTGGCAGCCGGGCTGTGACTAGAACCTGATCGCGGCTCACCCATCGGCGCGCAACGCGACGAGCGGGTCCACACTCGCCGCGCGTCGCGCCGGAACGTACGAACCAGCGAGCGCGATGGTCAGCAACACGACTGTCACGACACCAAACGTGAGCGGATCAGTCGGCGACGTGTCGTATAACAATGCTCGAATGCCCCGGGAGATTCCGACCGCGACTATGAGCCCGACGCCGATGCCTGTCCCTGTCAGGATCATCGCCTCTCGCATGACTTGCCCAACCACCACCGGCGACGTCGCGCCCAGTGCGATTCGGACACCGATCTCACGCGTCCGACGCGACACGGTGTACGACATCACTCCGTATACGCCGATCGCTGCCAACAGAATCGCCAGCGCGGCAAAGATCGTGAGCAACTGCGCGGTGATTCGCTGCGGCGCCATCGACGACTCCACGACGCGCTCGAGCGTCTGCACCGCTCCCGGCGCAAGAGTTCCATCAACGCTCGCGATGGCTCGCTCGACATTGTGCGCGACACTCGTCGGATCGCCGTTCGTTCGAATGACGAGCGACATCGTCCACCACGAGCCCAACTGAACGGTCGACATGAAGAACATCGGTTCCGTCGGGTCGCTCGTCACGTTGGGATTCTGCCGCACGTCCTGCACAATGCCGATCACGGTCGTCAATGCGGTATCGCCGAGTAGCGTGAATCGCTGTCCGATGGCGTCTTTGCCGGGCCAGAATCGTCGCGCCATGCGACTCGTCACGATCGCCACTTCCGGCGTCGACGCGTTGTCGGCGGTCGTGAAGTCTCGTCCGCGAATCAGCGTGAGCCCTGCCGCATCGAGAAACCCGTCCGACACGAACCGGTAGGCGACTCCCGCGAGCGTTTCGCCCAACTTGGGCTTGGGCTCGCCCTCGAGGTAGAATCGGCTGCGGTCGTCGACGAAAGACCCGAGGAGATAGTTCGTCGTCGCGGCGCTCCGGACGCCCGGCACCTGTCGCACGGACGCAAGAATCTGCTCGAACCCGCGCGTCACCAGCGACTGTGTCTTGTAACGCGAGCTCGGCATCGTGACGCGCATGGTGAGCACGTGTTCCGGACGATACCCGAGCTCGGCCTTTAGCAAACCTTGAAGACTGCGCACCATCAGGCCGGCGCCAATGAGCAGCGAGCACGCGAGGGCGATCTCTCCGATCACGAGTGCGCCGCGCAGTCGTCCGCGATCGGCACCGCTCGTCAATCCGCGCCCTCCCTCGCGAAGCGCCTCCTGTGGATCGGCACGCGACGCCATGAGCGCCGGCGCGACGCCCGTCAGAATCACCGTCGCAATCGCGACGGCCAGCGTAAAGCCCAATGCGTTGGCATCGATCGCGATCCGCGCCCACCCCGGATACACGCGCGCCAACTCGGCCGGAACCATGGCACGAATTGCGGCAACTCCGGCGAACGACACAAGCACGCCCACCGCTCCGCCCACGGCTGCGATGATGCCGCTTTCGGCAAGCAGTTGTCCAATGAGATCGCCGCGTCGCGCACCGAGAGCGACACGCACCGCCAACTCTCGGCCGCGCGCCGTTGCTCGGGCGAGAAGAAGGTTCGCGACGTTTGCGCAGCCAATGAGCAGGACGAATGCGACCGCGCCCAACAATGCTTGGAGTAACGCGCGCGGCCCGCGTCCATAGAATTGGTCCGCCGGCTCGACGCGCATTCCCCATTTCGTGTTGAACTCCGGATACGCAAGCTCGAGTTGTCGCGCGATCGTCGTCGCTTCGCTGCGCGCCCGATCGATCGAAACTCCCGGCTTGAGACGACCGATTGCTTTCACCAGGCGAGCATCGCGCTCTCGACCAGTCGCTCCATCCAGAGCGAGTGGGACCCACAACTCCGCGCCGGCTGGAAAATCAAAGTCCGGCGCCATCACGCCGACGACAACATGAGGCACGCCGTTCACCTGGATCGCGCGGCCGATCACGGCCGAATCCGCGCCGAAGTGTCGGCGCCAGAGACCGTCGCTCAGGATGACGCTCGACGTGTGACCCTCGCGCCCTTCTTCATCGGTGAAGGCACGCCCGAGTGCGGGGCGCCGCTGGAGTGTGCGGAAAAAGCCGGGCGTGACCGTGAATCCGCTCACCGCTTCCGGCTCGAGAATTCCCGTGAGATTCACATTCCACTTTCCGAACGCCGCGATCTGTTCGAGCGTCGCCGACTGTCGCTCCCAATCCAGCAGATTCGCCGGCGCGATCTCGTCGAAATCCGGCTCAGCGCCCCGCGGCGGAGTCTCGGCCAGCATCACCAGTCCTCGTCCGTGCGGCGTCGGGACCGGATGCAATGCAACTGCGTTGGCGGCTGTGAACACGGTCGTATTCGCTGCGACGCCGATGGCCAAGCAAGTCACCGCGGCGGCGGTGAGTCCCGGAGTGCGGAGAAGCGAACGAGCGGCCAGCCTGATGTTCTGCAGCATTTTGGCTCACTGGGCGGCAGGTGGAGAACCACAGTCCAACTCTCGCGAATGCGCATGAATCCAGCGACGGCAATAGGAAGGACCGTACCCGTCGCGTCCGCGCGCCAAACGTCACGTGAACAATGAGTTACGGCCCGGTTGCTCTTTCGATCGACCGAGCTCGATGTGCGTCCGTGGGATTAGACGTTCCACAATCGAACAGCGTTCGGAATGCATGACGTGGCCGCGTTTTCGACGTCGCGCAAGCGACGAGGGCACGGAATCGCCAGTCGCTGGAGACTCCCTGCCCTCGCGTTTCTACTCGCGCCTGTTACTGCGGCGCCCTCGAGATGTCTACGGGAATTTGACGCAGGGAATCGTCCCGCGACGAATCGAATGTCCGGCGTCGTTGCTATCGTCCGACCAAAACGCCGGCTTCTGCCCGCCGACGCACAACGTATTCGGCGTGAAGGCAAAGCCCTCGTTGTTGAAATTGCCCATGCCCGTCGGCCGGCTGAAGATGTGGGTCAACTTCAATCGGCCAAACGTGGGCGAGCCGGGCATCGTGTCGATCACGAAGACGTCGGACAGGCCACCGCACGTGTCATCGCACGTGGCCCAGAGCTGACCGAGCTCGCGATCGAACTGCAGCGCCATCACGCCCGCCGGGAATCCGGCGCTGATCGACGTGATCTGCTTGAAGCCGTTCGTGGTGTGATTGAGTGCGTAGACGTAGATCACGCCCGTGCCCTCCACCCCGATGAAGAACAAGCCGCCGCCGTGATTCGCATACTCGGCGGGATTGTACAAATGTCCGGCTGCGACGTCGAAGAACCCTTGCGAGATGAGGAACGCGTCCGGCACCCATGTAATCCCCTCGATGCCCGAATTCGCCAAGAGGGGCGGGAGATCCGCCGTGAGGTTCCACTCGTTCGTCGCAGTGAGTGTCGTGCCGGTGCCCGTGACATCGAAGCGCAGAATGCTCGGGCGACTGACGCCGTTGTCGCTGTTGTTTCGCTCTGTCGCGACGTACATGCCCGCTGAACTGCCGGTCGTGAACGTGAGATCTTCCGAATCGGGCTCGCCCGTGTCGTCCGGATAGTGAAGTCCCTTGCCGGCGCTCCAACCGTTGCTGGGATCAGGAATCCAGATCGAGTTCTCGGTGTCGAAGATCATGCGATAGATACTGCCCGGTCCGTTCCGCGCCGCCCACAAGACGTCCGGCGCACCGCCAGTACCAATCTCATATATGAGACCACTCAAGTTACTCGAAAACTGATTGAGCGCGTCGACAGTGACGATGTCGGGACCACCGGGCCACGGCGCGGCCGTTGGCGGCGCGCCCGGACAAGCGTTGGCGACGCCCTTCGTGGCGCTGACCGTCGTGACGAAGTCGCCCGCGCCGTCGGGACACCGACCGTAGGTCGTGGCGGCGTGTGCTGCCCAGGTGTACGAGTCGACGAGCGTTCCGGTTGGCGTGAACAGACGCGCCGCGTCGGCAGAGCCGAGTCCAAAGCCGAGCGCGTCGAATGCGAGGAACGCATGCGAGGCGATCGTGGTTCCGGCCGGGATCATGAAGGTGTGAGTGTCGTCGTTGTCCTTGAGAACGAAGCCGGACAAATCCACCGGGCTCGATCCTGTGTTGACAACCTCGATCCAATCGGGATTTGATCCGTCGTCCGATTCCACTTCGTTGACTCTCACGGTGATCGGGCTGCTGCAGTCGTTCGGCGTGCCTTTCGTCGCTCGCGTCGTCGTCAGGAATGCGCCCGTTCCATTGGGGCACCGGCCGTACGTCGTCGCGGCGTGCGCGGTCCAAGCAAACAAATCGATGAGCGTGCCGCCTGGCCCGAATAGTCGCGCCGCGTCCGCTGATCCGAGTCCGAAGCCGAGTGCATCAAAGGCGAGGAATCCGCCGGCTGGGATCGTCGTGCCGGCCGGAATCGTGAAGTTATGAGTATCGTCGTTGTCCTTGAGCACGAAGCCGGACAAGTCGACAGCGAGCGCGCCAGGGTTGTACAGTTCGATCCAATCCGGGTTGTTCCCGTCGTCCGATTCGACTTCGTTGACCTTCACGGGAACGCTGCAATCGTTCGCCGTGCCTTTCGTCGAGCTCGTGGTGGTGACGAAGGCGCCGGTTCCGCTGGGGCAGCGTCCGTACGTCGTCGCCGCGTGCGCGGTCCAGGAATAGGAATCGACGAGGCGGCCAAACGGGTCAAACAAGCGCGCCGCATCCGGAGCGCCGAGTCCGAAGTTGAATTGGTTGGCGCCACTGCCGGTGTCGAACACGAGATAGGCGCCCGGCGCGATCGACGTTCCGGCGGGAATCGTGAAGTTATGAGAATCATCGTTGTCTTTGAACACAAAGCCGGACAGATCCACCGCGGCCCCGCCGGCGTTATAGAGCTCGATCCAGTCGTCCGGCGTGCCCCCACTCGATTCGACTTCGTTGATCTTGATCTGCGCGAGCGGCACGAGCCCCACGTGGAAACGAATTGGGAGTTCGTTGGCCACGAGGAGCGGCGCGAGGCTTCCATCGGCGCGAGTAAGTGCCCAGCGGCCTCGCACGGCGTCAAAGAGCACGGCTCCTATTTCGGTTGTTCCGCGCACAGCGCTGATTCGATATGTCTTCCGTGTTGTGAAGCTCGAGCCGAGCAGGCTCAGTGTCGCTTCAAACTGCCCGACCGTGGTGTTCGTGGTGAGCGTGCCTACTCCAGGAGCGGGCGTCGTGGAGAAATGAGCGATCGGAGCACCGCTGCATGCGCTGCCGGCCCAAACGCAGACCGAGACAGCGGAGGAGCCCGTCGCGTCGAACGTCGACGGACTCGCGGTGCCGGTACCGAGTGGCGTCAACCACGAGAAGGCGCCGAGTGGAAGCTCAGTGCGCGATGCAGCCCCCGGTCTCAGCCGTGCGCCGTTCGGCGAGATGAGAGAATCGGAGCACGAGAGCGCGGGCAGGGCCAACATGACCGCGCTTACAATGCCAAGCAAATTTTTGCGTGCGAGGTTCATCGTTCAGGCCTCGCTCGGGGTCAGTGCGCGCACCGCGGCCACTCGTCGCCGGCGCCAACGAACCCCTGCGATTCCTGTCAATCCCGTCAGCATGAGGATGATGCTCGAAGGCTCCGGCGTCGTCGTGACATGAGAGATCGCGCACGGCGTCAGGTCGTTGCAGCTGTCGCTCGGACTGCCTGGCGCAACGCCGGCAAACTCGACGTCGGCGAGCGTGAGTGCGCTCGTGTCGAACGCGCGCGACGTGAAGAAGCTGAAGGTGATGAACTGATCGGACCCGCACGTTTGACCCATCTGCCCGATTCCGCCATCGACCGCCGGTGCGGACGCACATCCCCCAACGCCCGTGTTCCCGAGCGCGGAAAGAAAGATCGCGTCACCCGATTCGAAAACGCTCCAGTCGGATGCGTCGGAGACGGTCGCACCCCCAACCGCGGTCGGCGTCGCGAGTGCATCGACTTCACCACCAGGCTCGACCGGCGGCTGCGTGGTTACAAATTCCAAGAAGTAAATGCTCGTCGCGAGACTCGGCGTTGTCTGCGAACCCATGTTTTGAATTGCAATCTGAAACAGGTTCAGGCCGCCTGGTCCGATTCCAAGTTGCGATGTCAGCTGGACCGTGGCGCAGTCGGCCAACGCGCCTTGCGAGCAGGCCTCGAAGCTCGTGGTTTGCGCGGCGATCGCGCGCGGGAGAAACAACGCACCGGCGAGAGCGGCGAGAGCGGCCATGCTGGCCACTCGGCGTGAAAACAGGAACATCGGCATCGACTCCCTAGTGTGTGGTACGAACACGTCGCCGACCATCGCGGGCGGAACGCGTGGGCGGTCATCATGGACGTACCAGCTAGGGGTCGCAACCGATTTTCGGCCACTGTCACGTGGTCGTTACCGTCGTTACGTAATCGTTAACTGACGGGCTCGTCTGCGACTAAAACGCGAAGAGAAAGCAGCCCCAGTTCGTGCCGACAGACGTCACGATCAACCACGCGCCGGCGCGTGGCAGATGGATTCCCGACGGGTAGAACTCCTCTCCGTTGCTGGGGATGGAGTGCGCGAGCGCCGTAAGCCGGTAACTCCGGATCAGCATTCGATCATTGAGCGACGTGGCGCGCACGACGAGCGTGTCTGACACGCGTGGCCGTGCCGGCCGCCACCAGAGTTTCCCCAATCCTTGCTGCCATACGCTCGGATATATGTCGAACGGGCCGGCGGTGAAGTCACCGGATTTCGCGACAGTGTGGTTGGATGCATCGACGCAGTGGCGTGCGGTCGCAGAACCGGTGGTCGACGGCCGAGGGTATTTGGCGCCTTCGGCCTCCGCGTCGCGCACCTCGGTTGGGAACAGTTGAATCAGGTGCGAGAACCGGAGTTGGGGAGTGAGTGCAACCGTCTGCGCGCCGCTCCGCACTCGGGCGACGAAGAGAGCAGCGACCACCAGAAGGGGAACACGCAACGCGGCCAATCGACTCATCATTGGATCGTCATCAACGGGAAGGTCGTGCAGTGGGTCGCGGTCGGGCTCCCCGGCGCATGACGTGAAATAGGGTTGCCTATGCGGATACGAACGCCAGCGCAGCGCTCAACGCGGCGCCGATGCTCAGCAAGAACGTCCAGCGCCAGACGTGCCCCCACAGCGACACTCCTCGTGCGCCGGGCGGCACACGGCCGTCGAGCACGAGCACCTGCCGTTGCCGCCTCGCAAGGATCGCCACTACGACGTACGAGATCGCCGTGGCAACCGCGAATCCGACCAGCGCACTGAACATACGAATCTCGAAGGACAACTGTGAATGCCGCGCAAGCAGCGCGGCGAGCGCCGCCAGCAGCGCGGCATACACCGGATAGATCATCGGACCTCGGCGGCTGTAGATCGACGTCAGCGCGAGCCCGATGCCGCCGAAGATACCGACGACGGCGGCGCGAGGAACAAGAGCGTTTGCTAGAAGCTCGCTCATCGATGCGATCATAGTTTGCTACTCCTCGCTCAATCATCCGCCGCGTAAGGGACCCGCACAAGGCACGAACGATGGACGACGGCGGCCGACGCAACCCTTGCCCACGCCGCGGCGACACCGCACAATGCCTTGGGCGAAGCCACGTGACGCGGCGTTGTCGCGGACGTCGCCTTGATTTCATACACCCATTGGAGGCAGGACGTGTCCAAACTCCGTCTCAAGATTTCAATGTCGTTCGACGGCTTCGTTGCCGGGCCCAACCAGAGCGTCGAGAATCCACTCGGCGTCGGCGGCGGGCGCTTGCACGAGTGGGCGTTCGCACTCGCAGCATGGCGGGCGGCGCACGGGCTCGAGGGCGGCGAGGTCAACGCGAGCGCGCCGGTCGTCGAAGAGCAACTCGCGAACATCGGCGCCACGATCATGGGGCGAAACATGTTCGGCGGCCACCCCGGCCCTTGGAATGCCAAGAACCCATGGAATGGTTGGTGGGGAATCGATCCGCCGTTCCATCATCCCGTGTTCGTGCTCACTCGCTACCCACGCGAGCCTCTCGTGCTCGAAGGCGGGAACACCTTCACGTTCGTCACCAATGGCATCGAGTCGGCGCTCGACCAAGCGCGGCGAGCAGCCGGCGGGAAGGATGTGTCGCTCGTTGGCGGAGCGAAGGCCGCGCAGCAATACTTCGTCGCGGGCCTCATCGATGAGATGGACATCAGCGTCGCGCCGACGCTGCTGGGGGGCGGGGAACGTCTATTCGATTCCACGGGCGACGACCTGCACGGACTGAGACTGGTGCGCACCGTTGCCGCGCCAAACGTCACGCACTTCAAGTACGCGAGGGTCGAATCGCCGTGACATCGTTTAAGAGGCTCGTATCGCGACAGGCGACTTGCCCACCGGGTCTACGCGGCGCACAATGGAGCATTGAGGAGGACAGATGATTCGCGTTTCCGTCGCCGCCGCGCTTCTCACGATCACGACCGCCGCCGCACATGCACAGCAGCATTCGCCGGCGGAACAACTCGGCACCGTCCACTTCGCGACCTCCTGCAGCCCCAAGGTCACGACGCAATTCGACCGTGCGGTCGCGCTCCTTCACTCGTTCGAATTCGGCGAATCGATCCGAACGTTCAACGACGTCCTCACCACCGACTCAACCTGTGCGATGGCGCACTGGGGGATCGCGCTCAGCCGATGGACCAATCCCATGGCGGCCGGCAACCGGTCGCCCGCACAGCTACAGCAAGGGAAAAACTCGGCCGACGCCGCCACTCGAGTCGGCGCTCGCGCCACCGATCGTGAGCGCGGCTACATCCACGCCGTCAGCCAACTGTACGACGATTTCGAGCACAAGGATCAGCGAACCCGCGTGATCGCGTACGAGCACGCAATGAATGAGCTCGTGCTCCGGCAACCGACGGACACCGAAGCCAAGATCTTCTACGCGATCTCGCTCACCGCGTCCGCGTCGCCGACTGACAAGACGTACGCGAATCAACTCAAGGCCGGTGCGATTCTCGAGCCGATCTGGGCTAAGCAGCCGAATCACCCCGGACTCGCGCACTACATCATTCACAGCTACGACTATCCGGCGCTTGCCGACAAAGCGCGCGCCGCGGCAGAGCACTACGCGAGCATCGCGCCGTCCGCCGCGCACGCTTTGCATATGCCCTCGCACACATTCACGCGCGTCGGCCTGTGGGAAGAATCAGTGAATTCCAACAGGCGGTCGATGAAAGTCGCATTGGCCACCGGCTCAATCGCGGAAGCATTGCATGCTGCCGACTACGCCATGTACGCCAATCTCCAACTGGGAAAGGAGTCCGACGCGAAAGCGATTCTCGACGGACTCCCGGCGATCGCCGTGCGCTTCGATCCGAATGCAATCACCGGCGCCGCACCAGGGTCGGCCGGCGTCTTCGCTCTCGCGGCGATTCCAGCTCGATGGGTACTCGAGCGGAGAGTGTGGACCGAAGCCGCCGCGCTCGAACCCAAGGCGAGCGCCTTTCCCTACACCGAGGCAATGACGTACTTCGCTCGGTCACTTGGCGCCTCACATACGGGCAACGTCGCAAGAGCAAAATCGGCGATCGACTCGCTGGCGTCGATTCAGCAACGGCTCAGCGCGGCGGGCGACGGATACTGGGCCGAGCAGGTCGCCATCCAGCAACTCGCCGCGCGCGCTTGGCTCGAGCTCGCCGAGCATCACGAGGCCGACGCGCTCGCACGCATGCGCGAGGCCGCCGCGCGTGAGGACGCGACCGAAAAAAGCGCGGTGACACCCGGTCCCTTGGCCCCCGCGCGCGAACTGCTCGGCGATATGCTGACGGAGCTCAAGCGGCCCGCCGAGGCGAAGGTGGAGTATCGAGCGACGCTGCAGAAGGAGCCGAACCGGCGGCACTCACTCCGTGGCGCCGGCGCGTGAGTAGAACGGTAAGGGTTTTTGCATGATTATTTTCTGAATCCAGGCGCGCGACTCACGCCACGACAACCTGATTCTTTCCGCGGTGTTTGGCGGAGTACATCGCTTCATCCGCGCGCGTCAGCAGGCGTTCCACCGAACTGCCGTGATCGGGAAACACCGCAACCCCAACGCTGGCCCCGAAGACGACATTCGTCCCGTCGGACAGACGGACCGGCGATTGCAGATCCCGCAGGATTCGATGCGCGACCTGCCCCACGTCGGCGCTCAGATCCATGTCCGTGAGCAGCATGGCGAACTCGTCTCCGCCCAGCCGCGCAACCGTGTCATACTCGCGGACGACGCGCAACATCCGATGCGCGGCCTCCTGCAGAACGGCATCGCCCGCGTCGTGCCCGTACGTGTCGTTGATCTCTTTGAACCCATCGAGATCGATCAGCATGACGACAACGCGCTCGGTTCGGCGCTGCGCGCGGGCAAGCGCACCCGTGGCCCGCTCGTGCCATCCGGCGCGATTCGCGAGACCGGTGAGCGGGTCGTAGAACGCCATCTTCGCCAGGCGAAGCTCGAATTGCTTCCGCTCTTTGGCAAAGGCGACGACGCGCGACATCGACGCCAACGTGAACGTTCCCTTCGCAATGCATTCCTGCGCGCCAAGCTGCACCAGCTTGAGCGACAGCGACTCGTCATCGATGCCGCTGCAGACGATGATCGCCGACTCGGGGCTGGACGCGCGAAGGCGAAAAACGGTGTCCACGCCACGAGCGTCCGGCAATCCGAGATCTGTGATGATGACATCGAATCGCTGATCGTGTACCAGCTTCGTCGCTTCGGCGAGTGTCGTCGCCGCGGTCACCGACACGCCCGGAATCCGCTCGAGCATGCGTCGCAAGAGCAACGCGTCCACCGCACTGTCCTCGATCATCAACACCGACGTTCGCTGTGCCTCGGCGGACCGGTCCGATGCGGCACGCTGTTGGTGGAGATCCGCCGCAAAGGCGAGCTTCGCGACGAGATCCGGCATCTCCCACGGTTTCGAGACCACGCCGGCAATCGCGCCGTCCGCCGAGTTGCGTCGTGCGGCGAGGGCGACGCCTTGTGGCGTCATGAGCAGAAACGCCGTATGCACCGAGGTCGACCCGATCGCATCGGCAACGGCGTACCCATCCACGCCGCGCAATTCCAGGTCGATGACCACGATCGGATACACGCCGCTCTGCCCAAGCTCCAGCGCCTCGCCTGCCGTCGACGCAACGTCGACGTCGTAGCCGAGTGTGCCGGCCACCCGTTCAAAGGCAGGGCCATCGGCGGCGGCCGCGACGAACAGAAGGCGGTGCCGACCGGATCCCGCGGTGCGTTCCTCTGTCGCCTGGGAAATCACGAACTCTGTAACGACTGCCAGTCCACCGATGTCATCGAGTGCAACGATATGGCGCCTATCCGTACCGCGTAAGGGGCGTCAAGCGGCAGCGTTTGGGAACGCTACCGAGGGTCGTGCACGATCCTCGGAGTCAAGCGTCGACCTGCGAGTCTCGAGTCGACAGCGGCGAGTTGCTACCCACCGGCGGATTCCGCAGCGGCGGCAGCATCGCGACGACGCTTCTGGGCGACGAGATCCGTCTCGGCGGTCGTGGTCGGGCGTCGACTCGAGGCCAGGCTCACGAGCCCGCGGCCGAGTCCCTTGAGCTGGTTGTGCCAAATCACCTGGCCTCGCTCTGGGTCGAGACGCCAGATCTCGCCGCCATTCGCCGCGAGCAGCGCCTCACCATCCCACATCACGGTCACGTGATCAGACGACCGGAGTGTCACGCGCCACGCCTCGGCCCCCGTGCGATCGTCGAGCGCGACAACCGCGTTCTTGATGCCGACGAAAACGAACACCTGCAGGTCGCGCGGCATTGCGTAGCCTCCGGTAGGATTTGGTCCGCCCGCTTTGCATTCTGCCCCGATCAGCCTCTCGGCGCGCCTCCGCGCCGACTGACCCAGATCACTATGATGCCCACCACGATCGCGATCCCACCGTTGATCGCCCACCGTCGCTGGCCTGACATAAAACTGCCGGGAAGCACGCCGACGCCTTGAAAAAACCAGATGCATCCGATGAGCGCCAGGAGAATGCCAAGTACACTGCCGATCATTTTCATGTCTGTAGTCGCCTCGATCGAAGGTTCACCGCAAAGGTTCACCGCAACGATAGTTCACGATTTCCGGGCGCAGTCGGCCGACGGACCCGGTGCGTCACGCGACCGTGACCCTCGCAACGTTTGCGCCGCGCGCACGTGGCGCGTAGGATTTGGCCGCACGCGTACTCGCAACCCCCGCTTCCAAAGGTGTCGCCAATGGCAAAACTGCTCACGGAGTTCATCGGGACCTTCTTTCTTGTGTTGTCCGTTTGTCTGAGCGTGTCAGGAGGAAGTCCCATGGCGCCGCTTGCGATTGGCGGAACGCTCATGGTGATGGTGTACATGGGCGGTCATATCTCCGGTGCGCACTACAACCCGGCCGTCTCACTCGCGCTCGTCGTGCGCGGAGCGATCTCCGTCGTCGAGATGGTGCAGTACTGGGTCGCGCAACTCCTCGGCGGCATCGTGGCGGCGTTCACGGCCAGCTTCATTTCGGGGAAGGCCGTTCCGATTCATCCTGGCAGCGGCGTGTCAATGACGTCGGCCCTGCTCGTGGAGATTCTCTATACGTTTGCACTTGCACTCGTCGTGTGCAACGTCGCGACATCAAAGAAGACTGAAGGCAAAGGATTCTACGGTCTTGCGATTGGATTCACCGTCGTGTGCGCAGCGTTTGCGGCGGGAGGGATTTCGGGCGGTGCTTTCAACCCTGCGGTCGGAACCGCGCTGACGGTGACCGGCGGCGAAGGGTTTGGCAACATCTGGCTCTATTGGGTTGGTCCGCTGATCGGCGGAGCCATCGCCGGTGTCGTGTTCAAGATTCAAGAGCCGGCGTAGAATCTTCCATCAACGGCTCAGCGCTTTCGCTTCGGCGTCTTTGGAGACGCTTTCGGCGCGAGAGTAGCGCGCGCGTCGGCGATGAGCGGACGAAGATCGGCGACGGTCGCCGCCGCAAGCCGCACGAGCACCGCCGGAAATCCCCGGAAATCCATTGTAGTGCGGCTCAGTGAAGAACTTGTCAGGCTCGGCCGATATCAGCAGATCCTTTGCGGCAAGATTCGGAACGCGCACGGCGAGCACGCCCGCGTTTGCGACGCGCGGTTTCTTTGGCGTGACACGCTCCATCCAAACCCAAATGAATCCCTTTGGCTTGCCCTTGATCTGAACCGTAAAGGCGAATCCTGTCTTCGCCTCTTCAGTATCGGGCAGCGATAGCGCAATGCGACGGACGTCTGCCTGGGTGGCCACGGCAAAAATATACTGCGCGCCGTGCCGCGCCGAGAGTTGAGAGAATGAGGTCAAAGGAACGGAAATACCATCGCCATGAGCCAGAGGACCGCACCGATCGCGACGACGCCGCGCAGCAGACCGGCGGTAACTGGCCCGTGCACGCCCGGATCGCCGGCGCCACGCCAACTCATGATCAGCGCGATGCCGATTGCCAGCAACCCAACTAACCCAACCCAATACGAGGGCATTGCCAGCGCGCGACGATTCAGTGTGTGTGAGATCCACGCGGTGACGAGGAACGTCGTCACTGCGGCGGCCCAAACACGGATGAGGGAAAGACGAGCTCCCGACGACATGCATCGACCTCTTGGAGGCGGGTTCGGAAGGATAGGCTCGCGCTGGGATGTGCAACCATACGTTGAGTTACGTAGACGCCTCAGGCGAGCCCAACATTTGTCCGGATTGTCTGGCTTTCTACGTTTGTGAATATTGGAATACCGCGACGCCGCCCGTCGCCTCGTCCGATTTGCTTTCAGGAGGGAGAGATGCGGAGAATGGCCGCGTTCCTGTGCGCAACGCTCATGGTGTGCGGATGTCGCGACGATCACCCGAGCGGACCCGTCAATCCGCCGGATCCCAACTCCGGTTCAATCGCCATCGTATTTCCGCTGTCGACTCCAATGACGTCGGCCGGCGAAACGCGGACGGCAATCGGCGTCGTGCTCGATGCCAATCAAACGCCAGTGACTCCGACGCCGACCATATCGTGGACGTCGGGTTCGCCGAGCGTCGCGACTGTGAACTCGACCGGCGCGATCGCGACGATCACTGCCGTGGGCGATGGCGCCACAACGATCAGGGCGACCAGTGGCTCCGCCAAGGGCTCGATCACCGTGACGGTTCATCGCGCGGCGACGTCTGCCGCCGGCTCTACGCCATAGACGTTCCGTCGCTCCTACTCGGCCGGCGATCCGTTTAGCGGGGAGACTCCCGCTTGACGCAGATCGCGCCGCGCTCACGATCTTCGATGCTGCAGTCGTAGACTCCGCTCCGAGTCGTCGCGACCCACGTTCTCGTGGACCCGTCGTGGACGTCTGAGATCTTGACCGAATCGGGATACGGAGTGGGCGAGATCCCACGCGCCGACTGTCGTTGCAGCGTGTGCATCGACGGAGCGCAGCCGGCGAGTGCGGTTGCGACGAGAAGTGCGAACAAAGCAGCGAAACGCATGCGGCCCTCTAAGCTGGGTTGATTCAAGAATGCTACACCGTCGAATGTGTAACGTTCACCGACCAGAGCTGTGTGACACGCTATTGACGAATATAAGATTCATCAACGCCGAGTGTCTGGGAGCGGGAGTTCGACGAAGCCCGGTGCGCGCGGAACCTGGGCGAGAACCGTGAGAAGGTCGGCCGGCGGCGTGACGAGCTTCCGCGCCCGCAGATCGAGCCATCCGCCGGTGGTTCGCACCGTTGCGGCGCGTTCGCCGTGCGCCGACCAGATCTCGTTCTCGAGGGTAAATCGGGCGCCGTCGGGGCTCATCGCGAGCATTGCGTAGGTCACCCTCAGCGTGTCGTGCAGCCCTGCTTCGCGAACGTATTCGATCTCATCCGTTCGAGCTACCGGGCCAAGCGCGAGCCGTCGAAATTCACTCGGCGGGAATCCGTGCTCGACGAAGAACGCCATCCGGACGTCGGCGGCCAGATTCAGATACGCGGTATTCGCCATGTGCCCGTTCATGTCCATCATTGCCCAGCCGACGAGGAACTCCTTGGAGTAGCGCGGCGTAGCCGACTCGTGTTCAGGGAGCGACATGCGTCTTCTTGGTCGACTGTTCGTGTATGCGTGGCGGACTCGACGTTCCAAGATTCTCATACCATTTGAGATTCGCCGTCGCCGTTCCGATGCAGGCGATGTCGATCCGAGAGTCGCCGTTGAGGTCTATGGCCACGCAACCCGCAGCAGCCATGCCACCGTCGTCGAGCGTCGAGCGCGTCCAGGTCGCGGCGCCCGGATCGGCCACATACAGCCAGACGCTGTGCGTGCCGCCGCGCTGGCCGACGATGACCTCGTCGACACCATCGCCGTCGAGGTCCGCCGTGATGAGCGTGTGGCCATCGACCACCGTCGTGTCGATCACCTTGCGCTCGTATCCTCCGGCGCGTGCCCGCCGATAGATCACGACGTCATTTCCATGCCACGGCTCGATTGCCGCGAGAAAGATGTTGTCGGCCGCTGAGCCGCTTGCCTGCGGACCGCGTCCGACGGCGACGTCGCTCGAGCCACCCTTGGGGACCGGCGCGGCGTCACCGGTAGCGACCGCGATGTGCGTCCACGCATTACCAGAATGCTCATATCGGTGAATGCCCGCGAAACCCGCCGAAAGCAGGCATGCGTCGCAGAGCAATCCGCGAATCGGTTCGATGGCGTGCACGACGCCGGCTTCATCGCTCGTGACAGACTCGCGTTTCCAATCGGGCGCGCGATACGCGTAGATCGGCGTCACGCCGGCGTAGTTGGGCGGAAGCGCGGTCGCGGCGGCGAGCGGTGAATTCACGAGCCATCGCTGGCCGTCGCGGTCGACGTACCAGCGCAGCCGATGCGCCGACGGCACGCGATCGATCTCGCGAGCCGCCCACGGCTGCCGAGGATCGGCGCCGTGCGTGAGGAGCGCGACAATTCCCGTGCTCTGATCAGGGCGCGTTGAGAAGCCGGAGGCAACGGCGATCTCGGGAATTCCGTCGCCGTCAAGATCGGCGGCGGCGACGTTGATCAAGCCCGTCAGGCCTCCGGTGATGACGTGTCGCGTCCACGATGGATTCTCGAACCAGAGCAGCTCCGTCAGGTTGCTGGCGACGGCGATGAGGTCCGGCTTTCCATCGTGGTTCACGTCCGCTGCGACGACTTGATACCCGCCGCGAAGACCAGTGGCGATTTCGTGGGCCGCAAAGCGTGGGAGCGACGACGCTTTGTTGTGAGGTTCCGGTTTTGCGGCGAACGCGAAGAACGCTGCGCCGGCGGCAAGCGCCGTCAACGAGATCCGAATCATGTGGCGATTGTGTGCAAGTGATCAGACAGTTGTCGAAAGCATCGCTGATCGAGTCTCGCGTCGCCAGATGCGCCGCGCCGCCGGAGCACATCGGCAGGGATCTACTCCATGTGAGTTCCGTTGAATGGTTCCGACGCGACCGGCGCCGCGCCGGCCACACGCGCGAACCGCACGCGATGCTCGGCGTTGATCGCGGCCAACTGCGCACCATCCGGCGCTCCGGGCGCTGCAAAAAGGGACGCAACCCGGGAATAGTAGCGCTCGAATCCGCTCGGCGTCGTCAACACCCAGTGACGGCCGGGCGTGGCACCGATGACCTGAAACGTGTGCTCGCGGCCGCGCGGCAAGTAGACCGCGCTTCCGGGTCCGACGTCGGTCCATTCGCCGTCGACGTAAACACGGTATTGGCCTTCCAGAATGAGAAACAACTCGTCTTCCGCGTCGTGGACGTGCGCCGGAGGTCCGCCGCCTGCAGGCACGCTCGCCAACCCCAGCGTGAACGACCCTGCCGTTTCCTCGGCGGTGAGCTTGAACAGGATCTCGTTTCCGAACGAGCGCACGGATTGTCCGTCCGCGGGATGCACGATGGTCGGGATGCGGTGCGTCGATGCGGATGCGGTGGCCGGGCTGTCGGCCGGCGCAATGGGAGAACTGGTTGATGAGGTCATGATCGCAACTCGTTGAAAGCGTGGGCGAACGGGCCATCGGGACGAGCGGAATGATCGCGCGCCCCGATTACCCGGCGCATAACGCCGTCAAATGCGATTCCGATCTACACGGCCCCGTAAGCAGCCAGTAAGCGCCCCGGGCAACTTCCCCTACGGCGTCGTGGTCCCAATCGCCCGCGCCATCAAATAAGTCGCACCATCCGCCGGCACAACCATCCCGGTCTGCGCACCCG
>Ga0193753_10000096_pt1 | contig 79652 bp, 63 predicted proteins | sample H1c2metaG_FD_144925 | JGI IMG/M metagenome (GOLD analysis project Ga0193753, IMG submission 144925) | Soil microbial communities from a riparian zone of the East river system, Colorado, United States - H1c2 | ecosystem: Environmental > Terrestrial > Soil > Riparian zone | place: USA: East...
CACCCGGTTCAGCGTGCGACGCAGCCGCGCGGACCAACGGCTTGTCGATCGCCGTTTGACCGACCACGCGGTGCGCTGAGCCCGCAACCCAAACGAGGCCGATCAAGGCCATGCGGACGAACGCGACTTTCAAGCGGATTCGATCATCATTGTCCGGCAATAATGCACCGCCGCGCGAGCGAATGTCTACTCCGATCCCGCGTGGAGCCTGCGTCGAGCCCGCGTAGACGGCAGGTGTTTCTCTTGCCATACTCCCCGCCATGTCTCCGACCAACACGAATTTCTCGACCGCGGCGATTCAAGGCGACAATCGCGGCTATACCGCGTACCATGCACCGCGGTACGCGTTCATTCTCCAACTGCTCGGCCAACTTGGCGTCTCCAAGTCGTCGCGCATCCTCGACATCGGATCGTCTCGCCTCACCGAATTGCTCGCCGAGCGGTTCGAGACGTCGGTCGACTCGCTCGGGTTCGGTCCCGACAGACCATCAACCACCGGGCAGCATTTCCAGTTCGACCTCAATCAGGCGCAAGACGAGGCCGGTTGGCGTCGCGATCTTGCCGCGTACGACGTGGTTGTCATGGCCGAGGTCATCGAGCATCTGTACACGGCGCCGCAGTTGGTGCTCGCGTTCGTGCGCACCCTGTTGCAGGACGGAGGCCTTTTGCTGATTCAGACGCCGAACGCCGCGTCTCTTCAGAAGCGCATCAAGATGGCGATGGGGCGGAATCCGTACGAGATGATCCGGCTGGACACGACCAACCCGGGACACTTTCGCGAGTACACCATCCGCGAACTCCGGCGGCTGGCCGAGGGCGCAGGGTTTCGTGTGGAGCGACAGGCAACGGCATTTTACTTCGACGCGCGGTACGCTCGGCACGGGGACAATGGTGACCGACCGCAGCCGGTGATCGGGGCGATCAAGAATTCGATTTACCCGATGCTGCCAGCGGGGCTCAGAGAGGGTGTGACGATGATCTGGAGGCGGCCGAGGTGAGAAAAAAACTTGGCAACGGAAATGCCCCTAGCTCGCAGCTTGTTCGCTGAAAGCTCACAGCTCGACTGCGACGTGACAGTACTCGAGGGGGCTTGATGAGTCAGGTCACTTGCTTCGGCGCATGCTGTTTCTCTCTGGCCGAGGAATGATTGTCCTGTCGTAGGCAGCTAAAATTTTTGAGCGAAAAGGCTGTCTGCCAAGAGCATTCAGCTGCGCGGACCAGGAGGCATCCACCGGCTTCATCGATTGACTGTGACTGTCGTCCCCGGCGGCCCGTTCGGCGCCGCCACCTCCCACGCCCACACCAGCTGCGGCGTCTGATCCTTCTGCACCGCGCCCAATATCACATTGCTCACCATGAATCTTGGGAATGGCGCCGGCGGCGTGAACGTGAGCTCGAACACAACGTTACCAGCCATCACCGGAACCGGCGCGAACGAAACGCCGCCACTGGCGTTGGTCAACAGCACCGTGTCTGCCGGCGAGACGCTCACCCCGCCCGTGCGACGAACGCGAACCGGAACGCCGGCAAGATCTTTTCCTCCAAGCCGCACAACTCCGTAAAACGGCAGGTAGGGTCCGACGGTCCAATTGGCCAACAGCTTTCCTTGGTCGTCGTCGAACGTTGGTATTGTCTCTCGTCGCGTTTCGGGTGCGCCGCGCGGGGGTGTGATCGTGATGTCGGCAATCACGTTTCCCGATTCCAGCGGCTGCGCGTGAAACCGCAGATAGCCCTCCCCATCGGTCGATGTGACGAGGTCGGCGCCTACAATGGAAATTCCGCCAACGCGATGAAACTCGATAGGAATGTTCGGAAGCGGCTTGCCCGTCGCTCGATCGTAAATCTGTGCCGCATACTGCAGGCTCGGACCCGCGCCGTACCGCGACACGATGCCCGGCGCGCGATACAGGTGCGTCGGCGAGATTCGAACGCCGCGGACGATGCTCGTCAAGTAGGGCGGGGACAGCTCGACGGCCATGTCGCCAACGACGTCACCCGTATCCGTCGCGAACGCGTTGTAGACAAAAAACTGCGCCCGGCCAAACGTGGGATCAGTTCCGGTGTTCGCCGTGCCGTTGGCGAGCGCCGGACCAATCATCGGTGATCCCGCAGTCTGGTGAAAGACGATGTTGGTCGACGTGACCGGCTTATCCGTGCCGCGGAGAAAGATGTCGACGTAGTACGGGAAGTACGGATTGGCGACCCACCGGTCGAGAACTTTCGCCTCGCCATGCCGCGTGACCGGCTGCACGCGCAGGTCGCGAACAGTGTACGGATGCTTGAGCGCCGGCGTGCTCACCCGAACGTTGAGAATCACGTCGCCCGTACCCGTCGCCGGCGTGTCGATGTGCCAAAAGCCACCCGCTGACGTCGTCACGGAAATTGAATCCGCGCCAATGCCGACGCCGCCGGCATGCAGCACATCGATCCGAATGTCGTCGACACCTCGCCCGTCCTGCGAGCGAACGATCTGTCCGTCGATGACGAGGTGGGGCGACATCTCGCCGCAACTCGCCGTGCCAAGACAAGGATCGCACGCCGTAGCGGCAATCCATGAGCCCAACGTCAGAGTCGCCAGCCGGCGCGATGTGCGCATTACAACTCTCACTCCGCTCTCACTCGCGAGCGGCCGCAACGTTTCCGACGAGCGCCGAGCGCTGGAAAACGAACTCGGTGTCGAACGTCCCCGCGCCGCGTTCATCCATGCATTCCAAACCACTGGCGCGAGCCAATTCCTGAATTTCAGCCGCCGTGCGCCGAATCCGACGAACGCCCCGTTGTTTGGTGCGCGGAAGGACAATGTCGGGCAATGAATTCTTGATCTGATAGAGCACATCGAACGGTCTCGTGTCGAACTGGACATAGAAAACGCCGCCCACCGTCAAGCAAGCCGCGATCCGTTTGAAGTAGTCCGTGATCACCGACCAAGGTTCGATGTGCTGAAATACGATGCGGCTATAGCAGAGGTCGACAGGTCCGCCAAGCTCCCAACGTTCGCCGGCCAGCATTGACGTGACGATGTTCACGCCGCGTGCACGGCAGTTCTCGTCGAGTTTCCGCAGCATCGTCGGCGCGATGTCCACCGCGGTGATGCGTTCAAAGCGGCGCGATATCGGCAGGGTCAGTCGTCCCACGCCGCATCCGATCTCGAGCGCCGTTTTCCATTCGCCAACGTAGGTACCAACGATGGACAGTATGTGCTCCGCGTCCCGCTCGCCCGAGGCGAAAAAATCTTCTCCCTTGGAGAGTTCAGTGCAGATGTAGAATTCAGCGTCTGCCTGCGCGAGCGCCTCCCAGCGGTCTGCCATTCGGCCGTCGTCCCCCGTTCGTTGTCGACGTCAATACGATCAACAGCAAGTTTCGGATCTTAGCGCAGTTGCGGTCCGCCTGCAGCCCGAGCAAGAGTTCCTCAATGTCCAAGGCGCCCGCCACAGCCGCCCCACGCCGAATCAGCCGTTCGCTCAAGGTCCTCGACCGACTCGCCGGCATTCCGCTCGCGATCGTCCTGGCCTTGACGCCAAAACGGCCCGTCGTCGACGGCAAGCGTATCCGGCGCATCGGGCTCATGAAGACGGCCGCCATCGGCGACACGCTGCTGTTGGCCGGCCTGCTCGAAGACATCCGCCGCGCCCACCCAAACGCGTCGCTCGTTTTCATCGCCGGACCTGACAACATTCATGCCGCTAGACTGCTCACCGGTCGCGCGGATGAGCATGTCATCGTGTCGCCCAGGGCTCCGCTCGCTGCCGTGGGCGCGATTCGCCGCGCAAAGCTCGATGTGATCGTGGATTTCGGTTCCTGGCCGCGGTTCGACGCCCTGCTCGCCGCGCTGTCCGGCGCCGACTTTCGCGTGGGATTCAAAACGGACGGTCAATTCAGACACTATGGTTTCGACCGCGCCGTCGAACACTCGAACAGCGTTCACGAGCGCGAGAACTATCGGAGACTGGTCGGTGAAATTGGTGTTGAGGCGTCGACCGAACCACGCGTCGCCGTTCCACGCGCGCTCCCGCCCGATCGAATGCCTGCACGACCCTACATCGTGTTTCATCCGTGGTCGGGCGGATACCTGGGCACCGTGAAGGAATGGCCGGGCGACCGCTGGGTTGGTCTCGCGCAACGACTTCAAGCGCGACAATGGCACATCGTCGTCACCGGCGCCGCAGGTGATCGGCAAAAGTCCGAGCTACTGGTCGACCAACTCCGCTCAGCCGGACTCGCCGCCACAAACGTCGCCGGCGTATTCTCGCTCGCCGAAGTCGCCGACGTTCTCACGGCGAGCGAGATCGTGGTGAGCGTCAACACTGGGCTCATGCATCTCGCCGCGCTCCTCGGCGCGCGCACCGTGAGTCTCGAAGGGCCCACGCCGGTGCGTCGCTGGGGGCCAATCGGCCCACGCGTCCGCTCCGTCACCACCACCTTCGACCGATGCGGCTACCTCGACCTCGGCTTCGAGTACGCCGGTCAGCGGCTCGACTGCATGGAAGGGATTTCGGTCGACGCCGTCGTTGCGGCGGTCGATGACTTGATCACGGCCACCGCAACAACAGCGCCCAACGCCGCGCCGGCGATCACGTCCAAGGCGTAGTGAAATCCGCCGTACACCGCACCGAGTCCCACGAGAATCGCGATCACCGCAAGCGGTAGCGCGGCTCGTGGTTGCCATCGCCACGCCATGAATGCCTGCGTGACGCAGACCGCCATGTGCGCCGACGGAAACGCCGCGCCGCGCGATGATCCCGCCGCGAGAATTCTCGTGGCCAACGATCGCCATGAACCGGCGGGCACGTGGTCCGGCGCCGCCCAGAGATATCGCGGCCCTTCCACCGGCATGAACGCAAAGATCGCGAAGCACACAGTGTAGGTAATCGTGAGCGCGAGAACGGTCTCGTTCACACCGCGGCGCTCATTGCGCAACAACAGCAAGAGAGACGGCGCAAAGATCACCGGGTAATATGCGAGATATCCCGCGTGCAACAGCTCACTGAACAACGCGAACGGCATTGCTCCGGCGAACGATCGCGACGGCTGAGTCCCGAACACGGCGAGCTCCCATCCCTGAATCAACGCATCGTGATATGTGGATCCGAGCGCGGCGATGAGGAACGGAATTTCGGCGTACAAAATCGGCGTCACGAACAGCGGAATCAGGTCGCCGGCGAAGATGGCAGCGTCGCTCTTCGAGTGAACGGTCCACGCCGCGACGGCTAGCACCAACGCGTGCACGACAGCAAGCGCGCCATGACCGCCGAGCGACAACACGACTCCCGATGCAAACAGGTAGCCGCCCAACCACGCCAACGCGACACTGCGCGGGTTGCTCACCATCAGTCGCGTTGCGTGGCGGCCTGCGCCGAGAAGAACGCGTATCCCACGCCAACTGCGGGCAGCATAAAGCAAATGTGCTGAACGATCGCCAGGCTCAACGCCGGCGCCGGCGAGACACCGAGATATCGATACGCGAGAAAGACGGCCGCTTCATACGTCCCCAGATTCCCCGGCGCGATCGGTAGCATGGTCGCGAGCACCACGGCGGCGAGAATGAAAATTGTCTCGCCAACAGGCAGGTGAATGCCGTACGCTTGCTGCACCGCCGCGATCGCGACTGCTTCCACCGCTTTCATCGCCAAAACGCACGCGAGCGCAGTGGCCGAGCGACGCCAGTGTTTCATGATCTCGAGGTCGCGCGCCCAGCGTGATGCGACAGCCATGACGACGAACCATCCGGCGACAACGAGCGACGCCGTGGTGATTGCGGCGCGCATCCAGGTTGGCAGAGGAACGAGAAGCGCGACGGACGCAAAAATGGTCGCCTTCGCCATTCCTTCCCCGAGTTGATCGAGAGCGAACAGCGAAACGGCGCCGCGCTTCGACATCTTCGCCCGCCGAATGAGCACCAACAGGCTCGACGCGTGTCCACCGCCAAAGGGCAACGTATTCATCAACGCAGATGATGTCGCTGTTATCTCGAACATCCGGCCGAACCCAACCTGCGGCTCACCGATCGGACGTAAGGAACGCCAGAACGCTGCCCAACACACGAGGATCGCGGTGTTCGCCAACACTGCCATGGCCAGCCACAGCGGTCGACCCTGTCGAAGCGCGTCGCCGGTTCTCGCCCAATCCACACTGTGAACTGAGAATGCGATGACACCGGTAAGAACGAGCAGCGCGACGATTCGCGCGACTCGCCGATTGATCGTCACGCCGCCCTCACCCGACAATCCACTGATCACGCCAACTCGCGCATTCGGACGAATCGCGCGCCCGCGCTCGTGTATGTCTCGAGCACCTGTGCGACGCACGCGAGGGCGATGTCTCCCGTTTTGAATCGGCAGTCGAGTCGCAGCTTCTCTTGGCGCAGATCCACAAACTCCCACGGGTGAACGAACAACACCACGGGACTGGCGAGTGCGCTCAAATACGCACTTCGCAGCATCCCCGGCAACCGCAGCACCGACGACGTCACCGACGCCGGGATGCGGCGAATGCGCGTTGGCGTTCGAGATTTATAGTATCCGAATTTGTACTTCGCCTCCGACGAATCGAGCGCGAACCCGGCGCCCTCGAGGAGGTCGAGATACGAATTTGGAAAGCGCAGGTACGGCGCACGAAACGATGTGACGGCCGCCGATCGGCGGAGGATCTTCGCGGATTGCTCAATCTCTTCGCGCGCCGCGCTTCGATCGAGCGACGTGAACGCGGAGTGCGTCATGCCGTGACAGCCAAGCTCATGGCCCTCACTCACCAGCCGTTCAATCGAATCCGGATAGCGCTCGGCGACTTCCCCCGTTGTGAAGAATGTTGCTGGCACGTTGAGACGGGCGAGCAGATCGAGCAGGAGAGGAAGTCCGTGTTCAACGCCACGAAAGCCGCTGAGGAACGGCGGACAGTCGGGCTCGAGATCCACGGTGAAAGCGACGACCGGCGGCGAACCGCTCACGGCCGCCATGCGAAGCCGGCTCGCGCCAACCAATTCGTGCGATCGATTCCCGCGTCGAAGCCGCTGTTCGTCACTTGCTCCACTCCCACCGACATCGTCGGCGACAGCCGGCCCGCTCCAAGCCGCATTTCTGGCGTATAGGTCAAGACGGTACGCGCACGCTTCTCACCCGGCCGGTGCAGCTTCTGTACAAAATGAAAGCCGGTCGTTCCCGCGCCGGTGGTTACCGAGCCGTATTCGTTGCCACTCCGCACTTCGAACGCACTCGTGAGCGCCAAATAATTTCCGTGCGCAAACTCTCCATCGAGCGTGAGATAGGCGCCGAGCCCGCGCGGGCCAAGCGGGTCGCCGAGCAGAAGGCCGTCCTTCGCCATGGGATAGTCGCCATGCGTGTAGTACCGAATACCAGTTTGATGATACTCGGCCTTCACACCAAACCGGCCGCACTCGACGAGGCACGACATGGACGTTCCAACGATGTAGCCGCCGTCTTCGAGAAACACGCTTTTGAGTCGCCGGTAGTCGAAGTCGTCGATCGCCCCCTCGAAATAGAGCTCAAAGCCACGCCACGACGGCATGCGCCAGTGAAAGTCGCCGCCGGCCATTTTGTTAGAGAACTCGAAATCGCTGTGTGTGCGAAAAAAGGCATCGATCAGCGGAACGGCGTCGGCCACCCGGTCGCCGAAGCTGGCCGCCTGCCCGCCTCGTCCCCCCATACCGTCCAAGACCTCGACGCCGATCTCGAACCGCGGGTGCGGAAGGAACGAGATGTGGTACCCGGCCAGCCGCGCGTGCGGGTGGATCTGATTATAGGCGCCCAAGTCGGAGACGAAAAACGACGTGCGTATCGGACCAGCGTATCTCAGAAACCACGGAAGCACGAATGGCGCGTCGTTGCCGACGCGTACCATGTCGAGCGGCGGCGCGTTGTCCGACAACAAAATTCCGCCCGGCGGCGATTGGCCGAACACCATGTAGTCACGTCCGGCCTCGATCGACACGTTGCCGAACAACACCTGAATCGCCCCGGTTTGCAGCCGAAGGTCGTTGACGCTGGCGTCCCCGCCGCGCGGCCGCGCCAACGTCACGCGCGGATTCACTGTCGCCGCCAAGTGTGAGCCGAGCAGAACGGAGTGCGCCGATTCGAGGTTCATGGTGAAGCCGTCGACGACCGGCCGCCCGCCGCGGTACGCCGCGAGGGGATTGACGCTTGCGTCGATCGTGCCGTTCTGGTCGCTGTCGATTCGCCGAAATGGACTGCTGATTTCCTCTACATCCGAGCGAACGGCGTCGACCACTCGAATTGCCGGGCGCGTGTATCGCGCAATATCCGCCGCGATCGCCGACTCTGCCCAAGCGCGCGCGCGCGGGTTGCGTCCGAGATTCCGCTGAGCCTCGCCTAAGAGCCGCAGGATTTCGCGCTCGCTAAACGGGCGCGTTCCGCCAATCAATGTGTCGATCAACCCAGCCGCGGCAAGCTGATCAATATCGCGGTACACCGGATCGTCTGGCGCCACGAACGGCGTGGCCTGAGCCGACGTCGATCGCGAAAGCGTGATGAGACCGACGACAACGCACTGCAGAATTGAACGACGATTCATGAGCTCGAGTCTTTCGGGCGGTTACGGTGTTTTCGATTTCCCAACGCTCCGCGGTGAGCGAGATACCAATGATAGGCCTGTCCCACCTCGTCCTGAAGCCGGACTCGAGTATGAAACCGCCATCCTGCTCGCTCCCGTGGTGCGACGCCTGCATTGCCCACCTGTCCGGCCGAGCTCCTCACGAAATACGAAACTCAAGCGCACTGACATGTCCGAACACAATTCGTTCCCCGGTGGCGACACTGCGTCAATCTGGGAAGGCACGTTCGAAGTTCCTTCGTTCCCGGCGCTCGCTCGCGATACTCGTGCCGACGTCTGCGTGGTGGGAGCCGGAATCGCCGGATTGTCGACGGCCTACATGCTCACCAAGGCCGGCAAGCGCGTTGTTGTCGTGGACGACGGCCCGATCGGTGGGGGCGAATCGGGTCGCACAACTGCCCATCTGACCAACGCGATGGACGATGGGATCGCGACGCTCGAGCGCGTCCACGGCGCGAACCGCGCGCGTCAAATCGTCGAGAGTCATACGGCAGCGATCGACACGATCGAGGCGATCGTCCGCGACGAGAAAATCGCGTGCGGCTTTCGGCGCCTCGACGGCTATCTCTTTCTCGGGCCCGGCGATTCGGAGACGGTTCTCGACCAAGAGCTCGCAGCGGCACATCGGGCGGGGTTGAGCGGCGTCGAAAAGTTGTCACGCGTTCCGGACGTCGGGTTCGACTTGGGCCCGTGCCTTCGCTTTCCGAATCAAGGGCAATTTCACGTGCTTCAATACTTGACCGGTCTCGCCGCGGCCATTGTTCGAGACGGTGGAACAATTTACTGCGACACGAAGGTCGCGAGCGTCGAAGGCGGCGCCGCATGCAAAGTGAAGACGGAGAGCAAGCACACGATCACCGCCGACGCGGTCTGCGTTTGCACGAACGCGTCGATCGCCGACATGTATGCCACGCACCTGAAGCAGGCGCCGTATCGCACGTTTGCCATTGCCGCGATCGTCCCGCGCACCTCGGTAACCCCCGCGTTGTATTGGGACACCGGGCACCCATACCACTACGTTCGTCTCCATCAACTCGAGGAGCCTGAGCCCGGCGCCCTCGACGGCGGCACGCAATACGATGCGCTCATCGTCGGCGGCGAAGATCACAAGACGGCCCACGACGATGACGCCGAGCGGCGGTGGGGCCGCCTCGAGACCTGGATGCGGCAACGCTGGCCGTATGCGCTGGAGGTCGTGTTCAGATGGTCCGGGCAAGTGCTCGAGCCGAATGACTTTGTCGCATTCATCGGACGGAATCCCGACGGCGCCGAGAACGTGTACATGGCGTCGGGCGACTCGGGGCAGGGAATCACGCACGGGACAATCGCCGGCGTGCTGCTCACCGACCTCATATTGAAGATTCCCAACGAATGGGAGTCGATCTACGATCCGCAGCGCGTTTCCCTTCGCGCGCGCCCGATCGAAGAATTCGCCAAGGAGAACGCCGACGTCGCGCTCCGATACGTGAAAGACCACATCACGCCGGGCGACGTCGCATCCGTGGACCACATCCCAAAGGGCGAAGGTCGTCTCATCCGCCGCGGATTGCGCAAGGTCGCGGCGTACCGCGACGCAGACGGCAGACTCCACATGCACTCCGCCGCGTGCACGCACCTCAAATGCATCGTCGACTGGAACTCAGCCGAGAAGAGTTGGGATTGTCCCTGTCACGGCTCGCGATTCGACCCGTACGGCAAGGTCATCAACGGCCCCGCCATCACAGATCTGGAAGACCTCTCGTGACGGAGACAGCCGCGATTACTTCGCTTTCAGACAGCTGACATCGGCCGGCGAGGCGGCTCCATACCTCGAATGCACCACGCCAACCGTACCGTTTGCCGCGATCGTCACGACGAACAAGTTGTCGTAGACGAGGTCGCAGATCATCGTCGGACGTTTACCGCCCAGCGCTTCGATGATCGCGGGCACTGTGTTGGAGTGGCCGACGACGAGGACCGTCTGGCCTCCATGCTTTCGAATCGCAGCCGCCACGTCTTGCGGGTGCGTTGGCGAAGTTGCCGAGATGACCTCAGGAGTGATTCCGAGTGCGGCTGCTGCCGGTTGCGCGGTTCCACGCGTCCGCGCGAACTGCGTTGTGATGACCGCGTTCACCTGAGCGTCTCGCACGACGTCGATCAGGTCGCGGGCTCTCGCTTCACCTGCCGCGGTGAGCGGCGGATCGTCCGCCGGCGCGGCCGCCTTCTCCGCGTGTCGCACGAAGATCGCCGTGATCGCCGTGATCGGCGCCACGGTCGTCTGCGCGTCGACCGCCGCCATCGCCGCGAGCCCGATCGCCGCCGCGACCGGAAGCGCCCGGATCCAACCGATCAACGCTGTCATGCAGTTCTCCGTGAAGTTCGATACCGCGGACTATCGCGCGTGCCGGTACATCATCTCAACCAACTCGTCATACATCGCCTCGGCGTCGTCCGGCCCTGATTTGATAGCTGCCGTGGCGCAATGACGCAAATGGTTGCGCATCAATTCTCGCCCCACCGATCGCAGCGCCTCATGCACCGAGGCGATCTGCGTCATCACGTCGGCACAGTAGCGGTCGTCTTCGACCATCTTCTGCAGCCCGCGCACTTGTCCTTCAATGCGGCGCAGGCGCTTTTGGTTGCGCTCCTTGATGTCAGGATCGACCGCCACCGCTTTGCGTCCGCCCTGCGCCTGCACTTCACAGCCGCACTCCGCCGTCGCACCTGTTCGTGTCATGAGAATTCCCAAGCTGATGGGTCAGTGTTTTTACGGCGTCCAGCGACGCAGTCTGAGGCTGTTCGCCACGACGCTCACGGAGCTCAGCGCCATCGCGGCACTCGCCACCACCGGATTGAGCAACAATCCGAAACGCGGATACAACACACCCGCTGCGAGCGGAATGCCCACGACGTTGTAGATGAACGCCCAGAACAAGTTCTCGCGCATCGTGCGCATGGTGCGCCGCGATAGCGCGATTGCGTCGGCGACGCCGCCGAGGTCCGCGCGCATCAACGTGACGTCGCTCGCTTCGATGGCGATGTCGGCGCCCGAGCCAATCGCGATTCCCACATCCGCCTGTGCGAGCGCCGGGGCGTCGTTCACGCCGTCGCCAACCATCGCCACAACGTGCGCCGCGCGCTGGCGACGCGCGATCTCCGCTGTCTTGTGCTCCGGTAACAACTCAGCCGCGATCTCCTCGATGCCGGCCTTGCGTGCAATGAACTCGGCGACACGCCGCGTGTCGCCGGTGAGCATGACGACGCTCAGTCCCATCTTGCGAAGACGTGCGATCGCGGCAGCGGACGTCGGGCGAATTTGGTCAGCCACCGCGATGACGCCGACGAGAGCCGCGCCCGACGCGACGAAGACGGGTGTCTTTCCTTCCGACGACAATCGTTCGGCGACTCCTCGCAACGGTTCGACTGCGGCGCCACACGCTTCAACGAACGCCGCGCTTCCCGCCGAAACGACTTCACCGTTCACTCGCGCGCGAACTCCGCGGCCGATTTCCGAGACAAACTCCGTGACTGGAGCGAACGTGATGGCTCCGTTCAATGCGTGGCGCACAATCGCTTCGCCAACCGGATGTTCCGACTGGCGCTCCACACCCGCCGCAAGCGACAACAACCGCGTCGTATCGCCGCCGTCAGCCGCGATCGCCTCGGTGACCGCCGGCATGCCTTCGGTGACCGTTCCAGTTTTGTCAACGATGACCGTGTCGATCTTTCCCGCGCGTTCGAGCGCTTCGCCGCCCTTGATCAACAATCCGAGCTCCGCGCCTTTTCCGGTCGCAACCATCACGGCCGTCGGCACCGCGAGACCCATTGCGCACGGACAGGCGATGATCAATACGGAGACGGCGGCGGTGATGGCGTGCAACAGCATTCCCGGTCCGCCAATCACGAGCCACGCGACGAACGTGAGAACCGACAGCGACATCACCACCGGCACGAACACAGCGCTCACCCGATCGGCCAAGTTTTGAATTGGGGCACGCGTCGCCTGTGCTTCGCCCATGAGGCGAACGATTCGCGCCAGCGCGCTGTCCTGACCGATTGCCGTGGCTCGCGCTCGAAAGGCGCCGGCGCGGTTCATTGTTCCGCCGAACACGCGATCGCCTGGTGCCTTCGTCACCGGCATTGACTCGCCCGTGAGCATCGACTCATCGACCGCGCTCGACCCTTCAACGAGCTCGCCGTCCACGGGAACGCGCTCGCCCGGACGCACCACGATAATGTCGCCGCGGACAACCGTCTCGATCGCGACGTCCACTTCGGTTTCCCCACGCATAACGCGAGCAGTTGTCGGCTGCAGCTCGGTCAGACGCCTGAGGGCGAGCGACGTCTGTCGCTTTGCGCGCGCCTCGAGCGCTCGTCCCGCGAGCACGAACGCGATGATGAAGACGACCGCTTCGTAGTAGACCTGCGGCGCCATTCCTCGTCGCAGGAACAGGTCGGGATTCACCGTCTCGACAAGCGAGAACAGGAAGGCCGAGCCGGTACCAACGCTGATCAGCGTATTCATATCAGCCGATCCGTGACGCGCCGCCACCCACGCTCGGATGTAGAAATCCCGGCCGGCCCAGACCATGATGATCAAGGTGACGATCAGCATGGGCCACCACGATGCCATCGACATGGACGCGGTCGCGCCGACGTTGATGATCATGGGCGCGATCATCATGCCTGCTCCGGCAACGAACGCCACGATCGCCTTGGTTCGGAGATCGTGGAATTCCGCATCGCGGCGCGTGTCGTCTATTTCCTGCTGATCGGCGGGCGCGCGGCCGGGCGTCGGTAGTTCAGCGCCATAACCCGTCGCGCGAACCGCCTCGAGAAGACTCTCGGCCGTGGCAACCGCCGAGTCGTACGTCACGCTCGCGACGTTGGTCATCAAGTTGACCGATGCGTCGGTGACCCCGGGCGTTTTCGCCAACGCTCGCTGCACGCGGGCCTGACAGGCCGCGCACGTCATTCCCGTGACGTTGAGGGTGAGGTTGTCGGGGGCTGTCTCGGTCTTCATACCCGAAACATATACCCCCCACCCCTATCTACAAGAGACGACGGCCTAGACCATCGTCCACTTGAACACGGCCTTCATCGCTCCGGAAAAGATCGCCAGCTCGGCGAGCAGTTTCGTGCGGAGCAGCGCGGTTGCCGCGGTGTTCTTCGTGCTGAACCACCGGCGACGAACGCTCACGATCGCCAGGGCATCAGCGAGTTCGCGTCCCGTGCGCCAGCGCGCGTCGCGCTCCTTCTGAAGACAACGATCGATCGCGTCGCGCAGCCCCGACGGCGCCGATGGGACGAGCGCCGCCAGCGGCTCGTGCGCCTCGGTAATGTGGCGCGCCGCGAGCGATTCGAACGTAGGACCATTGAATGGCAGCCCGCCGCTCAACATGTAGTAGCCCAGCACGCCCAAAGAGTAGAGATCACTCCGCCCATCGATGTCGAGCTCGCCGGCGGCCTGCTCCGGCGACATGTAATGCGGTGTGCCGAAGGCGTGGTCGGACTCGGTGCGAACGGGATCGAGCGAGCGAAGCAGCGCGACGCCGAAATCGGTCAGCATCGCGCGTCCACTGCCGCGCTCGAGGAGAATGTTCTCCGCTTTGAGATCGCGATGTACCACGCCGTCGCGATGCGCGGAGTCGAGGGCGAGCGCGAGGTCGCGTAGAATGCGCTGCACTTCGGCAGGCGGCAGACTCTTCTCGCGCCGCATCCGCTCGGCCAGCGACTCACCGTGCACATATTTCATCACGATGTACACGAGCGGATCGGCTGTGCCGTCGCCCAACTCACCGAAGCTGTGAACAGGGACGATGTTCGGATGGCTGAGGCGCGCCGTCATGCGGGCTTCGCGGCGGAAGCGCTCGCGGTGCTCCTCCGACGTGGCGTACTCGTAGCGCAGAACCTTGATGGCGACCAGACGGTGCAGCGCGATGTCGCGCGCAAGAAACACAACGCCCATTCCGCCGCGTCCGATTTCTCGAACCACTTGGAACTGGGCGCCCAGATATCGAACGATTTGCTCGTGCTCCCACGAGGCGGACACTTGGCTCAGCTCACCGGACGTCGGCAGCTCGAGCGTGTCAGCGAAGGGATCGACGAGGTACGACAGGGAACTCATGACAGGAACCGATTGACCGAGACGTAAATGACTCTCACAAACTGAGACACCGCATCCTTCCGAACGGTTTGCTAGGGAAGGTGCGTGCCGTCTTGGATGCATACGGATCTTGTTGGCGCAAAGTTACTTGCCGCTGATCAGCGGGCCGATCGTGCCTCCGAAAGTGTCCGATAATGGGACGACGCGCTCGCTCGTGAACGGTTTGCGAGCTGCAACGAGCGGCCGCGATGCGACCCGAACAGGACGCGCGTGAGCTACCTCTTCCAGCTCGCCGGCAACCCGCGCTCCACTTCAATATTCTCGAAGACCGAGCTGGCGCGCGGCCCCACTCGGCGCGCCCAGGCGGCCATCCGCTGGATGCCGCTCTCCAGTGTCACCGGCTCGGCGCCACCGAAGATCTGTCGCGCTTTGTCGTGACTCGCGTACGCGTCCACCACCTCGTTGCGCGCCGCGAGATGCGTGATGCTCGGCTCGATATCGAACGCGCGGCTCACGACTTCGGCCAACTGATTCACCGAGTACGGCGCGTCGGCGCCGATGTTGATGATCTGATTGAGCGCAGCGGGAAGCGTCACGCATCTCGCGATCTGTGGCGCGACGTCATCGATATAGCTGAACGCGCGCGTCTGCAGTCCGTCGCCGAACACCGAGAGCGATTGGCCTGTCATGAGTTGGTTCATGAAGATGCCGATCACGTTCCGGTAGCGGTCGCCAATGTTCTGGTGCTCGCCGTAGACGTTGTGCGGGCGGAAGATGATCGAGTCGAGCCCAAACATCTCGTGCGCTGCGCGAAGATCCATCTCGACCGCGTATTTCGCGATTCCGTATGGGTCTTCCGGCTGCGGCACCATGTCTTCGGTCATCGGAACGCGGCCGGCGCCGTACACGGCGATCGACGACGTGAAGACGAAGCACTTTACTTGGTGCTTCACCGCTTCGTTGATGAGCGTCACGCTTCCGACGACGTTATTCGTGTAGTTGAATCGCCGAATGAAGTGCGACAAGCCTTCCGCCGCGTAGGCGGCGAGATGGTACACGTAGTCGAAGCGATATTCGTCGAATAGCCGAGCGACGAGCGCCGCGTCGGTGGCGGACCCTTCGACGAATGCGGCGCCGTTGGGCACATGGTCGCGAAACCCGCCGCTCAAGTCGTCGAGCACCACCACCTGATGCCCGGCGTCGATGCAATGCCGCGCGACGTGCGACCCAATGAACCCGGCCCCGCCTGTGACGAGTGAAATCATGGGGCGGAAATCTATCGACGTCCGGCACGACGTTCCGTTCCCATTGACATTCTATGGGTCGGGTCCAATCTTCCCCAAAGACATTCTATGGAAGCGAGACATGCCGCGCGAAACCGTCGACCTGCTGCAGGGAACCCTCGATCTTCTCGTGCTCAAAACGCTGAGTTGGGGCTCGACACACGGCTACGGCATTGCTCGGTGGATTCAGCAAGTCACCGGCGACGTGTTGTCGGTTGAGGAGGGCTCGCTCTACCCCGCGCTGCACCGCTTGGAAAAACGCGGGTGGATCAGCTCCGACTGGGGCCTCTCCGAAAACAACCGGCGCGCCAAGTACTACCAGCTCACCGCACGCGGACGCCAACAGTTGCGCGCCGAGACCTCGAGCTGGGCGGTCTTCACTGACGCAGTTGGAAAAGTCCTCACGTCCACCGATCAACCGTCCTGGGCCAGGTCGTGAGGCCGAGCGCGCCGCACTCCACGTCGCCGCCGCGCTGGCGCCGATATCTGCGGTTTTGGGGCAACGACCCCGCTCGCGATCTCGACGACGAGCTCCGCTTTCACCTTCAGGCTCGCTACGACGAATATCTCGCGCTCGGCATGGACCCGGCCGCCGCGCGCGCCGAGGCCGATCGCCGGTTTGGAGACGTCGGCACCGTGCGCCAGCGATGCGCCGAGATCGATTCACAATGGGAGAAGGAGCGAACAGTGGCTGATTTCGTTCACGTCGCCGTTGCCGATCTTCGGTACGCCGTGCGACAGCTCCGACGCAATCTCTCACTCAGCATCGCCGCCATTTTGTGTTTCGCGCTCGGCATCGGCGCGAACACGTCGATCTTCAGCGTCGTCGACGCGGTGTTGTTTCGGCCGCTTCCATTTCCCGAATCCGAGCGACTCGTGCTCGTCGGCGAAGAGTTGCCGGCGTTCGGCGGAGGAAATTTCGGCGTGATCTCCACGCCGGAATATGCCGACTACAAACAGCTCGAAGGTCGAGTATTCGAAAGCTCGGCGATCTATGACAACACGTCGTTCACCGTCACGGGCGGCGGCGAGCCGGAACGCGTCACCGGTGCCGCGGTCTCTGCCTCGCTCTTCAAAGTGTTGCGCGTCAACGCCGCGCTCGGCCGAACCTTTCTGCCTGACGAAGACCAGGTCGGAAAACCCAGCGTCGTGGTGTTGAGCGACGCGCTTTGGCGCCGGCGATTCAACGCAGACACAACCGTTGTGGGTCGGCCGATGGTCGTCAACGGCGTCACGTGCACGATCATCGGAGTGATGTCGTCGCAATTCGTCTTTCCACTCCCCGGGTTGGGGAGCGGCTCGGCCGACCTGTTTGAACCGTACTGGATCACGCCGGCGATAGAGAAGTCGCGAGGCAATTCGTACAACACGGCGCTGATCGCGCGTCTCGCGCCGGATGTCACACTCGAGCGAGCGACGCGCGACGCACAGGAAATCGCTACGCGTCTGCCGCAAATGCATCCCGACGCGTACGGGCAAAAGCACACCACAATCGCGCGCGTGTTTTCGCTTCGCGAGCGTGCCACCGGAGAGGTGCGTCGTCCGCTATTGGTGCTGCTTGCCGCCGTCGGCCTCGTGCTTCTCATCGCGTGCATCAACGTGTCCAGTCTTCTGCTCGCACATGCCGCGACACGGCAACGCGAAATCTCGGTGCGTCGCGCGCTCGGAGCATCGCGCAGCCGGCTCGTTCGCCAGTTCGTCGCCGAAAGTCTCGTACTCGTGACGCTCGGCGGCGCACTCGGCGTGGCATTTGCCGTTTGGGGGGCCGGTGCGCTCGCGGCGCGGGCGCCGCGCGCGATGCTGCAAGGATATCAGATTTCTGTCGACGCGCGCGTCCTTTTGATAACGGCCGGCATCGCCGTCGTGACGGCACTCCTGGTCTCGGTGTTGCCGGCGTTTCAGGGCCGCGACAGTGGGCTCGCCGGCTCGCTACGCGACGAAGGACGTAGCTCGAGCGGCTCAGTCTCGCGCCAACGCGCGCGTCGTGCGCTCGTGATAAGCGAGATCGCTCTCGCCCTGGTCGTCGCAACCGGTGCTGGGCTCATGGTTAAAAGTTTTCTCAACGCCCGCAACGTCGATCCCGGTTTCAATCCATCGCATCTCGCCGCGTTCCGACTCGGGCTCTCCGACAATCGCTATCCGACCTCTGAGCAGGTGATCCAGTTCGAAAAAAGCCTGGTAGAGCGACTTCGCGGTCTGCCAGGCGTGACGTCGGCCACAGTTGCGACCGCAATCCCGATGTCCGGCGTATGGAACATCTCAGTCTCGATCGAGGGCCGCGACCTCGCCAAAATTCCGATCGCCGCCAACACGCTCGTGTTTCCGGATTACTTCGAGACGATGCACATCCCGCTGCGCGCCGGTCAGTCTTTCAGGGGACGCGAGACGGCGGAATCGCCACCGGTTGCGATCATCAACGAAACAATGGCGCGACGTTTCTTTCCGGGTGTGACTCCGGTCGGCAAGCGGATCAAATGGGGAAGTCCCACGTCACCGAGCGCGTGGGCGACAATCGTTGGCGTCGCGGCCGATGTGAAAGGAACGGCACTCGATGCTCCAGTCGAGCCGGCGGTTTACTTTCCGGCGCTGCAATCCGACACACTGATCGTCAGACTCGCAATGCGTAGCGTGGCATTCATCGCCCGCACCAGCGGCGACCCTGCATCCGTCTTCAACGCCGTTCGCCGCATCGTGAAGGACGCCGACGCCGAGCTTCCGGTGATTGGATTGCGGAGCGTGGATGACATCGTCTCGGGCTCGGGAGCCGGCCGTCGTTTCAACACCGCGTTGCTCGGCGCGTTCGCGATCCTCGCGTTGGTGCTTGCGGCTGTCGGCATCTACGGGTTGATGGCGTACTCCGTGGCGCAGCGCACGCGCGAGATTGGAATACGGCTCGCTGTCGGCGCAACGCCCGTGGATGTTCTTCGACTCGTCGTCGGGCAAGCAATCCGCGTGGCGTCGATCGGTGTCGCGCTCGGCGTCGCGGGCTCGTTGCTCTTGACGCGCGTGATGGGAACGCTGCTCTTCGACGTCAGCCCGCTCGATCCGTGGACACTCGGCCTCGCCTCGGCGCTGCTCTTTGCCGTCGCCGGAGTCGCCAGCTATCTCCCTGCACGACGGGCGGCGAGGATTGATCCGCAAACGGCCATTCGCGCGGAGTGATTCGAAGAACAGAGATGATGTTCGCAGACGCGAACAATAACAATTGGGACATCCACACAAACCAATGAACTGACACGAACGAAGAAAAATCTCAATTCTGTTCGTGTCCGTTTCATCCGTTTGTGTGCTTCCTGAACCGTTTTCTTGCTGGCCCCATCTCGGACTCACGAGCGATTCTGACGACAGTCGCCGACGAAGCGCTAGTGCACCACCATCGCGGTAAACGGATAGACGTACTGTTGCAGCAGCACGAGCCCGCCCACCAACGCGGCCAGCGCGAGGCTATGCAAGAACACGAATCGGAGAATCTTCCATTCGTGGCCCACATAACCCGTGGCCGTGCTGGCGACGCAGATGCTCTGCGCGTCGATCATCTTGCCCATCACGCCGCCCGAGCTGTTCGCGGCAGCCATGAGTATAGGACTCAGGCCCAGACTGCCCGCAGTGATCTTTTGCAGGCTGCCGAACAACACATTTGACGACGTATCGCTTCCGGTGAGTGCGACGCCGAGCCAGCCGAGCATCGCCGCAAAAAATGGGTAGGCTGCGCCCGTGTGCGCGAATGCGAGCCCGAGGATCGCGTCTTCGCCGGAGTAACGCGTGGTGTACCCGAGTGCGAGCATCGCCGCGATCGTGAGCAAGGACGGCCAAACGACGACGATCGTTTTGATATAGTTGGCCACCAACTCGCGGAGCGAATAGCGGAGCACCAGGCCAGACACGATCGCCGTGATGAGAATCGCCGTTCCGCTTGCCGAGAGCCAATTGAACAGAAACACGGCTGGTTCTGCCGTGGGCTTTGCTACCACCGGCGCAACACGCAGCACCAGTTTGTCGAGCCCCGGCATGGCGAGACTTGGCGCCGAGATGTGATTGAGAAATCCTTTCATCTGCGGCGTGCCCCACGCGAACACGATCACCACAAGGATGACCCAGGGAACGACGGCAACGCGCAGCGGCAGCGCACCGGACGGATCTTGCTCCGCAGCCGGCCGATGGTTTTTGCCTCCGCGCCCGCGCAGAAAGAGCGCGAGACACAACATTGAGCACGCGGCGGCGATGATGTCGACCAACCACGGACCGTGATAGTTGGAGACGAGAAATTGCGGCACGGCGAACGTGACTCCCGCAACCAACAACGCGGGCCACACCTCGAGCATGCCGCGAAAACCCGAATATGCCGCGATCAACCAGAACGGAACGATCAGCGAAAAGATCGGCAGTTGTCGGCCGACCATCGCGCTGAGCGCCCCGAGGTCCATCCCCGTCACTCCCTGAAGTGCGATGATCGGCGTGCCGAGCGCGCCGAACGCGACGGGTGCCGTGTTGGCAATCAGCGATAGCGCCGAGGCTTCGAGTGGTGGGAAGCCCAAGCCGATGAGGATCGCGCCGGTGACCGCTACCGGCGTTCCGAATCCCGCCGCGCCCTCGAAAAACGCGCCGAAGCAGAACGCGATGAGCAACAGTTGCAGGCGACGGTCGCTCGTGATGCCGGTGATCGCCCGCTGCAGCGCGACGAAAACGCCACGTGCTTCGGTGAGGCGATACATGAACATCACGTTGAGCACGATCCAGCCGATCGGCAGCAGGCCGTAGGCGACGCCGAGCAGCGCTGCTCGTCCCGCCATTGGCGCCGGCATCCCGATGACGCCGATCGCAACGACATTGGCTGCGGCGAGCCCGGCCAATGCGGCGATGTACGCGGGAACTCTGCGCATCGCGAGGAGTCCGAGAAGAATGACGAGTGGAAGCGCCGCGACCAGTGTCGAAAGCGGGCCGTGCAACGGATCGTAGTTCTGCTGCCAGGGCATGGATGCGCGGACGGAAAGTGGAGACTATACATCCAAACATGCTGATGACTGTGCACCGCGACATTCGCCGCCTCGCGGGCGTGATGATTATGACTGTCGCGGGCCTCGCTGGCCATACGTCGATTGCAACGGCGCAAAATACCGTCGCGACCAAGAAGCCGCCGGCAGCGAGCGCTCCGAAGACAAAGGCGAAAACACCGGCCGCAAAAACCAAACGTCCGGCCGCGAAGCCGATCGCTGTGGTCGAGGAACCGTTGTGGCCAGTCGCGTCACCCGAGCCGTTGCCGGGCGCGATGTTCCCGGCCAAACGAATCGTCGCGTTCTACGGAAATCCGCTGTCGAAGCGAATGGGAATACTCGGCGAGCTTCCACCCGATGCGATGCTCGCCAAGCTCGAGCGCGAAGTCGCCGCATGGAATGCGGCCGATCCGTCGACGCCGGTGCAGCCGGCGCTCCATTTGATCGCTGTCGTCGCCTCGGATTCGCCGGGCAAGTCCGGGAAGTACCGCACGCGCATGGACAGCGCGCTGATCGAGAAGGTGTATGCGTGGGCGCGAAAGAAGGACGCGCTGCTTTTTTTGGACGTGCAGGTAGGGCAGGGCACACTGCAAGAAGAACTTCCGCGGCTCGCCGGCTTTCTCAAACGCCCTGACGTTCATCTGGCGATCGATCCGGAATTTTCAATGAAGCACGGCGACGTTCCCGGAACGAAGATCGGGACCTTCGACGCCAACGACATCAATTACGCGTCCCAACTGCTCCAACAGTTGGTGACGGCGGAGCACCTGCCGCCCAAGGTCCTCGTGGTGCACCGGTTCACACGCGACATGGTGACCGGCTACAAGCGCATCGCACTCGACGCACGGGTGCAGATCGTCATGGACATGGACGGATGGGGCCCGCCGTCGCTCAAGCGCGAGTCGTACCGCGCGTACGTCTACAAGTATCCCGTCGAATACACCGGCTTCAAACTCTTCTACAAGAACGACACGAAGCGGGGCAGCGTACTCATGTCGCCGATGTCCGTGCTCGCGCTCAATCCGAAGCCGGTCTACATCCAATACCAGTAGTCTCTCACTCTGCGACGATGATCGTCGGTTCGTGGCGGACAGGAAAATTCACCGAGTTGGCGATGTAGCAGTCGTCGTGCGCTTTGTGGTGAAGCGCCTGCGCCCGTTCGATGTCGGTGCCTGCCGCTACGGTCACGCGCGGACGGAGTAGGACGTCGACAAAACGCTCGCGTCCGTCCTTCATCGTCATCGTGCCGATCGCGTCGTCGTCGTAGGCGACGACGAGCACGCCGCCTCGCGCGCATTCCGCCAGATAGCTGAGGAGATGACACGTCGAGAGCGCAACGACGAGCAGCTCTTCCGGGTTGTAGAGCGACGCGTCGCCCCGATAAATCGGATCAGCGGAGCCGCGGACGGCGGGCTTGTCCCCACTTCGGTATTCGTATTCGCGCGAGTAGGTCTGATACGACTTCGTGGGCCCGGCTTTGGCCCCGGTCCAGACAAGCGCAACGCTGTACTCGTGAACGGCGTGGTCTTTGGGCTGAATCTTCATGGGCAAAAGATATTGAAACGGGTCATTGGTTGTCGCTAAAACTTCGGCGTCGCACCGCTCGGTTTGATCTTGAGGAATGTGACACGAAGCAGCCGCTGCGTTTCGTAGGCAGCCATGGGCAAAACGGGACGCGTCGTATCCGCGGCCAAGCGATGCGTCGATGAAATCGAGCTCGCGATTGCGATCGAGGATACGATCGTCCGAAACTCGGTCACCACCGTGACGGCGACGATTTGCGGCGTCTCATCAGGGATTCGCGTGAGCCGCAACACCGAACGCCGAATCTGGAACGTCGCCGGATCGAGATACATCGAGCCGTCGACGTCGGGAGTCTTGAGACGCGACGCCGCAAGAAAATCGACGCGCACGGCGGGGGAGCCGTCGGCGGTGTCGCGCCCGCCGGAGAAGAAGCAATGATTCGCCAAAAACCCGGCGTCGGCAAAATGGATGAGCGCCGGAATGTTAAAGATCACTTGCCGGTTCCGCGGATCTTCGGAACGTTCCACCACCGATCCGGGCGCATATCGCCAACCGGTCCCTGTCCCCAATCGCACTGTATCGATGGCCTGCGTCGTCAGCTCGCCGCTCACATATCGAATGCTCGACCTGCGCTCCATATCGTACGTGAACGGATATGCCTGACTGAGCAAGCGATACTGATCAGCGTTCTGTCGCAGTTGATCGAACACCGCGGCGAACACCGGATCGATCGCCGCGTTGGGAACACCGGGCTTGGTGCAGACGCGACCTGCGTGCACCTGGACTGCGCTCAACTGCACCGCAAGCCTGGACAGACTCACGCGCATAGAATCAACGGCGCCCGCACGCACCGTGATCGTGAGCCTGGCCGGAGTGTAGCCGAGGTGGCGAACGAACAGCTCGGCCGATCCAACGGGCGCAGGTAGAGCGAACTCGCCGCGCTCGTTGGTCAATCGCTCGAGTCCAAGCGACGGAAGACTCACGATGCTGTACGGAAGCGGCAATCCGCCGTCCGTCGCTACGACCACGCCGGCGATTGTACCCGTCGCGTCCGAACGCTGTGCCCATGCCGCTGAGAGTGGCGTCGAAGGCAAAATGACGGACAGAACAACACACCAACGCAGGCGACGGAGCATGCGCAAAGGTACTGGCGGCCACGCGCGTTCGCGCGAGCGTGATCACTCGTACTTCTCCTTCATGCGTTGGCGAGCGGCGCGAGTGAGCGACTTTATCTGACCGCGCGCTGCGGCTGTCGCGGCCGCGTCGTGGCGCCGCTCCAAGTAGGCGAGCTCGCGTTTTAGGTTGCGCCAACTCGCAAGCCGCGCTTCGTCGAGTGCGCCACGTTCGATGGCGGAACGAACCGCGCAATCAGGCTCAGTGTCATGCAGGCAATCACCGAAACGACAGTCGCGGGCGAGAACTGAGATGTCGTCGAACGCTGTCTCGAGCCCGTCGTCCGCCGTCCACAGTTGGAGCTCGCGCATTCCGGGCGTGTCGATGAGTGACGCGCCAGCTGGGAGCTCGATCAATTCACGATGCGTCGTGGTGTGCCGACCGGCGCCGTCACTTCGCACGGCCGACGTTCGTTGCTTGTCCGTGCCGAGCAGTGCGTTCACAACCGTGGATTTGCCGACGCCAGATGAGCCGAGGAGAACCGCCGTCGTTCCGGGCGCGAGAAGCGCTGCAAGTTCGGAAAGACCGAGCCCGGTGACCGTCGACGCGGCGAACACGTCGACGCCTGGAGCGATCGCTTGCACGGCGACAACGTGCACGGTCGGATCGTCGACAAGATCAGCTTTCGTGAGCACGACCACCGGTATCGCTCCGCTCTCCCAGGCGAGCGTTAAATAGCGTTCGGTGCGACGCAGGTTGACGTCGCCGGGCAACGCGCTAGCAATGATGGCGAGATCGACGTTTGCGGCGACGATCTGCATGTCGCCTCCGTCTCCGGCAGCCTTTCGGCGAAAAACGCCGCGCCGCGGACGAATGCCGGTGATCTGGTGAATCTCGGACGCGCCTCGTCGCGCACCGACCGACACCCAATCACCGACGGCCGGCAACTGCTCGGCGGACACGACCTGATGTCGATATCGTCCAGCGAGAACGGCGTCGTAGTCTCCAAACGAGTTGCGGATGATGTATCGGTCGCGATGATGCGCCACGACCCGATGCAACGCGCCGATGGCGGCGCGGGATGAATCGATTGTCATTGTTGGAACGGCTCCGAGTCTGCCGCGCGTTGGCGCGGCAATTGGGCGTGAGCCGACCCAGAGTTGGGCCGGCGCGAATGCGCGGAGCCCGACCCGGCGCGAAAGCCCGGACGTGCATGGGCGAGCCGAGAACGTCGCGGCTCGGGGTCAAACGCTCGTCGCTAGAGCTCTCGGCGTTGGGCCGGGAGTGTCACGGAGCGGACGGCGGAACGCACAGGCGCCTCGGAGAAGACAAAAGTGACGCGCAGTAGCGCGGCGGTCGACCGAAAAGGACCGCGAGGAGAATCTAACGATCCGGAGGCGCGTAGCCAGCGCGGAGCAAACCGGCGCGTCCGAGCGCCGGCCCGGTGACCCGTAACTTTGGCGGGCCGGGATACGTACCTTTGAGAATGAGCGCGGAGCCCGGCCGCTTCCGATCCGACATCGAAGGTCTGCGTGGTGCCGCGATCCTTCTCGTCGTGGCCTTCCACGCCGGCGTGCCGCGTTTGTCCGGCGGGTACGTTGGCGTCGACGTGTTCTTCGTTCTCTCCGGTTTTCTCATCACCGGATTGCTGGCTCGCGAGGTCGCCGAGACCGGCGAAGTGGATCTCGCCGAATTTTATGCGAAGCGTGCGCGCCGGCTGCTGCCGGCGTTGCTCGTGGTCCTGCTGGCGACCCTTGCCGCGTCACTCTGGTTCTACGCGCCGATCGATCAGCTACCGATCGCGTCGGATTCGCGCGCGGTGGCGCTCCACTACGGGAACGTGTTGTTCGCGCGCGGCGCGGTGGACTATCACTCCGCTGACGGCAATCCGTTTCTTCACACCTGGTCGCTCGCCGTCGAGGAACAGTTCTACGTCATCTGGCCGCTGCTCTTCGTATTGATCGCGCGGGGGTACGGCGGGAAGAATTCGGTCACGAAGCCGTTGTTGCTTGCCGTCTCAGTCGCCGGCGCGGTGTCGTTCGCGCTGTGCCTGTGGCTCACGCGCGTCTCCCAGCCGTGGGCGTTCTTTGGAATGCCCACTCGAATTTGGGAGTTTGCACTCGGCGGCATCGCGACACTCGCATTGAGCCGGACGTCGGAGTGGACTGCACGCTCCGGACTCGCGCTTCAACTTGGCGGATTGATTGCGATCGGTATCGCCGCCGCTTCGTATCACGACGCGATGCCATACCCGGGCGTTGCCGCGGTGCTTCCGGCGCTGGGAACGGTGGCCGTGCTCGTGGGTGGACACTGCGCTCCGATCGGCGTAGTCAGTCGCGCTCTCGGCGCGCGGCTCCTTCAGTGGTTCGGCGGCGTTTCCTATTCGTGGTATCTGTGGCACTGGCCGCTCGTTGGAATTGGCGCCGCGATCGATTGGGAAATCGGGGTCGTCGGAAAGCTGGCGTGGTCGGCGGGCGCTCTCGTTCTCGCCATGATCACCCGCCGCTTCATCGAAGAGCCCATTCGGCACGGCGAGTTCCTTCGGACGCGTCCGCATACGGCGACGGCCGCGGCGTTCGGCGCGAGTGTCGTCGCTGCATTGATCGGATTCGGCGCGATGTCCATCGCGCGCCAACACGCGTCGCCGGCTGAGCAGCGGCGCTTTGCGGCGGCGCGCGATGACGGAATGGAGCACCAGTGTTGGGGCTCGTTATTAGAGAACGCTAGCGCCCCGTGCATCTTCGGCGATCCCGGCGCGCGGACGACGGTCGTCTTGATGGGCGATTCGCACGCCGAGCATTGGCTGCCTGCCGTAGATCGCATCGGTCGAGAGCATGGCTGGAGAGTCATCGCCATGGTGAAGCCGGCGTGTCCAGTCGCCGACGTCGCGACGCTCGTGAATTGGAGACTCAAGCGGCAGTACACGGAATGCACACAGTGGCGCCGGTCAATGTTGCGGCGGATCGTCACGATCCGGCCGGACATGGTCATTTTGTCGAGCTACGATCACTACGTGGCGCGCGACGGCGAGGCGTCCGACACACGCGTGACGCCGGCGGCGTGGCGCGACGGCTTGCGGCGCACATACAGTCTCTTGTCCAAGGCCGGCATCAATACGGTCGCGATTCGCGGAACGCCGCGCCCAGGTTTCGACGTTCCTTCGTGTCTGTCCCGACGGGCGAGCCGGGCGCCCTTTCGGATGAAGCCGTGCGAGTATGAGCGCGCTCAATCGCTGTTGCCGCGTGCCGTCGCGGCTCAAGATGATGCCGCTCGGGGACTCCCACACATCGCGTTCGTCGACGTGAACGATCGCATTTGCGCGAGCGTGCGGTGTGCGGTTGAACAGCGCGGCGTCATCGTGTTTCGGGACGACGGACATCTGACCGCGGCATTCAGCCTCGCCGCAGCACCGGTGCTCGCGCAGAGGATCTCGGCCGCGATCACGGAGATCGCAGCGCGTCCGTAACGCGCTCCGATCAGGGATTTGCCAACACCAACCTGAAACATGAAAGTGACCGGTTTCGCCGGTCATTTTCGTTTGTCAGCAACCAGTGGCTGTCCCACCGGTATATCTCCCGAGACACGATTGCCCGCAATGCATGACACGCGCGACGATGATTGCCGGCCGGTCTCTCGATGAGCGTCACCACTCGAGTTCTCGTCGCATTGGTCGCCGGCCTCGCGCTCGGCGTCGCAATCTCCCTTTCCGGTAACACAACCCTCGGGGCCCTCTCGGGTTACCTCGAGCCCGTTGGCGCAATGTGGGTCAACGCGATCCGGATGACGGTCATACCGCTGGTCGTCTCGGCGATTCTGATTGGGATCACGTCGCTGCCCAACCCGAAGAACGTGGGACGTTTGGGTGGCCGCACGCTGTTGTTTTTTCTAGTCGTACTCCTGCTCGCGGCGTCGTTCGCGACGGTCGTCGGACAGTTCGCGCTGTCGAGTATGAAGATCGATTCCGTCGCCGCGCTCGCCTGGCGCGGCGGCACTGTCTCAGGTGCAGACGCTCTCCGGTCTGCGCAGAAGATCACTACGCTCGGGCAATGGCTCGTCGACCTCATCCCGGCCAACCCGATCAAGGCCGCCGCCGATGGCTCGATGCTCCAGCTCATCGTCGTCACGCTGTTGTTTGGGACAGCTATCGCGACCATCGCAGAGTCGAGTCGCGAACATCTCATGCGCGTCGTGCGCGCGGTGTATGAGGCCGCGCTCACGCTCGTTCGTTGGGTGCTTCTCGCCGCGCCTGTTGGCGTTTTCGCGCTCACGGTTCCTCTCGCGGCTAAGCTGGGGATTGCCGCGGTGGGCGCGGTTGCCGTTTATGTCGGTTCTGTCAGCGCGATGACGCTCGCGTTTACGTCGATTTTTTACCTCGCTGTGTGGTTGTTCGGCAAGCGAAGTCTGCGTGTGTTCGCGCGAGCCTGTGCGCCCGCGCAGGCGGTGGCGCTGAGCTCGCGTTCGTCACTGGCGTCGCTGCCGGCGTTGCTCGACGCGTCGGACACGGTGCTGCGTCTGCCGTCATCCGTTCGATCGTTCGTGCTGCCGTTGGCTGTGGCAACGTTCCGCCCCGCCGGCGCGATTGCGATCCCAATGGGCGTACTGTTCATGGCGCGTATTTACGGGGTGAGTCTCGATGCGCACCAACTCATGACGATCACGCTCATGGCCGTGATCACGACGTTCAGCGCGCCGGGAATTCCCGGCGGCTCCATCATCGTCATGGTTCCGGTATTGCTCGCCGCTGGTCTTCCCGTCGACGCCGTTGGACTGCTCATCGGCGTCGATACAATTCCCGACATGGTTCGCACCGTGACGAACGTGACCGGCGACATGGCCGCGGCCACGATTCTTGCGCGCGGCAGCGTCGACGACAACGACGGCGCCGCGAACAGCGAACTTTAGGCGTCGCGGGCGCGCGCCTCGAGAACGGAATAGCCCGCCGCCGTTTGCAGCCGTCCCGAGCATTCAAGTTCCGCCGCGTCGAACAGGCGATGGATTTCCGGCTCACTCCGAATGCGCCCGCCGGTGATGACCAGACCCATGAGATCGCCGAGTTGGCTGAGCGATGGACGATTGTCGGCCGGTATCGTTCGTTCCACGACGAGCAGCGCGCCGGCAGCGCCCATCGCGTCGCGACACTTTCGCAGAAGCAGGACGGCCATGTGGTCGTCCCAGTCCATGAGAATATTCGAAAGTATGTAGACGTCGCCGCCGGACGGCATGTCCGTCATGAAATCGCCCCCTACGACGACGCACCGATCCGCGACGCCTGCCACGCGCATCGTCTCTTCAGCACCGGCGACGACTGACGGTCGATCGAGCAAGACGCCGTGCGCGTTCCGGTTGACACGAAGAATCTCAGCGAGCAATTGCCCATTTCCACCGCCAACGTCGACGATCCGCTGTCGTCCGGAAAAGTCATAGACAATCGGGACCTCGAGGTGGCTGGGATGTGCGGCCTGAGCCGCCTTGAACATCTCGCCGGCGTCGGGATGCTGCGCGAGATAGTCCCAGTGTCCCATGCCAAATCTCTTCTCGAACGCCGTGTGCCCCGTTTGCACGCTATGAAGGAGATCACCCCAGGGCTCCCACTGCATCGGATGACCCCAGAGCAAAACCTGATCACGCACCGATCCTGCCATGTCGCGGCGCAGCAATTCGCCAAACGACGTCAAGCCAAAATCTCGATCCCCAACCGATGCCAACACACCTCGGCTGCCGAGAACGCGTAGCAGCCGATGGAGCGCCGCAGGATCCGTCGCCGTCGCCCGAGCGATGGCGTCGCTCGGCATGGGCCCGTTGGCGAGAAGATCGGCGATTCCAAGTTTGGCGGCCACGAACAATGCCTGTGAAACCTGATAGCCGCGCGCCATCTCGATCATGACGGTCGCCGGCGCCGAGCGTGCATACGTGTGAGTGCTTGTGTTCATGAGCAAACTATGATTGTTGAATGACGAAGGGCCCGGCGTTGATCGCCGGGCCCTTCGTGGCCTGCCTGTCGTATTACAGCCCGACGGAGATTCGTGTGTAGACGAAACGTCCGTTGAACCCGAACGGGGAGATCGCGTTGTACGGGAACAACCCGAAATTCGAGATACCTCCATTCGTACCGTTCGGATCGCCCGGATTGATGTTCCGATCCGGATAGATGTCGAACAAATTGTCCGCGCCGACGGTGATCGAATACTTCGAGTGGAACGCATACGACAGCCCGAGGTCGGTGATCCACTTTGCGCCGTACGTTTGATCCAACGGTCCCGTCGCGTTCGTCGCGGTGGTGCCCGCGACGCTCACTTGGCCGAAACGCTGCGTGCGCGCGTTGACGCCGAACCCACCAAGCGAGTAGTTCGTTGCCACATAGAAATTATCGCGCGGATTTCCCTGCTCGATGCGCGCCCGCTCCACGCGACCGAACAGATTCTGCTGCAGCGTCTTCAACTTCGCCGGCACCGAGTCGACGCGCGTGACCTTCACGTCGTTGTGGTTGTAGCCGGAGGTGAAACGAACGGCGCTGTGCGAGCCGAACGAGACGCCGTAGTTCGCGACCAAATCAACGCCGTTGGAACGGGTGTCGATGGCGTTCGAGAAGTAGCGTCCGCCGCTCACACCGTGAAGTCCGGCACTGTCGAACACTGCTTGAACCAACGCGCCCGTGAAGTTGTCCGTCAGCACGATCCGCTTGTTGATCTTGATTCGATAGAAATCCGCCGTGAAGCCAAGACCTGTCACCGGCTCAATGGCAACGCCCGCACTGAGGTTCACAGAACGCTCAGGCTTGAGGTCAACCGCGCCGAGTACGCGCGCTTCGGGCGAAGCAACGGGGAACGTGCGAACGTCGAACGGAACGCCCGCGATGAAGTTCGTCGCCGTCGACGAGAAGAACTCCTGCCCCAACGACGGCGCGCGGAAGCCTGTGCTCACCGCGCCACGTAACGCGAGGCCCTTCACGATCTCGAGGCGCGACGTCAGCTTGCCCGTCGACGTCGACCCAAAGTCGCTGTACCGCTCGACTCGGCCGGCCGCGCCGACGAGGAGCTTGGATGTTAGATCGCTCTCGACGTCCACGTATGCGGCGACATTGTTGCGGCTGTGTGATCCGGCATCGGCGGGGCGGAATCCGGGGAAAACCTGCGCCCCGAGCGCGGCGAATCCCGTCGTGGGTTGGCCGTTCGCATCGAGAACCTTCACACCGCCATCACGATACGAGTCGGGCTCACCAGCAGTAATCTCATATTTCTCAGCGCGAAACTCGGTGCCAAGAGCGACGCGGATTGGATTGTTCCACGGCGCGCGCACTTCGCGGAAGAGGTCGAGCGTGGTCGTCGACTGGTCCGAGGCGAGCTGGCCGGCGTCGAACGACGTCTTGGAGGTGTTGCCGATCGATACGTTTTCGCTGTTGTCGATCCCGAATGAGAACGAGTTGCGGCCGTACACGGTGCCCAGGTCCCACTTCCATCCCTGCACATCACCCTTCAACCCAACCGACAGGGAGTTGTCGTCGATGTTCGACTTGATGAGCGGAAGAAAACCGTCCGGATAGAGTGCGCGCACGGTGCGATCGTCGTTCGCGCGACGCCACATTCCACCCGATGCGCCGCGGCGATGTCCGTGTCCGCCAAACCCATAGAGCTCGACGCCGTTGGCGAACGTCTGGCCTCCGTTGAAGAACAGCTGCGTGTCATGGTTGTACGAGTCACCCTGCCACGTATCGATCGCCGGCGGATTCGCATTCCGCGGGTCGCCCGCGAAGTATTGCGGACGCGTGTCCGGCAGCGTGCGATTCGTTCCCGCGCGATCTCGCACTTCGCCACCGACCTGGAAATACCCATTCTGTCCGAGCGTCCAACCGTAGTTCAGCGACGACGTCAACACGCCACCATCATGCGCGGAGCGCTCAGCCATCTGCGCGGGAAACGCAAGCGCCGGCGTGGCGTCACGGTTGTACGTCGTGGCGTTCTCGCCGACTTGGAGACTGAGCGCGCCTGGCGCGTTCGTCTTGAGAACGATGTTGATGACGCCGGCGATGGCGTCCGATCCGTACTGCGCGGCCGCTCCATCGCGAAGGACCTCGATGTGATCGATCATGCTCGCGGGAATGGCGTTCAAGTCGACGGCTTGCGAGCCGCGTCCGACGAATCCATTCAAATTGACCAGGGCGCTCGTGTGGCGACGCTTTCCGTTGATGAGAATCAACGCTTGGTCGGGCGAGAGGCCGCGCAGCGTTGCCGGGCGGATATGGTCCGTACCGTCGGCGATCGACGCCCGCGGGAAGTTGATCGACGGTGCCACCGCCTGAAGCATCTGGGCGGTCTCGGTGCGGCCCGACTGTTGAAGGTCCGCGACCGACAGCACGTCGATCGGAACGGGCGCGGACATGACCGTGCGCTGTTCACCGCGTGTGCCAAGAATGGCCACGGTCTCGAGATTGGTCGCTGCCTTTCGCATCTCGAAGTCTTTCGTGGTGGAGCTATTGGCCGTCACCGTTACCGAGTCGGCGGTCAGCGCGTAACCCAAGAGACGAACGCGCACTTCGTAGCGGCCGGCGGGCACACTGAGCTTGTAGGAGCCGTCAGGATGGACGATCGCCTCACGCTGTGTCCCCATTGCCCAAACAGACGCGCCGGCGAGACTTGCACCCGTGGGCGTGCTAACGCGGCCGGTGAGTGTTCCGAGCGACTGCGCCGAGACCGCAGGCGCACCCAGAATCGCGAGGCCGATGGCATAGGAGAGAATTAGTGAACGACTTCGTTGCATAAAACGGGTCCTCAACTGGAGTATGGCGTGAATAAGAACACTTCGAGCCGCATACCTGCGCCGCGACTCCTCGAGCATCGCGCGAACGCGGCACGCACGGGCAGTGCACGATTGAGAGAACGCGATAAGGTCGCGGTCTCGCATCGTCAGAGCACCGCAGGCGTTCAGGGTGTAATCGCTTAATCGCAATCCCGTCCGGAAACCGGACATCAATGCCAAAGACGGCGCGCGATCAGATCGCTAGCGCCGGCTCGGCTTCACGAACCGCGAGGGACGGCCGCGGAGCTCGCGTTTAGAGTTCTCTTTCCCTTGGCGCGGAGCCGCGCCATGGCATTGTGAGATTCCCTGACATAGGGCTGCAACTCGGGATCGGCCGTCCGCCACGCATCGGCGACGAATGCGTAATCGGTCAGCGCTTGCTCCCATCGGCCGAGTCGCTCGGAGACCCGCGCGCGTTCAATCGTCCACAGCACGTCGTCGACGCCATCACTGCATTCGCTCGTGCCAGGCCATTGCCGGTCGAGACGACTTGCGGCTTCCCGGTACCGCCCGGTCGCGATCAGCAACTCGACAAGCTTTGTTCGATTCTCGTACCAACACTCGTGCAGCGTATCGCTGGTCGTGAGCAGTTGCTGCAACGCCGACGCGGTGTCGCGTCGCGCCAATGCGAGATAGGCTCGTCCAGCCGCGACACTCGCGCGCAACATTCCCGTTCCCCATGGCGTGTTCAACGCCCCGCCGATATCGGCGCTGAACTCCCGTATGTACTCTTGTATTGCCGCCGTATCACCGTCGGTCGCCCACCAGCCGTAGAGCTTCGTCATCCGGACACGAGGCGCGCGCGACAATACGCGCTTGAATTCGGCGCGAGCTTCGTCCGTCGGCAGCATACCGAACCGCGCCATGTTGTACATCACGCCGGGACGGCCATGGATCTGCAGCGACGTCAGAAGGAATGCGTCGCGAATGTGCCCGCGAAATTGAAGGCCGCCAATGACGGGATTGATGGCGCACGCGGGCTTCTCCGCCGTCGACGTCGCCTTTGCGTATCGGTCCGCGATCGCCTGCGCGATCCGAACAATCGTTTCCGCCGAATCAGGAACGTGTTGCAACAGTTTCGCGGCCTCACACAAACCATCCGTGGACAGCGTGTCGACCATGCGCGCCACATCGACCCCCGCAGCACGTGAGGGATCGAGCAGGATGTCCGCTAGACGAATGACCTGCGAATGCGGACCGGACGGCTCGAGCGACAGATAGCCGCGGATATAGCGACGCGCGCTCTTCGCGCCGCCCAGATACGCCGCGAGCGAGATCGGAGTGACGTAGGCCGGCGCAAACGCGGAATCGAGCGCGATCGCGCGATCGTACACCGACAACACCTCGCGCTCATCCATCTCGCCTTCGGCGATATCGGCATCAAATCGATTTCGCGAATCGGCAAGAAGCAACCAAAGCTCCGGGTCGTCAGGATACCGAACGAGCCCATCGCCGAGTGTGACATAGAGCTGGCGGACGATCGCCTGGTGCTCGTTGTGCACTCGCACATCACGAAGCGAGCGGCGCCACGTGAAGTACGCTTCCGCCGAGAGCGAATCGACCGTCGCGAGCAAATGCTCATGCGGCGCCATCCGGCGCGTGAAGTGCATCGTACGACGCATCAGCTCGTACGTCGTCGAATCCGGAATCTCTCGCGGGTCGAGCCATTTACGAACCGCCGCGAGCCGATGGTACGCCAGCGTGAACGTGGTATCGAGACTGATGGCTCGTTCGAAGCGGATCTGCGCCGAATCCCAGACGGCCGCGCGATAGAATTGCTCGCCTTGCAGATACGCCTTGAGCGCAGTCAGCGACGACGTCGGTGACGACAATGCCCGCGCCAGGTCGATCGGACGCGATCGCCCGAGCTCGCGCAGCACGGCGAACGTGAGCGAATCAGAAAGTCGGTCCATTCGATCAGGCGTGTCGCGCCGTTCGAATTCTGCCAACGTGTGACCGGTCTTTGCGTCGAGAAGAACGACCGTCGCGCGCACTGAATCGCCCGCCGTGAGCAGGCCGCCGAACAGCACGAGACGAGCGCCCGTCTGCGTCGCCAGCGCGCGCGCTGATTTCGCGTCGGCGCGCCCGCGCCACCGTCGCACGACCACGCTCGCCGGCACGGCGCGCAGCGCACCAGCGCCATCCAGGTTGCGCGACAGCACGTCGACGAGCCCCTCTCTCCACAGCGCAAGCGACGGCGCCTCAGCGTCGAACGGCGCAACGGCAATGCGATCGGGATCGAGAGCCGTGTCTCGCGTGAAGAACACAATGAGGGACGCGGCGATCACCAGGCCCACGCCGCACGCAGCCATGAGCCCAACTCGGCGCCGAGGCTTCGCTTTCTTCTCGCGCACCGGAGTGCTCAATGCCCGCGCTAAGTCTCCGGCCGTCTGAAACCGATCGTCCTTCGCCGGCGCCATCGCGCGAAGAATGACCGCCGCCAGCTCCTCGGAGACATACTCGGCCAGCGCCGCCGCGTCCGGTGCGGTCGGCGTTTTCGCGCGCGCGACGGCGTCAGCCGATGTCGCGCGCCCGAACGGCCGCTTCCCAGCAATCATCTCGTAGAGCACGCAACCGAGCGAATACACGTCGCTCCGCCCGTCGACATCGGGCGCACCCAATGCTTGCTCGGGGCTCATGTACGACGGCGTGCCGGGAAGCGGAACCGCGTCCGCCGTCGCGGTCTGACTTCTCTCGGACTTCGCGGAAGGCGGAGCCTCGCTCGCGTCCGACATCGCGCGCGCGATACCGAAGTCCGTGATCACGGCGTGGCCGTCCTGCAACAGGATATTCCCGGGCTTCACGTCGAGGTGAACCACGCCTTGCCGATGCGCATAGTCGAGCGCCTGCGCCACCTCGCGGCCAAGTCGCAACACCTCGGCCGTCGCGAGGCGCGGCTCGCGCGTCAGACGGTCGTGAAGCGATTCGCCCGAGACGAACGGCGATACGAAGTAGAGAAATCCGGGGCCATCGCCGCCCTCGCTCAACGCCTCGCCGGAATCATGCAGTGGGAGAATGTGCGGATGCGACAGCCGCGCGGCGATCTCGATCTCTCGCATGAATCGCTCGGGACCGATCAATCGCGCGACGTCCGTGTGCAACACTTTCACTGCCACCTGGCGTCCATGCTTTGGATCATCCGCCAAATACACGGTGGCCATCCCGCCTCGGCCGATCTCGCGCACGATGTGGTATCGGCCGCCAAGCAGCTGAGGGAGTTCGGGCATCGGCTCATCCAGAAGCGGCGCGTAGGCAATGGCCGCGGGCGCGGAGAGCAGCTCCTCCGCGCGCTCGCATGCCTTGAGCAGCGCGCTCAACTCGGCGATGAGGGTCACGTCGTGACCGCACGCGTCTTCGAGAAATGCGGCTCGCTCCGACGGTTCGAGTTCGAGCGCCGCGTCCAGCAGCGGCTCGAGCACGCGCCATCGTTCACGCGACACCGCGCCCAACGTCATCGGTGCGCCGAAAAACGATTCGAGTGCATGATGTCGCGGTCGACGTCCGGAACCAGCGCCTGATAGAGAAGGCCGCGCGCCTTCACCCAGTCTCGCCGAACGGTGCGCTCGGTAATGCTGAGTGCCTCCGCCGTTTCCTGCTCGGTCATGCCGCCGAAGAATCGGCATTCCACGACGCGAGCGAGCCGCTCATCGAGAACCGCGAGTTGATCGAGCGCTTCGTGAAGCTCCAGCAGTGACTCGGCTTGCGTGTCGGCGGCGGTGAGCCCGTCGTCGAGCGTCACCGTCCGATGCGGGCCGCCTCGCTTTTCCGCAGTTCGCCGGCGCGCGCGGTCGACCAGAATGTGTCGCATGGCGACCGCCGCTGCGCGAAGAAAATGGGCGCGGTTGCGCCAATCGGCTCGGGACGATCGCGAGAACTTGAGATAGAGCTCGTGCACGAGCGCCGTCGTGAGCAACGTGTCACTCGGGCGGACAGCCAACTCCCGGCGGGCGGTGCGGCGAAGCTCGTGATAGACGAGCGGAAGGATCCGATCCAACGCCTCGCGCCGCCCGCCCCGCAGCTCGGCGAGCAGCTCGGTGATACTCGTCGTCGGAGCGGTCACTCCTGGCGACGATTCGATTAGAGAGTCGTTATCTAGAATTGCAGGCATGGAGTGAACGTCGACTTGAGGCGGCCGTGTAGCGTCGAGTCAGGTGATGAGCGTCTGGGCGACGAATACGTCTCTCCATCGAGCCGTTCTCGGTGAATAATTGATGAGTGATGGATCGATCGCAACGCTGGCGTTCGTTAGGCATTTCCTAGTGGCGAATGCGGCCTGAACCGCCGATCTGGCGGGGTCTTTATTTATATCGCAACTGTCCGTGGGATCACGACACTACCGGATCCATTGGCCAGCGACGGCAATGCTCCAGCCCGCCGCAGCGCTGGTCGTCTACACCGGAACGGCCGCGATATCGATCGTAGGGTTGAAATACCGGTAGCCATGGCGCCCGTGCTCCTTGGCCCAGTACATGGCGGTGTCCGCATTTTTGACGAGCGTTTCGGCGTCCAAGCCGTCGCCCGGATAGATGGCCACCCCAATGCTCGCCGTCACGAACAACGCGTGCGATTCAATCGAGTGCTCGGCGGCAATCGCGCTTAAGATTCTGCGTGCCCCGATCGCCGCATCTTCCGGGTGTGCGACTTCGGCAAGCACCACGACGAATTCATCCCCACCGCGCCGGCTGACCGTGTCCGAGGCGCGTCCGCATTCGACCAGGCGCTTCGCCACGGACTGCAGGAGTTTGTCGCCGATGGGATGCCCCAACGAATCGTTGATCTGCTTGAAGCCGTCCAAGTCCAAGAACAGAACGGCGACTTGCTTTTGATGCCGTCGCGCGAAGACGATGGCTTGTTCGATGCGATCGCTCAGGAGCGTCCGATTTGGCAGACCGGTGAGGGCGTCGTGTTCAGCCGAATGCAGCATGGCGAGCGACATCGCGCGGGCCACCGTCACATCGCGGAACACCACGACGGCACCAGTCGGGCGTCCGGCACGGTCGTGGATCGGCGCGACGCAGTCTTCAATTGGAATCTCGAATCCGTCGCGGCGAATGAGGATACGGTTCGTCAGCGACGGCTCGGAGTCTTCCCCGCGTGTCGGTGCGCAGCCAGAGAAGGGCTCGAGGCTCATCGGGTCCAGCATTTCGAACACGCTCGACATCGGTAGACCGACTGCCTCTCGCCGTGGCCAGCGCGTCATCCGTTCGGCGACGGTATTGAGGAAAGTGATATTGCCGGCGAGATCGGTGCAAATCACGCCGTCGCCGATGCAATCGAGCGTGATCTGGGCCCGCTCCTGCTCGAGAAAGAGCGCTTCCTTCAGCCGCTTGCGCTCGATGGCGTACCGCAACGACCGCAACAGTCCGCGTGCGTCGATCTGGCCTTTCACGAGATAGTCTTGCGCGCCTTCGTGCAGCGCATCCAATGCCACCGTCTCGTCGTCCAGCCCCGTGAGCACCACAAGCGGGACGTGTGGCGCCGCAGCACATGCCCGTCGGACCGCCTCCAAGCCCTGGACATCGGGCAGCCCCAGGTCGAGGAGAATGACGTCGACCGAATGCATCGCGAGGTGCGATTCCGCGTCGCTCATACACACGACGTGCGTCAGGCCGGCGTGACGCGGGGTCTCTTCGTTGAACATCTCACGGAGCAGACGCGCGTCGCCGGCATTGTCCTCGACCATCAGGATGTTCATCAAATTCGCGGCCATCCGCTGGAGTCGCCGGCCGGTAGTTTCGCTTTCGTCAACCAGAAATCATTGATACTTCTCACAAGGCTCTCGAATTCGGTCAATTGAACCGGCTTGCAGAGGTAGCAGTTCGCCTGGAGTTGATAGCTTTTTACGATGTCCGCTTCCGATGCGGACGTGGTCAGCACGATGGTTGGTATCGTCCTCAGGCTGTCGTCGGCCTTGATCTGAGCGAGCACCTCGCGGCCATCCATCTTTGGAAGATTCAAATCCAGCAAGATGAGACCTGGTCGCGGAGCTTGCGTGTGGATCCCCTGTCGTTGCAGAAACGCCATCGCCTCCACGCCGTCGGTGACGACATGCAAGTGAATGGCGCGTTCGGCATCGCGCAAAGTCTCTTCCGTGAGCCGCGCGTCACCGGGGCTGTCTTCGACAAGAAGCACCTCCACGGGTACGCCGCCTCTTCCTCCCAGGACCTTCAAGAGTTCCTCCCCGGTGCGGTCGCGGCTGTCGCGGCTGTCGCGGCTGTCGCGGCTGTCAAGGCGAAATGAAACGTGGACCCGTGCCCGAGTTGCGACTCGACCGAGATGTGACCGCCGTGGCGTTCGACAATTTTCTTACAGATAGCCAATCCGATACCGGTGCCGGCGAATTCTTCGCGTTTATGCAAACGTTGAAACATCCCAAAGATGCGATCGAAGTATTTCGCTTCGATGCCCAGTCCGTTGTCCTGCACGGAGAACAGCCATTTCAGTTCTCCCCGGTTGCCGCCCTCGCCGATCGACGAGATGTGAACGAGCGGAACACCCGGGGACGGATGTTGGTGTTGGTACTTGATTGCGTTGCCCACGAGATTCTGGAACAACTGAACCAGTTGCCCTTGGTCCGCCACCACGACCGGCAACGGATCGTGCGTCACGAGAGCGCCGCTGTCTTCGATCGCGTTTCGAAGATTCTGAATCGCCTGTTCCAGTGCGTCCTCGCTCGAAACATTCACCAAGTCCTTTCCTTTGGTTCCGATGCGCGAATACGCTAGGAGGTCCTGGATCAATCGCTGCATGCGGTTGGCTCCGTCGACCGCGAACCCAATGAATTCGTCGGCGTCGGCGTCGAGCTTTCCCTTGTACCGTTTCGACAGCAGCTGCGTGTAACTGGCCACCATCCGAAGCGGCTCTTGCAAGTCATGGGACGCGACGTAGGCAAATTGCCCCAACTCGTCGTTCGACCGGTTGAGGTCTTCCATCGTGCGCAACAGGAGGGCTTCCGCCTCCTTGCGTGCCGTGATGTCTCGGATCGCCACCGCGCCCAGAACGCCTTCGGGGCCGTCGAGTCGGCTCAACATCAACTCGATTGGAAAATCCGTCCCATCCTTGTGACGACCAATGAGCTCGAACGCCAAATGAACCTGCTTCGCCGCCGCCTCTGCGGATTGCAGCGTATCTGCGATCACCCGCTCGACGAATCCCTCCGGGATGATCAACTTGACATGCCTGCCGAGCAGCTCGCCGCGCCCGTATCCGAATTGCTTTTTTGCTTGGAGGTTGGCGAGCACGATCTCACCACCCGGATTCACCAGTAGCATGGCGTCGGGGGCTGTCTCGAGTAGCCCGCGATACCGACTCTCCGTCTCCGCCAAGCGCGCTTCTGCCGCCTTGCGGACGCTGACGTCGCGAACGGCCGCCGTGACAAGCACTCCCTCGGGACTCTCGAGCGGACTCAGACTGATCTCCACGGGGAACTCCGTCCCGTCCTTGCGAAGCGCAACGAGGTTCGAGCTGGTTCCCACCGTGCGCACCCGGGGTTCTTTCAAGAAATCCATGCGCAGGCGCGCATGCTCATCGCGAAGGCGGTTGGGGACCAGAAGCTCGATCGGCTGCCCCAACAGCTCGGCGCGCTCGTATCCAAAGAGGCGTTCGACCTGTGTGTTCAGCAGGACGATCAACCCGCGGTCGTTGACGACCACCATCGCGTCGGGAGCCGCCTCGAGAAGCCCGCGATACCGTGCTTCCATCCGAACCAGATGCCGTTCCGCCTCCGCACGCTCGCCGATGTCGCGATTGGCCGCCGCCACGAGGACTTCGAGTTGCGCGTTCTGCGCGACAAGGCCGGTTTGCTGTCGAATGATCTGCGCCGCATCAAGAACGATCCTTTGACTTTTCTCAATCCAGAAATGGATGAACGTCGCCAGGGTCAGTAGGCTGGCGACGAGTAGCCAGCGATTTACCCATGCGGCAACGGGGTCTGTGCGGCTTACACGGTCGAATCCCCAGAACTCAGCTGCGAGGGTGAGAATGACGACCGCCGCCGCCGTGCTCCAGAGCACCCGCTTGGAGCGTTGCGCGGCGCACAGGGCAAGCGGGAGCGTGAAAAGGATGGATCCGACCAGCTCGGCCGACGTCCAGAAGTCGAGCGCCGCGGTCATCGCGGTGGCCACGACGATGCTCGCCACCACGAGGCGGCGATTCACCCCGCCGCGCCAAGTCTCACCGGCCGAAGACGTCTGTCGGTCCAAGCCCATAAAGGGCGCGGTGCATCTTCCGGTCCGAAACCGTCGAGCTCGACGCGCCGCGGCAATTCAGCCGGTGGGAACCGCCTGTCGGCGATCTCTGGAAACGAAAAAGAGCGCCGCACGACACGGGCGCTCCTTCCGCGTTCGATTGTTCTCTACATCAATGGCTAGGGACGGAATCGAACCGCCGACACGCGGATTTTCAGTCCGCTGCTCTACCAACTGAGCTACCTAGCCCCATGCGTTTCAAGCCGTTCAACTTACGCGACTTATCTCGTTGGTGTCAACCGCGCCACGCCGCTGAACCGCCCACCGCAACAGCCCCGCCGCAGTCGGGAACGAGAACCTCGGACACCAGGTTCATATACAGCGGCCACAGGCGCCGACGCCCCAAATCGCAGCGCACAAATTCTCGCGGTTTACGCGGTGAGTATGCTCGCGAAGACTCAGCCGCGCTCGTACATTCGACCCGCATTCTGAGCACCGCTTCCGGTCGGACGGTGACACATCCGTGACCTGACCGTGCGGCGGAAGAAGAGGTTGCTTCGCAAAATTTTCAAGTTGCCCACCGCACCACTCCCGGCGCCGTGGGAGACATCAAGATGCCGATGAGGGCATCGCCTGCCTTTAGTTTGAGGGAACCCCCCAGTATGAAGATTCCACGTTTGACGTTGCGAGCCGCCGCAATCATCGCGGCGCTCGTGAGCGGAACGACCGGACTCGCCGCGCAAGGTGTCACGACCGGCGCAATCAGCGGCACGGTCGTCTCTGAGCAGGGCCAAGGTCTCAGCCAAGCCCAAGTCCAGGTGGTCAATCGCAACACCGGTGCTCGCTCCGGAACCACGACTCGCGCCGACGGCGCCTTCTACGTCCAGGGCCTCGAGGTCGGCGGTCCATATACGGTCTCGGTGCGCCACATCGGCTACGCGCCCAAGGACAGCGCTGGCATCTTCGTCTCACTCGGTCAGAATCTTCGCTTGGACCTGACGCTCTCGACGCGCCCCGCGCAGATCGAAGCCGTCACGATTGTCGCGACCACCACGGGATCAGTGATCTCTCCGTCGCACAAGGGCATCGAAACAACGATCAGCGATTCGACCATCGCTCGCATGCCCACGCTCAATCGCAACTTCACGGATTTCATCAAGCTCACGCCCTCCGTGACGACCACCGGCCCCGGCACCTCCGGCGGTGGACAGAATAACCGCTTCAACGCCATTCAAATCGATGGCGCCGTCGCGAGCGATCTCTTCGGACTGGGCGCCACCGGACAACCGGGCGCGCAAGCAAACGCGAAACAGATTTCGCTCGAGGCCGTGAAGGAATACCAGGTGTTGTTGGCCCCCTATGACGTGCGGCAGGGCAGTTTCACCGGCCTTCTCGTCAACGCCGTCACTAAGAGCGGCTCGAACGAATTCCACGGTTCGGGAACCTACGCCACCCGCAACGAAAAACTCGAGCGCGATCGCGACTTCCTCCGCGCATCGCCGTTCACGCAGTCGCAGTACGGCTTCTGGATCGGCGGCCCGATCGTTCGCGACAAGGTGTTCTTCTCCGTCGCGCCGGAATTCCAGACCCAGAACTCGCCGGCATCTGGCCCGTATCTCGGCCCCGGCTCTCCCACGCCGTCGCCCGTGCTTCAGACGTCGGTCGACAGCCTCGTCAACATTCTCAAAACACAGTACGGCTTCTCTGATCCCGGCACCGGCGGCCCGATCAAGAACGAGAACCCGCTCGCGAACATGTTCGCGCGACTCGATTTCGTGAACCTGCCCGGCAACAGCCGACTGGTCACCCGTTATAACTATGTGAATTCGCAGATCGACGTCCTGAGCCGCAGCGGCACGCGACTGAACCTGTCGAACAACGGCTACAACTTCACCTCGATCACGAACAGCGGCGCCGCCCAGCTCTATTCCAATTTCGGGAACGGCAGCTCGAACGAAGTCCTCTTCGGATACACCACTATCCGCGACAAGCGCGTCGTGCCGCTCACGTCGCCGTTCGTTGTGATCTCGCGCGCCCAAGGCACGAGCGGCACCGGTCAAATTTCCGCCGGCACGGAAAATTCCTCGCAGGGCAATGAGCTCGATCAGGACATTCTCGAGCTCACCGACAACTATACCATCCCCTGGAAGAACCACCGTTTCACCCTCGGCACGAAGAACGAGTTCCTCAAGGTGCGCAACCTGTTCGCGCAAAACTCCTTCGGGAATTTCACCTTCGGCACGTTGGACTCGCTCCGCGCCAACACGCCGAGCACTGCCACAATCGGCGTGAAGCTCGATAACGCCGACGGAGCCGCGCGGTTCCACGCCCGCACGCTCTCGGGATACCTCGAAGATGAATGGCAGGCGTCGCGCAACGTGAACCTGACTTTCGGCATCCGCCTCGACGTCCCCGGCTTCACAGACTCCCCGGGCCTCAATCAGAACATTCTGAACGTCCTCAAAATCAACACCACGGATGTGCCCAAGAACGTGATGCAGTGGTCGCCGCGGTTCGGATTCAACTGGGACGTTTCCGGCGATCAGGTCACGCAAGTCCGCGGCGGAAGCGGCGTGTTCATGGGCCGCCCTGCATACGTCTGGGTCAGCAACGCGTTCGGCAACTCGGGCGTCAACGGCTTCGGAAACCTGATTTGTAGCACCATGGCAACGGCGCCAACGATGCAACAAGCCGGCACCGCGCCGGCGACCAACTGCCGGAACTCGACCGCCACACCGTCGATCACGGTCAACACAGTCGATCCGAACATGAAGTTCCCGGAAGTGTGGCGCAGCTCGATCGGCTTCGACCGCCGCCTGCCGTGGAACATGGTCGGTACGCTCGAAGCCATGTACACACGCGCCATTTACCAGTTCTACTATCAGAACATCGGTCTCGTCGACAATCCGATCGGTACCGATCGCAACGGCCGCTCTCTCTACGGCGACATCAGCACCGGCAACAATATTCTCGCGCAGTTCAAGCCGGGCGTCAGCAGCGTCTTCAACATCGGAAACACGAAGAACACGCACGACTACGCGTACAACGTCACCGGACAGCTTCAAAGGCGGTTCACCGACCGGTTCGAGGGTTCGCTCGCGTACACCTATCAGCACTCGTACTCCGTCTGGGACGTCACATCGTCCGTGGCCCAGTCCAACTGGCAGTTCGGCCGGTCCTACTCCGGTCGCCAGGACGCCGAAGAATTGCGTCCGTCCAAATTCGATGCGCCGCACCGCATCATCGCATCCGGCCTCTATTCACTACCCACGAAGACCGACATCTCCATCAGCTTCACCGGCGAGTCGGGCGTACCATTCGAGTTCGTGTATAACACGGACGTGAACGGCGACAACTTTGCGTCGAACGACCTGATCTACGTTCCGAAGGACGCACACGATTTGAACGAGATCCGCTTCTCGCAGCTCGGCAGCGGCGCCACCGGCCTCACGCCGGCGGCGCAGGCCGACTCGCTCGAAGCCTACATCAAGGCGAGATCGTGCCTCAACTCGCAGCGCGGCACGATCATGCTCCGCAACTCGTGCCGCACGCCGTGGACCAAGCGCGTGGATCTGTCGGCGCGCCAATCACTCCGCACGATCGGTGCACAGAACTTCATTCTTCAGCTCGACGTGTTCAACTTCCTCAACCTCGTGAACAAGAACTGGGGCGGACAGGACCTCGGCAGCTCCAACAGCCCCGCGCTCCTCACCCGCACCGGCTTCACCGGCGGAACGAAGCTGGCCACCGGCGTTGCCGGCGGCGGCGCGCAGTCGATCTTCACGTTCAGCCCGACGAACTTCGCCACGCAGTTCAACACGCGAAATCCGTCGTCGAACTACGCGCTCCAACTGCAGCTGAAGTACACGTTCTAATCTCAGTTGGCGTTCGACGAAAAAAGAAGCGGGGGCGCCTCGGCGCCCCCGCTTTTGCATTGCTTGCATGACGCCACGTCAGCGCTCCAACTTGAATCCTGGAATGACATCCGGCCGCTTGGGCGCGGTCGCCACGATCCACGCGGTCGCGTACATCCACTGCGACATCTTTGTCAGCTTCGCGACGTCGATCCGCGATGGTTCGTCGCGCGGCGTATGATAATCGGGATGCAGCAACGTGCTGAACATCACGGCCGGAATTCCCGCGCGCGCGTACGGCAAATGATCGCTCCGGAAATACCAACCCTCCGAGTGCGACGCTTTGTCCCACATGGTGTCGAGCTTGAAATGCGTCAGCTCGGCGTTGGCACGCAGCGCCGCGTCCACGAGCGCATTGGAATTCCGATGTGGCGGCTGAACGCCCAGGAGCGCGGCGCTGTCCGGATTGTTGCGACCGATCATGTCGCCGTTGAGCACCGCGATGATCTGCGATTGCGGCACGGTTGGATGTCCCACGAACCATCGCGATCCCAAGAGCCCGCGCTCTTCCGACCCATGCCACACGAACAGAATTGGTCGCGGCGCCGGATGCTTCACAAACGCCCGAGCCGCGGCGAGCATCGCGACGCTCACAGTCGCGTTGTCGTCCGCACCGTTCCAAATCGAATCGCCGTTCACCGGATAGCGCGTTCCGTCGTGATCCTGGTGGCCGCTGAACAGCACGTACTCGTTCGCCAATTTCGGATCGGTCCCGCGCACGACGCCGATCACGTTGCCGGACGGATAGTAGAAACTTTCATTGAAGGTCAGCGCGGCGAGGTGCGCGCCCGGCGATCGCACCGCGTCGAGCATGTCGTGACGCAACCAAATCGTTGGGATGGTTGGCGCATTGCCTCGGCCGCGTCCACCTCCGCCGGCCGCTCCCGCGCCTCCGCGCCCTCCGGCCCCGCCCTGATTCGCCGCGCGAGCGAACGCACCCGTCGGTGCGCCCGCCGAGTCGATGCCATATGTCCCGCGCGACGAGACGGCAGCCGTGGCGTCGAGCGCCGTGTTGAGAATTGGCGACGCGTCCGACACAATGATTGCCGCAGCCGCACCAGCCTGCGCGATCGCCGCGGCGCGTTGACGGACCATCGCGCTCAGCGTCGCTTGAAAATTCCCGCGAATCGTGAATTGCTCGAGCGGTTGTGACGGCACCGGCGACACGACGAGTGCGACCGCTTTGCCGCGAACGTCTGTCGATGAGAGTGCGCCGGTGTCACTGACGAAGACGATCGGCAGATCGATGCTCAACGTCTGCGCGGCATTGAGCACGACGGCATCCTTCCAGAGCCGAAGTGTCTTTCCACCGATCGACAACTGACTGTTCTCACTCAACCGCGCTCGGCGCATCGGCCACCACTGAAAAAACGTGGCGTCGTCGCCGGCCGGGAGCAGTCCCGCGTCGCGCGCGCGTTCCGCGATCCACCCAGTGGCGCGCATTTCGTCGATCGTGCCGCCCTCGCGGCCGCGCATCGAATCGCCGGCCATCGCAAAGATGTCGCGACGAATGTCTGTTTGCGTGATCGCATCGAGGGCTGGAGCGATCGCGCCGCCCGACCGCGTTGGCGTCGACGACGTGGACGGCGTCGTACTCGTCGACGAACACGCGGCCGTCGCGACCAGCGCGACCAGCGCCTTCCGTGCGAGATGATTGTGCATTCGACTAGCTCCCGACGCTGCGCGAACCGACGCGCGCGCGAATGATGGACTTGATGCCGCCGCGAATGTTGAAGTCACCCACGACTTCCATCCATCGCGGCTTGGTCACGGCGGAGATGTCGTCGAGAATTCGGTTGACGGCGCGCTCGTAGAAAATGCCGTCGTCGCGAAAGCTCCAGAGATACAGCTTGAGGCTCTTGAGTTCGATGCACACGTCTCCCGGCACGTATGTGATGTAGATGGTGCCGAAATCCGGTGCGCCGCCTCGCAAGGCGCGGAGCTCGTCGGCATCGCTCTCGATGCCGCCAAGCGGACAGAGCGCGGTAAACTCCGGGCACTCCATGGCGATCTCGTAGTCGCGGCCCGGGTGAGGATTCGGAAATGTCTCGAGAAGTTCTGGCTTTGGCATCGAGAAAGAATGCACGCGCCCGCGGGCGCGATCAATCGCTTCGTCGCGTGGATATGGCGTGTTCGCGGTGTTACGCGTCGCGCAATTAGTTCGTCTCTCTAGCGAGCCGCTGTACCGGCTTTCATATTCGCTATGGCTGGCGCTATGCGCTGGTCATCGCCGCCGCGAGAAAGACGTGGCGGCATCGCCCCCCCGGCATTGCCCGGGGGGGCTCTCTTTTGTGCCCCGGTTTTTCAGCGTGTTTCTAGCGGGCGTTGCTCAGCTATTTCGGAGCCGGCGCGACATCTCTTCGAGCACTTTCCGCTCGTCGATCGTGAGACTGTCGATCCCGTGCTCGGAAATTTTGTCGAGCACGCGGTTCACCTCGTCGGCCTTCGCCTCTCGGCGGCGCGACGACGGCGTGAGCGCGGTGACGCGCTTGGCGGCGATGGCTTTGCTCTTCGCGACGATGTCATCCACTTCGTCGCCGCGCTCGCGACGCGGAAGATTGCGCGGGATGGCGCGCGGCGGCTCGTCGGCGTCGGGGAGATTCGCCACACGCTGACGCACCTGGTCCATGCCGGTCGCCGTGGACATGCGCATGTAGACGTACGCCGCGATCACACCGCCCACGTGCGCGAAGTACGCGATGTTCGTCCCGTCGGACGTGCCGAGAATTCCCATGACCAGATTGAACACGAGCAAGCCGATGACGAGCGTGCGAACGCGCATCGGCAGGACGAACATGAGATACACCTCGTCGTCCGGCCATTGCATCGCGTACGCCGTCATTACCCCGAACACGGCCGCGGATGCGCCGACAAGCCCGCCGCTCCGAATGAACAACATTTGGAAGACGACGCCGCCGAGTCCGCACAGCAAATAGAACCATGCGAACTTCTTGTAGCCCCAGGCGTGTTCGAGACGCGGTCCGAACAAGTACAAGCCATACATATTCGCGACGAGATGCCACAATCCAGCATGCACGAACATGTATGTGACGGCCGACCACCAACGCCCGGGCAGCGCGGCGGTGTCGAATCCGAACCACGCTGCCATGTCGGCGTACGGCACAACCGTCATCTGAACAAACGTCACGACGACGTTGATCACGATGAGCGCCTGCACGGCGGGCGTCAGCCGGGGATGTTCTTGCTCGTAGGTGGCCGGATACGACATACGTCCTGCGAATACCCTAAAAAATGAGTGGCGTCTATTCTAACAACACGTCTAACAACACGACTTGGAAAAGCAGCTTCCGGTCACCGAAAAGTCGGTTTACCGCATCCCGGTTGGCGGCGGCAGCTTGAGCGCGAGCCGCGCGTCGCCGTGCATTGCTCCGAGGCGTTCGAACAAGGTGGTCCAACGGCGATCGCGGTCGACAGGCGTTCCGGCGCTCGGATGCACGACAACCGACGTGGCCGCGCTGGCCGCGTGGGCTCGTTCGACCACACGCAAAACATGTGCGTCAGTCGTCCGTTCGTCGATACAAATCACCAACGCGTGCGTAAGGCCGGCCGCCGCCGCAACATGCAATGACTCAAAGGCGCGCTCGCTCTGCACTTCGAGCGTCGCTCCTTCCAACGTAATCTGCACCAGCCCGAGAATGCCCACGAGTTCGGCGACCTCGGCCGGTCGTTGCCCGTCGCAGTCCAACATCACTGGTAATGTCGTGGCCGCCCTGGCGAACGCCGCTGATAAATACTCGACGTTCGCGAGCGGATCCCGCCCGGAAATCGAAATCGAATGAAACGCTGATCGAGTGGTGCTCCGACGAATCTCGTTGGCGAGCGCCTCCGCGGTATACATCGTCGCCGTTTCAGCCTCTGCCGCAAACCGCACGAAGAGCTGGCGACGGCCAGCCCACGTGCCCTGCGCCTGCAGCCCCGCTGGAATCCCCGCAAGCGCCGCGGTGGGATTCGCTACCTGTGACATCACTCGCCTCCGCGCCGTTCGAGCGCGAGTTGAACGATTCGTTCGCACAGCTCCGGGAATGAAATTCCCGCCGCTGCCGCGCCCTGCGGAAGAAGGCTCGTTTGCGTCATACCAGGGAGCGTGTTGCCCTCGAGACAATAGAACGTACCGTCGCCCGCCATCCGGAAATCGATGCGTGCGTACCCGCTGAGCTTCATCGCGCGAAACGCTCGGCGAGCTTCGTCTTGAACACGTGCGGTTGCTTCTGGCGTGAGGTCGGCAGGGAACCGCTCCTCCGCCATTCCAGGTGTGTACTTGCACTCGTAGTCGTAAATCTCGTGCTTGGGAAGGATTTCGCCAACTGGGAGAGCGATGTCTCCAAGAATTCCTACGGTTAACTCCCTCCCAGCGATGAACCGTTCGATCATGACCTCGTCGTCGTGCTGAAACGCCTCGTGGATCGCAGCTTCTAATTCGGATGGTTGCTTGACGATCGACAGACCCACCGTCGACCCCTGCTTGGATGGCTTTACAATTACTGGAAAACCAAGCGCTGCGCGCACTTCGTCGATGCTCGCCGGAGCCATCAGCCAATCCGCGGTCCCCACGCCGGCCTGCCTGAACAACTTTTTCGACACGTCTTTGTCCCACCCCAAAGCGCTCCCGAGCAGACCGCTACCGGTGTAGGGCACGCCGGTCAAATCGAGCAACGACTGGATCGTACCGTCCTCCCCCGAACCGCCGTGGAGTCCCAGAAATACCACATCGGTGTCGCCTTGACGCGGCAGATTGCTGACTAGACGCGGCAGTGCTTCGCGCGCCAGCTGTCTTAGGGCCTCCGGCGCAGGGGGAACGACCTGCACAACTGTGCCACTCGACAATGCACGCTGTTCATTGGCACTGATCGGGCCGCGCGCCGGGTCCACCGGCGTGACGTCATGCCCGCGCGAACGGAGGGCGTCCGTCACACGAATTCCCGTCGCTAACGAGACGTCTCGCTCGGACGACGTTCCCCCCATCAAGACAGTGATTCTCACTATCGGGCCATGAGGTAGTTCAGCATGTCGGATCGCGTGACGATACCGCGCACGGTGCCGTTCGATCGGACCAACACAGCGGGGTTCGACTTCGACAATAGCTTGGCCACGGCGTCCACCGGTTGCGCGACGTCCACCATCGGGAACGGACCATCCATGACCGCGCCCACGGTCGCATCGAGCAGCTTGGAATCGTCGAGACTCTTTGCCGACAACGACCAATCGCTTACAGAGCCAACGCAGTTCGCGCCGTCCATCACGGGAAGCTGTGACACATCGTGCAACGACATCAGGCGAAGTGCTTGGCGAACCGTCGCGCCCGGCGTGACGCTCACGATGACGGGCGTGTCGCCGTCGCCGCGATGCTTGCCTTCGAGCACCGCATCGAGCGTCGTCCGATCGGCATCCAACATCTGATTCTCACGCATCCATTCATCGCTATACAACTTCGATAAATAGCGTTCTCCCGTGTCGGGAAGCGGCACGACCACCATTGCCTTGGGATCGTCGACACGACGCGCGACGTGCAGCGCGACGTGCACCACGAGCCCACTCGAACCACCGACGAACAAGCCTTCCTCGCGCGTCAGCCGGCGCGCCATCGCAAAGCTCTCCTTGTCCGTCACCGTCATGAAGTCGTCGATCAAACTCATGTCGAGCGTGCTCGGAATTTTGTCCTGACCAATCCCTTCGACTTTGTACGGAACGCCTTCCGGCTTCGTCTCGCCCTTGGTGCGCCACATCTCGGCGAGAATGGATCCGACAGGATCGCCGGCGATGATTTGAATCTTTGGATTTCGCTCTTTCAGGTACCGGCCAACGCCGGTGAGCGTGCCGCCCGTTCCCGCCGCGTAGACAAAATGCGTGACGCGCCCGGACGTCTGCTCCCAAATCTCGGGGCCCGTCGTGTCGTAGTGCGCCTGCGGGTTTGCGTCATTGTAGAACTGATCCGCGAGAATCGCGTTGGGCGTCTCGGCGGCGATGCGCTTGGCCATCATCACGTAGCTGTCCGGATGGTCCGGCGGAACCGCCGTCGGCGTGACGATCACTTCGGCGCCGAACGCTTTGAGCAGGCGAACTTTCTCTTGCGACATCTTGTCCGGCATCGTGAAGATGCACTTGTACCCCTTGAGCGCCGCGACGATGGCGAGACCAATCCCGGTATTGCCGCTCGTCCCTTCGACAATCGTTCCACCGGGACGGAGCCGTCCCTCACGCTCCGCCCGCTCGATGATCGGACCGCCGATGCGATCCTTGATCGAGCCGCCCGGATTGAAGAACTCCGCCTTGCCGTACACGGGCGTTCTGATCCCCCGCGTCACACGGTTGAGGCGAATGAGCGGCGTCCACCCGATGGTACCGAGGACGTCGTCGTAGGGCTGTCTGTTGCGCTCCATGAGAACCGAAATGAGAGAACTAGAATTCAGCGCGCGTCAGGCGTCGCCTGAACCGCGCGCCGCCGACTGCAGAATGCTATCGCCCGGAAGCGGACGCGCTTCCGGATGCCGGAAATAAACGGGAAACAGGATCGAGATGAAAATGGGTTCGCCGTGCAACTTCGCCGGCACGAAGCGAAGCTCCCGCGCTCCCGCCAGAGCCGCCGAATCGAGACCCGGATATCCACTCGGCTCGTCCACCCGCGTCGAGTCGGCGAGCACGCGCCCGTCGCGGTCGATAGTCAGCTTGAGCGTCACGTTCCCCTGCACCCTCCGCGCGTACAGCACGGCGGGATAGCGAAAGGGCAGTTCGGTGTTGAGCAGTGCAGGCATTTCATCAGGCCGTGGACCCACATCACGCGGCGGCGGCACAGGTGGAGCAGCGTCCGTCCTTCCACAGCCGGCAGCCAAAAGACCGAACAGCGCCGAAAAAAGAAGCGGACGAATCATGGCCGCAATGTACGTCTCGCCAGCGAGCGGCGCGATGCGAGCGAGACTCCGACAAATGTGCGCTAGCGCACACGCTTGGCTTCGTCGACGAACCCAGCCAATCGCGTGAGCGCCTCGAGCGGAGTCATGGCGTTGACGTCGAGCAATGCCAATGCCTCGATGACCGGATGAGGCGCGGCGGAAAAGAGGCCGAGCTGATCCGGCGGTGCCTGTCGCGCGGCGCGCGACGCTTGCCCCGGGTGCAGCTGCGGACCTCGCGCCAACTGTTCTCCCTCTAATAATTCCAAGATCTCGCGCGCCCGCGTGATGACCGAACGCGGCAGCCCCGCAAGCCGCCCAACTTCGATGCCGTACGACCGGTCCGCGCCTCCGGGCTGCAGCCGGTGGAGAAACAGGATCTGATCGCCGGCTTCGCGTACCGCGACGTTATAGTTCCTAAGTGCTACTAAATCGTCCGCCAATTGCGTGAGCTCGTGATAGTGCGTCGCGAACACCGTCTTGCAGCCCACGTGCTCGTGCAGATGTTCGCTCACCGCCCAGGCGATCGAGACGCCATCGTAGGTCGCTGTGCCGCGGCCGATCTCGTCGAGAAGCACGAGACTCCGCGACGTCGCTGTATGCAAAATCGCGCTCGTCTCGCTCATCTCCACCATGAACGTGGACTGCCCGCGCACGAGATTGTCGCTCGCGCCAACACGCGTAAAAATCCGATCGACGATGCCGATGCACGCCGCGCTCGCCGGCACAAAGCTGCCAACTTGCGCCATGAGCGCGATCAACCCAATCTGACGCAAGATCGTCGACTTACCGGCCATGTTCGGCCCGGTGAGAATGATCATCCGCGCGCCGCCATCGAGACGCAGATCGTTCGGAATGAATTTGTCGCGCGGCATCATTCGCTCGACCACCGGATGCCGGCCCGCCGAGATGTCCAGGTCGAAGCCGTCGGTCGTCGCTGGGCGGACGTAGCCTTCTCGCGCCGCAACTTCAGCCAGCGTGCTCAATACATCGAGCTCGGCAATCATGCGCGCAATTTGTTGGAGGCGGGCGATCTGTTCGCCCGCCACTCGGCGCACGGCCTCGAACAACTCCCGCTCTCGCGTCTCGATGCGTTCCGACGCGCTCAATACGCGCTCCTCGTACTCCTTGAGCGCCGGCGTCACGAACCGCTCGCCCGACGTAATCGTCTGCCGGCGCTGATACTCCGCCGGCACCGCGTGCAGGTTGGAGTTCGTGACCTCGATGTAATACCCGAACACCTTGTTGAATCCAATCTTGAGCGACGAGATGCCCGTTCGCGCGCGCTCGTCCGCTTGAATCCGCGCGATCAGATCTTTGCCGCCGTCGCGCAATTCGCGGAGCGAGTCCAGCTCTGAATCGACGCCCGGTGCAATGCTCGCTTCGTCGCCCACGGCGATCGGCGGACGTTCCACCAGCGTCGAACAGATGTGCGACGCGAGCTCCGCGGCGTCATCCCAGCCACCGAGGATGTCGGCGAGTCTGCTGCTCCCCGAGTGCACGACACGACTCAACGACTCCGCGACCGCCGGGAGCGCGGCGAGCGAATCGCCCAGAGCGCGCAGCTCGCGCGGCGTGCTCCGGCCGGCCGCAGCCTTCGCGGCAAGTCGTTCGATGTCGCGCACGTCGTCGACGGCGTCACGCAGCGCCGAGCGTGACACACCGTCGGTCACAAGTGACGCAACCGCGTCGAGGCGCGCTTCGACCGCCGCTCGATCCGTGAGCGGCGCGAGCACCCACTGCCGCAGCAATCGCGCACCCATTGGCGTTCCCGTACGATCGAGCACCGACAACAACGTTCCGTCGACGCCGCCACCGCGGAGCGATTCGACCAGCTCGAGATTGCGACGCGTCATTTCGTCGAGCGGCATGACACCGCCAGGACGCTCGATGGACGGCCGTGCCAATTGTGGCAACCCGGCCGGCTGTAGCTCGCGCAGATATCGCAGCAACGCACCCGCCGCGCCGACGGCAAGTGCATCGTCAGCGTTGATTCCCAGTCCATCGAGACTGAGCACGCCGTACTGTCGGCCCAGATCCTCGCGTGCAAGCGGTTCGTCGAATTCCCACGTCTCGCGCTCGGTGATCAACGCTTCATTGCGGGACGCCGGAAGCGGAATTCGCGAGCCCACGGGCATCAGTATTTCACGCGGGCCGAGTCGCGCGAGCATGGGATCGAGCTCGATGGAGCGCGCGATGAACAACCGCACTTCGCCCGTTGAAACGTCAGCGGCCGCGACACCAACATACTCACCGCCTCCTGCGTCTCCCTTTCCAACTCCGCCGTTCATCGCGCAGATGAAGTTGTTCCGGGCGCCCTCGAGCAGGTCGTCGGCGAACGCAACGCCCGGCGTTACCGTCTCGACAACCTCCCGCCGAACAATTCCCTTCGCGACTTTTGGATCTTCAATTTGCTCGCAGATGGCGACGCGGAATCCTTGCTGTACCAAGCGCCGGACGTATTCGCCCGCCGCCTTCACTGGAACACCGGCCAGCGGAACTTCCGACGCGCCGCCGTTGTTCCGCGACGTCAGCGTGAGCCCGAGCGCGCGCGACGCCGTCTCGGCGTCGTCATAAAACATCTCATAAAACTCGCCCATGCGAAAAAAGAGGATCGCATTTTGGTGGCGACCCTTGATCTCGCGGTACTGCTGCATGAGCGGTGTCGGCGACGCGGTCGTCACGTGTCCGTCATTTGTCGTCGGGTCCGATTTCAGTGACAATCGCGATGATCTTCTTGGCCTTGAGCTGCCCCGCAGCGGCCGCTGCTGCGACGCGCGTCGCGTAGTGTCCGATACGGACCCGATACCAAGTCTGGTTGGTAGCAACGCGAGCATCGAAGCCACGGTCGCGCAAGCTCTTCGCGAGGTTTTCAGCGTCCACGCGTGACGAATACGCCTTGACCTGCAGTGTGTATTTCCCCGCCGGCGCATGCGGACGCGCGACCGTATCGCGGTGCGCGCTGTCCCGTGACGACCCCGGCGGCATGATCGGAACGACCTTGGTTCCCGGCGCGGCGGATCCCGGAGCAGCGACCGACGCCGTTTGATGCACACGCGTGGTATCCACACCGGCACACCGCGGCGAGTAGTACTCCATTTGGTTGCGAAGCTCCACCGCGGTCGCCGGCACTTCGCTGAGCACATGATGCAGCGCGATACATCCCCGTGGGAGTTCGTTCTGCTCGAACGAGATTCGCACGAGCAGAATTCCCGCGCGCTGTTCGTCGGGGCTCGTGGGATTCTCGAGCAAAAAGCGCTCGAGATGCGTGGCCGCGGACGCTCGATCGCCGCGTGCCACTTCGATCTGTGCAAGCTGCAGCAGCGCTTCGCCGATGTGCGGCGACACCGGATATTCAATGACGATTCGCCGATAGTCACGCTCGGCGTCCGCACTCGCCGCGGCGAGAGCCGCACGCCAATACAGCGCCTCGCCGTAGGCGGGCGTTTCTGGGTCCGTCGCCGCGACGATTGAATCAATGAGCACGCGGCCGGCCGCGCCGTTTCCGTTCACAACCAGTTGACGCGCGCGAGCGAACACCGAGTCCGCGGCCGTCGACCCCGTTGGCGCCGGCGTCTGAGCACGCACGGCCTGCATCGCGCCGACCGACAACACGAGCGCGCTGAGAAGGACGGCTCGCATTCGACGTCGCCTGCTCATGCGGCACGCCGGCGAGACGCTACGCCGCACAGGCCCAATATCAACGTGGACAACAGCTGTTCGTCGGAAGAGAGACGAGTGTCTTTGAGCGTCGCGTCGGCGGTAAGAAGCAAATCGAGGGCGGTGTCGATCGCTCGCGGCGTCCAGCTATCGGACGCGCGCGCACAGGTGGAGACAAACTCGCCCCACGAACGGCCAGTGTAGACCGAGCCGGATTCTTTCAACAAGCTGAATAGATCCTGGGTGAGTCGCGACGGAGGCGTGCCCCGCTCTCGCGCTGCCTGCGCCCACCCAATCACGAGCATCTGCGCCGTCAGCGCCATGATCGTCGTCACGGCGCTTGTCTTCGGTTGTTGCTGGACGGTCTCCAACATCGCCAGCGCGCTCGTCGCGTCGCGTCGCGCGATCGCATCGAGAAAGTCGCCCATCGTTTCGCCGGGACGAACACCCACCACCGCCGACACCGCCGCCTCGTTGATCGCCTCACCGCCGGCGAAATTCACCAGTTTGTCGATCTCGATCTTCAGCTGACTGAGATCGGTCCCGACGATTTCTTGCAACAACGTGATCGCGCCTTCGGTGATACTCGACTTCAAATCGTGCTCGACGTAGTACGCAATCCACTTCGGAATGCGTGCCCCGCTCAATGGCTGGAATTCCACCGCCGTGGCGGCGCTGGCCAATCCCTTGTCTGCCTTCGCGCCTGCCGGAGCCACGAGCAGAAGCAATAAATCAGGAGCCGGCGACTTGAGATATTTGTCGAGCATCGCCCGGGCGTCTTTCTTGAGCGCGGTCACATCCCGAATCACAATGACGCGCCGGTCCGCCATCATCGGCGGCGTGCTCACCGTCGATCCCAGCGTCTCGGCATCGAGGTCGGCGCCGCGGAGCGACTCGTAGTTGAAGTCGCGCGTCGACGGGTCGACCGTTTCGTCGATAATATGACGCAGCTCTTCGTCCTTCAGATAATCGTCGTCGCCGTGAAAATAGTACGCCGCCGCAAACGTGCGGGCTTTGATCGCGGAGCGAAGCGCTTTGAGTTCGGCGACGGACATGGCGAGGAATATACGAACTGGGGCGCGCAGAGAACAAAGAAAAGCCGGCGCGGGACGGAGGTCCGGGGCCGGCTGTCGATCGACCTGAGCCGATTTGTGATGCGTTGCCGGCTGTTCAGTGCTGTCGAACGCTATCGCGTGTTGCTGGGGAGTTCGCCATCGTGGAAATCCAAGCTCGCGAAACGCATTGGCGACTGTCCGACCATGAGGACCGCAGGCCATACTGGAATTCCCGTCGGGACGGAGGCGACGAACGCCGCATTCGCCATCGACTCGGCCGTCGGTTCCGGCAGGCTCGCGACGGCGGGGATCAATTGCTCGTAGCCCGGGGCGAAGTAGCGTGATGTCTCAACGGACATGTAGGCAACCGCGACAACGCCGGCGGCGAACGCCGCGAGTGTTCCTGCGGACGGCCAATACAGGCGCGGCGACACGACGTCGACGCGCTCCTCTGGCTCGAGTGATTCCAGACGAGCGTTCAACCGCGCCATGAAGTCCGCCGACGGCTCGATCGGCTTGAGATTCCGAACAAGGAAAAGACTGCGACGAATCGACGTGTCCTTTCGCGCGCATCGCGCACATTCCGCCAGATGCTGCTGCATCGCGTCCATCTTGACCGCGGACAGCAGATCGTCGACATAAGCGACGTGGTTGTTCTGAAACTCGCGACAATCCATCAGGCAACTCGTATGCTGTGAGACTTCGTTCGACAGTCCGTACCCGAGGGTACACTCGCGGTTCCAGAATACTCTCCGCTCGGTCCGTGCGGGAGAGTCTGCTTATTCGACGATTCGCCGGCAAGCCATCCCGGATTGAAAAACGGGCGGGGCCGACATCGGCCCCGCCCGTCCCATTCGCATCTATCGTTCAGTCGATCTCTCGTTCAATCGATCTTTGGCTCGATGATCGACGCAAAGGCGTTTCGTGCCCGGTTCAGCCGCGACTTCACCGTTCCAAGGTTGCAATCGGTGATGTCAGCGATTTCCTCATACGACTTGCCTTCCAACTCGCGAAGGACGAACACCTGGCGATGGTGCTCCGGCAGCTTGGCGACGGTCTCTTCGACCAACTCGCGCAAATGCCGTTTACGGTACATGTCGTCCGGACGCGCCGTCGTGTCCTCGAATTGCAGAGGCCGATCCTCGTCGTCCCAATTGCCCTTGATCGTCTGAAACAGCACCAACGGATTCCGCGATCGGTTGCGGAGCTCGTTCTTCGCCAAATTCGATGCGATCGTGTAAACCCACGTCGAAAATTTCTTCGTCCGGTCAAAGCGATGAATGTGTCGGTATACCCGGATGAACACCTCTTGAACGAGGTCCTCAGCCTTTTCGCGATCGCCGATCGTGCGATAGATGAAGTTCAGGAGCCGCGTCTGATACCGTTCCACCAATTCCTGAAACGCACGCTCTTCGCCGCCGAGGAAGGCTGCCGCAACCGCCGCGTCATCCTGGGCTCGGAGTGTTTCTCGAATTGCCGTTCCCGGCAATTGCGCCCGTTTAATTGCGACCTCAGCCATATAGATTTGCCCCCTTTGGCACTGCTTAAGGGTACGAATTCACAGACAGAACAGATTCGTTGTCGACCTACCCATCTCACTGACCGCACAGATGGGAGAAGGCAGACGCCATGCCTGTTGGACGGCTGCAGTTGAGCGTTGTTAAGATTCTGAATCGCAACGACTTATGAGACACAGGCCGATGAGGTCGCCGGTGCCCCTGTCCTCAAAACACGACGTTTTCGTGGGAAAAGGCGGGTGTGTCTGTCTCTGATTTGACACACACCATCGTTGTCTCGTTGCTCAGCGGCCCGCGCAAAAACCCGCGGCAAACAGAATCCCCAAGGCGGTCTTGGCGTCCTTGATTTCTCCCCGTTGGATCAATTGCAGCGCATGGGAGAGGGTCACCGTTTCGACGGTCATGAACTCGTCGGCCTCATGTGCCGTTTCGCCACGCTCGAGCCCGGCGGCCATGAAGAGGTGGATCTTTTCGTCGGTGAAGCCCGGCGTCGTGTACATCGTGAAAAGGAATTCGATGCGCTGCGCCGTGCATCCGGTTTCTTCCCGCAGCTCGCGCGCGGCGCAATGCGCCGGATCCTCGCCGGCGTCGAGTCGGCCCGCAGGGATCTCGTACAGGTACTGATCGGCAGCATACCGATACTGCTTCACGAGCAAGATCTGCGGATCGCCACCTGTCGGCTCGCTCACGAACGGAACGATCGCGCTCGCTCCCGGATGACGAATCATGTCCAATTCGCCGACGGTGCCGTCTGGAAAACGAACGGTATCGGTGTCGAGCGAAATGATCCGTCCGGTGTGGACGCGACGTGTGCTGACCATGCCCGGCTCGACCTTCGCAGAGTCATCCTTCCGCGGCCCACTCGGAAGGGTCATGCGCTCGGCTGCCCGAGGGTGTCGTACTGGGTGATGGGGCCGAAACCCAATTTGTCCAATGGGGCACGCACCGCCGACGGATCGCCTACCACGATCATCTGCATCGATTGGGGGTGCAGATGGTTCTGCGCCGCTTTGAGAATTTCCTCAACCGTCACCGCGCGCACACGCTGCCGGTAGCGATCGTAGTAGTCTTCGGGCAATCCTTGAACGACGAGAACGGCGAGCGCCGCGGTGATCGACGCCGTGGTTTCAAAGCGAATCGGGAACACGCCGTCGAGATAGCTCGTCGCAAGCGACAGTTCGTCCGCCGCGATCGGCTCGGCTCGGATGCGATCGACTTCCAACAACACCTCGCGCGCCGCCGCGTCTGTAATATCCGATTTCACGGCCGTCGACACCACGAACGGTCCCGCCTGTCGTCGCCAGTCGTAACCGGAAAACGCGCCGTAGGTATATCCGTGAACTTCGCGCAGGTTGAGGTTGATGCGCGAGTTGAACAAACCGCCAAGCACGGCGTTCATCACGTTGACGGCAAAGAAGTCGGGATGGCTGCGCGCGATTCCTACGTGGCCGATGCGTAGCTCCGATTGGGGCGCATCGCTCTTGGCAATGACATGAACCGCTCGGTCGAGACGGGCCGGCAAATCGTCGGCGACAACGCGACCGGGCGCGGCGCCGCTCCAGCCGTCGAGCGCTCGGCGCGTCAACTCCTCGGCGCGATCCGCGGTGATGTCGCCGGCGACAATGACCGTCGCGCCGCCGGGCAGGTACCGCGCCTGATAGAACGAGAGAATTTGCTCACGATCGATCGACGCAACGCTGCGCTCGTCACCGCCTTCCGGACGTGCGTAGCGCGACGACGGCGTGTACAAGAATCGCGAGAACAGCTCATCGGCGAGCCCACGCGGCTCCGCACGAAGTTGCAACAACTCAGCGAGACGTTCGCCTTTGAGCCGTTCCACTTCTCGAATGCGAAACGCCGGCGTTCGCATGACCTCGCCGAGGAGGTCGAATGCCGCTGGAAGGTGTTCGGAGAGCGCCGTCATCGTCACGGACGATGAATCCCAATCGGCCTGCGCATCGATCGACGCGCCCAGTCGCTCGAAACGCTCGGCGAGCTCGGCGCCGTCGCTGTTGATTGTGCCTTCGAGGAGGAGTTTCGCGACAAGCTGCGCCGCGCCCTCGTGTCCGCTCGCGTCGCATGCGGCGCCCGCGTCGGTCAGAATCGCCACCGTAACGAGGGGCACCTTGGTGACCGACGCAACGACGAGCTCGATACCGTTGTCGAGACGGCGGCGCTCGAAATGCGGGAAATGATATTCGCGCGGCGCGCCGGGCTTCGGTCGCACCGATTTGTCGATCGCTGTGGATGTCACTGTGCGTCCGCCTCCGCTCCGGCGCTAACCAACTCCACCGACTCCGCGTCGCGCGGGACGTATAGCAGACTCGCGCGATTGTTTTCGTCGAGTCGTTCACGAATGAATTCGTTCACACGATCGTGCGTGACCGCTTCGTAATGACCAAGCTCTTCGTTCACCATTTCCGGCTTGCCGAAATAGGTGGCGAACAATGAAATGCGGTCGGCGCGCTCTCCGGCTTGTTGCATCGCCGAGACGAAGGACGTTTGAATGAGCGCCACCGCTCGCTCGACGTCTGCCGTCTCGATTCCGTCGCGCACGACGACATCGATCTCGTCGGCAACCTCTTGCTCGAGTTGCTCTGCCGGTATACCTGGACGTGCGGTGACGTCGACGACCAACAGGTCGCTTCCTTTGGCGAGATCGTACGTGAACGCCGATGCATCGGCCGCGACCTGTCGCTCGCGGACAAGTCGCCGGCGAAGCCGGCTCCCATTTCGAACGCCGAGTATCGCGCCGCAGACGCTGGCCGCGTAGTACTCTTTCGTCCCGAATGCGGGCGAGCGAAATGCGAGAAAGAGTCGGGGCAACATGATGTCGTCGGGGACGACTTCGCGCTTCCATTGACCGAACACCGGCGGCAGCGACATGTCGGGCAGCGGTGGCTTGCCCTTTCCGCGCGGAATAGGACCGAAATGGGTTTCGATCAGTCGCCGCGCTTCGGCCGGGTCGAAATCCCCGGCCACGGATAGTACGGCGTTATCAGGCGTGTAGTACGTGGCGAAAAATTGCGCGATGTCGCTGAGGCCGGCCGCCTTCAGATCGTCCATCGAGCCCATGAGTGAATGATGAAATGGATGCTCGGCCGGAAAACACAGAGCGGGGAGCTTCTCCATCCATGTCCCGTATGGCTGGTTGTCCATCGACCAGCGGCGCTCGTTCATCACGACGTCGCGCTGCGTGTCCAGCTTTTGCTGCGTCATCGCCGGGAGCAGCTTCCCCATGCGATTGGCCTCGAGCCAGAGCGCCAGCTCCAACTGGTTCGACGGAACCGTCTCGAAATAGTTGGTCCGCTCGAGCCAAGTCGATCCGTTGAGCGTTCCGCCCGCGCGTTGGACGAGCTCAAAGTGTTCGTTGGCGTCGACGTCCGCGGAGCCCTGAAAGAGCATGTGCTCGAACAGGTGCGCGAAGCCCGTGCGGCCGGGCGGCTCGTTGGCCGACCCGACGTGATACCACAAGTTCACCGCGACGATCGGCGCGGTATGATCCTCGGACAGCGTGACAAACAGTCCGTTCGGCAATCGAAACGTTTCGATCGGAATACGCATCGGTCTAAATTGCATCGTTGAGCCAATCACTGGAACCCTGACGCCTCGACGACGCGAGCACGAGTGACTCCGCTATTTGTCCTTGCCCTTGTCGGCGTGCTGGCGGTGTATGCCGCCGTGGTGGTAATGCTCTGGCACTTTCAGGAGCATATCGTCTTCCAGCCGCCGGCCGGAGTGCCGCCAGAAGATGTGCCCGCTCGCCAAGTTCGCTATAGCGCTGTCGACGGAGCCGAATTATTCGCCTATGTCGTTGGAGAATGTGCGCCAACTAGCACGGTCATCCTGGCGTTCCATGGAAACGCCGACATCGCACGCTGGTTCGTGCCGTGGGCTCGAATGGTTGTTCAAAACATGGGCGGGTGCGTCGTTATCCCGGAGTATCGCGGGTATGACGGACTGACGGGCTCGCCTACGTACGAGTCGTCGTCCCGCGACTCGCGCGCGGCGCTCGCCTACGTGCACGAGCACATGACCACCTCGCCGGCCGACATAGTCTACTTCGGCCACTCGCTCGGGACGGCGATCGCCGCCGAGCTCGCTGCGTCGGATCCGCCACGCTCGCTCGTTCTTCAAGCTCCGTTCTCCTCGGCTCGCGCCATGGCGCAGCGATTGATCGTTCCTGGGCTGCGCGTCCTCTGGCGCATCATTTCGCGCGTGCACTTCGACACGGTCGCGCGCGTCGGTGCGATGACGACTCCGGTCTGGGTTTCCCACGGCGACAAAGATCTGATCGTCCCGGTGAAGATGGGTCGTGAAGTCTTCAAGGCTGCCGCGCGACCGGCCGAACTGCTGATCGTGCCTGGCGCGGGGCACAACGACGTCCCCGACGTCGGCGGAAGTGCCTACTGGCAATGGCTCGAGAAAGCCGTGGCGGATCGAGGGACGACGACGGCTACTCCCCGCGCCACAACAGGAACGCGATCGGGGCCTTAATCGATTCGGCGAGCGCGTACTTCCACGCTTCGCGCCGGTTCGAGGAAATTGGGCTCGTTCGCGTGGGCGACGTATACGGTGTCATGCCGAACCGCCGCGCGAGAATCGACAACCGGAACATGTGAAAGGGGTCGCTGACGAGGATCACCTCGCGCGTTGGCTCCGCGTTCATCAACTGTGCGACCTGCTGGAGTGACGCCGCCGTCGAACGACCGGCGTTCTCGATGAGAATCGCGCGCGCGGGAACACCACGGCCGATCGCGTAGCGTTGGCCAACAGCTGCCTCACTGGTTGTGTCGCGATCTCCAAAGCCGCCGGTGAAAATGATCCTCGGTGCAAATCCGCGCCGCCAGAGATCGATCGCGTGGTCGAGGCGCGCACGCAGCACGGGCGATGGTCGTCCCACGTACTGCGCAGCGCCGAGCACGACGATGGCCGACGCGTGTTGTGCCGTGTCCTGGCGCTGCCAATAGACGACACCCGCGAGCGACATCGCCCACGTGCCCGCCATGAGAAAGCCCAGCGTCCAGCCGAGCCGTGACCAGTTCGTTCGCCGTCGACGAAGCATACGGGCGCTAGCGCGCCTCGTTGCTCTGTGGGACGGCAATGATCGCCGCGAAATTCCTGGCGCACGAGATCATCGTCGCGTCACATCTGCTCGGTATTCATTCATGGCCGCGAAAATAGTAGTTTGCGCGCCATGGACACCACCCCCGCCTTTCCAACTCTTCGTGTGGTTTCGCACCCGTTGGTGCAGCACAAGTTGAGTATTTTGCGCGATCGCGAAACGCCGACCAAGATCTTCAAGGAGCTGGTCGACGAAATTGCGATGCTGATGGCCTACGAAGCGACGAGCGATCTCGCGCTCGTGGACGCGATGGTGGATACACCACTCGAGCGCACGTTGGGCCGCCGCGTCAGTGGAAAGAAGCTCACGCTCGTCCCGATCCTTCGCGCAGGCCTGGGAATGGTCGAGGGCATTTACCGACTCGTTCCTGGTGCGCGCGTCGGACATATTGGGCTCTATCGCGATCACGACACGCTGCAGCCCGTCGACTATTACTTCAAGGTTCCCGGCGACGCCCCCGAGCGTGACTTTTTCCTACTCGATCCGATGCTCGCGACGGGCGGCAGCGCCAGCGCGGCGGTGGCGTCGCTCAAGCGGGCCGGCGCGACGCGCATTCGCTTCATGTGCTTGGTGGCGGCGCCGGAAGGAGTGAAGCGCTTGGCCGACGAGCATCCAGACGTGGTCGTCTACTGCGCGTCACTCGACCGCGAGCTGAATCAACACGGATACATTCTTCCCGGACTCGGCGACGCAGGCGACCGTTTGTTCGGAACGCGGTGAGATAAAAACGGTGAGGCCTCTTCTGCCTCACCGTTCTGATTTTCCCTCGAATATGCGGCCGACATTGGCCGCTCAGCCAAACCACTCCCTCGGGCAGTCCCGCTGCTGGCGCGCCGCGTCGATCACCCACTGCTGCGTCGGCATGTCGGTCACTTCCAATCCAACACGTGTGAGCCAGACGTTCGCGGCTTTCACGTCTCCGACGCGCCGCCACAACTCGCCGACCAGATAGGTCAACACAGCTCGCTCGTCGCGCGCGACGCCGTCGAATCCACTCAACGATTCTTCGAACTTCCACGCCGCTTTTCGGCGGAAGAATCGCTCAGCCTCGATGTCCCCTTCGTCAACGCAGCACCACGCCGCACGCAACAGGAGATCGGCCACGTGCCTCGCTTCGGCGCCCTGCCACTCGGCCACTTTCGCGGCCGCTTCATACTTCTCTGATCCCGACATCGAGCCGCACGAGATGCAGGGCGCGAGCTCGCTCCACACCCGCTGCTTGAGGACCGCCGACACATCCGCGTCTTCAGTGAAATCGCGATCGGCGCCGGAATAACCGCACCGATTGCATGTGTGTATCAAGTACGGCAAAGGTTGGGTTCCCGCCGCGCGCTCATGAAAATCCGTCCGTTTGCCGCCGAACGAGTTGGTCGACACAACGGTCTGCGAGCGAAACCGCGTTTCGCAGATTGGACATTGGAGCTCGACCTGCTGTAGCGTAGTCATCCGTCCCTCTCCCTCGCTGCCACGTGCTGACTGGCCCCTGCGAAAGACACCTAAGGGAAAAAGTGTGCCACGCGTTGCCGCGTGTGCGGCTCTTGTTCGCTTTTCTCGTCACAACTATCATTCCGCGTCCGAATCAACGCCGCGCCGCCCTCCCCGCGCCCGGGTCGAATGCTGATCAACCTGCTGCCTGATTTTTTCGCCGTTCTGGATAGCACCGACCGCCTCGCCGCCTACCAGCGCTACTTCGCCGCCCACCGGAAAATCCTCGAGCCGTACTGGCACAACTACGTCATCGACCCGGACGGTCCGCATTTCACGGACATCGTTCGATCGACCGTCGCAGGGGGCCGGGACGACTTGAGCACGATGCTCGAGCGCACAGACGTCGTCTCGCTCGCGCGCAACTGTGAACAACAGTGCCGCGAGCTACTCGCCACGGACTGTGATGTCGACGTCGTTCTGATGGTTGGTGTCGGCGCGGCGAACGCCGGCGAACTTGTCGTCGACGGACGCGGACTCGCCTTCGTTTGCCTCGAGCATTTCACCGGCGCGCCGAACCCGCAGACCGAAGGCCTGGGGCTGGACCCAGAGCTGATTCCCCTCTGGCTGGCTCACGAGATCGCACATGTGGTGCGCTACACGTCGCCCACCAGCCGAAGCGAATTGCGCACGATCGTCAACGAGTCGGCCGGGTATTACTCGTACTGGGAAACCGGACGCCGCGCGTCGCTTCGTGAGCTGCTCGTCAACGAAGGGCTCGCAGTGCACACGTCGCGCGCGATCAGTCCGGGACACGCAGCGTGGGAATACTACGGCTACGAACGCCGTCAGTACGCCGACGTTCGACAACTCGAGCCGGTCATGGCCCGCGCCGTTGGTGCGGATCTCGATCGCGCTGGCCTCGGTCTTCGGCTGCGCTATTTGTCAGGCGGAATGAGCGACGAAGCGCGAACGGTCGATCGTTACGTTCTCCCGCAGCGCGCGGGCTATTATCTCGGAGCTCGGATGTGCGAAGCAGCCATCGCGGAACACGGACTGAGCTGGGCAGTGCGCGCCGGCGCCGGCGAAATCGCAGCGCTGGCGCAGTCCGCCGCGATGACCGCGTGACCTGAGTTTTAGCAGGAAGAATTTTCCCGGTCGGCAAGAGATTCCGGGCCGAATTCGTCTTGGCCGCAGTCGCGACGACGTAACCCGCCCCGTTCACTTTCCGACGCAGAACCGGCGGAAAACCTCGTCGAAGATTTCCTCGATGTCCACCGCGCCGATCAGATCTTCGAGCGCACGGACCGCTTCACGTATGTGAACGGCAGCGACCGGCGCGGGAAGTTCCGCGCCCTGCCACCGATCCCGGAATTCGCGAACCTCGTCGAGCGCACGCGAAACCGCGTACCGATGCCGCTCCTGGGTGAGCAACGGCGCGTCGGTCTCGAGGGGTCCTGACCGGCTTGCTATGGTTCGTACGATCGCTGCGATGAGACTCTCGAGCCCCTCGCCAGTCTCGGCGCTCACACCAATCGTTTCTACCGCCGACATTTGTCTTGCGCTCGCCGCCAATTCTTCGGGAGAGGCTGCGTGAAGATCGATCTTGGTGCGAACCGAAATGATCGGCACTCCATTGGGTTCGTCGATCCCAGTGCCCGGTCCACGCGCTCCGTCGAGCGCCGCGCGCAGTGCATCGAGTGATGACGGCCCGTCTGAGCAAGCGAGGATGACCGCAGCGCGCGCTACATACGACTCGCTCACTTCCACGCCAATCTTCTCGACGCGATCGGCGGTTTGCCGCAGACCGGCTGTATCGACGAGGCGTATCGGGACGGTGTCGGTATCGAGCACTGCTTCGATCGCATCGCGCGTCGTCCCCGGTATGTCCGTCACAATCGCTCGGCTCTCGCCCAGGAGTGCGTTGAAGAGCGACGACTTGCCGACATTCGGCGCACCGGCGAGAACGACCATCGCGCCTTGCCGGACAAGCTCACCGGCGCGAGCTGTCGCCAGGAGCGAGTCAAGCGCGCGAATGATTTGATCCGTCGCCGCGAGAATGCGCGCCGGCGCAATCGGACCGTCGTCTTCTTCAGGAAAGTCTATGTCGTACGCGATGAGCGCCTCGAGTCCGATAAGTTCGTCCCGGAGTGCGAGCACGCGACGGCTCAAACCGCCATCGAGCTGCCGGAGCGCCACGCGTTGTGCAGCACGCGAATTTGACGCAATGAGATCGCCCGTCGCTTCGGCTTGGAGGATGTCGAGCTTGCCGTTCAGCACCGCGCGCCGAGTGAATTCGCCGGGCCGAGCCATTCGCGCCCCTCGGGCAATGAGCGCACCAACGATGGTCGTGGCGACGACGAGCCCGCCGTGCGCGACGATCTCGAGCGCGTCCTCACCGGTGAACGAGGCCGGAGCATCGTAACGAATGACGATCGACTGATCGAGCGCCGCACCCTGCCCGTCAGAAACCGTGACAAGACGGGCGACGCGAGGTGTGCTCGGCCACGGATGTACGAGACCCTGCGCAATGGCGTGCGCGTCCGGCCCAGCCAGTCGAACAATGGCCAGCGCGCTTGATCCAGGCGCTGTCGCCTGCGCGACAATTGTCTCGGACAGGTCGAGCGGATTCGTCGCCGACAGATTGTTCACGTGGCCGGCTGCGTGGATTCTCTCGTTGCCAACTCCAGCGATTCTCCCGGCTCGATGATTCGAACCATGGATGCAAGATGGTGCGATTCGAGTCGCTCACGCAGCCGACGAATTGCGTCGTACGCCGTGGACGTCACATGCCGGAACGTGCCCCAGTGATACGGCACGAGCACACGCGCGCGAAGGCGTTCGAACAACTCGAGCGCGTCGTCGTGCGTGAGATGTCCGCGCCGAAAGCCCGGCTTCCACCACGGCGCATATCCAATGGGGAGTAGCGCGAGATCGAGCTCTCGGCCTCGTCGCCACAAGACGCGATCCACGAGATCGTGCGTGTCGCGCACCAACGCAGTGTCACCGGCAAAGAAAATCGTATCGCCCGCGTCCAACAAATACATGTTCGCGGCGCTTCTCCACCGGTCGAAACCGTAGCGGTTGCCGCGGTGCGTTGCGCTCGCGGCGTGAACGGTCACCGCGCCCACACTCACGAAATCGCCCGGCGCAAGATCGCGCGCCTGCTTGTATCCGAGACGCCGTAGCCATCTCGCGATGACCGGCGGAGCAAACAGCGGAACCGTGCCCGGAAGTCGGTCGAGCGAATCGAACGACAGATGATCCGCATGAGCATGCGTGATCAACACGGCGTCGAGCGACGGAAGCAGTTCGAGCGCGATCCCCGGCGGCGAAACTCGCGGAAGAATTCGCCCGAGCTTCGGATCGAAGTTTGGATCCGTCAGAATGGTCGCGCCGCCGAGTTCGAGCAGGAGCGTCGCGTGGCCGATGTACGTGATCTTCACACGATCTTCACGTGGCGTTGGACCGCGTCTAGGTTTTTCGCACTCCGGCTGCAGACGCCGTGCCCACCACGACTCCGGCCCTCTTCCGCTCGCGCGAGATGATCCACTGCTGCGGTAGCGCAGCAATGTTCTGCACGGCGTAGTAGAGGTTCAACCCCGACGCAAAGTTGAGGAACATGACCGTGAACATCACCGGCATCATGTAACTCATCATCTTCGTTTGCGGATTCGGCGGCATGCCGCGCATACCGATCCACGACAGCAGGAACATCGACGCGCCCATCACCACGGGAATGATGTAGTACGGATCCCGCAGCGAGATGTCCGGCAACCACAGGAACTGCACACCGCGAAACTCGATCGTATTCTGGAACACGAAGTACAGCGCGAACAACACGGGCATTGGAAGCAACATCGGCAAACAGCCGAGCATCGGGCTGAGCGGACTCATATTGTGGTCTTTGTACAGCTTGACCAACGCGTCGCGCTGTTTGTCCGGGTCGTTCTTATATCGCTTCTGCAGCTCAGCGAGCTCCGGCTGGAGGCGTTGCATGGCCATGCTCGTGCGCATCGCCTTCTGGTTCAGCGGCCAGAGGAGCAGACGGATCACCACGCCGAAGAGTACGAGCACCCACCCGTAGTTCACGCGTAGCGTTGCCTTCATCCACAACAACACGCGCATCACGATCGTGCCGAACGGCTGCACGACGCCGCGCAGCCAACCGGCGTACGGGTTCACGTTTTCCATTTCGTTGCCGAATGCGTGGAGCGCCTGCCACGACTGCGGACCAACGTATAGGTCGAAGGCGAACCGGCCATTCGTGAGCGGCGCGTACGTTGTTGCCTTCGCCACTGGCGCGACGCGTCCAACTCGCTGACCACCCGTCATCTTCAAGCCACGGAATATCCCGCCGGTAGATGCCGCGCCGGCGGTAGCGTCGCCCGTTGCCACGGGCTTCATCAGCGCGACCAGCCAATACTTGTTGCGCGCTGCGACCCACTCCATTGATCCCGTGTCTGCGCGCACCACGTTCGGATCCAGCTTCCCGAACGCAATGCTCGTTACGTCGCGGAGTGGACGCCGATAGGCATACGCGAGATGCCGCTGATCGTCGAGCGTATCGGCTTCGGCGGACTGCAGCTCGCTGGGCAAGTCGATCAACAATGTTGATCCGGCGGGCGCGCCAGTCACGCTACCGACAACGCTCGTGCGAAAGCCGTCGGGTTCTGCTTGGTACGCGATCGTCATCGCCGGCGTTGTCGACGTGAACGTCACCGTCGATCCGGACTGCTGCACGGTGAAGCGAACGTTGTTGAAGTCGATCGTGTCCGCACCCATCGCCAGTCGATAGTGCAGCAGCGGACCTTTAGTTTGAGCAACGACCATCGGGTCGCGCTTGCCGGGACGGAGATCTTTGTATCCCGAGACTGTGACTTTGACGGGAGCTGCGCCTGGATTCGTCAGCGTGAATTCACCGCGCGCTGTTGGCAGCGGCACGAATTCCAAGTTCTGTGAAGTCGCGGTGGTTTGCGCGTTCGGCGGCGGCGCACCGGCAGGCGTGGTCACTTGCGCGTTGACGACTTGCGGTCCGCTCGCGCTGGGCGCTGGTGCCGTCGAAGCACCGGCGGCCCCCGTTGCACCAGCCGCGCCACTTCCAACAGACGGCGTCGCTACAGGCGACGCGGAGTCGGCGACAGAGGTCGCCGGAGTTACGACTGGTGCCTGCCGCCGCGGAAAAAGCATCGGGGTGGCGACGATGACGAGCGCCATGAGAATCAGCGCGACGAGCGTGCGTCTATCCATTCAGGCCAAGGAAGTCGCTAGGGAACTGGATCGTAGCCACCCGGACGAAACGGGTGGCACCGGGCGATCCGACGAAGGGCAAGCCAACTACCGCGAACCGAGCCATGTCGCTGAAGCGCTTCGATCGCGTACGCGGAGCAGCTTGGATAATAACGGCACGAGGCAGGCAAGAGCGGAGACAGCGTCACCTGATACCCTCGGACGAGCAAAACGAGAACGGTCCGCATCTCGAATTCTACGGGCGCGCATCGTCGCGTGTGACACCAATGACACCGCCAGGAACCCCGGCGACACGCGACTGGATCGATCGCACGTCCGCGCGCAGCGCCTCGAGGCGCGCGCCATAGGCGTCCGGCCGACTTCGGATGGCCACGTCGATGGCCGGGCGCTCGCGAAGCGTCGGAAGTAATTCCGTACGCACGAGCTCGCGCAGTCTGCGTTTGAGCCGATTGCGGTCGACCGCGGAGTGTTGGTGTCGCGGCACCACAATCCCAACGCGCGGAGCGGCGAGAGGGGAAGCGAGGATCCGGACATCGAGATGCTCGGTCCGAATTCGCTTCCCCTCTCGAATAACTGTTTGTAACTCGAGACTTCGCGTCAGCCTGTTGGGGCGCGGAAATCCAAAGCCGTCGTTACGCGCCTGCGTACTTGCTCGGGAGCTTAACGGTGAGACTCTTGCGACCCTTCTTGCGGCGGCGGCTGAGTACTGCACGTCCCCACTTGGTTTCCATGCGTGTACGAAACCCGTGGGTTTTGATACGGCGCTTGTTCCGGGGACGATAGGTGGGCTTACCCATGGACGACTCCAAATACGGTGCGAACGAAGCTGCGGTGCAGACGGTTAAAGCTATTCAATGCAGAGGGATAGATCAAGAGAGCGGAGACGGCACTTCGCCGAGGCCCGTTGTGAGACGCACCAAGCCATCCTATTGAACCGCCCGACGACGCGTAATTGCGCGTGATTGCGTTTTCCACATTGTGCGTCTAGCTTCGCTCCCCCGCCGCCGGATTCCACGTCCCCCCGTCATGCTGACTGCCCACGAAGCTTGGAGCCGCCTGCTCGATCGTGCTCGACAAGAGCTTCCCGAGCAGACATACAAAACATGGCTCGAGCCGACCGAGGCACTGTCTCTCGACGAGAGCACGTTATACGTCGGAGCACCGGATCAGTTCGCGGCGGATTGGAATCAATCCAAATTCGCCGATCTCTTCATTGGCATCGCCCCCATCGCGCTTGGCCATCCCATCAGCGTGATTTTTCGCGTCACCGAGGAACGACGCGCACGGCCACAGATGGATTTTTTCGTCGCGCCGCCAGCTCAACGACCCGTACATCAAGGACAACATGGCGCCACTACCTCGCCACCATTAAGCGATCGATACACTTTCGATTACTTCGTAATCGGGAAGTCAAACGAGCTCGCCGCCGCCGCCGCCCACGCCGTCGCCCAAGCCCCCGGCAAAGTCTACAACCCGCTCTTCATCTACGGAGACACCGGACTCGGCAAGACCCACCTAATGCAGGCCATCGCCCACGAAATCGTCCTGCGCAAACCGGAAACACGCATCACGTTCATCGGCACGGAGCAGTTCACCAACGAACTGGTCGCCGCGATTCAAAACCGAACGACCGCTGATTTCCGCCGCCGGTTCCGCGAAACCGATTTGCTCCTCGTCGACGACGTGCATTTCCTCAAAGGCAAAGAAGCGATGCAGGAGGAATTCTTCCACACCTTCAACGCGCTGTATGAGGGCGGTCGACAAATTGTGATCACCAGCGATCGGCCCCCATCCGAAATTCCTGGTCTCGAAGCCCGCCTCGTTTCGCGCTTTCAGTGGGGCATGGTCGCCGATATCGAGCTCCCCGACCTCGAACACCGCATCGCGATCCTCCGCCAAAAAGCGCATCTCGACCATCTCGAGCTCACCATTCCCGAAGACGTCATTCGATTCATCGCCGAGAATGTCCGGTCGAGCGTGCGTGAGCTCGAGGGATCGATCATCAAGCTGCTCGCGTACGCCTCGCTCAAACATCGTGAGATCACGGTGGACGTCGCCCGCGAGGCGCTCCGCGACAAACTCAAGGCCATGGAAGGACAGGCCGGCGGAGCCCCGGCGCTGAACACTTACACGATCCAACAGGCTGTCGCGAAGGAATGGGGCGTCACGACTGAAGGTCTTCGCTCCAAGACCAGAACCAAGAACCTTACCGTCCCGCGCCAAGTGGCCATGTTTCTCATGCGGGAGCTCCTCAGCATGCAGCTCGTCGAAATCGGCAGCGCGTTCGGCGGCCGAGATCACTCCACGGTGATCCACAGCCTCGAGCGAGTTGCCGCGATGGCCAAAGAGGAACCGAGCTTCGGGCTGCGAATCGCAAAGATCCAATCCGCGTTGGAAAGCCTGCGGAATTGAACATTCACCAGGTTGTTTTCCACGAGTTGTTGGCGCGAAGGCAGGGCAGGGACGTGGAAAATCTGGACAACGCTCCCTTCCCACATTTTATCTACACCCCCCGCTATAGTCGAACTACTTGATTTGGTGTAACTTCCGGCGATTTTCCACGCATCAACAGTCACTACTACGGCTACTAGTTTATAGCTTTTAAAAAGAGTTCTAGTACCGTCGCGTTGTTTTGCACATCAGAGGAGCCGAATGCGGTTTACGATCTCCCGGGAAAAGCTGCAGGAAGGTCTTGCCGCGGTGACCGCGAGCATCCCAGCGAAGACAACGCTGCCGGTGCTCGCGAATATCATGGTCGAAGCAACCGACAAAGGAATTCGCTTATCGGGAACGGACCTCGACATCGCGGTGACGACGGAGGTCGCCGCCGACGTCGAGACAACCGGCGCGATCACCATCCCGGCGAAGAAGTTGAGCGAGATTGCTCGCGAGCTCCCGCCGGCCCCGGTTCGGATTGCTGCGGTTGGTGAGCAACGTGTCACACTCGACTGCGGCAGATCGCACTTCAAAATCCTCGGTTTGCCTCGCGATGAGTTCCCTGCATTTCCCAATGTTCGATTCACAGAGAGCTGGAGAATCCGCTCGGGTGATCTTCAAAAACTCATCTCGCACACGTCGTTCGCCGTTTCCACCGAGGAGAGCCGCCCGATTTTGAATGGTGTGCTCTGGGAGCTCAAGCCGGATTCGATGCGAATGGTCGCCACCAACGGCCATCGCCTCGCGAAGATGGAAATGCCGATCAAGTCGGCAGGCGCGCCGCCCAGCGAACTGATCGTGCCTCCCAAGGCGCTCGAACAAATTCGGCGCCTTTTTCCCGAAGACGAAGAGCTCGAAATCGCCAAGGGCGAAAATCACTTGGGGTTTCGATCGCCATTTACCGCGGTGTTCACGCGACTGATCGAAGGTCCGTACCCGCCGTACGACAAAGTCATTCCGCGCGACAACGATCGCGTAGCGATCGCCGACCGCACTGCGCTGACCAGCGCGCTCCGGCGCATGTCGATCATCGCCTCGGATCAAACGCATCGCATCCGTCTTGCATTCAATGCCGGCATGCTCAAACTGAGTGTGCAAACGCCGGATCTCGGTGAAGCCACCGATGAGTTGGCCGTGCGATATACAGGTGATCCCCTCGACATTGGCTTTAACGCGAACTATCTCCTCGAGATCCTCCGCTACATTCCGACTGAAGAAGTTCGCTTGACGTTCAAGGCGCCCGAGCGCGCCGCAACGTTGGAGCCGGAAGGCTGGGCGGATCCCGCGTCGTACCTGTGTCTCGTAATGCCGCTGCGCTTACTCGACTGAGCGCCGCGACCTCCACAGAAGGAGGCCGGTCGCAGTGTTCAGCTTCATCACGCTGGTCCAAGGTCTTGGGCTAGCCTACGCGGCCGGGCTCAACCTGTACGCGGCCGTCGCGGTTACCGGCCTCGCCGTTCGATTTGGGTGGGTCCACCATTTCCCAACCACGATCGAGCCGTTCGGCGATGGCTTCGTCATCGGCTTGGCCATCACGCTCTACGTCATCGAGTTTGTCGCAACGCTCATTCCCGGCGTTGCGTCCGCCTGGGAGACGCTCCACAGCCTTATTCGACCGCCGGCCGCCGCTGTACTCGCCGCTGCCACAGCGTGGCACGCAGACCCCGTGATCGTGCTCGTCGCCGCGCTCCTCGGCGGCGGACTAGCCATTACGACGCACACGACAAAACTCGGGCTGCGCTACGCGATCGATACATCGCCGGAGCCGCTGACCAACGCCGTCGCCAATCTGTTGGAGTTGGGTCTCGTCACCGCTGTGGCGATCGAGATCTGGCAGCATCCGATCATCACACTGTCCGTCGCGTTGCTCGTTCTGTTCTGCCTCGTGCTGCTGGTGCGCTTGATCTGGCGCGCGCTCCGGCAAGTGTTCTCGGGACGTTGGATGCCGGCGGCAGGTTTGATGCAGGCGCCGCGCGTGATGGAGCGTCGCGGACAGCAACACGACGAAGACCGGCTCTGATACAACCCGAGACGAAAAAAGAACGGCGCACCTCTCGGGTGCGCCGTTCGTCGCCAACCTGTAAGCCGGGTTCTGTGAGACAGATTGCTCCGTCCCGGTGATCATTCCTCTCGGAGCGAAGTCACCCGCGCTCTCTAGCAGCCTACCCGCAGCGTCTTGATCGAGGTGGGCACCTCTCGCTGCCTATTTGGCCTTGCTCCCGCTGGGGTTTACCCTGCCGCGTCTGTTGCCAGCCGCGCGGTGAGCTCTTACCTCACCATTTCACCCTTACCCAATCCGAATCCCTTTGCTTGCGCGCCAGAACGCGAATTGTCGGCGGTGTATTTTCTGTGGCACTGTCCGTCGCCGAGTCGGCCGAAGCCGATCAGCGCCCAGGTATTACCTGGCAGCGCGCCCAATGGAGCCCGGACTTTCCTCGAGCGGCGTTCCGAAGACCACCGATCGCGATCACCCGGTTGACGACTTGATACAAGTTAGTCGCGCTGCATGACGGCTGCATGACACCGCCGTTCTAGGTTCCCCCGCGCATCGAGCCGACGCCGGCTCTGACCGATCGCACCGTCGTCCCACCGCACTCTTTCTGAGAGGCGCCGACATGCAGTCAGACCTTCGTCCCCCGCGTCCACCACTCCCGATCGCGACCATGCTGACACCGAATGAACGCATTCGTGTCGACGCCGCCGGCGAGGGCTCGTACCACGCCATTCACCGAGATTCCGTCGCGGAGGTGGTGCAGGATCTCAAATCGAACCGCGTGAGCGCGGTCATCGTCTCCGTCGCTCGCTGCGACCAAGGTGCTCGCGCGAGTGTGGCGGCTCTCGTCAGGGAATTTCCACGCGTTCCCACCGTGGCCTTGCTCACGCAACTCGATCGATCGACGCCGCACGCGATGTTGTCGCTGGGCTCGACCGGCGTTCGCCAGCTCGTCGACGTCCGCGACGCCGAGGGTTGGCGGGAGCTGCGCAGTTACCTGCTGGCGGCGCGCGGTGAAGACATCCAGCGCCAGGCGCTCAGCCAACTGGCGATCGACCTCGCCGGCGTGTCTCAGGACTGTTGGCGGTTTTTCGAAGCGCTGTTCATCGCGCCCGCCCGTGTATCCTCGGTGCGATCGCTCGCGCGCCGGCTCGACGTGCTTCCAAGTACACTCATGAGCCGATTTTTCCGTGCCCGTCTGCCGGCTCCGAAACAGTATCTTGCGACTGCTCGCCTCGTCCGTGCCGCTCGGCTCTTCGAGAATCCGGGATTCTCGGTGGCGAACGTGGCGAATCATCTCGACTATTCGTCACCACAGAGCTTTGGTCGCCACGTCCGCACATTGATGCAGATGACGGCCGTGGATTTTCGCGAGAACTATGATGGAGAGGGAATGCTCCAACACTTCCGTCAAACGTTGATTGTCCCGCACGCGGCGCAACTTCGTCTTCTCCGGCCGCTCACTCCGTCGTGGGGAGCCTCATACGCGCGACGGGTCGTTCAATGACCCGTCGCGGGCCATCACAGACCAAGCGCTCACTCCGGGATTAGCGGCACGATGTCCGACGCGAGCGACAGCGCGACGACGCGCACGCCCTCTGCTTCGAGCGCTTCGCGACCGCCCTCTTCTCGGTCCACGAGCGCCAACACGCCCAACACGGTGCCGCCGCCCGCGCGAACGGCGTCGATCGCGCGGCGCGCCGATCCGCCCGTCGTGACGGTATCTTCAATCACGACGACGTGATCGCCCGGAGCAAAAGGACCCTCGATCAGCTTTCCCGTTCCGTGCGTTTTCGGTTCCTTGCGGACCGTGAACGCGCGGACGGGCGAGCCGCTCGCGGCGCTGGCATAGGCGATGGCGCAGGCGATGGGATCGGCGCCGAGCGTGAGGCCACCGACCGAATCAGGCTTCCAACCGGCGTCGCGAATCGCGTCCAGCCCCATGGGGCCAATCAGCGCGAGACCTTCGGGGCTCATCGTCGTCGTACGGGCGTCGATGTATAGCGTGGACTGTCGTCCGGATGCTAACGTGAACGTCCCACGCTTCGCGGAACGCGTGGCGAGCAGGGCGAACAATTCTTTGTGGCGGGACATGGCGGCGGGGAAATAGTCGACGCGAAGACTAACACCGAATTGGTTCTCAAGCAGAATATGGTGCGTTCGTCGCTCGCGCGGATTTCCGCCGGCGGATTTTCGGTACTGCTCAGCGCTGCGTTGTTGCTCATGATCAGCGAATTGATCGTGAGTGATCGCGCCCTTCGGCGCGCCGGCGTCACCCAGGCACGAATCGACGCCGAGCAATCGCGCGCCGCCGTGCGTGATGCGCTCGACGACTATCTTCGCGCCGGAAACGCAGTCGCTGCCATCGCCACCGACCCGGCCGTCCGCGCCGCGATTGCGCGGGCGCCAACCGAGCGCTCTGCGACGGCGATCGTCGCGGGAAAAGACACCGTTCTTGTCGTGGGAGATCGTGCGGCATTCGTCGGCGGGCTCACTCGCTCCGTCCCGCTCGAACTCACGGACGCCTCTGGACCGTGGATGCTCGTCGTGACCCACAGTCACGGGATCGAGCCGCTCCGCATCGTGTTGTGGGTGCTGAGCCTCACGACCGTTGCCTTCCTCGGATTCGGAGTCATTCGCGAGCGACGGCAAGCGTTCCGTGTCGCCGAGCGTTCGGCGGAGCTCGAGCGCTTGTACAGCGAGGTTGCGCGCGCCAACACGGCAAAGAGCGAATTCCTCGCCAATATCTCGCACGAACTGCGAACTCCGCTCAACGCGATCGTCGGTTTCGTCGAGTTGTTGAAGGACGGTGTCTACGGCGACCTCTCCCCCCGTCAGGTTCCACCCGTCGATCGGATCGCCGCCTCGGCGACACACCTTCGCCATCTCGTCGATCAGGTCCTGGACATCGCCAAGATCGCCGCCGGTCGCCTCGAAGTGCAGTCGGAGACGCTGGTGCTTCGTCCGTTCGTGCTGAACGTTGCGAGTGAGCTCGAGTCGCTCGTCAACGAGCGCGGGTTGAGCTTTTCAATCGCGGTCGGTAATTCGCTGCCGCGCATCCGAACCGATCCAACGCACCTCCGTCAGATTCTCGTCAATCTGATCGGGAATGCCGTGAAGTACACACCGGCCGGCAGCGTGTCCGTTCGCGGACGTCTGGTCACGCCGGCGATCGGTGGCCTCGGCACACGACGCCATACCCCCGACGATCCGGTGCTCGCGACGCACACACCAGACAGCAAACGCGTGTGGGTCGCGTTGCAGGTCGTCGACACTGGCGTTGGAATCGCGGCGTCCAATCAAGCGCGGATCTTCGAGGAATTTGAACAGGTCAACGCCGGCCCCCGTGGAGACTCGATGCAGCGCGGCACTGGGTTGGGTCTGGCAATCTCGAGGCGGCTCGCGCAATTGCTCGGCGGCGACATTGGTCTCGAAAGCCAAGTGGGCAAGGGATCGACGTTCACACTCTGGCTTCCCGTCCATCCAGCCGATCTCGCACCCGCGACGGATCCGGCTCCCAGCCCCGTCGAGAATACGGGCTAGTCAGCTCTTCTTGCGAAACATCGACGCAAACTTTGCGGCGAGCCCCGATTTTTCTTGCTCGGCGGGAGCCTGGCACGCGTTGCAAAAATCGGCGGCGAATGCGATCACGTCGGCGTACCGCTTCGCCGGTTCTTTGCTCAAGCCGCGCATGACGACTGCCTCGACCGGCAACGGGAAACGCAAGCCGGCCTTCGCTTGATTGAGCGGAATCGGTGGCTGCGACAGCAACTGTGAAAACATTTCACGAGGCGTCTTGGCCGGAAAGGGCAGGGACCCCGTGAGGAGGAAATATCCGATGGTCGCGAGGCTGTACTGATCGGCGAGTGGTCCAACCAGCTCGCCGGACAGCGCTTCGGGCGCGACGTACATCAGCGTCCCAACGAAAAATCCCGCGCGTGTGAGCCGCTGTTCCGGCGACGTGTCGGTATCGGTCGCGATCCCGAAATCCAGCAGCTTCACCTGCCGCGTGATCGGGTCGTACATCACGTTGTCCGGCTTCAAGTCCCGATGCACGATACCGACGGCGTGCGCGGCGAACACTGCGTCGGCAATCTGTTTGAGAATCGCGCACACCTCATCGGTGAGCAGCGGGCCCTGTCGCTTCGCGTATTTCTCGAGGATTTCTCCCGCGGCCCATTCGATCGCGAGGAAATGCATGCCGGGACCGGCTTCGCCGATCTCGATCGTCCGAACGACGTTCGGATGCTGAACGCGTTCGCCGTAACGCGCCTCACGAAGAAAGCGCGCGACAGCGGTCCGGTCCTGTCGGAGCTTTTCGCGGAGCACCTTTACGGCGACCGTTCCGTGATTCGCGTGCTGCGCACGGAAGACGGCGGAAGTTCCGCCCTCTCCCACTTCGCTCTGGAGCGAATAACCAGCGATCGTCTGACCGACAAGATTCTCTCGTGCCACGCGGCGAACCTAATCTCCGCGCATGTGCGTGGCAAGCGACTGCGTCAATCGCGTAACACTCTGCGTGATTTGTCGATAGCGTGAGCGATAAGAGAGATCAGTTGCTTGACAAATTGACAAAGTGCTCCTATATAGGGCCGCGCAAGCCATGGCGGCTTGCCCAGCACCGCAGTGCAGGATCGATTCACCCCGCAGGAGGCAGCCCGCATGGCCAGAGGGAAGGTGAAATGGTTCAATGACGCCAAAGGGTACGGCTTCATCGAACAAGACAGTGGGGAGGACGTGTTCGTACACTTCTCCGCCATCAGCATGGACGGGTTCAAGACGCTCGCCGAAGGACAGGAAGTGGAGTTTGAAATCCACACCGGTGAGAAAGGACTTCACGCCGCAAACGTGACCCGCGTCTGAGCTTTCGCCTCCACGAGTGAAAAGGTTTCCTGCATCCGCCCGCCAGCAATGGCGGGCGGTGCTGTTTCTGGGCGGACGCGACGCGCCACCAGGGTTGAACAAGGGTTGAACCGCGCGGCGACAGCGCCGACGTTTCAGGACGCGAGTGCGTTGCATGCGCACAGACGCACAGACCACCCTGACACGCACACTGCTTTGACCGCCCCATCGCCCGCGCCGCCGCCGTCCTCATCGCCACGCCTCTTCCTCGTCGACGGATATGCGCTGATCTATCGCGCGTTCTTCGCGCTCATTGCGCGTCCGCTCAGAACCAGTCGCGGCGAGAATACATCCGCGGCGTTTGGCGTCGTGGGATTTCTCAACCGCTTGCTCGAGACGCATCGTCCCGACTACCTCGGCTGGGTCCACGACGCTGGAATGTCGTTTCGACACCAGAAATATCCGGCCTACAAGGCGACGCGCGAAAAGCTCACGAGCGAGCTACAGGCGGATTTCAAGACGGGCATGGAGCGGATCTCGGCGATCCTCGACGCGCATCACGTTCCAATTCTCTCATTGGACGGATTTGAAGCGGACGACGTGATTGGCGCGCTCGCGAAGCAGGCCGTCGACGCCGGCGTCAACGTCGTGGTGGTGTCTGGCGACAAGGACTTTCAACAACTCGTACGGCCCGGCGTCTGGTTATTGAATCCCGGCCGCGGCGGGCCGGCCAGTGTCGAAGAACAATGGGTGAGCGTCGAAAACGGGAGCGAGCGCCTCGGCGTCCCGCCGGCGCTCGTCACCGACTATCTCGCGCTCGTCGGCGATTCGTCGGACAACGTCCCGGGCGTGCATGGCATTGGCGAGAAGACGGCGCAGGAATTGGTGAATTCGTACGGCAGCATCGAGAACATTCTGGCGCACGCGCCGGAGCTGACAAAAAAGCGGCCGCGAGAAGCGTTGTTGGCCCTC